>ERZ780162.26-NODE-26-length-129180-cov-13.001735_pt1 | contig 129180 bp, 170 predicted proteins | sample MGYA00511474_ERZ780162 | MGnify/ENA primary metagenome ERZ780162 (study PRJEB29588, sample SAMEA2143633) | human gut metagenome | biome: human gut; feature: human-associated habitat; material: faeces | place: Denmark | collected 2008/2010 ...
GGTTCCATTGACAAGTTATTTTTGCTCGATTGACAAATTATTTTGCCCCCTGACATATAGATTACAAAAAAATCGAATTTTTTGCAAAAAAATGGCCAAAAACGGGCTGTTTTACAAAAAAATAAGGGTATTTTTTTGTAAAACCGGGGTATTTTTTTGTAAAACTGAGGGAAAACGGCCTATTTTTACAAAAAAATAGGGTCATTTTACAGAAAAATCGGGATTTTTTTGTAAAACTGAGGGGGTTCTGGAGGTATTTTTTTGTAAAACTGAGACTACTGAGGAGGTGGGGTTCATAGAGCAGTCGCCGAGCTATGGATAATACTAAGATGGAAGGGATAGAAAATGAGAAAGAAAGACGATAAAACCAGAACCATATCATTTTTCAGCCAGAAGAATCAGCAGGTTATCATTGTGTCCAGTGCCATGGCAAAGAAGTACGCCCTTGATATGGAAAAAGATGATTCCGTTATCAAATACGAAGCCAACATCCCTTTGACGGATTTCGCGGTTGTAGTAGATGGAAAGGGCCTTCGCAGGAAACTTCTTGAAACAGAATGGGTATCCGACTTCATGGTAGTCAAGCAGGATGGAACAAAAATCGTTGAGATTGTCGATGAGCAGAAGCTGGAGAACAAAAGGTCTTGCAGCGAACGATTGGAATTGTCACGGAGATATTGGAAGGCTGCCGGCGCCGTCGATTGGCAGGCCGTTATCGTCCAGAAAGGAGAAACGGCATGGTAATGTTCTATGGGGATGAAAATTCCACTTACAGATTATTGATAAAGGAACCTGACATTTGGCTCATCAACGCAAATGGAGAGAGCGCCCCAATAAGCGTCAGTGAGGGAGTCCTCGGCCAGATGAATGAAGTACCGGCTGATAGCGTTATCCCTCCATACACGCCTCCGAAGTGGATTCGGAAAGAAGGCGAGAGAAGGATTGAGATTATCAAACCCCTTATCGAATCCGAGCAGTGTATCATTGACTCTGACAAACGAGTTGAAATTTCCAGCCTCATCGCACAGGAGCACGGGATATCTACAAGAACCGTAAACAGATATTACTATTCGTATCTGGCAAAAGGCATCTATGGACTTTTCCCGACCCAGCGAAAGAGGAAACCAAGCGAGAAGACCACGGACCAGGCAAACATTCAGAAAGCATTAAACCAGTTCTTCTACAGCCCGTATCGAATGTCTTTGCGGATGGCTTATGAAATGATGCTTCTGAACTACTATAAGGATGATAATGGAGTCCTGAGAAAAGACTATCCCACATATAATCAGTTCCGATATTATTTTCGGAAACACCGTGATTCCAAGAAAGAGAGCGTTCTTCGAGAGGGAATCGGTGAACATCAGAAAAACAGAAGACCTCTCATGGGTGCTGGGAACAGTGGCATAAACTATATCGGACTATATGAGATGGATGCGACATTGGCCGATGTTTATTTGGTCTCACACTATGACCGGCAGCTGATAGGCCGGCCTTACGTCTACATGGCCATCGACGTTGCATCCCGATTGATAGCCGGGATATATGTGGGATTGGAAGGGAATAGTAACTCTGTTATGGCGTGCCTGGCCAACGCTGCAATGGATAAAGTACAGTTCTGCCAGAAATATGGAATTGATATTGAAGAGAACCAATGGCCGTCGCGTGGGTTGCCAGGATGTATCTGTACCGACCGAGGTAACGAGTTCATGGGTGATATCGCAAAATCCCTTTGCGAAATGTATCGCGTGGAAATCATCGGCCTGCCTCCATACCGACCGGACCTGAAAGGATATGTCGAAAAGGCTTTTGATTGTCTCCAGAACCGGTATAAACCTTTGCTCCATGGTATGGGTGTTATCGAAGACCCAAGCACAGCAAACGGCGCCCCCGATTATAGAAGCCAGGCATGTCTTGATTTGCACGAGTTTACAAAAATTCTTATCCAATGTGTCCTGTATTACAACTCGAGCAATGTACTGAATGATTTTGTGCGAACCCCGGAAATGAAGCAGGATAATGTCCAGCCATTTGCCTGTGACGTATGGAACTGGTATAAGAAGACCGGTGCCGCCAGACTGGTGAACCTGGACCCGGAAGGACTGCGGCTTATGTTGCTTCCGCGAAGTATCGCACAGATAACCCGGTACGGACTCAAATTCAATAATCTGTTTTATACCAACGAAAAGTATGAGTCCATGTTTATCAAAGGGGCTAGTAAAGGCAACGTAACGATTGCCTACAACGAATCCGATACCGGGACCATTTACATGCTGGAGGATGGCAAATATATTCCGTTCGACCTGACAATGGCCAGCCGCAGATATGATGGCCTGACTATGAAGGAAATGAAGGTCTTGATGGAAGAAGAAAAAGTGGTCATCAAAAACGCCCGGGGTAAGCAGGTGCAAGGAAGTGTTTCCTGTAATGAGGGAATTCTGAAGGTGACCAAAAATGCCCAGGAACGGAAAAGGGAAGAGACATCCAAAAAGAAAGATGTTTCTACTCAAAACATGAAGCTGAGAAGAAAAAAGGAGGGAATGTAAGAAATGGAGTACACCAACGAAATGAACGCCGTATACGCCAATTCTATAACGGGCAACCCACTGCTTGACGCTCTTCCGGGACAGCTCACATTATCTGAACTGTACAAGAGAGTATCTTATATCCCGACCCTGCCGGACAACTACAAAACCATGCCGCCCAACGACCGATACCTGCTGGCGGAAAATCTATCTATGATGTATATGCCGCTGGATTATACAGCTATCATCTATAACCTCATCTATTCTGGAATCCGTTCTGCGTACCAGGGCAAGACCAAAAAGAGCATCATCAAACGTTTGAATGAGTTCGGACAATGTATCTTCTACAAAACCCCGAATCGGTTGTCTGACTCTATTACACAAGCTGAATGCTTTTCCGTTCTTGGCGACTCTGGAATGGGCAAGACACAGACCATTACAAGAGTTTTGAATCTGTTCCCTCAGGTGATTCATCACACGGAATATGATGGCCAACCTTTTGAGCACGACCAAATCGTATATATCAAGATTGAGAGTCCGGCCAATAACTCGCCCCGTGGTGCGTGCCTGCAAATTCTGGCTGCCGTTGATGAATTGCTGGGAACGGATTTGTGCATGGAAGAACGTAAAAAGTCCTCCAACCTGGATATGCTCATCACAAGGATTTCTCAGACATGTATCCGATACAGTATCGGCTGCATCGTGATTGATGAGATACAAAACGTCCTCTCCACCCGAAGCGATTTCATCCAGACGTCAGGTGGCCGAATGGTAAATTTCCTTGTTGAGCTTGCCAATAAAACGGGTGTGTGTTTGGCCTTTATCGGGACTCCGATTGTATCCAAATTTTTTGATTCTGAGCCTCATTTGCTGCGTCGAACCAGAGGCCCCCGCATCCCGGCGCTTGACAATTCCAAGTCATTCGAGAATTTGCTTCAGGCAATGTGGAACAACATTCCGGTACTTAACCCGGTTCCGTTGGATGCCGGAACCATAGACCTCGTATATAAAATCACCGGTGGCGTTATTGCAAAAATGCAGAAAGTGATTTTGCTGTCTACCCAACATGCAATCTACTTCGAGAAAGAGACAGTCACCAGAGACCTTCTTAAAAAGGTCGCCAAACAATACAACATCGTTCCAGGAAAATCCATTTTGGAAACGGCAGCTCCGGAAGTGCTCACTGTCAAAACTACGAAAGAGAAATCTGAAACATCGCTTGACGCTAAAGGCAAAGGCCGGCCAAAGTTGAGATGGGACGATGATGACATTCTTCAAATCTTTACGGAATGCCAAGAAAAGGGTTGGTCCGTTGCCAAAGCACTGATTCAACACGGTCTTGCGGAGAGAGGGTAATTGAATGAGAAGAATGCCAATGCTGCCTACTCCTTATCCTGATGAGTTATGGTATAGCGTTGTATGCCGATATCATCGCAGAACAGGGAATATCCGATTCTGGACAACGTTTGGAGAGTTGTTTGGAGACCTAAGTAAAAAGACAATAAGTATTGCAGGCCTTGACCAAACCATAGAGAGCTATGCAAAGACTCGAGGTTTGCCGGATAGTGTGCGCACAAAATATGTTTCCGAAAATACGTTGATTCCGTTTTTACTTCGCTACTATACCCCTAAGAGCCGCCGGGAGGTGATTCAAACAGCATGGTCCGGAAAGACAAAGCTGAATGTCTCTTTTATCAGACCAGAGAAATATAAGCAGGGTCTTGTTCTTCGATATTGTCCAGAGTGCTGTAAGGAAGATGAAGAAAACTATGGGGAGATGTATTGGCATCGTTCTCATCAAATTCCAATGGTAACTACTTGTGCAAAGCATCGGTGCCTTCTTTGCGATACGGATATTTTGTGGAGGCAGGCATCTATGAAATTGTTCTGCGCCGATGAGCGAGTCTGTCCGGAGAACACCATCCAATTTCCATATAAAAAAAGCAGCGAATACAAATTGGATGAATACCTGTTGGCTTGTCTTCAGGCGCCATACCATGAAGATGAGATAACGCCAACTTCTCAGATTTCCGATACGTTGCTCATGAATGGGTATGCTGTTTGGAATCAGCAAGGATATCGAATCAATACAGCGGCTGTTTATCAGGTTGTTTCGCAGCATTTTGATTTGAGAGGGGAAAAGAACGGTTACGGAAAGCTCCTTACTCATATCTTGGACGAAGAGCGTAACAGCAAGGCAGAGTTCGTTGCTATGCTGGCAGCCGCAATAGAGGTCCCGGCATCTTCATTTATGGCAAAAAAGACAAATGGTAAAAACAAAACGGTCGAAGCTCGTGTTCTGGAATTAAGCAAAAAAATCGGTAGCCGGCAGGCGAGCAAAATTCGGATAGAGCAAAAACTTGGTATTTCTACTGAACAGCTGGAGGCCGCTGTCAAGAGACTGGGAATTCCTCCGTTTTGGAAAAGCAATGCTTTGGACCTTGAAGGGGAAAAGCGAACCCATAAAGTTCTGATTCGTGTTACGCAGGCAGAACGTGCTGAAATAGAAAAGCGTGCAGAGGACCTTTGTATGGGTACAGTCGCAGAGTATGTAAGAAGCTGTATTATGAAAGATATCCAGGACTCCGCCGGGGCGACAGAACCCATGAAGGGAAAATGCGGATAGCCGCAGGAAAAGAGAAGGAGAATCTTCGTGACGGGAATATCGTCCGGGGATTCTCCTTTTTTTGGTTTTTGGGTTGTGATAATAACAAAAGTAAATATGATTAAAAGTCAAGAACTCGTGAATTTCCAAGGTGCCCGCCCAAATGGATTTTTACGGGTTACTTTTATTTATAGAAAATAGGCAAATGTACATGAATATAAGAAAGTGAGGTTGATTTATGACCAATGAAATTGTAAAGGGAATTTCTCCGAATTTGGTGGCGCCGTTCGGTGCACCGGAAAACTGGGAAATGGCCAACGTCTGCGTGAAGAACACTACAAATTTCTGTGGCGTTCTCGTACGAAACCGCGTAACGGGATTGTACATGATTCTCAATGGCCACATCGTGGCAAACATCGAGCAGGATTTTGCTCAGAATGTTTGGAATCAATACAAGGAGTAACAAAGAACAGGAGAAATTCGATGGGATGCTTTGGATATATCTGTCCGATTTGCAAAAAGAGCATTCGCAGCGGGGAAAAATGCGTTCTCATCCACAAACGAAATGGCATCGAGATTGGCCGAACTGAAGGCCACTACGACAGCTATGGGGGTGTGGAGGAGGACAAAGTCTTTCGCAGTGAAACGGGGCCGAATAGTCACAGGGAAATCTGTGACTCGGAATTTGGGTTGAGTTCGTCTTATCGGTTTGGCCGTATGCGGGTTCTTCCTGATGGCCGACTTCTGGATTCGGATGTTATTTCCAGTTTTGTGAAGGAGTATATTCTTTCGCATACGCTGGATGTCATTGCGACTGAGATGAAGATTCCGAGCGCGGAAGAAATGAAACGCAAGAGTTTCACCGAGGCAAGGTCGTGTTTCAGTACGAGCAGCAAACCCGTATCCGATGAAACGATTGCGATGTTTGCTGCGCATCGACTTCAAGAACGACTTTCTCTGGAAATCGAGAAAGATGGAGAACGGGTCGATATCGCACATGAGTGGGCACTTTCTTTGCCTAAGTGGGAAGGTGCAACGTCAGGCATTGTCGCTGCACATAGCCTTTGCTATCACTCTATCAAAGACCCGCAGAACCTGCCTTTTTCTGACCCGGACCCGTATCAAGCGGGTGGATTGGCCAGAAAAAAATATGTGTGAAGGAGAAAGAGTTCATGAAGTACAAAGATGGTTGGCACACCGTTTGCGGATATTCCGTATATGTGGAGAATGACCGGATTGTGCGAGGGATAAAACTCGATGGGAACAAAAGCCCTGTCCCGGCATATCCTTATCGCCGTGATAAGAAAAATGGCGGATGGAATGAATGTTCCGGGGTCAAAGTGGATACGTTTCGGCGTTCCGAAAACTATTCGATGTTTTGACGACAATTCTGCGCAAGAAACTGGAAACAGTTCGAGTTTGCAACATCTGGAAATCGAGAAAAACGGAGAACGGGTTGATATCGCACATCAGTGGGCACTTTCTTTGCATAAGTGGGGTGGGGCAACGTCAGGCATTGTCGCTGCACATAGCCTTTGCTATCACTCTAACAAAAACCCTCAGAACCTGCCCTTTTCTGACCCTGACCCGTATCAAGCGGGTGGATTGGCCAGGAAGAAGTATGTGTAAATATCGGTATAGAGAAAACGGATGGAGGAAATTGTATGCTTCTTGAATTACCTTTTGACATCAGCCAGAAAATCTATGTAATTGCCAACAAAAAGAAGATGAACACCGTTGGCCGAGTTATTGCTGAAAAGAATAAGGTGGTTTACCCGGCGACCGTTATCGGATATTTGTTGGAAAAAGAAAATGGCCAGCTGTGTATTACGACGCGACTCTTGGTTGAAACAGACCTAAGAGTGTCTAACACTCGGTCCCGGCCGCAAAATTACTGTTTTGTAGACGAAGTCAAAAGCTGCGAATGTTTTGCTGACAAGAAGGCAGCCAATGACGCCCTGCAAAAAAGGTAAACCCAGACTTTGGAATAAATAGAAAGAGGGCACTTATATGATTCCTCCAGCTAAAAATGAGGTGATTCGTGGATGCATCATTGATAACGTCGAGTTTCGTGATGCGTATGACCACCTCACTTTTGATATTCTCGACGAACAAGGTAAGAAGCTGGACACAATTCAGGTCTGCAACAGAGAAATCCGTGAAGACTTGGAGCTTCTTTTGGCAAACCCTGTCAGGCGGCTATTCTGGGCATTTGCAATGACGGACATTGACATCTATTGGGCGGATGAAAATTCTTTGTCCATCGAGGTAAGTCCGTATGCCGGTGTCTATACCACCTACATCGTCAACAAATCGGAGCTGGAAAAGCTCTTGAATGAATAAAGGAGAGAAAATATGGAAATCAATGTGCTTCGTGAGACTATCCGCAAGTATGCCGATGCCTACTACAACGAGGATGCTCCTCTTGTGACGGATGCCGAGTACGATGCGTTGATGCATCAGCTTCGTCAAATGGAGGAAGAACACCCGGAACTTATCACACCCGACAGCCCCACGCAGGTGGTCGGCGGCAAGCGCGTTATCGGTATTCCTGTCGAACATGATGTACCGATGCTCTCTTTGCTGGATGTGTTCGATGAAGGTTCTGTGGAACAGTTCGTCGATTTTTCCCAGCGTAGTCAAGAGGGCAAACCGGTCCTTTTTGATGTCGAGTACAAAATTGACGGTTTGAGCCTGTCCCTGGTATATAAGAACGGCAAGCTGATTCAGGCCTCGACCCGTGGTGATGGCCATACCGGCGAAGATGTTACTGCAAATGTCATGGCCCTCCCGACCATTCCGAAGACCCTCAAGGTCAAGCGCGTGGACCTTCTGGAAGTTCGCTGTGAATGCTATATGAGCGAGAAAGACTTCCTCCGTGTCAACGAAGAACAGGAGAAAGCCGGCAAAAAGGTCTTTGCCAATCCTCGCAACTGTGCCGCCGGCACGCTGCGTCAGGCTGAACCGAAGATTGCGGCAAAGCGGAATCTCCGCGTTATTGCATTCAACGTCCAGAAGGCCATCATCAACGGCAAACTGGTCGATTCCGGTTCGCACGCTGCGCAGATGGATGGCCTCAAAGAACTGGGCTTCCAGACCGCCACGGCAAAGAACGGTTGCAAAACGCTGGACGAAGTTCTGGCTGCCATCAAGGAAATTGGAGAGAAGCGTTATTCTCTGGACTTTCCTATGGATGGTGCAGTCGTCAAGGTCGATAGCCTGGAACTGCGTACTGAGATGGGTGAACGCGCAAAGACTCCTCGTTGGGCAGTTGCTTTCAAGTATCCGCCCGAAGAAAAGTCTACTGTCATCCGCAGCGTGGAGGGAAGCGTGAGCCGTTTCGGCCGTCTGACTCCCGTCGCTGTCTTTGACCCGATTCAGCTTGGCGGCACAACGGTCCAGCGTGCCACTCTGAACAACATGGCATTTATCAACACGATGGGGATTCGGATTGGGTCCCGTGTCGTTGTTCGGAAGGCTGCGGAAATCATTCCCCAAATCGTCATGGTCGAAAAGACCGATGATGGGGAAGAAACACAGCCTATCGTCTTTGATAAGTGTCCTGTTTGTGGTTCGCCTGTTGTGGATATGACCTGCACGAATCCGGTCTGCAAAGGCCGTATCGTGAGCCAGCTTCTCTACTTCGCGTCCCGGCCCTGCATGGATATCAAAGGCCTCGGCGAAACTATGATTTGGGATTTGGTCGAGAGCAAATTCCTTGAACGGCCGGAAGACCTTTATGACCTTCACATCGAAAAAGCCGAACTGGTCGATATGTATGGCCAGAAGACGGTTGACAAGGTATTGGCAGCCATTGAGAAGTCCAAGCAGATGTCGGCCGACCACGTTTTGAAAGCCATTGGCTGGAGCAGCGTTGGTGGCACGGTGGCAAAGACCCTACTCAAAAAGTATGGCAGTATCCTGTCTCTGTTCGATTGTCGCGGCGAGAGTCGGCGCCAGGAATTGTACGATTCGATTGTTTCGTTGCCTGGCATTGGCGATACGATTGCCAAGAGCGTCGTTGCCATGGTCAACGATTTGGATATGTATGAAGAGGTCGCCGAACTCAACATGCGTGGTGTAAACATGGTGTATGACCAGTCTTCTGTCAGCAGTGGCAATGCACCGCTGGCAGGAAAGACTTTCGTCATCACCGGAAAGTTCAACACCTTCAGCAGAAGCAGCGCGGTCGCTTTCATCGAATCGTATGGTGGAAAAGTGTCCGGGAGCGTAAGCAAAAAGACCGATTATCTTCTGGCTGGTTCCGATGCTGGCAGCAAGCTTGACAAAGCAAAGGCTCTCGGCATCGAAATCATTGACGAGGTAGGAATTTACAACATGGTTGGGTTGGCAATGCCTGCCTGATTCCTGTTTTTTTCCTGTCAAATAACAGAAGTGAAAGGAAGTATGTGAATGAAGCTCTCGAACTTTTTGAATGTGATGGGTGAAGTAAAAACGCCGCACAATACGGGATACATTATCTTTGCTGATGCCGGTGAATTTGCCGGATTGTCGGAAGAGGAACGTACATACTTCTTCCAGTTTTCCGGCGATTCCATTCGGCGTAACGGGAAAATCATCCTGTCCAGCTATACGGATAACCGGTATCCCCACCACAACAACACCCGTCGGAATCTGGTCATTGGGAATGCCATCGACGATGAGCGCATAGAAGATTGCGGATTCGTCACCTTCACGTTGTTCTGTTGGTATCGTACTCAAATGCAGTTGCTCGGAGACTATACGACCTGGAAAGATGCGTATGAATCCATGCGCAAGTCCGTCGCCAAGGCATTTAAGTTTCCGGACTATGACTCCATGATGACGTACTTTGATACTCATAACGGGTACGAAATTACGTCTCGTGGGACCATTGCGTACATCCCGGCGGAAAAAGGGTATTGCGTTTGGAAAATCGTAACTACCCTGAATACAGGTACATCTGTCAAGGTCTTCGAATGACCTGAATTAAAATCGGTGTCTGCTCCCAACTTTGGGCGGCAGGCACCGATTTTTTTGCTTTTTCCGATGCTATGTGTTATAATTAGTTATAATAAGAGATGGATAATGAAAATTTAATGAACAATATTCTTTTCTGTTTTCTGCCTAACAAAAGTAATTAGAATAATAATATACTTACAACACATGAAAGGCCAGCTTTTACGCTGCGATACATTAGATATGAAAAACAAGAATTTTATGCTTAACGATTTCGATGAAAACGTACAGAAGGATATTAAAAGTATTACCCCTTCTTCTCCTCGGTTGATTCTTGACGAGAATCAGGATGCCGTCGGCGTGGTTATGAGTCCGGAGCAGTATGCGTCCATGTGTGACCAGCTCGTGTTCTGTAAGTCCCTGGCTCTTGCCGTGAAGCGCTTGACCGGCGAGTCTGACCTGGACAAGCTGAGCATGCCGGAGTTTTTAGAAACCTGTAAGCTCGACGATTCTTTTTTGGCCGCTGAATGCAGTCAATAATCAACTGGGTGTTTCTGTGAGTATTATCATTCATTACCATGCGGTGGTGCATTCCTGTGAAAGGGTGGACCCGCTGTCTATTTTGCGCCAAAATACGTTCAAATAGTTGCCATCCGATATTAAATCGGGTGGCATTTTTTGTTTTGTGTATGTGACTTTGTTTTGCTTGCTGAAAGGGGTGCCGATAATAGGCCACCTGTGCCGGCTATTGTTTTTCTAACAAAAGTAAATATCATAAGTATCGTTAAACTCATGAATTTACTCTCTTCCGGGACGCAGGACGGCTTGCCGTTGCGTTAAACTCCGGCGAGATTATTCAGTAACTCTTTTTTGCGCAGAAGAGTCTACTGGGTAAATTCGTGTTATAGCGCACTGTGATTCAAAAGGTTGCGTCATCTGAAATTTGCACATTTAGTGCAGGTATTTCAGGTGGCGCTTTTTTTATTAGCACAGATAGATAACCGCTATTGAAAGGAAGTGAATCGGTATGCGAAAGCATCGGTACAGACCTTAGCCCTCTCTTGACGAGGGCGGGGTCAAAAGTTTATAATTAGAAAGGAGAGATGCTTATATGCATCCTTCAAAGAAGGCTCAGCGCCTCGAGGAAATCAAAAAGCTCCGTTTGTTCGATGATATCCTTATGAATCAAGTGTTCCAGAACAAGACGTGTGCAGAGTTTCTTCTCCGCACCATCTTGAATAAAGAGAGCCTGGTTGTTACTGACGTACACACCCAGGAGTCTTTCAACAATCTTCATGGACGTGGAGTTCGTTTGGATATTTTTGCGTACGACAAAAGCAATCAATACAACGTCGAAGTTCAAAGGGCAAACGAAGGTGCATCGCCGCTTCGGGCAAGATACAATAGCTCGTTGCTTGACGCCAATGCACTTGAAAAAGGGGAAAGCTTTGAAAAGCTTCCCAGCATTTACATCATCTTCATTACCGAAAATGGTGCGTATTGCAAAGGAAAAGCAGTGCGGATTGCTCGGCGTATGTGGGACGATGGCGAAGAATTCGGTGACCACACCTATATCGTATACGTCAATGGTCAGTATAGAGGAAAAGATGCTCTTGGTGACTTGATGCACGATTTTCGTTGTACTGACCCGGATGATATGGTTACGGAACTGGCCAACGAAGTCAATTTTTACAAAAACGTAGATAAGGGGGTCAGCAAGTTGTCTGAAATCATCGAAAGGATTTATGGTGACGAACTTGCCGAAGAGCGTGCGAAAAGTCATGCTGAAGGACATGCTGAAGGACGCGCCGAAGGGCTTTCCGAAGGACGCGCTGAAGGGCGTGCTGAAGGACGCGCTGAAGGGATGACTGCTTTCATTTCTGTTTTGACCGAAATGGAGTTCAGCTCGGACGCAATCATTTCGAAGATTGCCGAGAAATACGGCATGTCGAAAGACGAGGCATCCAAGGAATACGAAAAGTATGCCTGATTAAACAATTCACTCAATTTCTGATAGTAAAAAGGTGTGGTGCACTCATTTCGGTGTACCACACCTTTTTATATTGTGCTATAATAGACATATTCCTAAAACGTAGATAAGGGGGTTAGCAAATTGTCTGACATCCTCGAAAAAACTTTTAATGATGGACATGCTGAAGGGCGTGCTGAAGGGTTTTCCGAAGGACGTGCTGAAGGACTGACTGCTTTCATTTCTGTTTTGACCGAAATGGAGTTCAGCTCGGATGCAATCATTTCGAAGATTGCTGAGAAATTCGGCATGTCAAAAGATGAGGCATCCAAGGAATACGAAAAGTATGTCTGATTAACCATCCTGCTCAATATAAGGAGTTTCTGCTCTGCCTGTATGGCAGAATAGAGGCTCCTTTTTGTTGTGAATTTCAAATTTCATAAAATCAAGGGTATTGTGCTGTTGCATTTCTAACAAAAGTAAATATCATAGATATCGTAAAACTCATGGATTTACTCTCTTCCGGGACGCAGGACGGCTTGCCGTTGCGTTAAACTCCGGCGAGATTATTTGGAAGCTCTTTTTGCGCAAAAAGGGGTTTCTGAGTAAATTCATGTTATGTGCGCACCATAAAACAAATAGGTCGACGCTACTTGGAATTTGCACTTTGTGCAGGTGTTTCAAGCAGCGTTTTTTTGTTTTGTGGATAAATTGCTCGTCCAAACAATGGAATCCACCATATCAAATCCCACAACAGTGGGGGAAAGGAAACGTCAACATGTATAACGAAAATGTTTTTGCGAAACTCATCGCTCTGGGAATGGATACGGGTCTGGTACTGTGCCTGCCGCTTTTGCTGGTCGGTATTGCGTTGCTTATCGGCAGCATTGCCTACGTCCGCGCTCATGACCAGAAGACGTCGACCTTCATTTCCGTCTTTTTGGGAGAGTGGGTCTACTTCGTTATTTTGGTATGTGCCAAACAGGTCATTATGAGCCTGTAAGGTTGTAAACTAACACAAAAAATAAAAAGGGAGTATCTAAACATGAAAAGCATTTACCATAACCGTGACAAGAAAATCGACGAAATCTGGGCAAGCCGTGGCAAGGTGTTTGGCAGCTGGTTGGTCGCCATTACGGAATTTGCTGATTCCGTGACCCCTGACTCTCCGGAGTGCTGCATCACCACCCGCTATCAGATGGCCAGCATCGCCAAAGTCCTCAATGACGGGGAAGAGGTTGATACCTCTGTCCCGACCAAGAAGCTCGACGCCATCCTCGGCGAATTTCCGACCAACGAGACCATCCTGAAAGCACTCAAGGAATGCCGCAAGGTGTTTGAGAGCTTTGTGGCTGTCAACAAGGCCGCATTCTGCAAGAAGATGTACGGGCTGACGGACTTCATCGTCGACGACAGAGCCGTCTATGAGCATCTGGATGAGAACATCCAGACATTTGGCGAAGAACTCAACAATATCATCAGGTACTATGAGGGGAACAGCACCACTGCTCTCCCTACTGATTTTATTGATTGACACTTATGTTTTTAGGGAGGTTATTACCGAACGCGGCCGAGAAAGCCCACTGCGTAAGCTGTGGGCTTTCCCGGCTGATTTTTGTAATATGCACGAATCCGCTTGATTTCCTAACAAAAGTATTTATACTACCACTTATAAACTCGTGAATTGCAAAGCATCCGGCTTTGTATATTACACGAGTTATTTTTATGTGATGAACAGGAGGAAATTTATGTATTACTACATGACTACGTACAACTTCGATGGTGACAGACCGGTTGCCGGCCCGTACAAGACCGAGGATGAGTGTTGGGAAGCAATGAAGCTGGATGCGGAAAAAGAGTTCCGTATCGACACGGAAGAAAACGGATGGGACACCGACCCTCTGGAGCTGAACCGGGATGCGGGCATCATTGTGCTGAACAACAACTTCTCTGACCACGTGGATACTACGACCTGGACCATCGTTGATGCTCCGAGCGAAATCAACGAGAAGAAGCTGGGAAAAATTCTGAAGGTTTTTGAAGACAGTGACCTTGACGCCGAAAAGGCCAAGGACATGTATCAGAAAATCGAAGAAATTCTTTTTGCATAAACCAGCCGCTCGATAGTACAAAAGTTAAATAATTGGAGGAAAAAGTATGGCAATTCACAAGTGTCCGCTTTGCGGGAATACGAGTTTCCATGTGACGGCGCATGTCACTCAAACGTGGGAGGTCGATGAGGAAGGCAATTTCGTGGAAGAAGTCACATCCTGCGATGAAATTACTCACAAGCCGGATGATGACGATATCTGGAATTGTGCGAATCCAGATTGTGGCTGGAGCGGCGCCGGAAGCGAGGCTGTCGTCGGCTAAAACCAGTCCCTGGCATTTCTGAAATTTATCAAACAAAATCACGGAGGAAGAAACTTATGGAAAACACTCGTATCAAGTATCTTGTTATGACTTCTATCGAAGAAGAGCTGGATACTCTTGGGGTCTATGACTCCAAAGAAGAAGCCTTCAATGCTATGCAGTCTGATTTCTGCAAGGCTGTAGGTGTTGACGAGAAAAACATTGACGAATGGCTGGATGAAACAGATGATGCGGCCATTTGCCCCATGGATGCAAGAGCTTTGGATTGTACCACGGAAGATGGCCAGAACCACGACTGGAGAATCATTCCGCTGGTTTGCGACGGGGAGTGTCGTGTTGCAGAAGAGCACGATTACCTTGTTGTCAGCGGCATTTACAATACCGAATGTGATTCTGGTGCCGTATTTTCTTCTCCTTGCCGTGTTGATACTTCGACGGGCGAAGTATCGCACATCGGAATGGCCGGTCAGCTTGCTGACGACGACTCCGTGAGATGTACGTCTGTCACCATTGCAGACGGCGAGGAATCGAAAGAATATGCCGTATGTGATGTCCAGGAAATTCTGGATGAAAACAGTACGGAGGAAGCATTGGAAACTCTTGAGGCTGTCCTCAAGGCCAAAGCATTCTGGGTTTACAAGGCTGGCAGCCTGACGGATGCAATCGAAGAATGCAAGAAGCAGTTGGCCAGCGAGGTTCAGTAACTTTCAAAGACATAAGAGATTTGCTGAAAAGCTAATATGTCAATAAAATCATATGGAGAATGTCGCATGAAAAAATGGGTACACAACGTAGAGGCTGACCGGGAAGTATATGTTCTTAGCTTTGACGAGGAGGAATATGTGGCCATTATTGAAGTAATGTCCACAGAATTTCTTTTCAGCTGCCATGTTGGGTGTACGACCTATAGCAGACATCGTCTGAAGGCTGCTACACCTGATGAAGCCAAAAAAGAGGCGGAAACAATTCTTGCCGAACTGTACGAATATAACCTGAACGCTGCAAAAGAAAAGATGGAGTTTTTCAAGAAAGGTCTTAGTGAGTTGAGTAATAACCTAAACGTCGCAAAAGAAAAAATGGCGTTTTTTGAAAAAGGTCTCGGCGAATTAAGCAGTTAAACGAAATAAAGCCGACCGGTGATTTTTACCGGTCGGCCTTTCAAATACAAACAAAGGAATGCACATGGCATAGATGAGTTCTGTGCTGATTATATGTATTTGGAGAGGGGATAACCTAAAGGCATGATGAGGTAAAATGGCTTGTCAAAATTTCTTTCGTGCTGTAAAATACATATAATAGTGTAGTTGGAACGGCATTACTGGAGGGAACATGAACACTGTTATTGGTGACCTTCTTAAAGTAAAGAGGGGAATCATTTGCCATCAGGTCAACTGCAAATATGTAATGGGCGCCGGATTGGCGGCCCAAATCCGAAAGGCATATCCCGAACATTATTCTGATTATATGTCTAGGTACGCTCATCTTGGTGGCCTGTGTATTACTCAGATAAATTCGGATTTATATGTCATTGGAATTTATGGGCAGGATTCTTATGGAAGAAATGGTCTGTACACAGACTATGCAGCCCTTGAAAAAGGATTGCGCTCTGTCTCCATTTTTGCCAAAGAAAAGGGGTTGCCCATTTATCTTCCTTTTGGCATTGGTTGTGGATTGGCCGGTGGAGACTGGCAGATTGTATCGAATATCATTGACAGAGTCGCTTCTGATGCTATTGTCCTGAAGAAGAACAGCAAAAATTAAGAAAGTGTAATTGGTAGGGGGTGGCTGGAAAGTCAGCCGCCCCCATTTTCATTAGCAAATGCAAACGCAGGTGGGCAATGAAAAACACGAACTTGGAGAAAATCAAAAGTGTGGCTCGAGTATTTCTAAATGTCGAGATAGCAGAAACAAGAGTGGGTGTGGTAGCATCACATCCATTCACAAATAGTTGGATTGTATGGTCACATGGACACGAACCAATTGATTTGCACAATAAAGAAGAAGCCGCAGCATGGAGAGAACAGCTCGGCAAGTTGATTGATGATGCCGATTTGGTAGGCATATTTCTTCTTCTTAATCCTCCCTATATTCTGAACTTCCTAAAGTTTACGGCATGCTACATGAGCAATGAAGACTTGGGAACAATTTTGGGTGGATTTTGGAGTCGTATTGAGCAAATCAGTCTTGATAAATCTGTTACTGGGCGAGAAATCATTGCTTGGTATAGAAGAGCGGATAATAAAACCCTTATGGATGAGGAGGATAGAGTATTTTTCGATTCTCTGCCAGAGGAAGTAAGAGTTTACCGTGGAGTAACAAAACACAATCGGCGAAAAACAAAAGCCTTTTCATGGAGTGTTGACAAACGGATTGCAGAGTGGTTTGCAAAACGATTTGATACTGGGACCGGGGAAGTTTGGACGTTGACAGTCCCGAAAGAAAGAATCCTTTGCTATTACGGCGGGTCGGAAAAAGAGGCTATTGTAAATCTATATGGGTATGATAAACCGATAGCTGTCACAAAGATTTCACCTTCACAAGAAAAATGAAAAGGAGCAGTAACCATGAAATATAACTGGGAAATTGTCCATGAGAGCGACGATGAAACCGGGAATCCTACCTGTTGGTCGGCACAAATCGACAGCGAACAGTATGGCAAGTATGTGTGGATTACACATAATAGCAAGGGACTGTACGATGTCGAAGTAAAGCCATTTGACGACTTCAATGTGCTTGTTTCCTGCAAGTCCTTGGCCAGTGCGAAACGTTGGGTCACGATGAATATTCACTAAAAATTGCAGAAGGGGCTGTCATCTATATGGTGGCAGCCCCTTCCTTTTTATTGTCAAACTAACAAAAGTAAATAGAATAGGTACCATAAACTCGTGAATTTCAGAAGGAAAGTCTTTCTGAATCTATTCACGAGTTCTTTTTTTATCGAAAGGGGAAATACATAATGGAAGAATGTATGAAGAGATTCGATTGGTGCTGCACAGATAACAGCTGCTGCCAGCATGTTAAAGCGCTTGATGCGAGCGGAAACATGTTTGAACTGTATCAGGTTTGTATGATTCCGAGCAGTCGGTACATGATTGCCCATGCGGTCATCGACCTCGATACCTACGACGAAGATGCCATCAAGGAGGTTCTGGCCTTCTATGGCTATGACAGTATGGAAGATTTCCGAGAGCTGAATCCGTACCATGGCACCAATACAGAAAACTCCCATGACATAGAAGCATCCCGGCGGGCTTTTGAGAATGAGCTAATTGCCGAGATGCTGTTTGAAAGTTCTGCGCTGGAAAGCCTGATTGAAGGCAAGGAATGGGACAACTACGAAGGCGCTGAGGAATATATCCTCAATACGATTCGCGGCTGATTCCATACAAACCAAGGAGGAAGGTATTTTATGTTTGAAGATACTGTAGATTATTACCCGACCCCGGAAGAACTCGCTACAATTATGGTAACAAAAATTTCGGAAAAGACCCGACAGTTCTATCATGCTCCCGGGCCGATTCTGGAACCATCCGCCGGGACTGGAAGCCTCGTAAAAGCGATGTATAAACTTTATAATCCGTATCACGGGAAAGACGTAGATGTCGATTGCATCGAAATCTCGCCGAACTGCCGTGCCATCCTGAAAGAGAACGGGTTCAGAGTCATTCATGATGACTTCATGACTTTCGAGGCCCACAAACGGTATGCCGCGATTGTGATGAATCCGCCGTTTTCTTCCGGAATCAAGCACCTGAAGAAAGCTATCGAGATAATGCACAATGGTGGTGTTATTTGTTGTTTGCTCCCGGCAGAAAACATTCGCAACCCTCGTACCAAGGAGCAGACAGACTTGGTCGTCACTCTCAAACGTATGGATGCCGAAATCGGTTATTTCAAGGGTGCGTTTGAAAGAAGTGAGCATCCGACCAAGGTTGAAGTTGCTCTCATTGTACTGCGTGTTCCCGAGAAACCTGCTGATAGTCGCATCTTCAATGATATGAAGGCAGCCAGGGAAAAGAAAGTACAAGATGCCGGCGGCAGCGCCTTGGTTTCCAATGACCCCATTGCAGCTGCGGTGATTGAATTCGATGTCGCAGCAAAAGGGCTGGAAGCGCTCTATTCTGAATATGCCGGAATTGAGAACCTGCTTTATTCGCCAATTCGTGCAGAGGCAGAAAAGCCTGCTGTCACTCTGGGAAAAAGCTACAATGAAGCTCTGAAAACCCTTCGCGCAAAATATTGGATGGCCTTGTTCAACATTCCTTCTGTGCGAGATGTGATGACTGAAACAATGCGCCGGTCCTTTATGGAACGATTGGATACGTTGTCGGACTACGACTTTACTGTGTACAATGTTGCCACCATTCGCCTGGAAATTTCCAAGGAATTGGTATCCGGTGTTAAGGATGAGATTATCCGGCTATTCGATTGGTTTACCACATACAGCATGGAGGAGTTTTCCAGCAACGTCCATTATTATAACGGGTGGAAAACAAACAAGGCTTACAAGGTGAATGACAAGATTGTTTTCCCTTGCTATACTTACGATAAAATCTTCAAAAGATTCGATTTGGTCTACCAGGTCGCTGATATGATTGCCAACATTGAGCGGGTTCTGCATTTCTTGGATACCAGCGGAAAGCCGTATGATTCCAATGCGCTGCGGAACACGTTGAAACTCGCGACGGAGAAGCAGCGAACAGCAAACATCCAGTGTCAGTATTTTTCTCTCACGTTCTACAAAAAAGGTACCTGTCATCTGACGTTCCTCAACAAGGACGTTCTGAAGACGTTCAATGCCTTTGCGGCCCAGCACAAAAACTGGTTACCTCCTACATACGGCAAAAAGCATTATGCTGAAATGTCTAAGGAGGATAAGGATGCTATTCGTAACTATGAAAGTGTACAGAGTTACGAGGACAGCTATAACCGAGGTTTGATTGTGGCACCGTCCAACATCAAATTGCTGGGCGAATAAAACACACATGCCGGTGTAATTAGATAAGCATGGCAGATGTCGGGGATTCCGACGTCTGCCATGCTCTGTTTTTGTAGACGGACTAACAAAAGTAAGTAAAATTTGGTTTGTAAACTCGTGAAGGCAAAAGACAAACCGGTCTTTTTGTTATTTGACACGAGCTATTTTTTTGCCAATGGCAGAAGGAGAAGTGAAATGATAGAATGTGAAATCACAAAAATCGAGGGTGGCTTCAAAATTGGCAGTCCCGACAAAACAGTTGAGCTGACTGATGCCGAAGTAAAAGCTCTCAATCAGTTCATCTTGAAGGGGAAAGTTCAGGATGCCGTAGCTATCAGAAATTTCTACGGCGAGGCACCTCTTTCCGCTATAAACAGCGAAACATATCTGCGGTACCTTACAGAAGAAGTACAGCGTGCCATGGATGTGGATGGGGATTCGTTCCGGGATGCGTTTGACTCTGTTTTCCGGAGGTCCCAATACCCGGTGAATATCCCTGTCGAAACCGCAAAGCTCATCGAGCGATTCTATGTAGATGCTGGTGTTATTGATTGTTACCGTCCGACGATTGCTGAGATTTTCAAGTGCATCAAGAATGGAGATTTGCAGAAAATCAAGGACGACATCTGCACGGCAATGAATCGAGATGACAGCCTGGAAGAAGCCGGAACATATATCCTGAACCGGCTGAAGCGGATTTCCGCTTCCAAATGAATGGAGGAAAGTATGGAAAATAATCTGAAAACCGTCGTTAGTTTCGAGTATGCTGATGCCGGCAAAAAAACCGTTTTCATCGTGAAAGCCAACAGCGTTGAACCGAATTGCTGTGAGGTGCTTTCTGAGATGACTCCTGGTCTGATGCTCGGTGGCGGTATTGTGACGGAACTGGACGAAAACGGGCAGGAGGTTTCCGAACACAGCACCAGCCAAATTGCAATTCCGCCATGTTTCGACTCCTACCCGGACGAGCTGGTTTCTGCTGTGCTCGATATGGTTTCTCGAGGAGAGACTGTCGACCCTGCATCTGGCAAAACTGGCCTTGTCAAGGTCCTCGAGGCATGTGAAGAGTTTCAGAAATTGGCCGATTCATGGACTGACCGTGGAAACATTGCCTTTATGTTGGATGGCCGGCCAGTCCAGAAGGAAATATCGAACTATTCTTCCTATTGTGCCATTGTTGGTGCAACGAAGGAACGCCTGTACTACAAAGGACTTATCAACGGCAATTATATTTGCCTTGATTCCAAAACACGTACTTGTGTGAGTGAGTTGGACGGCAAAGAGGAAGAAGCCATGTTGAAGGACCTTCATGCAGGAAAAATGCTGTGGTACACTCCTGGTTTTCCTTATCTGGCCGAAGAAGCCCGATATGGATTTGTAGTAAGCGACTGTGACGAGACTGTCACCGCCGAAAAAGATGATGAAGGAACTGACGATGAGCAAAAGACCGTTGTCGAGGCCGAAATGTTTGTGTGCTCCGAGAAGGTTACCTTCAAAATTTCCGGCAGAAATATCCGGATTGTTATGCCCGACGAAAATGGGTATCCTACACTCGATTTTGATGATGGAAAGGTTGAATCCAAGACGGCCGGAAAGTATACCCCGTTCACACCATACAACGGATTTACTCCGGTGAGCGTCGTCAACGACATCATCGACAGAGTTATCCGGGGAGAAGTAGGCGATAAGTATGAGCGTTGCACATTGGTGCGAATCGTTTACGCCGATTCTGCGTTCAACAAGGTCGTAGAGTCTTTGACTCCGGCAGACAATCTCTTTATGGAAATTGCCGGACGTAAGATTCCTCGTCGGATTGTTTATAGCAATCCGTTCGCTCAGGGCTTCACCCTTATGGCAGCAACAAAGGCCTCCCTGTATTACCTTGCCGACAACGAGGAAGACCTGATTTTGGTGAGAGCCAGCAATGGCGCCGTTATCACTGAAAACACAGCGATGGCAGAAGGTGCATTTCAGGCGGACCTGGAAGATGATGAACTTATCTACAAAGCAGAAAATGTAGATACTGAGTAACAGACATTTTGTAATTGTTTGAAATAACATAACAACTTGTTGTCACAATAAAAGGAGAGATTTTGATGAAAACCATTGGCTTTATCCGCTACAACCGTTATATGACCGAAGATGAAGTAGAGCGCAGACTCGACCTTTGCAAAAACGATACCTTTGCGCTTATCTCCAAGTCTATCTCCGATGAGGAGTGTGTGGCGATGAAGCATAAATACTTCATCTTTTCGGTGGAGAAAATGCTGAAGGATAAGAAAGGCAAACCTTTCTACATCTGCACACCGGTCCGAGAGATTAAGGAAGCAGAGGCTTTCTATCTGCTGCTCAGTACCTTGACGGTTCTTCCGCCGTTTGACCCCGAGACACACCAGATTCTTCGCCGGCTTGCTTATGCAAACGGCGTGCCGATTACCACCGCCCCGGAAGACATCCAGCAGGCAATCATTGACAAGATGGCCACTGGCGAATTGAAGGCATCGGACGCGGCAGAACAATGCCATGCCCGTATCGAATCTACACCTGACACGGCCCACCTTGTTGTAAATGGCACCGCTGATATTGGGCGAGTTGCTTATATCAGCATGATGGATGAGAACAACCGGGACTGCTACGTCGCAATCAACGCCAAATCTCTGCCGGTTTGGAAAAAGGCGCTGCCGTCTGAGTACATCCGTGTTCGGCCGGCAGGGAACGATATCATCGTCAATATCAATTTTGACAAGGTCCATTGCAATCCTGTCAACAAAGATGTGCTGGATGGGCTTGAGGACGGCAGCTGGCGCAGAATCCTGTTTAAGGCAACCCCGAAAGATGGCGGGCAGTCGTTCAGCTTCTGGGTCATGGAAAATGATGAGGATTTCCAGAAGTATCTGGACCTTGTCGGCATCTGTCAGTACCAGAAGCATTATGTTCCCGCCGGTTTTCCTGCATGGCAGGTTAGACGGCGGTATCCGAACCAGGCTTTTTCTGTTGGTATTCACGATACCATCAAAGTCGAATTTGCAAACGGGATGACCGCAGAATATCCCGCTGTATTCATGGTGAAGCGGTATCCTGGTGAACTGAAGGGGATGGATGTTACTGTCTCTGGAAACACCCTGGAGAATATGCAGTTCAACTTCACGCCTAACCGTTTCAACGGATAAGGCACATCCCTAATATTCAAAAAAACACAGTCTCTTTATGGGGCTGTGTTTTTTTATTGTATGAATAACAAAAGTAACTATAACAGAGAATAGAAACTCGTGAATTTCAGTACATCTGGTGCTGTTGTATTACACGAGCTATTTTTATGCCAATAATGGCAGGAGGAAGAATTAACTATGGAACTCTATATCAAGGTAGCTATCCGTACGGAGGCCGGCATCGTGGAAAAGAAAATCAGCATGGCCGACATCATAGGCGAGTTTTTTGGTTTCAACGAATGTGGCGGAATCAACCCGGAAAACCCTGACATCTGGGCAAGTCTGAGTGTTTTCTACGATGAAGACCTTTATGCCTACAAAGCCGGCCCGGAGATTTCTCTGCGTGTTGCAGGGCCAAACAAAGGTGCTGTTGTGGCTATGGTGAAGTCTGAACAAGGCGGGATGACTCCGAATCGACCCGAAATTCTGATTGGCGGCGAATCCTCTGACAAAAAGGTTTACCCTCTTGCAGGTGTTAGCCTTGAATCTCTTGTTGGAGAGGAGAGTCTCCGATTCAGAAGCAGACTCGAAATCGGTAATCGTCCCGCCGAGAAAATCGGCGTAATGGTTGGAGGCATCGTAGCCATTTCTGATACGAGCATTTCTGGCGAGGAGCGCAAAACGAAATTCAACGTTCCGACTTCGGTGCGGGAATTCGCCGAAAAACTGGACAACAATGAGGCAGGACCTGTTACTTCCACAGTCTGTGCCGATGTCGCCGGACTGAAAGCCAAAAAAAGCAGCAAAGAAGAGAAACAGATTACTGATGTCTATAAGATGCTCGACAGAGACGCTATCAGGGCGGATTGTGTCACAAAAGCCGATATCCGTGAACGTCTTGTCCGCTGCGGCGAAGAAGATTTGTTCGAAGGGGTTGATGAACTTTCGGATGAGGACGTCGAAAACGGCTTTTACATCGTTGTCACTGATTCTTCTGATGCCCCATATATGGCATTGGAAGTACAGCGAATTGATGCCATCGCCGACCTTGGGATTCCTGGCATTCCCTCGACGGATGAAGAGGCCGGAGAGCGGGCACGTCGAATGGGGATTCCGTTTATCAACGATATCCCGGGTGTTGATAAAGACCGCTTTGTTGACACTCCTGAAAACAGAGAGTTGGTACGCAAATTCTATGAGGAACGAAAAAAGAATTTCCGCGTCAACTTCAGTCTCTCGGGGTCTATTGTTATCCCGTCCTTCTCTGCGGAGAAAGCAAAGAGTCTGATTGAAGATGGCGTCAGTAACAAGGATGAACAAGTCTTGCAGGACATCTTCAATGTTTTGCGGGGCCACTTGGAACATCTGAGTATTGATGATGTCGAAGAAGAAGACTAAAACTTCGAGACGAAAGGAGTAAAACATGGACATTCCTAAATACATGATTGTCGGTTGTATGGTGTGTGGTGATAAGATGGACCCCACACCGCCGTGTTTCCTTAATGATGAGAAATACATCGAAGATAACTTCTGAATTTAAGGAGATAATGAATGGCTGTTGATGATGAAATCAAAAAAATTTCCTTTCCCTCTTATCCGAAAGCTGTGCTTCTGAACGCCTTTTTTGACAAGCCAGAAGATACAACTTATCGGAAGGTAAAGTCGAACTGGAAAGAGCTTCTCACAGATAATCGTTTTTGCGGATGTGAGGTTGCTCTTCCGGCATTGCCGGGGAAAAGTCACTTCTTCACAATTACCAAAAGCGTTAGACATTCGGATACATGGCAGTTTACTTCCCACGACGAGAAAGGCCCTATCATGCATGAGGATTATTCGGATGTCAATGAAGATGCTGGACATTCTATGGCTTCGCTTTATTCAAAGTTGGCCATGTACTCAGCAGACAAGGAAATTATCGCCAAGGTGCATATGGTGGGAAGGACGTGATAGATTTGTCGCTAAACTACATTGAATTTGAATATTCCGTCGGGAGTTTTCAGAAACAGGTGTGTGGGCTATATGATGCGAGAGACCTTTCCGAAGAGGAAGTTCTGAAGCTCATTCAGCAATACCCGGATATATCTGACTCGCGACTGGTATTCATGAGCAAAGAACAATTCACAACGGTATTTCGGTCCGTTTTTGCGGACGTTGACTGATAAAAAGGTGCTGGGCTTTCGTTTTTTCGAAGGCTCAGCACCTTTTCTTTGATTTTGCAGTTCATGAAAAAGTATAATCAAATTTGATTATACATATTGACAGGCGGTATGTTATAGTGATATAATCAATGTGTAATCAAAAATGATTATACATTGGAGGTGCAACATGATTGCTAACGTCGAAAAGAGAAACGAAAGAGGGGAGACCCTGAAGGAGTTTCTTACAAAATATAATCCGGATAAATACAAGCATCCGTCTACCACAGTCGATATGATTGTGGCAACTGTTCAGGATAATTCCCTGAAGGTCCTGCTTGTCAAAAGAAAGGACCATCCGTTCATCGGCTGCTGGGCAACGCCCGGCGGGTTCGTGCAGTTTGGTGAAGATATTGACCAGGCAGCGATGCGAGAGCTTTATGAAGAAACCGGGTTGAAAGAAGGCATTTACTTCCATCAGCTGTATACCTTCGGAAAAGCTGACAGAGACCCTCGCACTCATGTCATCACCACAGCATACCTGACATTGGTTCCTCATGAGGTCATTTGCCAGACAATGGCCGGAGATGATGCAGCCGATGCACAGTGGTTCACTGTTTCCGAAGATATCATTGAAGAAACAGAATACGAGCGGGTCAGCAAGCTCGTGCTCCAGAACGAGCTTGATACCATCGTTTACAGAATCACTGAAAGGGTGACCGACAACTGGGTGAAGTTCTCCTCCGAACTGGTGGAAGGTGAATCCACCAATCAGCTGGCCGGCGACCATGTAAAAATCGTCAACATGGCCGTCAATGAAATCAAGGAGCATGCTTTTTCGGGTGGTCTGATTTTCAATATGCTGCCCAAAGAATTCACGGTATCTGAGCTTCTCTCGGCATACGAAGCGATTTCCGGAAAGAAGTGGCCTGCACGGCTCAAGTCGAATTTTACCCGGGATGTTAAGAAATACATTCTCCCAACAGGAAATGAACGTCCATACGGAACGAAGCGCACAATTGCTCTGTACCGTGCAAACAGATTGTACCGAAACACTGATTTTTGACAAGAAAGGAAGCGGAGATATGTGTTGCAAAGCGTGGCGTTGTAGAGCACGGATTGCCGGCTCTAAAGACCGTGAAGTCATCGGCAGTTTTATGAAGCGTGACGGGCGATGCTACATCATTCCGGAAAGCGGAGACTTGCAGCTCATCCCCGTTGATGAAGATTCTGTTCGTTGGGAATTGGATATCAAGGACAAGAACGGGACTCCACTTTTTGAAGGAGATTCCGTTATGAATCCAGAAAGCGGCGAAGTTTATGCTCTTCAGTTCGATACCAAGTTTCCGTTCAGCCACATCAATCCTTTTGCTCTTCCTCGTCCGGAAGCAGTCGTCAAAATCGCCTGAGCTAATAAGGGGTAATCATTATGGAAAGCAAAATCAAGATTCTCGAATATCCGGAATACATTGATGTTGTCGTCGATATGCAGAACGATTTCGTCACTGGCGCCCTTGGCACAGAAGAGGCTCGGCGAATCGTCCCGACTGTTGTTCAAACTGTCAAGGATACACTATCGGCCGGGAATGGCGTTGTCTTCACGAAAGACACACACGCACAAGAATACCTCGCCACGAGGGAGGGGAAAGAGCTTCCGGTACCGCACTGCATCTGTGGCACACCTGGATGGGACCTTATCCCGGAACTCGAAGAAATTTCTTCGGAACTGGGACACAAGTATGATATCGCCAAGCCGACATTCGGTGCAATCATGCTGCCCAACCTCATCGAAAAGCTATATGGCGATGCCATCAAACGGGGATTCATCAGAAAATTTCGTGTATATGGAGTCTGTACCGGCATCTGTGTGATTTCAAATGCCACGATTCTGCGGGCAGCTTTCCCGGAAATCGACATTGAGGTCATCGAAAGCTGCTGCGCCTGTGTTACCCCTGAATCTCACAAGAACGCCATCCAAACGATGAAGACACTCCAGATGCATGTTAAATAAAAACAAATACATACAAAAGGTTATTCAAGTATTTTCGAAAATCTAAATTATTCGAAGTTTCTTCGAATATTCTTCTAAGAAAATCTAAAAAACAGAAGTTTCTTCTAACAATTATTGAAAATTCGCATTTTGAATGCAAAACAAGTTTCATAAAAGTCAAAAATGAGGTTAAATATTATGAGTAACTTGAAAGTGTTTCCGTTTGTTCCTGATGAAGATTACGAGAACCCTGCAATGATTGTGGATTTCTATGAATTCGCAATGGCCAACTGCCTTTTCCTGCGCGGCTTCAAGGATTCTGTGTTGGTCTTTGATATGTTCTTCCGCAAGAACCCCGACAACATGGGTTATTCTATTTCTGCCGGCCAGCGCAAGTTGACGAACTTCCTGCTGAATTACCACTTCGGCGAACAGGACATCGAATACCTGCGCTACAAAGGCATGAGCGAAGAATTCTGTGAGTACCTGCGCAACTACAAATGGCACGGAACGATGTATGCTCTCCCGGAAGGGACGGTCGCATACCCCAATGTCCCGATGGTTCGCATTGAAGCTGATGCCGTTGGTGCCATCCTCATCGAAACCTACCTGCTGCAAACCATGAACTTCCACAGCCTGATTACCACCAAGGCAACTCGCATTGTCGGCCTGAACACCAAGAATCAGCCCCGGAATGTGATGGAGTTTGGCACCCGCCGGGCGCAGGGAGCATCGGCCGGCAATGATGGAGCGTATGCGGCCATTTTGGGTGGGTGTGTTGGTACTGCCAACTGCCTTGCCGAAATGAAGTTTGGCCCGGAAGTCAAGGCCGTTGGCACGGTAGCTCACTCTTTTATCGAGTTTTTCCCCAATGAGTTCGAGGCGTTCAAGGCATATGCTGACACCTATCCGGAAAATGTGAGCCTGCTGCTCGATACCTACAACATCATGGAGAGCGGCCTTCCCAACCTCATCAAAGTGGACGATTACCTGATTTCCAAGTACCCCAACGACCCCAACAAACGAGTCAAAGCGGCGCGAATCGACTCCGGTGACTTGGCTCGCGGATACAAGCGTCTGCGCAAGGCTCTGGATGCTGCCGGCAAGCCTTATATCAAGCTGGTCGCATCTAATGGTCTGGATGAAAAGAAGATGGCAGACATGGAAATGTACGAACATGCCCGCTTTGACAGCTATGGTGTTGGCGAGCGTCTCATCACGGCCGCTTCCGACCCTGTCTTTGGCGGGGTGTACAAGCTGGTTGCAGTCAAAAATGCAGATGGCAGCTATGTTCCCAAAATGAAGTGTTCCGATTCTGCCAGCAAGGCCATTATTCCTGGCAAGAAGATGGCATGGCGTGTTTTTGATGAAAATGGTCAGGCCCAGTGTGATATTCTGGCTATGGATGATGAGGTCATAGAAGCCGGCAAACCCATTACGGTCATCAATCTGGACCACGATGCCATTGAACGAGAAGTTACCATCGTTCCGCATGAAGTCAAAAAGCTGCTGGTTCCATACATCGTGAACGGCACCAAAGTGATTGATTTGCCGACAATCACCGAAAAGCGTGAATACATTGCCGACCAGCTCAAAAACAAGACTTGGGAAAGCGAACTTCGCCCTGAATGCCCGCATGTTCATTACATCGACATGACAAAGGCTGTCGCTCGGGAACGCGAAGAACTGTACCACAAGCTGCACGGCGGCAACATTTGAACGGGGTGTTGCAATGGAAAATGAATTTCCTGAAGTTGTCCTTATAAAGCACGCAATCAGGGATTTTGAAAAGAAAATTCGGGCCGAACAAGAGAAAATCGAGAGCACCAATTATATGTTTCTCGAAGAGGAGAAACCCAAAGACAAGGCAAGAGTAGAGGGCATGGTCTATGCGAAAATCTTCTTCGAAAAATATTATAAGAAGTATCTGCACCGGCAAGAAGAGGGAAAAGACAATGGGTGAAAAAGTCATTGCGTTTTGTGGGGCATTCAATCCTCCCACGGTAGCCCATCTTCATGCGGCTCAGCTTGCCATTGAAAGGGTAAATGCTGACTTGCTGTTATGGGTGCCATCGAAAACCAAATATATCCGGGAGGTTCAGCATAAAGACAGGGTTTTCACCGACGATGAACGGATGGAGATGCTGCTCAAAATGCTGATGGGAGATGGATGGTATTCGCTCCCCGGCTTTGAAAAAATGCAGGTTTTGCCTTGGGAACTTTACAGTAAGACTCAACCAAAAACGTTTGAAACTCTGGATGCGATTCAAATAGAACATCCGCAGGCTCAGGTGTATCTGCTGATGGGCAGCGACAAGCTCCCCGAACTGGAACACGGATGGGCGAACATCGAATATCTTTTGAGCCATTACAAGATTATCGTTCTCCCTCGTTTTAATGAAAATGTCCCGGAGATTATCGCTGGAAATGATTTTCTGTCTACGCACAAAGAATCTTTTGTTGTATGTTCCAAAGGAGTAGAGGAACAAAATTTATCTTCTACGGAAGCGCGGAAGGAAATCCGCAAAGTCGAGAAAGAACTTGAGGCTCTGAAGAAAATGCTTCCTCGCTATGTGTTCAAATCAATTTTAAGAGAAATGGAGGCGCGTTCATAAATGGGGGACTTTAATCCTGCTGCTGTGCGGGTTACTGCTGCCACGCCAAAAGTTGTTCTTGGTAACCCTATTGCCAATATCAATGTTATTCGTGACATGGTAAGCATAAATGAACAAACAGATGTGTTTGTGTTTCCTGAGTTAAGTATCACTGGATATACATGCGCAGATATGTTCCGTGGATATCTTGTGGATGAAGCAATGGAGGCTGTTTCATTGCTGGCAGCTCAACTACGGGATGTGAATGCGGTAGTTATCGTAGGTGTTCCGGTAAAGTGCCAGAATATGTTGTTCAACTGTGCTGCTGTCCTGAATCGGGGACAAATCGTTGGCATCGTACCTAAGAGTTATATCCCGAATTACAACGAATTTTATGAGGCAAGGTGGTTTTCTGCTGCTCATAAGGCGGCCAATATTAAAGAAGTCTTCTATGCAGGAAGAAAAATCCCCTTTGGAACCGACCTCATTTTTGATAATGGCGCTGGCGCAAAAATCGGCGTGGAAATTTGTGAGGATTTGTGGGTGCCAATCCCTCCCAGTACCTATGCTGCATTGGCAGGTGCCAACATTTTGGTAAACCTATCTGCGTCCAATGAAACGATTGGCAAAAAGGAGTACAGACGAAATCTGGTTTCGGTTCAGTCGGCAAAAACGATTTCTGCTTATGTGTACAGTTCCGCCGGGCAAGAAGAAAGTTCTACGGACCTTATCTTTTCTGGCCACAGCCTCATCAGTGTCAACGGGAAGGTAGTTGCAGAAAATATCTACCCGACCGAAAACCATACGGAAAGCGTTTCCGTCGACATTGAGGCGTTGTCAAATGACCGGCGCCGAATGACTACATATATGCCGGAAGAAACTCAGAAAGAGTTTCGATATATCCCGGTAAAAACGCATCATCAATATAGGCTGTTGCAGGGAGAAAGCGAAAACGTGGCAAATCCTTACCCGTTTGTTCCAACCGGCAAAGAAAATGTCCAGAAGAGATGCATGGAAATCACGGATATTCAAGCAAACGGTCTTGCCACAAGATTGCGCCATTCCCATATCAACAAAATGGTTATTGGCATCTCCGGCGGCCTGGATAGCACATTGGCGCTTTTGGTTGCTGTCAAAGCCTGCGAAATCAACCACATTCCCGTTTCCAATATTCACTGTGTTACCATGCCTGGATTTGGCACAACCGAACGCACCAAAGGCAACGCCGAAAAGCTGGTTGAGCTGCTTGGGTGCAAACTCCAGACCATTGATATCCGAAAAGAAGCTACTATTCACATGGAAATGATGGGTAGAACACCCGAGTATCAGGGAGCCGATGATGTTACGTTTGAAAACGTGCAAGCTCGGATTCGCACTCTTTATCTGATGAATTTGGCAAATCAGGAGGGTGCGTTGGTTATCGGTACCGGGGATTTGTCTGAGTTGGCGCTTGGCTGGTGCACCTATAATGGCGACCATATGAGCATGTATGCTGTCAACGTTGGTATTCCCAAAACGCTGGTTAAGTATCTTGTTCTCAATTATTCCGAAATCTATCCGAAGCTGACAGAAGTTCTGCACGATATCTGTGATACCCCTATCAGTCCGGAGCTTGTCCCTACGGAAAATGGGGAAATGGTTCAGAAAACGGAAGACAGCATCGGTAAGTATGACCTGCATGATTTCTTCCTTTACAATTTTGTTCGCAACGGGTTCTCTCCTGAAAAAATCTATCGGCTTGCCATTCAGGCATTTACCGACAAAACGGATTCTGAAACTATAAAGAATACTCTCAATACGTTCCTCGCACGGTTCGCATCGCAGCAGTTCAAACGAAGCTGCTTGCCGGATGGTCCAAAGGTTGGGTCTGTGGCATTATCTCCCAGGGGTGATTGGCGAATGCCAAGCGACAATATTTATATTCCTCGTGTATATATGTGAATTGATTTTTCCAAAAACATCTTGTTTTTCTAACAAGAGTAACTACAATGTACATCGTAAACTCGTGAATTTTGTATTTTGTGCGAATTCATATGATATGTCGTAAACTTGAATGGTGCACCAGTAATGGTATGGCATAAAATTATCATCTCTTGTATAATAAAAGTAATTTTATTGCGATGATTTGGAGGGTCTTGAATGGTACGTCAATTTTTCAATTACGATGAAGTGTGGGGAGATAGGGCAGAAGAATGTGTTGAAGAACTTCTCGAAATGGAATCCAATACTGAAAAACGTTATATGGCTTTGGGACCGGCAGGATATACAGAATCCCAACAAGAAATGAATTCCGTGCTCTTGGAAAAAGAACGCGAAATTCTTAAAAAATACGGATGCCATATTCGAAGAATCGGTGATAGTGATGAGGACCTAAAAGTGAGGGGAGAACTAGAAGCATATCGCGTGTATGAAAAGTCGCTTACATAACGGCTAGTTCTAAATCAGAAATACGAATCAAAAGGGCTGGCGCATATTGAGTGTCGGCCCTTTTGATTATGTTAAAATAGCTTTGCGCATATTATACAGGAAAAAGCAAAAAGCACATTGTTGTATTACGGCGTAATACATGATATAATGATATAAACAGATAAGAAGGTGAACATCATGGACCACAAAGATGTTTTATATGAAGTTTCTATCATTGGAAAAGAGCCGGAAAAAGGATGGGCAGGGAAAGAATTGAAAAAAGCCCGACATTCAGACAGAGCCTTGACCAAAATTTATATGGCAGCTGTGCGGCAATCTTCTGATGTTACTTATACGGATTCTGTGCTCTCCTTTATGGAGGAGTTTCTGAAGAATCAAGAACAGCAAGCATCGCTTGTAAAATCTGATATCATCAATATACGCCTTTCCCCGAGCGAACGAGCCAACATTGAGAGACGTGCTGCCGAGCAAGGCGTTTCTGTATCGCAATATATCCGAAGTGTTTTGTTCAAGGGGGAGGGGAAGGAAAAATGAGTAGAGATAGCATCCTGTATGAGTTGCATAACGTGAGCAACGCTGATTTGCTTGCGTTGAGCAAGGTGAGGACTGATAAAGACAAAGAAGAATACGAAAAGAAGGGGTATTTCGTTCCATATACATATGACACTTGGAAAGAAAAGTTCCCGAAAATCAATGCGGATTTCATATTCTTGCTGAGTGGCCTCAACTTTGATGTCATCTATTACGACCCTCAGAACCTAACATATCTGCATCTGTCCATGTTGGCGATGGCAAATGATGAAGCAACTGCTAAGCGAATGGAAAAGCAGATTGCCGGTGCGATACTTGAGTGCAAAAAGATGGCGAACTCTTCAAATCCGGATTATGTCAAACTGCTATCTTCTTATTCAGATGGATTGTGTATTGATGGATTGGCTAGAGTCTTTGAAAAAGAAGGGCCTTCGGAAAGATTCTATAAGACATTTATTGCGATGTATACCTCTCTCGATTTTCTCGTTAAGCGGTTGTCTAAAAACATCATTGAGGCTTTGCCAAAAGCCAAATCGGCGGCGCAAAAGGAGGAAACAGAAAAAAGGTTAAATCAGTATTTCGGGAATGCAGAGTCCATCACCGTGTATCGCGGGATGACAGAGCGCTCAACACCGGTTGAAGATGCGCTTTCCTGGACTCCGAATATCAATATTGCCTATAAATTCGCTTGCGCTTATGGCAACAAACCATTTGTCGTAAAGGCTGTTGTGGATAGGAAGAACATAATCGAATATATTTCTCCCGATACTTCTCTGGGGCGAGAGGAAGAAACAATTATCATCCCTGGGAGTGCATCAATCCAGGAAGAAATCAAGCTGATACCCGTTGATTCCGACGAATCGCTCAACGCTTTGAACGACATTATGGCTATCTACCAGACTTATCGGGCAAAGCTCGGCAAGCTGTATGCAAAGCGTAAGAATCAGCTATCCGACCATGATGCCACGCATTCTTTGAGGGTTCTGTTTTTAGCTTTGTTTCTGGCAAATCACGAAAAAATGACAAAGGCTGAGATGAAGCAGATAGCCGAAGCCGCCATTTATCATGATATCGGAAGGACAAGCGAAACGGCTAATGAACAGCATGGCATTGCTTCCGCGATTATTTATCAGAAAGCTGGTGGCTCGGATAAAGCTGTTTCCTTTATGATTCAAAACCATTGTATTGATGATTCTGTCGCTGAGAAGAACATAGAAGCAGAGTTTTCTGCTAAATCACAGAACAAGGTTTGGCGGCTTTTGAGTATCATAAAAGACGCAGATGCACTGGACCGTGTCCGGTTTGGAATTGCCGAATCTCCGGAATCTGATGGGTTGGATATCCGGTATCTTCGAAACGATTACTCTAAGAAGATGGTTCACATCGCCGTAAAGGCAGAAAGATTTTTGGAATTATGACTATTTACACTACAGAAAAGCAATTCGATTTGCTCAAACGTATGCTCCCTATTATGAAGGAGTTCTATAACAATAATCCGCAGCCTCTATTTGCGGAAGTTGCGCAGCAATACGGCACCATGGGAGATGGGGCAGACAAAGCATATAGGCTCTTTTCGGAGGTAAGCGTAACTGCTCCAAGTCCTAAAAGATTAAATGATACGGACATCCTTATTGCCGCCGTGGATGCCGCGAAAACCGTAGACATCGAATCGCCTGAGGTCCTGAAACCGAGTCGGTTCGTGAAAGTTATCCGTTTCCCCCAGGAAGCAAAAGCGTCATTAGAAGATTGTCTGGATACGTTCTCAAGAGTATTGATGGGACAGTTTTATATCATCTACGAAAAGCTCGACATGAAACCGGGAAATAAGCATGTTGAGGAGAGCTATTTGGATATCAGATTGACAGGAATCGGCGTCAGAGAGATGCGGGACTTTCTCATTCCGGCACTCAAAGAGGCAGGATGGAATGGAAGTTATGGTATTGCCGGGAAAGACAACTGCTATGAAAGTAAACTGGCATACGAGATGCTGAAAGTCATTCGTAAGCGGCGCGATGATTATATTCTGCGAATCACAGACCAACCGCTACTGATTGCGGAGGGATATTGATGCCAATGCTTGACGAAATGCTCATCAGGTTTTGTGAGGAGCAAAAAGGAAATCTTTGGGTAGATTTTCTGCAAGCAGAATCACAAAAAACCTATTTCAAGAAATTGGATGAGTTTGTAAGTGATGCAGTAAAACACTCTCCCGTTTATCCGCCGAGCAATCTGATATTCAGAGCTTTTTCGTACCCTATGCAAGACATCCGAGCAATCATTCTCGGTCAGGACCCCTACCATGAAGAAGGTCAGGCGATGGGGCTGGCTTTTTCCGTCCCGAATGATTGCAAAACACCGCCTTCTTTGCGCAACATCAAAACGGAACTCAAAGATGACCTCGGAGTCAATTTGGAAGGCAACGACCTAACAGCATGGGCGGAACAAGGAGTGTTCCTTCTGAATACCGTTCTTACAGTATCTGACGGAAAAGCAAACTCACATGCCAAAAAAGGATGGGAAATTTTCACCTCGAATGCTATTGAGTATCTGATTTCAAAAAAAGACAAGCCTTTGGTTGCAATCCTTTGGGGAAAGCCGGCACAACGATACAAGCCAATCATTGAAAAGGCTCAAAATGGCATTCTAATACTGGAATCTGCGCACCCCAGCCCATTGTCATCATACAGGGGATTTCTTGGTTCAAAACCGTTTTCAAAAACGAACCAGTTTCTCATCCAAAACGGACAGACACCCATTCGTTGGGGCTGAAGGCAATAAGTAGCGCCATTGGAATATCCGAAGTAAAAAGATGCGGTCATTTTATGGCCGCATCTTTTGTTTTGGATATGTAAACATGGAGTTCAACTCATCTATCTGTATTACCCTCATAATAAAATGACGAATGAGTGTTTTATTTCTAACAAAAGTAAATAAAATGGTCCTTTGAGAAAGGGGCTGTCGCTGATGCAAAACAAAGAGCAAATGGCATTCTTCCCGGTGTTTCTTGGCGCATTAGGCATCGGATTTGCTTTTATGCGGGCCGGCATTCCGACATCGCTTGCTGGAATTATTTGCGGGATTGTTTCCATGAGAATGTCTTTGAAGAGAGAACAAGAGGAAAAGGAAAAGAATGGAGACAAGAAATGGATATATCTTCTTGGATACTGTTCTTCGATTCTTTGCCTTGAATCTGGAATAGGGTCGATTATCGCATTGGCGCTTCCCGTATGGGATTGATTGGTGATGGTGTAGTTGTTTTTGATTACGCCATCTTTTTTATTGTCTTTCTAACAAAAGTAGATACCTTAATATTTATCAAACTCGTGAATCACCAAAACGAAGTGTTTTGGCGTATTATACGAGTTATTTTTTTGGAGGTGTTTTTATGGAAAAAATCAAAACCAGTCTTGACCTCGCAAACGGCATTCTTAAAGAAATTCAGGACAACGGAGTCGATACAAGCAAAATCGAATACATCGGCGACAACGTCTTTGCTCCTATCCACATCTACGATGTCGAATTTGACCTTGTTGGCAAGCTGTCCTACGGCTCGTGTGAAGGTATTTGCTTCGACATTCGCATGGTCGGCAGCTACGAGCAGGATGTCAACAAGGAATCTTCCGCGCCGCTTATTACCGGTAAGTGCCTCGGAACATCCCGGGAAGATATGGAGAACATAAGTAAGATTATGGCCGACATTATCTTCTATGGCACGAAGTACATCGGGAAACACGCGGATGAATATATCCGGCGGGGATTCAGGTGCTGCGCTCCGGGGAAAACCACTTTCGTATGGGTTGCAACGGAGGAAAAGGCCAGGAAGTACATTCAAAAGGGATATTCTGTCAAAGACTTGTATACGGGGCTAGAATTGAAATGAAAGTTTTTATCAAAGCTGAATCTGTGCATTCTGCCGGCCAGAACTTTGGGCCGATTTATTGCAGGCTGATTCGGATTGCGCTGGCATGCATGAACGAAAACGAGGAATCTATCATTTCGTTTTTTGAAACGTTGATGGATGACAAAAACGCTCGCAACGGAACATATCTGTTGGGATTCACAAGCAATACTCTAACCGTTGTTCATCAACCGTTTGTCCTTCGAAATGGGATAATGGAGATGGAAGATAACCGGATTGCAGCACTGTTTGATATGCCGAATTCTCAAGTATGGGCTGTTGGAGTTCTTGACGACAAAACTGGAACACTTTGTCAGGTCAGTGCAGAATCAAACTGACAGACAAAATCAAACTTTACAGGAGGAATTTACTATGCTGAAGAAGATGTTTTTCCCGGCCAAGTACACCGTGCTCGCAGGAAACGTGGAAGCCGATGGGATGGTCCACTGCGTAAACGACCTGGGGACCATTTTTGCTTGGAACGTCAAGCAGGCCCGCAAAAAGGCCATGGCCCTGATTCGGATTCATCGGTATCAGGACTATGTTCTGAAGATTTGTGGAAGAAAGAAAAAGCTTTGATGTTCACTCCAAAACAAAAGTAAGTACAATAAGGTAAACTTGTTGTAAAGGAGTGTTCTAATCATGCTTACTTTTTTCTATATCATCATTGTCCTGGCTGCCATCATTGGCATTATTTCAGGACTTACCCGAATCGTTGTGACTGCCGCAATCTGGTTCGTTCTTGGCCTGTTTATCCAGGTATGTTTTGGACCGGTCATTGTGGGATTTGCAGCGGCCCTTGGAATTACTATCCCGCTTGAGTCGATTCCTGCTTTGACGGCCGTTATCGGTGTCATTCATGGTTTCTTGCGGGGATAAAGAAAGGATGGGAATGACATGGAATTGAATTTGTGTGTTGGCGAAAAAGGCATCTCTGTTGTTGGGGTCAAGTACAGCCCTACTGAGATTGCTCGAGAAGTTGTCTCCCAGCTCGGTGCTAAGGATGTAACTGTTCGAGAGGGAAAGGTTGTTCGGTGGATTCCGAATCCGTACTATGATGATTTTGCCGAACACACGCATGATAGCCCCGGCCGGTACGAAATCATTTCGGATTCTCCGGACGATATCGAACTCACCAAAGCCATTCAGGTTGTGTGCAAAGCCTTGAAAGCCGGAAAAGGCTTTCACGAAAAAAGCCCCAAGTGAAGAGGTGATGAAGAGTGCCCAGGAAGAAGCAAACCGATGTTGATATGACTGACCATGTTTTCGAATTCCGGAAAGATGGAAAAGTTTATGAAGTCCGGCATCGCGTCTATGTCGACAAAGCCGACGGGAAAACGAAGATATCGGAAAAGTACATCGCCACGAAAGAGGAAATCAAAGAACGTGCAGCGGGTGGATATAAGCCTTATCTGGACGGTAAACCTTATCGTGGTTGAAACACACGAATAACGCACGGAAGGGTTGAATAAACACACTCGGTGTGTTTTTCGTGCGTTTTGATGATTACAAGGAGTTGTTTTATGACAATCAAAAAGACCCGTATGCTGTTTGATGATGAGTCTGTCTGCACTGTTTTTGATGGAGACTTGATGCGATTTCGGGTGACAGGTGGGTTTTCTGCCGTTCCTGATGATGCAGAGAGTCTTCTGAAAGAACACGAGATGGTCATTGAACGCTTCAGCGACGGCAGCGCCAATGTGGTGTCCGAAACCCTCGTTCCTTTTTCCATGTCTGATGATGACCTGCTGAATAAGCAGGATGAAATCCTCTGTCAGATGGAAAAGATTTTAGGATTGGAGGAAGGGGAGTATTTATCGTCTTCTGAGTGCTGGGCTGGGCATGAAGACCCGCTCATTCCGGAAGCAAAGTAAATATATTCAGAAGATACAAAAGCGGGAGCCGGCAATAGCTGGTTCCCGCTTTTTAATTGATTTTCTAACAAAAGTAGGTAGACTGCATATTATAAAACTCGTGAATCTCAACACAATCGGTGTTGTTGTATTACACGAGTTATTTTTTATGCCCAAAATGGGCGGGAGGATTTGTATGAATATTTCTTTGAAAATCAGCGACAAGAATACCGAAAAGACCATCAACCTTGGCGAACTTTGCAAACTGCTGGGAATCAACGAAGCAGAGCTGCAAGGTTTGTCGTTGAATATTGAAAAGAACGGCGCCAATCTGAAGGCTGCTGTCAATCTGGACGACAATTACCCCGGACTTTCCATTGACGGTGAAACCCAGGATGAAATCTACTACCTTGCGACTGTTGAGTTGCCCAACAACGATTATCCTTTGGCTTACACGTCGCGACTCTACGCCGGCCGGTCAGAAACCGAAACCGATTGTCCCATCGCTATGGTTCTGAGCAACATCTGCGAAGAACCTGCCTTTGGTGATGTATACAACAGAGCGCTTCGCTGTGTCTACATTGATGAAGCCTTTGCCGTCGGAAAACCCTGGGTGGGCACTTTCTCTTATATCAATGGCTGTTCTTCTGAACACCAGCTTCCCATTTATTGCACCAAAGAATGGAACGTTTGTGGCCTTGAGGATGATAAATTCCTCTATAACTTTGGCGTTGCCGGAGAAGCGTTTGAGTTCTGGAAAGTCTGCGAAACCAATGGCGGTTATGGTGCCAAACATGGCATCATTGACTTCAACAAAGTGACCGATGCTGAAGTCCAGAAAGCTCTGAGCAATGCAGGATACAAAGACCTGGACATGTTTGTTCAGGAGACATCCCCGGTTACTATTCCTGTCAAGGAGGACGGCTCGCTCGACCGCAATTCTGACGAATACTGCATTGACTATATGCTTCTCGCCAGTTTGATGATTGATGTGACCGATGACAAGTATCTGGTCCCCGGTTACCGTTGGGAAACCAAAGAAGATGCGTTGAACTTCTTCTGCGATACCTTCCATATTATTTAATCCACTTTTATGTGAAAGGGGAACAGCCTATGGAACGTATTCAGTTGAACGAGCACGAAAAACTCTGTCATCCGTCTATTCATTGTACCGGAAGTGTCCGGGGAATGATTAAGTGCGGATTCTGGAACAAAGGTGACCACATTGTTCGGTGTGGGCAATATATCTATAATATGTCCATTTACCTTTCGCCGGGACGCATTCTTTGATGTCCAATAATATATAGCTGAGCTATAAGGGAGGAAGTTTTGTATGGAAAACATGTTTATGGAAGCCCCTAACAAGGCAACCGTCTATCTTTCTTTTGAGTTGTTGATGCGTCTTTATGAGCAGGCACAGCTCACAGGGAAAGAGTTGTATAATGCTTATGGCCTGAAACGGAACGAGCTTTTGCTGAGTGAAAGTGTAGAGTTCTTTGATGGCTATACTATGGACCTGAAACTGGTTGTTGGCGAGGAAGACGAAAAACCAGAACTTCATGTTATATTGGTATCCGAAACGGGAGCAGTTGTCGCAGATGTCTCTGAGGACTACGAAAATGACGCTATCCTCGGCACATTTTCGGTGGACGATGATGACACCAGAAAATCTTACTCTGTCACAATTGGAATCAACCACTGTGCCATCCCCATCAACAAGACTGATTACGAGAGTGACGAGGTTACGACAGCATATTGCGATTCTGATTGGCTCGTCAAGAAGTTCAGCGAGGATGATGAGAACCTTCTCAAGTTCCTGCACGAGTACACTTCTGATGAGTCTTCTGAACTCATTACTCTCGCAGAATTGGATGGCGCGATTGCGTTTGAATTTTGCGAGGGAGACGACGAACCGTTTGTATGTGACGGCAAGGATGCATGGAAGTATGAAGCCTTTGCAGATGCGATTTCTGGATTTCTAAACAAGGATTTTCCGGAAGCATCCAAAGCACTCGATGCATTTCTCGGTCTGTAAACAGGAGAAGAAGGAATGGCGCTTAAATGCAATATTATTCCCGTAAACGACCCTGGTCTTTTTATGGTGAATACCTCGACCAGTTCTTATATCGTCCATGTGGTTACCGACGACCTCTACGATAAAGAACAAGTATTACTTGAGCTTTGTCGTGCTATTGTATCTCTTGAGAAAAAAGGGGCTATTGTCACATCTGTCCAAGAGATATGTGTGGACGGCCGTCGTCCACGGGTGGCGTTTCGTCAAAGCAAGGCGTACAAAAAGGCAAAAACTGAATTGCCGAATAAAAAGGTGTGACCGGATTTTGGTCAAGAACAGCATATGGAGACGGCGAATATGACGTCTTTTCCATCAATAACAAGAATGGAAAGACCGTCGCTTTAGCCATCTGCTATGCCACCTGAGAATAAATAGACCAACAAGAACCGCAGTTTGTCCGATGGACAGGCTGCGGTTCTTCTTATGTTTAATTGTATTTCTAACAAAAGTACATATCATATACCTGTAAAACTCGTGAATCTCAATGCATTCGGCATTGCTGTATTACACGAGCTATTTTTTATTAAGGAGGATATTGAAAATGAAAAATGACAGGTTATCTCAGGTGATTCAGGAAGAACGCCAATACGCTTTGGCTAACGGTGGTTATCTGGGAATCCGAGAAGCGGATGATACTTACAACAGCATCAACGTCAATATTGTGGCCGCCATGAAGAATCAGTACGGCCATGCATTCATTGGGAACATCAACTTCTCAGACATTGAACGTATCGACGTGTGTGCAGGGCGCATGAGCGTATTCAAGGAATACGTTGGCCAACGGCTGTACACTGGCTGTTGTCAATTCTGTGTGCCCACAAAAGACCATGTCCTTGAAATGCTTATCCGACAGTACAACACGGATGGAAGCAAGATGGACCCGAAGCAGATTTTTGACAGGATTGAAAAAATCCATGGAGAACCCATTTATTGGGTGTGATGGGGGAACTGTCAATGGATGAAAGTGAACTGTACAGGCTTCCGTTTTCCATCAAGCGACATAAGTCGATGCCATATTCTGTGGCTTTGGAAGTTGTTATCGCTCCGGATGGTAAAATCGAATACGCCATGCCTTCTCACCAGGAATATCTTATTGCGAAAGCAATGGAAAAGAATGGGTGGACCAGGCAAGAATTGATGGATGCGTGTCCACCAGAATATTATTTCTGTTTTCTGGATTGGCTCGTAGATGAATCGGGTGGATACCTCCCGGTATGGGAGCGTTGGACGGTAGATGCAACTCTGACTACAAAGCAAAGAGCTGCTCTACGTCGTTTGAAATTGGCTGGATTGTACAAGGGATATATTCCCTAAGAATGGAGGTTTGTTTTATGCTTACTGTCAAAGTTCCGTTTGATTACTGGGAAGGCTATCTTCCGACTCCTCGTTGCCGCAAACTTCGATATAAAGAAGTTCGGGGCGAGCATGAAGCGATTATTCGAGAAGTGCAGGCCGAGGAGTTTCCTTTGGCTATTCGCTTTGAGGATTTCATCATGCAGCTGGAAAAACCGGCGAGACGATGGATTGACCTTCATTGGTTTGAAGGGCGGCTTTGGAAACTCAGCCATTACTGCAATATCCACGCAAACAAGGACTGGGATGAGTTGACGCCGGTGGATGCCTTGAGTTGGTACCTTCGCCCGAGCGCCTGGGCTGTCACCGCAACACCCAGCAAAGAACGCTGTGTCGAATGCATCGACAACGCGGCCAAGGACTGGCTCATGTGTGACGGCAAGCTGTATGTGCCTTGTGGTGAGCCTATGTATTACATCTGTACCTTTGGCCTGGGACACAATCATGCCGGCATCGGTACGTCGCTGGGAGTGAGTTGCCACTACAACCACAACCTGCCAAGCAAATGGTATTTTAACGCTTTTGAGCGCGATAAAGCCATTGCTGCGGCTAAAGAGGTGGCCTATCGTCGTGGCGATACGGATTCGATTTCGTACATCGAGAACGCCGAGCGCATTGAAGTTCTTATGCCTGAGTGTGTCAAAGCGAATCCCCAAAGTTGGAATGAACCAGGCGATTCCTTCCTAAACCAGCTGGAAGAAATCACTGAAAGTACAGAAAGCTCGTTTGAGGCTGGTCTTATGGCAATTGTCATGGCAAACAAAACATAAGTCATGTGTGCCGCCAACGGACTAAAACGTTTTGAAAAAGGGGAATGTATATGTCAGTCACAATGTCTTCTCTCATCCCTGGTGCATTATACCGGCAAGGGGATACAGGAAAGCAAATTTTTCTGTACCTTGGAAAAGGGAAAGGTGTCTGCGATTATTACGGCATACAAAATAAAGAAGGGCACATTTTCCTTTATGTCGGCCGAGAGTACGAAGAGGATTTCAAGGCAAAAGTAACAAAGGAAACTGTAATGTTCCGAGCAAAGGAAATGCTGAGTTTCCGGCTTGGTGAAGTATTCAGCATCGTCAAGCGGAAAAAAATGGATTCGCGATTTGATTCGGAATTCTGCTTATCCGATGAGGAGATACGTAAGCTCTACGCATTCGGAAATCTCAAAAGGATATAAAACGCTTCCAGATGTAACATACAGAAGGGAATGAAGCATGGAACTCAAAATAGGGGATAAAGTTCGCGTGCGGTTCACTCTAAGCAAGATAAACGGTATGGACCGCTTCGTTGAAGGTCTGAGAGTACAAGGGAAACAAATTCCGGAGTCATATCCTATCGGCTATGCCCATGGAACTGTCGTGAATAAAAGCTACTGGCACCCTAGTGCCAATGAACGCAGCCCGATAGCCGTTGTACTCTTTGATAAAAACCAGATTGTCTGCAACGCATTGAATGTATCGTCGGAAAGAGCGGCAATCAACACAGCAGAGGGTCCGGATTACTATGGTGCCCGCATCGTCGACGAAGCGGGGAATGTATATACCGAATAAGAGGAGATGAGCAAAATGCGTATTGTAAAGGACAGGAATTTGTATGAAGAAGACCTGAAGGAAGTGCAGAGATTTGTCGATGGGATTGATTGGACAGCGTTCCATGAACATCTCAAAGAGTTGGGCTTTGATACTGAACTTGAGGTCGTGCTTAGCACCGATGGTGGCAGGTGTCGACTCCATATCAGGGGGAAGGACAATCTGGCCGCCAAAACTGGTATCATGGCACCCTGCTTTAAGTGGGTTCGCTTAACCGACTTTGGCTCGTTTCTTTCGCAGCGGGTTGACTACGATGAAGACCTGTACAATGCTGCCATAGAAAATCAGGAGTTCGACAAAACATGGGCGGACTTTGATGCCAAGTTTGGGCCTATTACCCTTGATGTGAATATTCATCTTCGTTTTGAACAGAAGAATGGAGGCCACAATGGTCTCGACTTGTTCTGTGCAAAATATACCGAAGAAACCGGTTGGAAATTCAACTAAGGAGGAACGCACTATGCTGCCTAATTACGAGCCGCTTCGGCTTACAATTCATCGTCTGACTGATGACATCATGAATGCAGCGCTTGAGCAGTCTGAACTTTTGAACATGAAGGTTCAGACCGCCCGGGAAGCATGTTATATGTACATGTCACATGCTGCCGTTTGGGATGAAGTTTTGGACCAGTTCCAAAAAGAAGCAGCAAAAGACCTGGAGGAAGGGTTCTCTGCATTAGATGTTGTGGCGGCTCTCAGCGATGCTGTAGATAACGCCCTAATGTGGGAGGATATTCGTAAATATCGGCAAGAACTCAAGGTGGAAAGCATTGCAACTGCAATGAATACTTGCCATGTTGACGCACAGCCGGATACCATGTCTTTCCTTCTGGCTGCGTATGTTGTTGGTGGCCATACTGCCTTGGCGGAGTACGATGACATCTTGAAAGAGGAAGGAATCTCCGAAGAAGATGTCATCGCGGTCAAGAAAGAAATGGAAGGAAACTAAAAAACGGGTGGTCGAATATGAAGAAAATCCTTGCTGAAATCGAGGTTTTCGAAGAAACGCTGATGCAAGAAGCTGAAACGGCTACGTTTGAAGACGCAGTCAATCAGGAACTTGGCTGGCTCCACGACAGTGGAATGATTTGCACGAGTTGGAAAGAGGTTCCTCTTCACGAAGAAGGAGATGCTCGCGACACTGAACAGGTGAACGCGGCCACCGCAAAATGTTCACAGTAAACAGCTGTGATTGATGGCGTAAAGTCAATTTGTCTTAGCTGATTTTAAGTCCCTGCCGCAAGGTAGGGACTTTTTGATTGTGTTTCTAACAAAAGTAAGTAAGCTATATGGTATTGACTCGTGGATTTGTAAAGCGCTCCGCTTTGCAATTATTACACGAGCTATTTTAATTTGGAGGTATGTATGAATAGGAAAAAAGTGATTCTTGGACCGGGGTGTATCGACTGCCCGGTAAAGGAATGCGATACAATTACCTATCGTGGCAGTCGTTGTGAAGTGCTTCGGGACAAGTATAACCTTGGTGACCCGGACAAAGATAGAGCACTGACAATCGAGCAAATCTGTATGCTTCATCATATGTCAGTTCTTGTCAAGGCGCCGGAAGTTCCGGATATTGATGAGAAAGTCATGATTTGTGATGGGTGTCGAAAAGAACCGAGCGATGGGGCCAAGTATGTCATCTTGGATGATGAGCAATACAGTTATGGATGCTTCATCGACGGAACCATCACCTTGATACCGCAGTAAAAGGAGAGAAAAATGGATAGAAAAGAGTTCGCAATCGAGTGTATGAAGAAACTCGACATGATGGATTCCTGCATCGACGCCTTCAAGAACGGCAAACTCTGGATGAGTACCGGCGGGGGAGTCATGAGTGGTATTCTGTTCGAGGCTACGCCCGAAATGATTGCAAAAGCAAAAGAGCTGGAGGCCGACGGAACTCGTACGGTTTGGCATGTCATCAACGGGCATTATATCCTTGGCGGCACAGATAGCGTGGAGATGAACACGTACCTCATTGGCGTAGATGAGGATGTGCCTCCCGAGTTCTCGGACAATGGCCAGGAAGCAGAATGCTTTGCTTACGTCGAAAATGTGACCGACCCCCAGTTGAGCGAGTATGGCTATGTAGTCGTACAAGGCTGCAATGGCGGGCTGCGTCGCACTCACTAACTGATATATTACAGGAGGATAAAATCTATGGAATACCGTATCACCAAAGAAGAGGCCAAGGCTCGTTACATTCAGATTTTCAAGGACATCATCATTCCGGCTTATCCCGGCGCCGATGGGCTTCTTGACTGGATTCAGAGCAGCGATTTCTTTACGACTCCGGCATCTACCCGGTTCCACGGGAGCTTTCAGGGCGGGCTTTGCATCCATTCTCTTGCCGTTTACGACAACCTGGTTCGCATTGACCGTTGTTATGGCTTCAATCTGCCGGCGGCCTCTATGGCCCTTTGTGCGTTGACGCATGACCTGTGCAAGTGTCTCTTCTACCGCGAATCTACGCGGAATGTGAAGAACGATGAAACTGGCAGATGGGAAAAGGTTCCGTTCTATCAGGTACAGGAACAGTATCCCTATGGCGGTCACGGTAGCAAGTCTGTGTTTTATGTCCAAAACTATGTGCGAATCAGCTTCGAGGAAGCTGCTGCCATCAACAGCCATATGGGGTTTGCTGACCAGACCAATATGACGAACATCTCCAACGTCTATGATGCCAATAAGCTGGCATGGGCACTCCATGTTTCTGATGAGGCAGCGACCTATATTGACAAGGTATAACGACTGATAGAGTAAAAGGTTTGCGGGTGCGAATCCATGAGCGGTTCGCACCCGCTTTTGTATTTTAAGCAAAGGAAGGGAAGTTGCTATGTCTTTGACTGAACAGGTGAAAGAATTCTGCCGCAATGATAATGTCGGCATCACCGACATTAACTTTACCTCTTGTCTGGACGATGGGATTCATTTCGTGTTGTCCAAGGTAAAGGTCTCTGAAAATATCATTGCTTTGTACATATATCCGTTCTATACGGATGTCACCTCAGACAATTTTATCATGGATAACCTGGAGAACAACGACGAAAGCCACTTTATTGTTTTCTGTGGTTTCTATTACAAACCCGGTGACAGGCTGTATGTTTGTGAGGGAGAGTACCTGAGTCGTTACATTTGGATGGAAGACCCTCGTTATCCTTACAAGGTCGCCGATATGTTTGCTCAGATGGGCAAAGATATTACGGAGTCCATCTACAATGAACTCCGCAAGTATATCCCTGATACGCCTACCGAACTTCCGGAGGAAAACAACCATAATTGCTTGGCATACAGGGTGTTTTTTTCCGGAAAAGAGCCGACTCTGTCCGTCAAGAAGGTGCTGAGTTATTTTCCGGAATACTGTGATATGAACAGCTTAGAGCGCTGGCTGGCCGACCCGGTTAAATGGGCCAAAGACGAAACAGACCGGCTTCTGTGCGACCACGACGTTGCTGATATTTTGCGACAAATTGTCATTGAAAATTCCGTTGCTGTTGCCCAGGCCAATCTGGTCAAAAAAGAACCGGGTCATCTGTGGAATATCATCAATGAAATCTATCTTGCTACAAAAGATAAGAAGACCGTCATTGTCACGGTCAACAGCAAGAAATTCAAGGGGTCTTTCCGTTATGATACCCGTGGGTTCCATCAGTGTAATTGTACTTGTTCGAGCACGTTGGTAATGGATGAAGATGTGAAAAAGGCTCTTGGCGGCCCATTTTATGTCCGAGATATTACAATGATTTCCTATAGAGGAAAACAGATTTACGAAGCAAAAAAGGTAGAAGCATAACATATAACTCTTCTCCGCTACAGACAACACGCTTCATTGTAATAAAGTCATTTATGTGAAAGAGGATAGGAGGTAGCTTTTGCTGCTTCCTATCCCTTTTGTTGCCAACCTAACAAAAGTACATATCATATTTCTTTGTAAACTCGTGAATCACAATGCATCCGGCATTGTTGTATTACACGAGTTATTTTTATGCCGAAAGGCAGTAAGGAGAGCCTATGAAATTCATTGATGAGGAAATTATAGCATTCTGCACGAATCCCAATGAACACTTTTTCAAATTGTCCGAACACAGTGACCAGATTCGCGGGAACAAGGGATTCTGGAAGGCCACTCTTTCTGATAACATGGTAGCGCTATTTTTGACGACAGAAGAGCAATTCAATGCGCTTCTTCATGGAGACATCGAAATGATTGGCTTTTTCTGTTCCGTCACAGGGAAGCTTTACATGTATGACAGCTTTCAGTATTCGTTCAACCTTCAAGACCCACGTATGGGGCTTCCGTTCCATTACGAAACCGTTCCCATCTATAAGATGAAGGAACAGCTAACGCTTGGGGTAGCCGAAAAGCTGAGAAAGCCGGTGCTTCCGGTTGGATTCAACTTGGCTGAAGAAGATACATACAAATTCGCGGCGAGCGAATACTTCAGTTCTCATGGAAACTACCAAGCGACGCCAGGTGACCTTTGCGGATACGTTTCTGATAGCAACTTAGTTGCTGAAATCCCAAAGTTTCTGACGGACCCCCACAAATGGATTCTGACAACGTATGAGGCCATCGCCCAAAACGAATCCGTAATGAGAAAATTGGTTGCAGAAATGAACACCAAATCCGAGATTCAGGCCGTGTGTGAAATGGTTCGACATGCACAAAATCATCCATGGAACAGAATCCTTCGGTTTTACGATGCAATCAAAGACAAAAGTACCGTCATCGTTCGCCTCAAGAAAAATGGCGAAACTTGCGAGTTCCGGCTCCCTGTAGACCGCTGTAGCAAGATATGGCGTTATAGCGATGAGGGTTCTGCAATGCCATTGGTGTTCGCTGATTACTGCAATCCTACGAAACCGGAAGGCAGTCATGTTATGAACGGTAACGTGGATACCGATAAGCGGTATCGGTTGGCTAAGGAATTCCTTGATGACGGCTTCATTTACATCAAGGATATTGATGCTATGTTGTATCGTGGCAAGGAAATCTTTAAGTGATTCCATAAAAACACAAAGCACGAAAGGAGTAAAATCTGTGAAGATGCTTGATGATGAAATCATTGCATTCTGTAAAAATCCCGTAGAAAATATTTTCTGGATTCCACAGGAGGCGAGTGCTACATCCTTGCAGCAACCTTCTTCTTGCTGGCAGGACAATAAACAATACGGGTTTATTAAAATCCCGCTCGCCAAGAATATGATTGGCTTGTATAGCATCGAACGGGCTTTGTTCGAGACGACTGCCAGCAGCGACAGTTTCCGTTATAACGACCTGATTTATTGTGGGTTTTATCATGAGAAAACGGAAAAGATTTACTTAAACCGGCCACAGTCCATCCAGGCTCTTTTCCCTCTGAACTTTCATTATGAGGAGATACCGATTCTTCAGATGTGCACTGCATTGAGTGAAGAATTCACCAAACGCATGTCCGTGAATTTCAATCTGCAAAAGGCCCTTAGCGGATATGACTTTGATGAACCGTCTTGTTTCATGATGTTTTGGCCTTCCTATCAAAAGTATGGTGAGAACTTTAAGGCATCTATTCCTCACACAATCTTCCTTTCTCAAGGTTGTGTAAAGGAAAACAGCCAGATTTCTCTGTATTTGGCTCACCCCGAAGAATGGGTCAAAAAGGCAGCAGATTCGCTGGAAGACATCTCCGCTTTTTACAGTAATTTGAAACTCGTCATGTAAAGCCAACTGCTAACCGAGGCTATTTGTCAGATTATTAGCAAAAAGCCTGACCACATAATGAATAAGTGTAGAAATATTCTCAGCACGCTTGAAGGCAAAAATTCTGTCGTTCTTCGTTTTGAGGTCGGCGGTAAAGAGTGCGATATTCGTTACCCTGTTGATAAGCTCGACTTATTCGGTAGTTCCTTACAATACGGGGAAAAGAAAAAGCGCAAGGAGGTTATTTCTCTCATCGGCAAAAGTGGATTCTGGATTGAAGACATCTCTGCAATTCTGTACAGAGACCGGGTTCTGTACGCCAAATCCACTTAAAAAACATTGGGCATTGTTCCGACTGAATTTTCAGCCGAAGCAATGCCCTTTGCTTATCTCTTTGTGTTTACTAATGGAATGTTTTGTGATATAATAATAGTGAACCATGAAGCGAATACGGAGGGCACAAAATGGAAGTCGCATTTCGGGTGAAAAAAGACTCTGATTTGTATAATAGATATTTCCGAGAAAAAGCCGAGAAAGAGCATGCCGCAAAGCTGGGGTCACAATTTATGGAGGCCCATTTGCCGGGAGTAAATATCTACGCCATGCGTGAGCAGCTAACGGTTGAACTAAATGATGAGCTGAAAGCTCGGTTTAGTGAGCAATTAAAGGCCAAGGTCGAATCATCACAAGGGTATTATTTTCACACATTCAAGAAAAACTCTCCCATGAACAAACTGTGGGTAGAGGAAGTCTATAATAAGTTAGATAAGGCTGCCATGTCCGGCATGTTCTTTTGGTTCCGAGACTTTTTCCTTGATGCACCATACAAGTGTTCGACGAGTATTTGGGACGGAAAAGATGGGGAAGTATATGGGTTGGTTGAATCCAAAAATCCAAACACATGTATCCAGGTTCCCACCTATGTTGAACGCATCAAGATGAGCGAATACTACGCTCATCTTGAAAAGGCATATCCAGAAGAATCATAACGATGTTCTGATATCTTCAATACCTCTATACAAACTAACAAAAGTACGTAAAATGGCTTCTGTAAACTCGTGGATATACAATGGATGATTTTCTATCCGTATTAACACGAGTTATTTTTTATATTTATTTGGGGGTATGACATGCTTTTGAATCCAGTTAAAGTGCTTATGGCAATGCAAGAGAAACATGTTTCACTGAAAAGAAAAAAGCAGATTGCTGAGCTTCTCAAAGTGGATGCAAATGCTCTTGCAGAATTTGAGAAAGCATACAGTAAAATGGCGCTTGAACCGCCTGTTGACTCTGACAACCTGTTTGACTATAACGCCAAGCAAGCAGCAGCTCAAAACCCTCAGCCCGCCATCAATGTGGATACTGAGGATATTATTGAGCGAATCATTGCTGAGCTAGTCAGCCAGACAAAACGCACACATTTTTCCAGCGATGGCCAGGTAAGTGTCGTGGACATGGTTGGAGAATATCACGGTCGGGAAATCCAGAAGGATGAGCAACTCGTCACCGGGGAAGAGGTAAATAAGCTGCCAGAACAGGTTCGTCCTCAACTTACCGGGCATCTGATGCATGTAGATATCGACGCTCCAGGCTATCAAATGGTTCTCGGGTATTACGTCGAATATCTAAAGAATCCTGACAGTCCCGCCGGGAAGTTGGCTTATAACCGATTCCTGCAAGGTCTGGACATCCTTGATTTGGATTCCATCCTATATCAGGTTATCGGCATGAATTCAAATTCCATTGGTCACTGGCTTCAGCAGCTGTGTGAGGGAATTGCCACGCAGTCCTTCTTCAGGATTCCGGAGACTACAACCATCACAGTTCCCATGCCGTTGCTCCAGCTAACTCGCCAACCGTATGGCAGTCTTACAGAAACGACTTTGGCAATCATTGACCGATACTGCGAAGAGGTCTTTTCGTTGGACACCAATAAAGACTACTTCGTAAAGACCGGAACTTACTCGTCAAAGTACGATTTCCGTAACTGCCATGTCAAGGGCGCAAAAGAGGTCAAAGAGCTGGGTGAATATCTGTTGTTCATCCATTTTCAGGCCTTACAGATGGCTTCGCCTTTGTCCAAACCTACTATTGTTGGTGCTTGCACTACAAACGAATGGGTTGTCCGTGATTTCATTCAGGACAAGGACAATGCGCCCACCATTTACAAAGGAATGCCATTGCATACCGAATACCGTGTTTTCGTCGACATGGACACTAATTCGGTCATGGGCATTAGTCCCTACTGGGAGCCATCTGTGATGGAGCATCGGTTTTCCATGTGCGACGATGCTGACAGCCCGCACCAGACACACGATTACATTGTGTATCGGATGCACAAGGACAATCTGATGGCGCGGTATGAGCAGAACAAGAATCTGGTCATTTCCAAAATTGGGGAGATGCTTCCATTCATCAACCTACATGGTCAGTGGAGTATTGATGTGATGCAGAACGGAACCGATTTCTACATCATTGATATGGCTTTGGCGGCCAATTCTGCGCTTCTGCAATGTGTACCAAAAAATATGCTGAAACCATCAAGGATTGATTGGGTTCCGCAACTAGAAAAAACTGAAGCCGAGAAGTAACGAAAGGAAGGTAAAAAATGGATTTCAAAACATTGTCCGATAAAGACCTGTTTGCCCTGTATGAAGCTGTGCGTGATGGTAAAGAAGCCGAATGTGAGCTGTTCCAGAACATTTCTGATGAACTGAGAAACGCTGGTACGGTCGAGGGCATCAAAAACGAGGTCATTAACCGCTGGTGTCATGAGCAGCAGGAATTTGACGAGCTTTTCAAGACCGGAGATACCGTCTGGTGGTACGACACTGAAGAATCCATCTGGGAGCAAGGTGTCGTTGTTGGTGTTGGGTACGTCGACGGGAAAGTTGACAGTATCGGCATTGACTTTCTGGATGACGGATTTGATGAACTCGACGGCAAGGTCGTCGGCAGGACCTTGTTCCATCGCAAGGTTGATGTCATGGAATTCATAACGAAGCCGAACATGGTCATCGTGATTCCTGCCCATGGTGATTTGCCCCCGGTCGTGAAGACCATTCGAGGAAGGAAAGCCGCAAAAGAAGAAGCCCGCAAATTTGTTTCGGCCGGTTATCCTGCTGACAGTGTAATGCTGTATCCTGAAGCAGGCGCCACGAAAATCTGACAAGAAGGGACAAAGTGCATGCGAAATACAATCAAATGCGATGTTGATTACTGTGGTGTACATTGTTCTGCGGTACAGCAGGACACTAACCCTCCATGTTTCTACTTCAACGCCTTCGGGCGTGACCATATTTTCCCGGCATTTGTTCAGAAATCCATGACGATTGAGGAACAAGTCCGAAACGCCATTGACCAATATATTTACATGGTCAATATCCCCGATATGTTGCTGGCGAAATTGGATGAGAGAGATAAAACCATCCCTTTTCCGATTATCGAAGTCGGTAGCAAGTACGTCTATTCTCATCGTCTGATGCATGCCGGGGTAGACCTTCAGTCTATGGATGGCCAGGTCTGCTCCGTGGTATCGAAACTCGCATCTGATACCAAGCGTGGAGGGAAATATGTTGTTGTATTTGACAACGCACCCTCTTCGGTTTTTCGGGTATATGGCTGCGAGTTGTTGGATAGACAGCTCACAAACAACGATTCTGAAAAGGCCGCAAATGACGCAAGAAGGCTTGATGTGTACGAAAAGGCCTTCGGGAAGGTTTACTTTCCGGAATTGGCAGAAGATGCATTGCATCTCATGTATCGCGACATTCAAGATTTCATGTATTCCGATAACGGGGGCAAATCCTGGAACCAGTGCAGTGGTGACACTATTGTTCCGGTAAAAGGGAGAGTCTTCAAAAAACGTCCGGCCGGAGTCATCATCGGCGCCAACGATATGGTCAAATCTCGCCCTCAGGACTATGAGTACAGTTTTTCCGATGGATATGACTGGCATAAGCTTTCTGCGGGAGATAACTGGATTTATCATACTGGCGGCAAACAAGCGTGGTTCCGTAGAGACATTTCTGCTTTGGGATGGTCTAAGACGAACTCCGGGACCTATTGCAAGACCACTCATGGTTCGTCTGTAGAAATGTACAAAGCAATTCCGCAGGCGGACGGAACATATTCAGTTGTCCACGCCATCATAAACGGCTGTGACTACGATGAGGAAACCTTCAAAGAAGATAGTCCGGAAGGTTTGATGGTAAAATATGCCGACAGATACCACTATTACGTTTACAACGGCGAGAGTGGTATCATCTACCGCTGGGAAGACAAGGAGAGCGCAGAAACATATATTCTTGCGACTATCATGATGCTGAGCCTGTAACACAAGGGAGGTTTTCTTACATGGGATTCTTGTATTATAGCGTCTCCAGACCTCTTGGTCCTGGATGCTTCCCGAAGCCGGCCGATAACTCCATCACTGAAATCATCAATTACAACGAACGAGTATATGTTTCCAGCATCGGACGTTCTGTCTGGGGAAGCATTGAATATTCCAGTCCTTTGACGGAAACGGATATTTCTGCCTATGAGTTGATTCCGTTCCCTGTAAAAAAGGAATATGGTGTTTCGCTGGATAGGTTTCTTGAGAAGTACGGTGTTCGTCTTCTGCGTCATGAAAACGGGAAGAGCGTTCCTGCCACTCTCAGCAATTTTGATATTGCTGTAACCAAGGGTTTGGAAAAAATTGTTGGGATGCGAGTTTGGATTTTTGACTGCCGGAATTCCAACGATGATATTCTCGGTCGTCCGGTTCGGAATATACCTCCGACGCTCGTTGAGATTGCAGACAGCAGACAAGCCAGAAAGACCATTTACTATTCACCCATCTTTTTCCGACCAATAAGCAAAACGGGCAAAGTTCTGAAAAAGGAAATCAGCCCATTTGATACAACTGGGTATCATGCTTATACGGGCGTTTCTGTTCTGATTTCAGAATCAGAACAGGATGCCAATGATGGTTATAGAAAAATGGCCAAAGCCGCTGTTTCTGCCCGTATGGATTACATCCAGAAAAAGACCAATGAGGTACGCAAATGGGCAGAAACGCTTGGTATTACAGAAGAGGAGGATTCCGTCCATGGCTCGTAATGGAGGAGGCTTTTTGGCGAATCTTTCAGACAAAGAACTTCTGGCGGTACAAGAAAATCAGAAAAGTTGCCCTGATGTAGTTCTCGAAATTGTACGCAGATGGACAGCAGAGCAAAGAATTCTCAATCGAGAACTGAAGGAAGGTACACCCATCTTCTATGTGGATTTTGAGAATCAAACCATCATAAAGGGTGTTGTAGAAAAAACAGCCTATGAAAATGGTGTACCCGATTCGGTAGTAATTGAATGGGTGGACGATGATGGCTCAACATATTCTACCGATGTCGTTGAATGGGCTGGCGAATCTCCATTGTTTTACTATTTGTCCGAGCGAGCCGCAAAAGTTGCTTTGATGAAGGGCCTTGATACAATGAGAAGCGAGGCGCAAGAGGCAAAGCCTTTCTACGTTATGGAACGGCACTCTTGCGACAACGACCGACCCGTGCACGGTCCTTTCAGAAATCATTACACTGCAATGCAGTACGCAAAGGACTTGGCTGAATCCATAAAAAAGAACCATTCGGCAGTTGATGTCATCTCCGATGAGGATGCCGGCAGCGTTCAGATTCGTATGGGTGAAGCCACAATAAAATATCTGGTCATTCGCGTATAATAAAAAGCACCGGGCAATTCCAAGAAAGAAATTGCCCGGTGCTTTTTTGTTTGGTTTCGTTGTCTTTCTAACAAAAGTACGTACACTGGTAGCCGTAAACTCGTGGAATCCTGAAGCATCCTGCTTCGGCGTATTTACACGAGCTATTTTTCTAACTGGAGGTAGTGTATGTTTAAGGAATTTTTTGACCGCGAAAAATATTCCGCTCTCGTAGTCTACATGGTTTGCAAAGACGGTTGTGCAAGAATTTACCGTGCAGTGACCGGCAACGTAGATATGAAGCGTGTCAAAGAACTGGAATCCGAAGGTTTTCGGCCGGCCAAAGCAATGCTCAACGGCCGCTATGATGATGGGTTGGTTCAGCCGACTTTGTCCGAAACTATTGCTGTGGCCAAAGAGAAATGCAAGCTGGATGAGTTTCTCCCAACCTTTCATGTCTGCGGCGGCGAATATGAGGCCGGATTCGATATTGAGCGGCATTCGTCCGGGTCGCCGTATGTGTATGTCTTGCATCCGTATCGAAACAGCCTGACGACCTATGCTGTTTGTGAAGATGGAACCCTTGTGGCGGTTGAGACCGGATTCCTTTGTGGTCCTCGAACCGTGAAATTGAGCCAGAGGCGTATCAAGGAGATTCAGGATGTTATCCGAGATGGAACTACCCTGATGACATGCTGACAAGGAGGGGTCATGGAAAATCGCTATACTTTCGGGTTTCTTCAGTTCAAAAAAGGAGCCTGCAAAATTTCTCGTGTTCCTTTCAAAGGAAAAGTCACCATTCCTGCTTCTGCGACTGCGAAAATGACGGCTCGCAACGACGGATATTTTCTGTTGCGTATCCAGCATGTAAGTGATAATGGAATTCTTACCTGTGTGCCGGAAACTCCGATTTGGTCCGCCAAATTGATGTCACAGGCCCTCTTCCACGCATCGGTTGATAAGTTAGACGGATTTCAGCTTTTGGATTATCCGTCTCAACCTCGGGGATTCGCTAAGCTCCTCAACCTTCTTTTCACGGAGATTCTGAAAGAAGAGGGAAGTGCAAAAAATCCGTCCAGCATTTTTGTGTGGCGAATAATCCGTAATGGGCGGTTAAGCAGCTCTGACTTGGTAAAGGCCAGGGATGTAATCATTCAGGCAATTCTCAAAGACCAGCTCATATTCTCGAAAATGGTCCGAATGGCATTTACCATCGTCGAACCAAGCTACTATTCTTCTAAACTTATTCCGAGAAGACACGAGTTTGAAGATGGTCGCAAAAGCTATGCCTGCCTTGAGATGTACGACCTTGCCACTCGCGACGCATATCCCAATGTAAGCATCTGTGATGAGGACGACATTCAAAGATGGAGAGAGTGCTTCCCAAAGTGTTTGTCCATTACCGCAGAAGGTACAGATATTCTTACGAGTGTTGACCCCAGTAAGGCCTTCATTATCCATGCGGAAATTTCCGCTGATTCCAGTGTGACCGCAACATTGCGGCCGTTTCCTGAATTCGACGATACCATTACCGTGAAGTTTCGCAACGAGGATAAAAAACATTATATCCTCAAAAATGTGCAGTGATTAAAAAGGAGAAAGATATGAAACACCAGATTTGGACCAGCGATATCGACATCAGTGATGAAGCGCTCCAGATGTTCCGGGAAGAACAGGAATGCGAGGACATGACCGATAACGAGGTTATCGAACTGATGTATGACGACAACCGTCAACAGTTGGATGATGAGTACGTCAATCTCGATGTTCAGCTTCCCGGCAAGGTCATTGCCATTGCTGATATTGGCCGTTGGAACGGCCGTGTTTCCGGGTACAAAATCCTCGGGGACAATCTGAATTGTGTTCTTAATAGCCATGTGAATGGCTGTTCCGAACTCGACGTTTACGGCGACAGCTACAATATCCGGGCAGATGAAGCCCATCATGATGGCACGAATCACTACATGTACCGCATGCTGCGAGACAGAGAATGCGATGCACTTCTGGATGCCATCTACAACGGCAAACAGATTTCTCGTTCGATGTTGAATCGGTACACGAAATCTCTTTATCCGTATGTGGCCAACATTTATGGATGGCCGTGTCGTCAGAAATGTGTTTCCGCTAAGGCTTGATATGTCAGGCTGACTCTTAAAAAGACCTTCGGAAGTCCTAAGGATAAATGGACTCCGTCGGTCTTTTTTGTTGTTCTGAAGTTTTTGAATGTAAGGGGATGATTCGTGCAAACGCGAACAAAATGAGCAGCAACTCGTCTGGTTCATAATACCGGATTGATACTATTGCAATGTGGACCGGTGGATTATTCAATGTATTGAAAATCTAACAAAAGTAAGTAGATTGGTTTGTGTGAACTCATGGATTTCCAACACTAATTTCAATTGGTGTACGTCCATGAGTTGATTTTTTGATAATCAGAAAGGTAGATGCTCATGACAGTAAAAGAAATTGCAGAAAAAAATCCTGGAACTATCCTGAATATGATGACTCCGTGTGGCTACCTGACCATCTTGGCTGACGACCTGTTGAAGACGGAAAAGGTTGACACAAATCCCGGCGTCCCCGGTCCGGAACTTAGCATGTCTATTGAGGCATCGGAAGTTCTGGATATGAAAGTGGTTGACTACTATCCTGTTGAACCGGAGAAGAATCAGTACAGGAAAAAGGAAATTCGTATGTTGACCGATAACTGATGTCTCAACATGAACACATAAAGCATTTTAAGGAGGTAACTATGTACAATCATAGCAACAGCAACGAAGCAATTCTGAGAAATGCAGCCGATATGTCGCGGCGACTCTCACGGCATCAGGTGGAAGAGCACCGCGATTGGGCGGATACTACGGATGCGTGGGACGACCTGTGTTCGAGCTGTATCGAGGCCGGCACTCAGATTCGAGAGCTTGTCAACATCCTGCGGGATGTTGAAGCTGAAAAGCATTCTGCGAAACCGATTCGCGGATTCTTCAAGCAGTACCGGTTCCTGAGCAACTTCCACATGGCGCCTGTTGAATACAACGGCATTCGGTATACCAACAACGAGGCTGCGTTCCAAGCGCAGAAATGTCCCGAAAGAGCCATTGAATTTGCTTCGCTCGACCCGTCTTCGGCGAAACGCCTTGGCCGGCATGTTAAGCTGCGGCCTGACTGGGAAGACGTCAAGGAATCCATCATGTATGATATCGTCTGGGCAAAGTTCACCCAGAACGATATTCTGCGTGAACAGCTCCTCAAGACTGGCTACGCCCGTCTGTTTGAGGAAAACACGTGGGGAGATACCACCTGGGGCACTGTCAATCAGAAGGGACAGAACCTTCTTGGTATCATTTTGGAAGACGTTCGTGACGAGCTCCGCAGTATGTAATACAGAAAGGGGAAACCTTTTATGTACAATTCTCTGAAAGCTCCCATTACGAACTATTCTCAAATGCCGGTTCCTGTTGTGTGCACTCCGATTGCCCGGGATTGGAAGGAAACAATCTCTCATCAATGGTGGGGGACTTGTGCTACTCCAAATCCTAAAAATGAAAAAGAGGCTGCTGCGATGAAAAAGATGTTCCTTCTTCGTGACAGGCTTTTATCCTTTGGTGGAGAAGAGGTATGTTTGCCCCTGGTTGACCCGGACTATGATGCTGTTATGGAGAGAGGTCAGTTCTTCTATGGCAAAAACATTCGCATGAGAAAAGGCCGTGCCTGTCAGTGCCACAGAAATGCAGCTTACCTCTGGAAAGACAGCAATAAAAGCATGCAAATCTGTACGGGATATGCCTTGTCCTCTGATGGAATGTGGCGTCAGCATACCTGGCTGATGCAGCCCCTGGAGCGGCGGTGGCAAATCATCGAAACAACTGTACGGCGGCTTGCCTATTTCGGGGTAATTCTCACCAACCAGGAAAGTGAGCGCTTCTTGGAGTACGCATAATGAGCATGATAACCGAGGTTGGATGGGTGGCATCGGAGATTCCAGCATCGCGAAGTAGTTTCTGCAAAGGGACAGCATCATATCAACAGGCTTGCCACATACCGTGCTTTGCCCTGGAAAACAGGCATCATCATAAAAATTAACCAGGAAGATGCCAAACAGGAGTAGATGTTTTTCTGTCAATAATCAAACAGCGAGTTTTCTGCACATTCGTGTAGGAACTCGCTGTTTTTTATTGTCGCTCTAACAAAAGTAAGTAGAATTATGGATGTTAATTCATGGAAGTGCAATGAGAGAGGTGTAATAACCAATCTTTTTCGTTTCCATGAAATTTTTATTATGGAGGCGATATAGATGAAACGAATTTGGGAGCCTGATGCCAAGCTCCTGGAACAAAGTAAACGTAGTTTTGCAGCTCGTCTTGCCAGACAATGGCGAGCTGGAAAGATGGACCCGGCGCATCGTGAAGCTGTGGAGTATATCGAAGCAGTGGCTGCTTGTGGCAGCTATAGCCGTTATCTTGACTGGCCAAAAAACCCGGCCGTAACCAGCATTCTGGGCAAGTACGGGTTTTTGGAATAAAGATACCATACATGAACTGAAAGAAATGGAGAAAGGTAAGATGAAAAAACTCATCGACAAGCGTCAGAAAAAGGTCAAGGAAGAGGAAGCTCGGCGTGGTCGTAACGGGTCTTGGGTTGGTTGCCGTCCGGTTCGGATGCGTGACCGCACCAAGTACACCCGCAAAGGTCGTCGGGTCGACATGGTCTGATATGACCCATTTTCCGAATATCCACACACAAGAAAAAAAGGAGAAGCCAATGGCTACTGAAATCAAAGAAAATGTTGTCACGAATGAGGAGAACACGGCTGCCGCTGCTGAAGCGGCGGATGTTTCCGAGGCCACGGGTGCACCGACCAAACGCAAGCGCGGTCGCAAACCCAAAGCGGATTCTGCTCAGACCCATGAGGCTGTCTCTGCCAAACCCGCAGAAACAGCCATCCATTCTGCTACTAAGTCCGTGTTTGAAGGACTGTTGGCAAGAAATGCGGTTCCCGGATTTGACCCCTATGATGGAGTCGTGGGATACCGTCAGGAAGACGGCAATGTGAAACTTCAGATGCCTGCCGCCATTGCAATGCAGTGGTTTCTGGCGAAGTATCCCGGCGGAACGGCTGACGTTACCATCGTCGAGAAGTTCAGCACGGACACTTATGCGGTCTTCAACTGCCAGCTGAAGGATGGAAACGGGAACGCCATTGGCTTTCCTGGCATCGGGTCTTGTCAGTACAACGAGGCTGATGAGGTTCATCGCAACTTTGTTCAGAGTGCCCAGACCAAAGCAATCGCCTGTGCACTGCGCAACAACGGGTTCTGTGCTCCGTACGACAGCCGGAAAACTGAACGCACCATTATCATCGGCGAATCTGGTTCCATTGTGGATGATGAGCCGACTGATAATGAAATGAATCAGAACCCGCAGAATACGCCCGCAGCGCCTGCGCCCGCGAAAGAAGCGGAGAAAACACCTCCTACCATGGATGAGCTGAAGAAGCAGGGACTTCTGTTCTCTGCATCCAAACTTCAGGACAAAGGAAGCAAAGGGGAGACCACTCCTACTGAACCTCCCATCATGGTAGAGGATGAAGGGCCTGCGCCCTCGAATGCTCCCAAGTCTTCGGCCAATCCCCCTGAGAGTGAAAAGGGGGAAGACGCGGACATTTCTCCGATGCCGTTGGAAGAAGCGTTGAACTTTCCCATCCCGACTGGCCCTCACAAAGGGGATACCATGAAGGAAACCGTTGAAAAATGCGGTTGCGGTGCGGTGCGATTCTACACCGGCAGCAGGTACATTGGAACTGCGGTTTATCGGGCAGCCAAGGCGGTCTGTGCCTTTTATAACGGCTAATACAGCTGTTCACTATATAATCTGAGTTCGGTTGTGCCCTCCTAATATCGTTTTAGGGGGGCACAACTGGGAAGGAGGCAGATAAAGAATGGCAGATATGATGCCGTTCACCATGCCGCAAGTCCTTGACCTTGTAAATGCAAAATACAAGGGAAAGGGAAAGTGGGTGGATGTAGATTGCCCCTATGCAAAGGGACAAAAAATTCGAGTGAATTTGTCGGATGGTAGATGGAATTGCTTTCATGAGTGTTCCTCTTGCCCCAGACATCCTCGCCCTGGCAGCAGTGGCATACTTGATTTGTACTGTTTCTTTTCTGGAGTGGATTCCAGAAAAGAGGCTTATATGAAATTGATGGATGAGTTTAATCTGTCTGGGTCTGTACCCAGAACTCAGTACAAACCACCTGTCAATGATATAATCGTTCCTTCGACACCGGTTGACCCAAGCAACGACGAGAGCCTTGCCCCGATTGATGTTCGAGACGATACATACCGGAAGTTTCTTTCGTTGTGTACGTTGAGCAAACGTCATCGGCAAGACCTTATGAAACGAGGGTTGAAGGAAAAGGATATTCAGGAAATTGGATATCGTTCTGTTCCGCAAGCCGGCCTTAACCAGATTGCAAAAGCTCTGGTTGGTTCCGGTGCAGTTTTGGACCGTGTACCTGGATTTTACTTTGATAAAAAGAGTGGGTCGTACAAGATTTGTCCTCACAAAAGCGGGGTCTTTATCCCGTACTTTGATATCAAAGGAAGAATTCAGGGACTCCAGATTCGGTATGATGTAAAAATCACGCCGGATATGGATAAGAAAACCGTAAAATCACTCAAGCAAAAGCGTTATCGTTGGTTTTCTTCTGCATGGTTTGCTTCCGATAGCTCCAAGGATGGGGCCAACGATACGGGAACACAGAGCAAAAATTATGCCTACTTTGGTACAATTGGCTCGGTTCCTGAAAATGAAGAGCTTACTGCCGTATATGTCACAGAAGGTGCATTGAAGGCACAAACAGCTCAGTCGTTGTGTAAAACGGTATATGGGAAGGAGCGAATTTTCGTGGCCGTTCCCGGCGTATCGTGCTACTCTACGTTTGAATCGTTGTGTGAACAGCTGAAAAAGCGTGGTGTAAGCATAATCGTTGATGCTTTTGACTCGGATAGAAATACGAACGAAAGTGTCTGTAACGCCATTCGCCGTATGCATACAATCGCCGTCGGACAGGGACTTCAGTTTAAGACCTGGAATTTCGGCGACTCGGAAAAGGGAGTCGATGATTTTCTGCTTGCGAAAGCAATCCGTGAACAGAAAATTGTCGTTTGATATAGAAAGGAAAAAGATACATGAGCAAGAATATGATGTTTGACCTGAGCCAATTTCAGGGGTTCAGTGAAGGCGATAACGTCGCCTGCTATGACGAAAAGACCCGTGTGCTGATGTGTTTCTTCATCACCAAACGCAAGGGACAGCTTGTTCCTGTTCCGTTGCTCACTCGTCATCGCAAGCCGGACGAAATCCTCTACATCCATGACGATGATATCCTTATCGTCAAGAAAGAGGATGGACAGTCGCTCTGTGACATTGACGACTATCCCGGAATCATGCGTGATTCCGATGTAGAGGAAGAAGAGGACAACACGGAATATGAAGACCAATAAATCCCTTCGCGCATTCTGGTTCTTCATGCTTATCGGCTTCATATCAGTTTATCTGATTATGAATTTTGCCATAAAGCTGATGTATATTCCAACATCGTCTATGGAGCCGGAAGTGAAAGCAGGGTCTTTTGTTCTCTGCAATAAATTGGCGTACATAAATGGAACGCCACAGCGCGGAGATGTTGTCATCTTTTATTCTGAAGAACTTCACAAAAATCTCTGCAAAAGAGTTATCGGTCTGCCCGGGGACACCATCGAAGTTGAAAAAGGCGTTGTTTATATCAATGGTGAGGCACTCAAAGAAGATTATGTCGTTTTTTCCGATGACGAGAGTTTTGAGACAGTCGTAGTACCGGAAAACGCCTATTATTTTCTTGGAGACAATAGGCCTTCATCATATGATTCTCGATACTGGACTTCGCCTTGTATCAGTAAAGATGAAATCCTTGGTAAAGTCATACTGTGAAAAATCGGAGGTAACTATGTCAGAAATGAGCAAACTGGAAGAACTGATGGGTATGATTGACAGTTCTCCCGTGCCCGAGGAATTCGATGATGACAGCAGCTTTGATGCGGACGAGGCCGCAGAGGCTGAACTGTTTGGCATCGGTCCTGAGGATTTCCCGAGTGACAAAAAGGTTCGCCGCTCCTTTGCGGTGAATTCTGGTGAAAAAGCTCAGAACGGTCCGGTCCTTTCTGAGGCCCCAGAACCGTATGTAGCTGATTTGTATAAGCGGAGCCTTGCTGGCAATGCGAAACTGCTTACCGGCAATCCTCACAAGGCTTGTGGCTGCTACAGCTGCAAGAAAATTTTCCCCGAGAGCAAGGTCATTGTTCGCAAAAAAACACTGTACTGCCCGCGCTGTCATCAGCAGACGGTGATTCCTGGCGGAGATGGCTGGAGCGTGGCCGATGGCGCCTTGTGGCGCGTGTGGGCATATTATCGGGCTTTTGGAGACCGTACCGTGGTTTCTGAAAAGTAATAGAAAGGATGGGGGACATGGATGTTTATCAGCCGTGTCTCTCATCCTTTTTGTTTTGTCAAGTAATTACAAATAAAAAGTTGCATATTTTGATTGTTACTCTAACAAAAGTAACTATGATAGACAATGTAAAACTCATGGATTATCTGTCCCCGTTTGGTGGATACGTACAGCCTTTTTAGGTATGTACGGTTTGCGCTTATGCGCCCCGGAGGATAGTTTATATAAACTCGTTAATGCACTTGTGCAAAGGAAACAAAACGCAGGTTTTTTGCGTTGTTCTTTGCCCGGGTGCATTTTTTTCACCCCATGAAAAACACAAATATGATAAAAAAGGAGACGTGTACAATGAATAACCTGAAAAATAAGGTCAACGCCCTCATGAAAGCTATTTCCAACAGCGACTTCAGCGACATGGTGGAGGATGTGAAAGACACCCTTCAGCTCTGCGCTGATTATGTCTCGCTGGTGGCAAACGAAGAGGCGTCTATCCAGATGGCCCGCATGCGTTTGGAGCCTGCCGACTATCGGTCTTTCGTGAAAAACATCGACAACAACCGTCGTGCTCGTCACGAAGCCCTGATGGCCAACATCAACATGCTGAACCGCCTGGCATTTGCCATGAAGGCTGAGCCGGTGTTTGATGTGGACCTTGATGACCGCGAGAGCTATTTCCGCGTGGCCAAGCAGGTCGTCGATGAGTATTTCACCGGCGGCCAAGCAGGCTCTGCTACCATCGAAATCAAGTGACCTGAACAACAACAAAAGCGCCAACCCGAAAGGGAAGGCGCTTTGTTGTTGACAGGGGTGGTATTATATGAATAGAAATATAACTAAATGCGAGGAGGAATGCCTGTGGCAGAAGCAAAAATTCTTGAAAGGCTGAAAGCACTTTCTGATGCAGTTGATGATGACCTGAAAGACTCCGTAGAAGATGTGGTTGTCGCTGCCGGCAAATATGTGTCTGCTGTAACAACCATGGAGTGTGCAGCAAGAAACTTTGCTGGCCGAACCGGAGCCGATAAGCGGGAAGTGGTTGAACAGACCGACAAAGCTCGAACGATTGCGCATAACTCGTTCATTTCGGCCGTTGACCTTGCCAACCGGATTGCAAACAGCCAGGGAATGGCTCCTATCTATACCGGCGGGTCGGAACGGCGCAAGTATGGAGATTTTGCGCTGCAAATCGTCGATGAAATTTTCAAAGAGAGAACCTGAATGTGGTGCTGATTGGATTTTTCCGGTCAGCATTTTTTTAATATAGGTAATACGTGAGGGATATATATGGATAATGTAATTTACCACCGCGCAAGCCTTGAGACTCGGATGGAAGAGATTCTCACTTTTCCTATCGTTCGGCCGGAAACTGGTGAGAAAACAGAATGTACGGTTCGAGTACCGCTTTTGGTTCTCTATCCAACATTCCGTAAATTTCCATGTGCCGATGGGGCTTCAGCTGTTCTGTCCAATGAACAGCTTCTGGAGCTTCTGTACAAGGTTAAGGAGGCACAGACCGAAATGGCTTCCAGTTCACCGAAAACCTTGAAGGCTTGGGAAGATTCTGGCCTTGACCTTGTGGAATTTGTATCTGTTGGAGACATAGTGGACGAAGACATTGTAAACTATTTTCTCAATGTTTTACCGCCTATTGTCAATTACAGAAACTTACTCCAGGTATCTGAACCATTCAGCTCGGAGGCGTGTGAAGGCGGAGGCTGCAAAAATACCTACTTGACGTTTCACAAAGAGGCGGACGGAAATTGGCATTTCTGCGGTGCGTGTTTCCCGTATGAACATGTAAACCGCGCTGATATGCGGCCAAAAATCGACCGCGTTCTTGACAAGATTGCCAAAGGCGAAATGTGATGACGGTGTAGAAATCAAAGAGGGTACGTCTGAAAAGACGTGCCCTCTTTTTTTGTGCTCAAAAAAATGAAAACCTCTGTTTTTTGGTTGTCGTTCTAACAAAAGTAAATATGATAAGCATTGTAAAACTCATGAATCTAATTCCGTCACTAATGCGGAACATGTGACTCACGGTTTTCCCGTCGCCTGTTTTGCTGATACGTAAAACTCGTGACGGTTTATATATATGAATGCACCTTGAGGATTTTGATAATCATACGTCTTTTCGACGTTTATGACCGGTATTCTCCAGGTGCATTTTTTTGTTAGTCTTGTCCCAATAGGGGCAGGGAAATCCACAAAGTATAGACCCCAATGATGTCTATACATGAATTAGCCGAAAGGCAAAGGAGGATATATATGTATTTCAAAAATGAACTCAAGAACGCAGCTCTTGCCATGAGCGACATCTTCGACTCTGAAGTTGAGATGGACACCACCATTTACATTCTCGATGGCCGCATGGTTGCCATTGATGAGGATTCTGCCGAAGAGGCTGGTGGTGCCATTCGCAAGACCACTTTTGGCCGTTACGCAGAGGCTTTCTACCGCAAGTACGGTCGTGCTCCCGAAATGGAGTATGCCGGAGACGGTGTCGCCTACGCAGGCTAAGAAGCTGTAACTGAACTATCTAATGGAGGGAGAAAATTATGGAAAACATTGTCTCGTCTAATTTCGCCAAGGCCTTCACCAACGAAGATGAATTCTTCGCTTTTGCAAAAGAACGCGAGAATCATTCTTTCTGGGAAACGGTGGATGCCAAGACCATGCACTTCGACCCTTTGTATGAGGAGCCTATCATGGCATCTGCTGTTGCCGCAAAATACGGCGCCAATCAGTTCGCCATCGAAGAGTGCATGGACAAACTGCACTCTGGCATTATCAGCAAGGTTGGCCCCGCATATTTCCCCGTTGGCGATTCTGCTATCGGGACTATCCGGGAGCGCATGCAGGTCCGCAAGGGCTTTTGGGTCCGCCAGCACGCCAATCCGGCGGTCTTGGCTATGGACCTGAACAGCTCGTTCAACATGATGGGCAACAAGGTGCTGGTCAAGGTCGGTGACGAGATGGTTCGTGCCGTCCACTCGCCGCGATACAGCAAGGTCCCTCTTTCCACGGTCTACAGCCTGGCAAAGGAGTTCCTCTCCGAAAACTTTGAATTGGCAGAATTCAGCACCGGCTTCTTCAGCCATGAGTTCTCCAGCATGCTCTTTGACCTGAGCATGTATCGGTCCGAACTTCTCGGCAACGCTACGCATGTTCGGAGCAACAGCAAGGTCAATCCTGCGCTGTACGTTCAGACCAGTGATGTGGCCCTGAGCAGTGTGACGATTCGCCCTGTCCTGCTGTACGGAAAGACGATGGCGCCTTTGGCCGTCCGTGAAGATACCCGCCACCTTGGCAGCGAAGAAACTGTTACTGACCGTGTCAGCAAGGGCTTCGAGATTGCCATGGCAAAGTTCGTTGAGGCCGTCGGGGATGTCGAAAAGCTTGATTCCATCAAGCTGAAGAATCCCTTCTACGCTCTGCTTCGCGCTTTTGTCGCCATTAAATGGCCGAAGGTCGCTAAGCCTGCTGCGTTGGAAGCTGCCGACAACTTCAAGGACATGTACTGTTCCGAAGAGGATGGTGCTGGCGAGGCTACTGCGTACGACGCATATCTGGCCATTCTGGATGCGCTGAGTTTTTACGCTCATGATGATGCAACAGCCAATCTGGAACGGCTGATGGACAGTGTTGCCCGTGCAGTCAAGATTGACTGGCACGACTGCGACCTGCCTGGTACGTTCGCATACTAATCGCAGTGGCCACCAGTCAAAAGCTGGTGGCCATTGCGTTGATATGAAAGGAGATATATTGATGGGAAATACTGCTATTAGTTCCGGTAAGGGTTCCAAACATTGGGCCTCTGGCACTGAATACTGGAAGGATGACAGTCCTACGACCCAGTATCTCAAGAAAGAGGCCATCGCAAAGGCTTCTCCTGAAGCACTTGCCTTCCTTGGAGAGTTGGCCACCAATCACCCCGGTCCTATCATTGAGGTAAAGACCAAGGAAGATGGAAGAGTGGACTTGTCTCCTGAAGGTCAGCAAGCCCGCCGCAAAACCCATCTTGGGGGAAGCGACCTGGCATCCGTTTTTGGGGTCAGCCGTTTTACTTCCCGGCTGGAACTGTTTTACATGAAAACCGGCAAAAAGCCCCGCCTCGTCGACAACGACCCTATGCGGGACGTGATTCTTGCTTATGGGCATGCCTGTGAAGATGTCTGTGCTCAAGCATGGGCTATCCGATATCCGGAATGGGATATCCGGGCAGACGAAACCATTTACAATCATCCGCGGTACCCGTTTCTGTCGGCAAACCTTGACCGCATTATTCGCGGTGAAGATGGTTGCTGGATGGTAGGAGAAATCAAGTGTCCTGTCGTTCAGGAAGCGGAACGTATGTGGTGGAAGGATAACGAGGACCTGCTTGATTACCAGAAGCAGAATGTTCCTGAAGAATATGAATTGCAGGTTCGTCTGTACATGGCCATTCTTGGCATTTGGCAGGCTCGGTTTGCGGTTATGCTGTCGCCCACGAGAATTCTGTATCGTGTGGTTTACAGAGACTTGGACAAGGAAGCTGCACTCCTGAAGGGATGCATCAACTTCTGGGAAAACCACGTTCTCAAAGGAATTCCTCCGGAGGCAAATGGAGAAGAAGATGACGGCGTCCTTGCGCTGAAAGCGGCGAAACGATATGCACCGACACCGCAGCGCAATCGTACAATCAAACTTCCTGCGTCGTTGGAGGATACGGCAATTGAGATTCTCGATTTGCAAGCCCAGTCTACTGAGCTGACAAAACAGGAGAACGCTCTGAAGAATAAGCTGTCCGCATTGAAGGCGAAAGTTGCCATCGAGATGCGCGATAGTGTGGAAGGGTACATTGACTGTCCCAACGGACTGACCATTCAGGTTATGTACAAACCTCAGAAGGGGCGGCAAAGCGTTGATTTTGATAAGCTCAAGGAAGATTATCCTGATGCTTATGCAAGCTGCGTCACCACCCCGGAAGAAGGTCCTCGTCCGGTAAAGGTCAAGTACCTGTAAAAGTGTGGGGGAGATATGTCTGATACAATCATTTTCCGTGTAAAGAAAATCATATGGGAGAACGAGGACGGCAAGAAAAACGGAAAGAAAGCGACAAAGTGGAAGCTCATGCTCTGCGAGGCGCCTCTGGAAGAATCTTGGCCGAAGCCGTTTCTGGATGAATACCAGATGGGAACAACTGTTGGTTTCACCATGACTGGTGAAATGCAGTCTCCCGAATACGATAGCCAGAAGTTTGAGGCAACTGGCAAGTGGCACTTCGACAAAAAGAAGAACCAGTACACCTTTGCTGCTGAATTCATTTCGGCATTTTTCCCGAAAGAACGGGAAGATTGCATCGAATTTATCCGGCACTGCGGTGCTCGAATCAGCTCCCGGGTCGCAAATCTTATCATTGATAAGTTTGGTTGTGACCTGAACTATATCGCACAATGCCCCGATGAGGTGGCAGCGAGCATTAAGGGGATTAGTTTCAAGTCTGCCTGTAAGTTGTCCAATAAGGTCGACCTCATGGCAGTCACTTCAAATCTTATCACCCTGTTGAAACCTCTCGGAGTTGATTTCAGTGACATCACCAAAATCGCTCGGGAATACGGGCCGGAAGCCGCCGATATTATCAGCACAAACCCTTACCAAATGTGGCATCTTGTCGGGTTTTACACCTGTGATAAGATTGCTTTGGCAAAGGGATTTGAAGTCGACAATTCGGCAAGACTTTCCTGCGCTGTTATGTATGAGTACAACATTCTGAAAAACAAAGCCGGCGCCATTATGGTATATCGGCCGAATTTGGAAGCTGCCACTCTCAACCTGCTCAACTCCAACTACGAGAACGGAGCAGTTTCTCCGGACGTGATTACGATGCACATTGACAAGATGCTCTCGAATCACTCTTGCGTTCATAATACAATCAGTCTTCCTGACGGTACGAAGAAGGAGTTCTTCTATAGTAAGGATGACTTTGTAAGCGAAAGAGATTTGGCAAGAAATATCTGCCGCATCTCCAGCATCGAAATTTCCAAAATCGACAAAAGTGCTCAGGATTTCCTGGCATTTCTGGAGGATTGGAAAGAGCAAGGCGTAACCTTGTCTGGCCGGCAAAAAGAAGCCGTCGCAAATGTTGCGCAGAATACTATTTCTGTTATCACTGGCGGCCCGGGCACAGGCAAAACGACTTGCCTAAAAGCAATTGTTGACTGCTATCATCAGGCTTATCCTGATTCTCCTATTGTGTTGATGGCACCAACTGGTCTTGCTGCAAAGCGCATGTCTGATGCAACCAATCAACGGGCCTTGTCGGTTCACAAATCGCTTGGCCTTGTTCCTTCCGCAAATTCCGTGGGAGGTTTTTCGCAGGAGGCTGAACCCGAAGACCTGAGTGGTCTGATTATCATTGACGAAAGTTCTATGCTCGGTATCCATATCACTGGCTTCCTCATGAAGTCTGTTGTATATACCAATGCAACCAGAATCGTTTTTGTCGGTGATATCGACCAGCTGCCGCCTGTGAATCAGGGGGCGTTCTTTGAGGACATCATCAACTGCAAACTTCTTCCGGTAACTCGGCTTGACCGAAATTTCCGGCAGGAAGCAGGGAACACCATTATTGATGCTGCTTATGCCATCAATGCTGGGGCTTCTGATTCGCTCAAATACACAAACGACTTTGTGTTTGTTCCAATGGCAGAGAATGAAATTGCTGAAGAAATCAAAAAGCAATTTCTTAAAGGAGCAAAGGAGTTTGGGCTTAAACAGACGTTTGTTTTGTCTCCGACGCGCCGTTCAGGTGTGTTGTGCACTAACGAACTGAACAAGGCCCTACAAAACCTTGTCAATCCTGCTGCACCGGACAAGGCGTTCATGAAACGTGGTTCTACTACCTTCCGCCGGGATGACCGCGTCATTTGTTTGAAGAATGACCCGGATTTGGATATCGTCAATGGCGACATTGGTTATGTCCTGAACATTGCTCGTGGGGAAAGCGGAGACACCGAACTGATTGTTCAGTTTGAAACGCACAAGGTTTCTTTCACCCCTGATAAACTTGAGAACTTGGAACTTGCTTATGCAATTACGGTTCACAAGAGCCAGGGCTGCGAGTTCGACTGTGTTATCATGCCCGCATCCTTTACGCAAAAGGTCATGCTTTATCGCAACCTGTTGTATACGGGCGTGACCCGAGCAAAGAAAAAAGTCATCTTGATTGGGCAGGAGGGGGCCATCAAAATGGCAATCTCCACATTGCCTCCCAAGACTGATAAATCTCTTCTTTGTTTGCGCTTGAGAAAGCTGTTTTCTCAGGTACAGTCTTAAACAAAAAGATGGCTTTCGGTAGAAATACCGGATGCCATCTTTTTATTGTATTTTCTATTGTTCTTCTAACAAAAGTAAGTACCATTATATCTGTGGATTCATGAAGTTGGTTTTTACCGGCGTATTGTATCCACGTTATTTTTTTATAGGAGGAAATTCTCAATGTACACAGTTGTTTGGACTGACGAAAAGGGGAATGACCGTTATGAACGTGTTTCTTCCAAAGATGAGGTCCGTGCGCTTATTAAGGCAGAAAACCTCATTGATGACGATGACGTTCTCATCTTCCCGCCGGAAGCAGATGAAATTGCTCTGACCACTTCGGATTTCGAGTAATACAATCATACAACAAAAGGCTCTCTCGAGCAGAAAGGAAACAAGCATGAAAATTATTAAACGTAATGGCGTTGAACAGGAGTTCGATTCCAACAAGATTCTCGTTGCCATGACCAAGGCATTCAAATCTGTCGATGAGGGCAAGAACGTCCCCGACTACAAGATTGCCAATTTGACGCAATGGGCAGTCGATGCTGTCAAGAACATTCCTCATACCCCCAACGTCGAAGAAGTTCAGGACATTGTCGAAAACGTCCTGATGGATTCTGGCTACCATGCTGTGGCCCGCAGCTATATCACTTACCGGTTTACGCATGCGGTACGCCGGAACACGACCGATGCGGCTATCCTCAGCCTCATTGAGTGCAACAACGAAGAAGTTAAGCAGGAAAACTCCAACAAGAATCCCACCGTGGCCAGTGTTCAGCGTGACTACATGGCCGGTGAGGTGAGTAAAGACCTGACCATGCGGATGCTGCTGCCGGATGATATCGTGAAGGCTCACAAGGAGGGCATCATCCACTTTCATGATGCTGACTATTTCAGCCAGCATATCATGAACTGTTGCCTCATCAACCTCGATGATATGCTCCAGAATGGTACGGTCATCAGCGGTACGATGATTGAGAAGCCTCATCGTTTCTCTACGGCGTGCAATATTGCCACTCAGATTATTGCGCAGGTCGCATCTTGCCAGTACGGCGGCCAGAGCATCAGCCTGACCCACTTGGCCAAATTCGTTGATGTCAGCCGCAAGGCAATCCGTAAGGAAGTGGAACAGGAAAACAAGGCTGCTGCCATCAACATGACCGATTACCAGATGAACCAGGTCGTTGAGGCCCGTCTGAAGAAGGAAATCCGCTCTGGTATCCAGACCATTCAATATCAAATCATCACCCTCATGACCACCAATGGGCAGGCCCCATTTGTTACGGTGTTCATGTATCTGGATGAGGCCGGGAACGATGTCACTTTGAAGCATGACCTGGCCATGTGCATCGAAGAGATGCTCCGGCAGCGCTACGAGGGTGTGAAGAATGAGGCAGGTGTGTGGATTACACCTGCATTCCCCAAGCTGATTTATGTTTTGGATGAAGACAACATCCACAAGGATTCTGAGTTCTACTATCTGACGAAGATGGCCGCCAAGTGCACCGCAAAGCGAATGGTGCCTGACTACATCAGCGCCAAGAAAATGAAGGAGTACAAGCTGTCCAAGGGCGAAACCGAGGGCAATGGCGATGTGTACACCTGCATGGGCTGCCGCAGCTTCCTGACCCCCGACCGGTCCGGCAATGGCTGGGACAATGTCGCCGGGGCCAAGAACTACGAACCCGATAAGCCCAAGTATTACGGCCGTTTCAACCAGGGTGTTGTGACCATCAACCTGCCTGACGTGGCGCTGTCTTCCGGCGGCAACTTCGATAAGTTCTGGGAAATCTTTGATGAACGCCTTGAACTCTGCCACCGTGCACTTCAGTGCCGTCACAAGCGGCTGGAGGGAACGCTTTCGGATGTTTCTCCCATCCACTGGCAGTATGGTGCGCTGGCCCGCCTCAAGAAGGGCGAGCCGATTGATAAGCTGCTTCACGGTGGCTATTCCACCATCAGCCTGGGTTATGCCGGCCTGTATGAATGCTGCAAGTACATGACCGGGAAGAGTCATACTGACCCCGAGGCAAAGCCTTTTGCCCTGAAGGTCATGCAGCATATGAATGATATGTGTGCCAAGTGGAAGGCAGAAGAGAATATTGACTATTCTCTGTACGGCACTCCGTTGGAATCCACCACCTACAAGTTCGCAAAGTGCCTTGACCGGCGTTTTGGGAAGGAGTGGGAGGAAATCTCTGGTGGCAAAAATTACATCACCAACTCCTATCACGTTCATGTGACTGAGCAGATTGACGCCTTCACCAAGCTGAAGTTCGAAAGCGACTTCCAGAAGCTCAGCCCGGGTGGCGCTATCAGCTATGTGGAAGTGCCCAACATGCAGGACAACCTGGAGGCTGTCATCCGGGTGATGCAGTTCATTTACGACAATATCATGTATGCCGAACTGAACACCAAGAGCGACTACTGCCAGGTCTGCGGTTACGACGGCGAAATCAAGATTGTCGAAGAAGACGGCAAACTTGTGTGGGAGTGCCCCAAGTGCCACAACCGTGACCAGAGCAAGCTCAACGTCGCCCGTCGCACCTGCGGCTACATTGGTACCCAGTTCTGGAACCAGGGCCGTACTGAGGAAATCAAGGACCGCGTGTTGCATCTGTAATAAATACGATAAATACGATAACCGAAAAAATTTTTCTGGCGAATTTTCAAAAAAATGAACTTTATGAGCAAGTAAACTGAAAAATCAACTTCGCCCTAAAGTTCAAAATAATGAACATAAAGAGAGGAACAGCATGCATGCTGTCCCTCTCTTTGTTGATATGAGCTGTTCCATTCCAGGAGAGGTGAAGCAAACAATATGAAAAAAGAAGAGCTATTTGCTCGTCTTGACCGTTTTCTTGAGGAAGACAAAAATGTCGAAGAAATGTTTTATCCAAACCAACCTGAAAACACTCGAACAATATTTGATTATGGCGATATTATGGCCAAAGAAATATCGTTTGTGCCCGAAGAATCCATGTCCGAGAAATGGCTTTTGAACAAAACGCATATTCAAAAGAAACCGAAGAGCAGCCTTTATAATATTGATTTTGAATCCGTTGTGAAATTTGTCTTCGACCATGCAGATAAAGAACTTTTTACCACCCTCGATGCGATATTTTTCGTTTACGATGAGGGCGGTTTAGACGAACTTTATGAGTATACGGGAGATGAATATGCTCTTGAATGCATCGACCTTGATGAATGCATCGGTCTACTGTGGTACGAAAAAAACATCGTCATTGTAAATATCGGCCTCATTATTCGAGCTTCGGAAGAAATTGAAGACTGTGTTATCCCTGCTGCTGAACACATCGAAGAAGGCATCATTACAACCATCGTTCATGAACTTCGCCATTTGATGGTGGACACGAACTATCTTCTGACTGAAGAAGAATGTCCCAGTTCGGAATGCCAAGAAGATGCAGTCGAAGAGTATTCGCGACGTTTTTCTGACCGATTCCTTCTGCAAATGAACCGTTGTTTCGTCGAAAAAGCGAGTGCTTAAAAACAAAAAAGAAAGGAACATAATAAACATAAAGAGAGGGACAGCATACATGCTGTCCCTCTCTTTATTGATAAAAACGGTATTAGAATATGCCGACAACTATCTGAAAAGTTCAAAATGAACAATATATGCAGTTCGCAACGAATAACTACAACGTTGAAAATAGACAAATCAACTCAATATTAGAATGTAAATTATCTGCTTATTGTTCAAAACAGAACCCTATAAACATTTCAAAAAAACGATTGCCATGCGTTTTTTTGAAATTCTCTAATTGTTCATGATTTTTAAGTTATAATACGAAAATATGTGTTTACATTGAAAATCTAACAAAAGTAAATACAATTCATTTTGAGAACTCGTGAAATGCCAAAACAATCTGTTTGGGCAACCAACACGAGTTATTTTTATAATAGGAGGTTTCCAAGATGGAAAACGATATTGCAGTACATGACGGTCTCACTTCGCTTGAACGTGAGACTATCATCACCTACAACAATGCCGAGGGAGAAGCAAGCATCTTCACACTCAATCAATCCATGCGGCGCAAGGTCATCCAACTGGCAGAGGAATATCCGGACGACGTGAAAATTCTGCATCAGGCAGAAGATATGGTCGATGCTACGGTTCCCAAAAGCTGGGTGAAAATTCGGCCGCCTCGCAAGCTCACCGATGAGCAGCGGGAAGCTCTTGTTGAACGTGGACGCGCACTTGCTGAAAAATACGTGAAGAAGTAAGGGGGAAAAACATGTTTGAACCGTGCGTAATTGTCTTCTGTGATACGTTCATTCCTTTACGCCATATTATTCTTCTGACCAACAACAGTGGCAAAGACGGATATGACGAAGAAGAGTTCAAGGCATGGTACTATTCTCAGTTTTCGCGCCTTGATAACGACCAGTTTGTATACTGTGAAAGCAGAAGCGAACGGGATACTCTTTGCGAAAAGCTGAAAAAATCTCAGGCCTATCATGTAACAGCTCCGCTGTGGGCGGAAGTCGAGAATTCATCCGGAGATATCGAGGACATGTATCCTACCCAGCTCCGCAAGTTTACAGTCGCAATCAAATCCGATTTCCAGAAGTTTTTGAAGGAAAACCCGATTCCTGTCAAAGAAATGGATGAATCCAGTATTTTTCACGCCAGCGTATCGGTTGGCGTCGATAAAGAAGGATGCCCGGTTCTGGACATTGTTCTGTGGTTGGATAGGGAGGACATTCCCGAAAAGGCTTGGAATCGCCTTTACAGCAATCTGGACAGCATGCTGTTCAGCGGTTGGGGAAAGAATTTCTCAGACATCCCCATTAAAGTCAATGACACAGAAAATCTGTGGGTCCATTTCGGAAAGCCCAATGCGGAAAGCATTGACTATTCCGTTTATGCCGCAGAGTAAATAACAGGAGGGAAAAACACATGAATGATTACGGCAGAACTCTGGTCTCCGCCAAAAGAGCCGGTAAACCGACCTATTTCTTTGAAGTTGGTGACAAGGTTAAAGTCGGGAGTCTACTCGACCCGGTTGTCGACGAGGTGCTGGACAATGGCCTTTGCTATCGCATCAAATTTCGTGAACAGGATAAAAAGAAATATGGTGAGGAAGAGACTTACAGGGAGGAAACTCGGTTTTTCCCCTGGCACAATGTTCGTCCTCTCCCGCTGAAGTTACAGAGCACCTTCACATCCAACGAAGATATCAAATTGCATTACAGCAATACTGATATCCGGTGCTTGATTTACAAGCATTTGTTGGAGTCTGGGGGCATTGACTTTGACCCTCCATATCAGCGCGAGTATGTATGGACTGACAAGGACCGGGAGAGCCTACTCGACTCCATCTTTATGGGGGCCGATATTGGTCGTTTTACGGTCCGCTCTCTTGATACTCTGGAATATCTGGAACGAGACCTCTCGTACGAAATCATTGATGGCAAGCAGCGACTTCTTACCATCCTGGATTTCTATGAGAACAGATTCCCGTATCGTGGGTTCTATTATAATGGTTTGTCCCAAAAGGACAAAAACACCTTTATGAGCCACAACGTATCGTGGGCCGAGGTAAGAAACCTCAGCAAAGAAGACACACTTCGACTGTTTTTGATGCTGAATCGCGGCGGCCACGCCGTTTCTGATGCCGTCATCAATAAGGCCGAGGCCTTGCTTGACGCAATCCGAAAGGACAAGGAAAACAATACTCAGACCTGAGAGTGAGGAATGTCACGATGAAAAAAATTATTGCAGCCATTTTGGCTGTTGTTGTTGCTGCATCCTTGTGTGGATGTGCTGAACTCAGCAACTTTTTCAATAACATTGAGGAAAAGCTGGTCGGCAAAGACTTCAACATTACCCAGTATGACCATTTTGGAAATGAGACCATGAAAATTCATGGCGACAGTGTTTCTGTCGGGTTGTTCGAGAATGACTCGAATCTTGATGTGGAAAGTACCGGCTTTGAATCTAAAGTATTGGAGCTGACCATTGACGGAAATCAGGTTTTCACTGTCGGTGATACGCTTATCATTGCCGAAGACGGCCTTGATATGGTTACAGACTTTTCTGATAATGGTTTGAATATTGATGTAAGTGATGGTATGCTCTCTTGGATGGTAGGTGACCGGCTGGTAAATAAATTCCGCAACTCTATCGGTAAGGATATGACGGTTATTGTTAAATCGCAGCTGGGTATTCCTATTTGCATCTATCAGGGAAATGATGTATACGCCACTGTACCGGACAACCTTCCTGATACTACACAGCTTACGATTGATGATAAGCAGCTGTACATTTATCGCGCTGATTACACAATTCTGGAGAGTGATATGATTGACGCTTCTTGAATACCAAAAGCGGCTTTCTAAGGCTTATGGGTACAGACCTCTGCCGGAGAAAATAAAATGGAACGCACAGAAATTATACGTCGAGCATCTTCCGGCGCCATTTTTTGAGTTCCTTTTTTCCGGCATCGAAGGGTATCCGTTGTTTTCAAAAGCCGGCAGCGGAATCAGCCGGGGCTTTTCCAGAGTCGTTGTAGGTGATTACGGTGCATTTGTAGAAATTCCAGAGGAATACCTCTTTGATGGAGTCTTACAGATTCGTCGTGGAACCGAAAAACGTTTGGAATTTCCGAACGCAAAATACCTTTGGATGTGCCCACACTTCGGAAACGGGGAACAAGATGTCGACTGCAAAGTGTACAAGCAAATCAAGCCTGTTTCGTACGCAGATTACAAACCTGGCATGTACTATGTTTCTCCCTTTCATCTTCAGTATGTTCAACATGACGCAAAACCTTCCGCTGCGGAAGTGAATAAGGTCGTGTTGAAGCTGAAGGAAATGGCTCTCGAAGCCACCGGAGTTCAGCAGCTTACTTTCTGCTAAAAGAAAAGCGGATATGCGTTTTGCATGTCCGCTTTTTGTTGTTTATCTAACAAAAGTAAGTAATATATTGATTGAAAACTCGTGAATTCGCACTGTGCTGACTTTTCAGTGTTGTGTGTTTACACGAGCTATTTTTATAAGAAAGGAAAAGTGAAGCTATGACAAATTTTGTAGTCTATTTTACCGATGTCGATGGCAATAAAACCAAAAACAGCACTCTTTTTTGCTCTGAAGAACATGTACGCGCCTTTATCCGCAGTGCCATTGAGTTTTCCCGAGAAGTCATCTTCAAGAACAAACCCACAATGGTATTCGAGGAAAAGGAACGAGTCACGCTACGCGAAATTAGCGGGAAACGGGAACTCTCCTGGGAGTTCTTTGAGGTCGTCCGTGGCCAGCAGGAATTCACCACAGATGAAGTGCTCTTTGATGAGGAAGTCATCGAAAACTTCGAATGTGGGCTTTTGGAATTCTATGTGCCTGTCTATTTTGACACCAAGAAAATTTTGGGCGAACAGGCTGTTCCCAAAGGATATGGCTATGTTTCCGTGTATGCCTTTTATGACCTGAAAAAAGGCGATGTGAAGGATGACCTGTTTATTGTCGTTGTTGATGGGGACAGCACGGAACGGCATTACCTGTATTCGCTCAGCAAGAAGGAGAAAGCCATCTTCCATAACAGAATGTTGGAATACAACGAGTCTGGTTGGTCGTTTTCCGAGGCCGAAAAAGCCTACAAATGTGAGTATTCGATTTCCGAATGGTTTATCGCTTACCCGGACGGCTATGAGTATGTTCGTGGTGACTTTTTCAAGGATAAAAGAGTAAATGAATTGTTGGCGGAAGGGTACAGCAAAGAAAATATCCATGTCTTTCCTGCTGAATCCGAGTTGAAATAAAAGGGGAGAATTCAATGGAATTCGCAGTAATGAACCGTCACTTGGCATATAAGTATGCCTACACTGACCACGTTGAAACTTCTGCAATCATCAGCATTTCTTCTGTAGACAGAGATAAACCAAACTTACCAATTCGTCGTGCGAATGGGATAAAGACTATTCTTTACCTCTATTTCGATGACGTCGAATCCGGCCCCAACGCAATTACCCATGATGATGCAAAGCAGATAATTCTTTTTGCCGACAACGCAGCAAAAATGAAAGTCGACAGGTTCATCGTTCATTGTGAGGCCGGAGTTAGCCGAAGTGCTGGTGTATGTGCCGCAGTAAAAAAAATATTTGGGTTACGACGATGATGATATCTTCGACAACCCTAAATATTTCCCCAATATGCGGTGTTACCGAACGGTTCTCGATTGTGGTTTTCAAAGTGGAAATGTGAAACAAACGGAGGAGTAAAACGTATGGCAAAATGTAGCTATTGCGGTAAAGAAATGCTCACCGCTAACGGATGCGAGTGTATCGCATATATTGTGAACGGGAAAAAGTACCCCCGTATCAAGGTTGGCCAAAACGGCGACTTTGCTCAGAATCTTTCTGATGATGAGCGTGCCACTTACCGCTGTGGAGACTGCGGTGCCAAATGGGGGTTCCAACATCATGTTGGATGTGACATGGAACGTTGCCCTATTTGTGGTGGGCAAGCCTTGTCATGTTCTTGCCTGGAAGACGCAAGCGTTATTGTACGGAAAGGACGTTGAATTATGAGCATGCAGGAAATCATGGATATCATCGAATCGAGTCTGGCGCTGGAGGGTATCGAAACGATGGAAGGTGACGAAACCCATCTTCTCATTCACGACGCCAACAACGGCATGGATTACAAAATTACTTTGGAAAAAAGTCCAGGGTAAAACCAAAAGGAGATATATATGAAAAGGCTATTTTTAGATATGGATGGCACGTTAGCCGCTTGGCAGACGGCCACCTTTGAGGAACTCAACGAGCCACATTTTTTTGCGAAACGGCCAACCAACGGGAATGTTGTTGCTGCCATGGATATGTTTCATCAAATGATTGCCCGTGAGGACATTGAGGTATACATATTGTCGGCGGTTATCCCTAAGGAAAGCATAATCAATGACAAAAATGCATGGCTCGACAATTATTGCCCATTTATCAAAAGGGAAAACCGTCTTTTTGTACCTGGCGAAATGAGCAAAGCACAATATGTGCAAGAACGTCTTGGGACCATCACCGAGGAAGACTTTTTACTTGATGATTATTCCAAAAACATCAGGGAATGGGCATCCGATGGCGGTATCCCAATCAAACTCTTCAACGGCATCAACGGCCGCAGCGGCTCCTTTTATGGGGAATATACCTGTGCATGGTTGCACCCCAAGCAGATTGTTGCGGATATTGTTCGCATCATGGAGCTGCCGGCATTTGACATCGAGAGCATTCAGTGAAGGAGACTAGCCTATGACCTATGAAATGGTAAACGTCCTAATTGAGAAAAGTGAGGCTGACCTCAAAGCTTTGTGGGGACAAATGGCGGAGGTTCATAAGCAAAGAAGTGCCCTCAAAGAAGGCACTACTTTTGATGAGGAGAAGAGTGTCCGCTGGAATAGGGAAGAACTGGACCGGCGCAAACGCTCTTTGGCTGGCAAATACGGTTCGTTGCAGAAAAAATGCAACGATGTAGAGAACAAAGTCCGTGAAGCTATCATTCAGTATCTTCGTGACGAATGGGGATTCACCGAACAAGTCGCTATCGCCGTATATGGCAAAGCGTACGAAGAAGGCCATTCCGGCGGCTTCTATGAAATTCTCGCTGAAGCACAATGCTTTGCAGAATTTGCGGATAAGGTAATCGACGCATACAACAGTTGACAAGCAAAAGCGCCCGTAAAAACGGGCGCTTTTGCTTTTTATTTATTGATTTTCCAACAAAAGTAACTATACTCTTAATTACTAAACTCGTGAATCTCAATGTTTTCGGCATTGTTGTATTACACGAGCTATTTTTTTGCTGCTTTTTGTTGCAAAGTAAATATAATTAAATAAAGGGGGATTCCTTATGAACACGAACACACAAGAAAAATACGCTGCCACAATTGCATCTATCATTACTGCATAGGTTTTGTTTTGCACAAATGTATATGCCAAATCAATGTAGGTAGCAAAGGCAATCAAATGGATTGATGAGCACTTCCCAGTTGGAGATATTTTACACAATATACTTATATGTGTCGGATTTGTTGCCACAGGAATCATAGTTTTGTGGAACATCAAAAAGTACATCATTCCAATGGTAAAAGCAACAAACTACTAGGAAGAAATGGCTTACATAGCAAGCCACAATGGCCAAAAATATTACGATTACAGTAAACGGGCCTTAGAAGTAGCGAAAAATGTTTTCAATAAACTGCACCACATTTGCGTAAGATTTGCAGCTTGGGTGCGGAATGTATTTTAACTAGAAGGGAGATTTCTCATGATGTTGGAAAGCGAAAAAAAGGATAAAAAAATCGCAATTTTTACGACGCTCTTTGTGTCCATCGCGAGTGGACTTGAAGCGTCTAAAAACGCCAAGCGTGCTGGTGAATGGTGCGTGACCGCATCTGAAAAGGTTGCAAATCTGCCTGTTCCGACCAGCGTGAAAAACGCACTGCTTATCGTCCTGCTTGTCGTTGCTGTGTTCATGCCAGCACTTGTCCTGATTGCTGGTATGAATTCGAGCTTCAAGCTTGTCATGGGGGCAAATACAACAGATGAATACAAGGCTTGTTTGGACAAACGGAAAGAATGGAAGCCCATAAAGCTCGTATACGATACGTTTGCACCAACAATTAAAAAAGTTATCAGATGTTTTCAAACTACCGTAAATAAAATCTGTCATGGTTTTTTTGCGATACGCTCGTTTTTGTTCGGCATAATTAAATCCTGCTTTAATTACACCTTCGAATTATTGCGGTTTATTGCCGCCGAAGCTCAAAAGTGTACAGTCAGTTTGACCCACGCTATTTATGGGTTGCATGTCGTGCAAAATGTAAAGCGCATAGTTTTTGATGTAATCACAAAGGCAGTTTTATTTTGCCGAGTAAAACGCTTCTACGGTACATTTTTAACCCCAAAATATGTCATTGCATATAAACATTTTCTGATATGGCGTTATTACTTTTGTGTTGTAAAAAAGAAAACCCAAAAAGTCATATTGTCAATCAGAAAACATTTTCGTCCAACGAAATAGCTAGGGCAGTCCTCTTTTAGGGGACTGCCCCTTCGTTTTCTAACAAAAGTAGATATACTTGTAACCGCAAACTCGTGAAAACCTAAAGTGTCAAGCTTTAGTGTGTTTACACGAGTTATTTTTTTAGGAGGTGTATCATGAAAGGAACCTTACGAGAAGTGTATTTTTTGAGTACAGGAGATAACGCGATACTGCGTAACCCCAAAACGAACAAATCTTTTCTTATCACGATGAAAAGTAGTTACTGCGGCGAAGACAGTAACCCTCGCATCACCCCTGTAAGCCAAATGCTCTGCTGGTGTAAGTATAATCTCGGAGACACCAATCAGTATTCCAGCGAAGAAAGTGCTCTGTATGATATCGCTGAACGGCTTGTACCCGTAAGTGGATTGCTTGACTTTATCCGGGAAGGAAAAACAAGCAGTTTGTTTATTGTAACCGAGTCACGTGAACGGATTGAAGTTGGCATCGGAGAACCGGATGACTTTGGAGACCCCAAAGATATTGATGATAGCTACAAAATCATCATCAACCTTACCAACGGAAACATTGCGCAACTTCAAAATTTCAAAGCTGCATGTCTGAGAGAACTGGATAAAACCGACTTGTTTCTCCTCATAACAAACAAAGCCGTGGCCTCGATTGTCCTTCTGCCTATCCTGTTATATGACCACGGTTCAATATCCTTATCAACCGCCAGTACCCAATACCCATACTCTTGCATGTTTGACACATATTGCGTCGGGTTTATTGATATAGAAAAGTCTGCCGGCATTGAAGCTGGTTTGTGGGCAGCGGACACTCCCGATAGCGAGTGGCGGAAAAAGGCCATTGATATGCTTCAGCAAGAAGTTAGTGCAGTAGAGGCTTGGGCAAACGGCCGTGTCTTTAACATAGATGTGCGCAAATGGGTCGGAAACGACGAGACCGATGCTCCCGAAGACCACCTGGCAGAATGGGGTGACCTCGAAAACGATGAGTCTTTTGAGGACTATTCTTCTTATGGCGACATTTACACATGGAACGATTCCGACGTCGAAAATTTCATCGCTTTCATCAAGAAAAACCTGTTTAACGACAGTTCGCTTCGTGATGAAGACATCGAATATATCGACTGATTTTATCACTTACTAAAAAGAAAGGGATAAGAAATTATGAGCAAGATTGTTGTTAAGGATACCACCATCCGCCTGATTGATGGTAACGACGAAATTCGTGCTAAGTTTTGCTTTTATTCTGGCGTCTACATTGCCGGGGCCGGCGAACTCGGACACTGGGCAACATGTCTGGATGGTCCGGAACCGTCCATCCGGTTCTGTTCCAAAGGGAGCGGAGCCAAGAAGTATATTATCCATGTGGCTCAAAACATTGGGGATTCCATCGAAGTCCCTGTATTTTGTCAGCCTATTGATGAATTTGTTGTTATGGCACCATCCTCTGTTCATCGCGTATACCAGCAGGGCTTTTATTGGCGCTTTGAGAGTGTGCAAGCTCTGACTGAGTCTTTGCCGAGCCTGTACATGCAATTTAGCCATCCGCTGACCGTATTTAAGAAGAGGAAGGATGGCTGTCTAGTGGACATCACGAGTTGCATCTCTTTTACCGGCAACGCGGTCAACATTGTTTTGCCAAACGATGATGAGCCTGCCGTGAGTGTGCGTGTTCCCAAGGCCCAGGTTCGCAAGAAGGGGGAACAGTAATGGAAGCACGAATCAAAAACGGGGATATTGTTCGGCATTTTAAGCGCGACCTCGTAGATACTTCCGGGGATGAAGCCATGTACTTGTATGCGGTTTTATATATGGATGCTGAAGATACTGTGACTGGAAACCGCGTTGTCGTCTACAGGGCACTTTATGGGGAAAACAAAGTTTATGTTCGTCCCTATGATGAATTCGTAAGTGAAGTTGACACGAAAAAATATCCGAATGCAAAGCAGAAATATCGCTTTGAAAAAATCTGAGAGGGGAACCAACATGAAAAGTATTCGTCTCATCGACAAAACCAAGAAAAGCAACAAACGGTGCTGCAACTGTGCATCGTATGTAGAGAAGAATCCCGGCGACATCTACAACGGCTGTAAATGCGGCATTACCGGGCAGGACAAAATGTATTGGAATTGCTGCAAGAAGTTTTCCTGGCGCCGCGACCGCAACTATAAAGGCGAGGTGACGCCGGATGTTCCTGTTGCACCTGCTTCCGGTGGCAACACAAAGATTTTTTACCAGTACAAAGACGGCAGTAACTATAAGGTACACAATGAAGCTGTCGTAAAAGGTACAATTACCAAGGAACAGGCAAATGAAATCTTTGACTGTACCTATGCCGGCAGCTTTATCCCTGGAGACGTTGGACTTCCGGAAAACAGATTCGATGATTACAGTTCTGACGATACGGACTGGTTTGAACTCCACAATCCGGAGGAAGCGTTCTTCGCTACGGCAGAAGAGCCTACCGTAGATATGACGGTTGATGAGCTGGTCGCTCGTTTTGCATCTATGCGTGACCAGTGGAAAAAACAGTGGGAATTATAAACAAGTAAAAGAGCGGCAGCTACCCAGAATGGGCGGCTGCCGCTCTTTTTGCGTTTTTAGCTGGCGATTTTTGCTTTTTCTGCTTCATCTTCAGCGGTCACCATTGTCTGTGCGCTTTTGGAAGCATTCCGCAATCCATGATTATATGAAATCCAACCAGTCGTCTTCTTATCGGAATTGTCCTTTCCAATTATGTACGTATCAATCAGGGGGCCAACGCCCTGAAGGTTATGGTATTTGGAGGAAATAGAAGTTGCTCTCATGGCACAAGTAGTTAATTCAATGGCATTTTTGATGGTCATATTGGAAAAATCACACCCATCAAGGATTGCCTTGCTGATGTCCGTAATGCCATTATAAACTGAGCCGTATTCCTCCGTATCCAAACACATACTCACTTCAAGTGTTCTAGTGTTTACACGGTACACAGTAGAATTTCTTTCGTCGTCATAGCCGGCAACAATGTAGGAGACATCAGCCTCTTTATCAACGCAAAGTGTATCGCAGAGCAACTGAAAGGCGATTTTTTTGACCTCATCGAAGTCATATTCTTTGTTGAACTTGGCGAGAAAGTCATGAACCAGCATGTTTTCTCCGATTTTGTTTTGGCCACACGTTAAGATGACGGCGTTTTTCCCTGATGGGTAGATTTTCTGAGTATCATCCGAATACTGAACATCACTTCCAGTTCTGGTAGTCGTTCTAGTATCCGCTGCGGTAACGATACCAAAAGGCGTAACAGTAGCAATAATCAAGGACATATTCCATAATGCTCCTTTCGTGATATACACCAAATTCTATTTACTTTTGTTAGGAAAACAACAAATTGGGTGTTTACAAGTAAGCAATAATGTGATATAATTATAGTGTAATCAAGAGATACAGTTCGTCCGTCATCCAATTTCTGAGTTTTAAGCGAGTACACAACGATACCAACGGTATCAGTGTACCCGTTTTTCTTTTAGATATGGAGGATGAAAATAGATGAGCATGGCAAAATTTAATATCGAAGAGATGGTCGAGCGGTTCCGTTCTATCCCTTATTTCATGTTCCTCGGAACTTGCGTGAACTGGACTAAGAGCATGACTGCTGAAGAGCGTCAGGAAGCAATCTCCGGTTGCAATCAGAAAATTGATGAAGTAAAAAAAGATATCGAAGCCCTGGAGCAGGGACGTCTTTTCTGTGAGCTGGATGATGAAGAAGCCAAAAAGTCTTGCGAGCTGCATAGCAGCCTCAATGCTTATGAGGCTATTCGCCGCGCAATGATGTTTCCCGAAATCGTCAATCAGGAAATTGAATATATTTCCCGCTCTGGCGATTTTGATTATGAAGAAGATATGTGATGGGTATAATACCCATAAAAGAAATGCCCAGGTTGAGCTTGTGCTGCTCACCTGGGCACTCTTCTTATACTGCGGCGTGTCTGTATTTTCTGCAACTTGACTTAGCAAGTTTTGGTATGTTACTAAACCCAGGAACTGCTCTGCCAGACTTTTGAAGCCAAACAGGACAAGCCTCAGGGTCACAGTAGTAAATACCGTCCCTTGCAGTCAGGAAATCGACGACGGTAGATATCTCAATGTAGTCAGTATAAAAATAGACGTACATGAACATATCGCCATAGGCGACCTTATCTGTGTACAACCCCATTTTCTCGTAGTTCCTAGCAGAGATAACTTTGACCGCTTCTCTAAGGCCGTTTCCAGATTCTTCAAGATTGCTGATAAACCATTCCAATAGACAGCGGCCGTCACTGATACCGAACCTGCCAGATAGACGACGAAGTGCATGAGATGTCACGCCAACTACAATGGCATGGTCGCCCATGTCGGCGTATCCAGTAAGAATGTCCTCATACGACTTCAGTCGAGAAATTTCGTGAAGCTTTTTATACCCTTCACTTCCATATTTATCAATAAGTGCTTGGATTCTCGTAGTTTTTCTCCCCCCTTTACATCAATCTATTCGCAAAACAGAAAAGCTCCGGAAATCCTGCATTGCAAGTGCAGCCTTCCGGAGCGTCGAAAAATTTGTTTTGCGATGCGCTATAACATGAATTTACTCGAGAAGAAGTTCTCGCGCATAGAATTCTTTCCGTTTGAAATCTGTCGAAGTTTAACACAATCGTAGTTATCCTGTGTCCCGGCAGAGAGTAGATTCATGAATTGTATAACTATAAGATAGCTACTTTTGTTAGAAGCACAACAGCTTTTATGTTATAACATGTTTTTGATTTTAAGTGCGATAAAACCAATAAGCCAACTTCCTGCGTTTCTGACCAGTGACGCAGCAGAATCCATCAAGGAGATTAAAACATCAACGATGGAATTATACAGATTTTGTGCAGGCCCGATGTCAAAGAGGCCTAGAATCGCCAAAATAATAATGGCCATAATGGCACAGACCAAAAGGATTTTCATGGTAATGTAAAGAGGAAGAACGGCTTTCCAAAAATGTCCCCTAATTATCCATAATCCACCTTTGCTTCCCTTTTTATGATTGCAGCGATGGCAGGAACAAACCAAGTTATTCAAGTCATTGACTCCATTTGGTACACAAAGTCGATAGAGCCAATTTCTCTTTACCCGGTCAACAGCGACTACGTGGTCGACCTCCATTTTGTCTTTTGCAACCAATCGGCCACAATACACACATCGGTATTTTCCATTTTTGGGGGGATGCGCGGATATATAGCGTTCTCGGTAGCTGCTATCTCTTTCGTATTTTGAATTCATAGTCTCGTCTCCTTACATTAAACTTGAAGACAAGACTATTTACTTTTGTTATTCCTGCAATTTTCTTCTTTCCTTAACTATTCTTTCTAACAAAAGTAAATACAATAAAAAACATAAATTCATGGATTCTGATTTTCTGCTGTATGGAAAGGAAATCAATGCAATCCATGGTACAGCACTTTGAACCGAAGCTATCTAATTCGGAGCAAAGTGCTATTTTAATACAAGGAGAGAAAGACATGAAAATGAATTATGACCCTATTGTCAATGGTACCGTTACTGCTGTTGAGCTGTATGATGGAAAGCATGGAACAGTCATGAGCAAGCTTGCCTTTGCCTTTGGTGGTGTTGACACATTGCCTTGGCAGATTGCCCAGGAAAAATATGCCAAAGGCATTACCGCTTACACTGTCATGTTCGACAAAACCACAAAGCCCTGCTGGCTTCCTACTATCCGTTTGTTTCTGCGGTACGGCTATCAGCCGCTTGCAGAAATCACGGCTCCCTGTATTGATGACAGGGGTGGTCAGATGTGCTTTACCATCCGTTGGGACAACTGCAAAGAACGGGAACAGCTCTTCAAGGTCTTGAAAAAGAGGGCCGAGCTGTTCGGGGTGACCGATGATGTTATCTGGAACGATGAGAGATTCCAGAACTGGCGCTTTGATGACTATGTCCGGCCCAGCGAAGTCTTTTCCTTCACTATCGACATGGTGAATGAGGAGCTTCTGGATGACGCAGAGGACATCGACATGGCCTCTATCGAACATGAAAACAAAAAGGTACGGCATAGCCGGCGCCGTAAGGATGCATTCAGGGCCGGGACTCGGCGTAAGAGAGTGTATGATATGTACAACGACGTGTTTGCCGGTTCTCTCCGCGATGGCTTCAACAAAGGCCACTTTCAGGAGGGGAAGGAGTACAAGGAAGTGTACGGTAAGCACTCGAACAGCAAAAAGTGCAAATCTGTGCGTACTCTTCGTCAACTCGATTCCGCTGCAACACAGTTTTCTTCTTACGAAGAGGAATCCATTGAGTACAGCACCACAAGGAACTGGGATTACGAATCCGAAAGAAACTGGGCAGACTGGAGTGAACTCAGGCACCGTATTCAATATGAATGTGGACTGACTGACTCCGAGATGGCCGACATCTCCTGCACCGAGTCTCTTTACCTTGGCGCAAAGTACAAACTCGGCAACTGGAAAATGCCAAGTCCTAATAGCTGGGGGATTCGCCGTCGGAGGTTCTCCGAATGCTGGGAGATGGTAGGTGTTGACGAAGAAGAATATGTCCCCATCTTTGAAATCGGAGGGACCTGCCGGAAGGCAGAATCTATGCTTTGTGAAAGCATGTGCGAGAGTCTCTTTATGGGGTATTGATACCTAAAAAAATGGGCAACAGTCGATAACGGCTGCTGCCCATTTTTCTTTGTGAATTACATTGTCTTTCTAATAAAAGTAAATAGAATCGTTGATTGAGCACGGATATCCCACAGAATAGTTGCATTGCTCATTTACACAGAGGAAAGGAGAAAGTCGACCTCGGAAAAATTCTCGAGCGTTGTGCGCTGATTGTATGATTAACAAAATTGTTGTTCACGGAGGCACTTTTCATGCGGATGATGTTTGTTCTGTATCCATCGCCCGCCTTATGAATCCCAAGGTGATTTTTGAGCGTGTTTTATCTACGGATGGACTTGACGTAAACAGTGAAGATGGAACCATTGTTGCGGATATCGGGTTTGGTCTTTTCGACCACCATGGGAATTCAGTACAACCGAGGCGTGACGGCGGCCCACATTCTGCCTGTACGTTGCTTTGGGAGCGGTTTGGCACAGAAATCATTGAAAAAACATGCGCTATTGATTGCCAGACAGCTAAAAAGGTCGCAAGCAAAATTGAAGATACGATGCTCTTTCCGATTGCAGATGGAGATAATGGCATATTCGGTTCGGGTTTTACCATCAACGATATTATTTCCCGGATGAACCCTGACTGGGAACATACATCGGAGAAAGAATCAGACGATGCCTTTGGGATTGCCGTGAATTTTATGGATAAAATCTTGAAGATTACCATAAATAAAGCAATAGCAGAAGTAAAAGCGGAAGTCATCGTTCTTGATGCGGTCCAAAAAATGAACAATGGCATTGTCATCTTGCCATGCTTTTTGCCGTGGGAAGATGTTTGCATCAAAAACAAGGATGCTCGCATCGTTGTTTTTCCATCAAACAGAGGGGGATATAGTATTCAAATGGTCCCCGTGCGAAAGAACAGCTTCCAGACTCGCGTCGATACACCTGAAACATGGCATGGACTTTCTGACGATTCTGCGGAAGCTGTCATGCCTGGAATGACTTTTTGTCATAAAAACGGATTTCTCGCATCTTTTAGGACGCAAAGTGATGCGATTGAAGCCGCAAAAACGATTGTTGGAGTTGGATAATCTGAGTTGTCCTTCTAACAAAAGTAGCTATTATAGTACCCATAAACTCGTGAAATTCCGAAGACCCGTTTTTCGGATATTTACACGAGTTATTTTTTTGCCAGAAAACAAGCAAAATTGAGAAGGAGGATGTGAAGGTGAAAAGAATCATAAAGAAAGGAACGACAAACAGGGTTGACATGTGGTATGGCGATGAGCTTGTTCCACAAAAATATGGAGCTGATGCCTATTTCAGCGATGCTGACGGGGTATATCGCGGTAACATCTACTGCAACGATACCGGCAAAATCATCGGGGACTATTCTTCTCCCGATAGCAGATGGATTGAAAAAACGTTCCAGATTTCTTGGAACGCTGCATGAAAGGAGCTACATACAAAATGGATTTGGTTAAGTTTTGTGAACGGGCCCCATCTCAATATGCAGACGTGCTGTTGTATCTGACAGCCCAAAATTACTGCAAAAATCTCCCTGCTGATATGCGGGGACAACTTTTCTACGCGCTTTTGGACTGGAAGGATTGTCATAAAGAAGTACAAAATCAATGTGCTCGTCTGGCAACCTCTTATGAGGTATGTTGGTATGAAAAAGGAAAAGATGGTAAGCAAAAGGGCCATCGGAGAACGTTCGATTTTTCCAATTCTGTTGACGGGCCTCAGCACGATGCAAGGAAGTTCTATGCTCATCTCCATTCCAACCCGGATGTGGCATGTGCAGAACTCAGATTGAATAACAACGATTTCATCCCCGGACGGGATGGACTTGGAGGCATCGTTTTGAGTTTCGACCGGGACCCGAAAATGAGGAGTATGTATGAATAAGGAAATTCATGTTCAATTCATTCCCAATAAGAACTACTGCCTTCTTCGGAAGGACAGTGACGACTTCTGCTTGCGGGTTTTTAAGCGGCGCCAGGTATCAAGCAAAAGAAATGAACATGGCGAGTGGGTCTGGAAGGTTCGCAACGAGGATATTGAAGATATTCTCAGGGTTAATGGAGCCAACCTTGGCCCGTTCACTCCGAAAGAAATCGCAGCAGGAGCCTCAAACGTTCGATACATCAACGCCGGAGCTGTTATGTGGTATCAATATGAAGATACCGCAGGTAAAATCCACCGTTGTTTCAATCTGAACCGAGGCGGCAAATTTTTCAACACATGGCTGAATTATGACTGCCCGACGCTAAAGCGATTCAGTACGAACCAAAAAGACACCTGCTACAACGGTTTTGGCGAGGTTCTGCCGGTATTCGAAAGCACAGTTATTGATGTAGGCCTTGACGGCATTTACATAAGTGACTGTATGGAATTGACGGATATCATGAAAATTGCTTGTTTCTGCTCCGATACTTGGACTGGGAATCGTTTAGAGGAATTTGTTCGGAACAAAGCCCAGAACGATGACTACGTCGATGCAGCCAAGAAGCGAGTTGAAGATGCAGAAAACACCATCAATGCCATAATCGAAGAGCATAGAGATGAAATCACCTCCGCTGTCACCGCCAATGATATTGGCCGGTGTAACATCTTTGATTGTGGTTGGTTGACTTGGTCGGTCCATGAACCACTGTCTTTAAGTAAAGACCTGCGTTTGCTCAAGGATGTTGGTATCCGCTGCACAGAAGAACTTCGGTTAAATCCAGTCTGGGCTGTAAGCCAAAGTGTTGACGCTCAGGCTGCGGGCGCAACGATAGCTATTCGCTTCTTGAAAAATGCAGGATTCGACCTTTTGTACCATAAACATCTCGATTAAGAGGAAAGGGAAGACGCATGAAACAGATTTACCTGGTGTACTCCTGCGATGAATGGAAGGGAACAGATAGCAAAAGACTTATTCTTGTCTCTACATCCCAGAGGAAGGTCAAGGCCTTCATCAGAAAGTGCATCGAGAATGGAACCATGACCTATAATACAGGGGATGATTCCACTCCGAAACAAGCCGGCAAAAAGTTTGCAGAAGACTGGAAAGTCAAAAGCAGATACGACATCAACACGTGCCTGGGCTTTGGTCTTTATGACTACGTTTATGACGGTGAGGAACTCTAATAGAAGAAAGGGATTTTACTATGACTATTGAAAAAAACCAATATGGCAACTATCGTGTTGTTATCGACTATACCGAAGACAATGCTGTTGTAATCGAACTGTCTCAGGCGCAGATGGAGCAAATCCAACAGCACATGAACCATCAGGACATGATGGAAAATGTGCGGCAGGCCCTTTCTGGCTCCTCTGATTGCGGAAGAAACGTGGTTGACGACACAGACTATGTTGACTATATTGCTTCCTGCGCAGAATCTATCTATGCAGAAAGTGATAACGAGGCTTTGTCTGACGCCATTGCTTCTGCGGCCGAGGAAACTCCGTACGAGGAGTTCTGTGAAGAAAGGAACAGTAAAGTATGAGGGTTGTATATTTGGAAAAGAACCCAACAAAAAGTAAGTTCTTTCCTATTCAACTACGCACGAATGGCTTTGTTGATGTATTCCCGAACACGAAAGAAGCTCGCAACGCGGCCATCGGACGCTTTGGGAATTGCAAAATCATTGACAAAACAACCATCTAACTGAAAAAAGGCCGTCTTCGTAAAGAAGATGGCCTTTTTCCGTTGTAAGTCTAACAAAAGTAAATATGCTATTATATGGCCTGCTTTGACAGGCAAATTATCATCAATGAGGTGTAAACACATGAACAAGTTCAAGATTTTGGCGGTTGTCGCAGCAATTTCTATCATGGCAATGTCTCTCTGCGCCTGCTCCGGCGACAAGAAGGACACCAGTTCTTCTGCCAGTTCCAGCACTGCGGTCACCTATGAGGCCGAAACGGATGAAAGTGCAGTGAGCACTTCTGAAGTTGCCTCGAGCGACGAAGAGACTGTTACCGACAACACCGAGAGCGAAGCCGAGGAAGAAGTCAGCAGCGCGGCCGAGGATGAGGAAGAGGGAACCGCATCCGAAGCCACTGAGGACGACACCAGCAGCTCTGCGCAGGAAGTCGAGTAAATCCTCGCTTTCTGCTTGAGGACATTATAGCCTCAGCCCCCCAATAACAAGTGCAGTCGACTCTGTCAATAGGGTTGGCTGCACTTTTTTTGAAAAAGTTGGAAAAAATGCTTGCCGCTCTAACAAAAGTAATTATGATAGAACTCAGAAACTCGTGAATTGCCCAAGACAACCGGTCTTGGTGTGCTTACACGAGTTATTTTTTTACCATTTACAAGGGGGATAAAAAAATGAAAACCAACATGAACAAGAAGACTGCCACTTCCGCCGCCAACACTTCTTCTCGCAAGAGCAAGAAAACGGCCACCCGCTTCGTCGTTACGAAGTGTTCCGAGTGCAACAAGCCTTTCCGCTATGACCCGGAAAATGGCGAGAAGCACCTGTGCAAGGCCTGCCAGGCGAAAGCGGATGCGGAATGGGCGAAGGAGCACACCGTTGTCTGCAAGGACTGCGGCCAGAAGTTCCTCATCAGCAAGGGCGAGTTCGACTACTACGCTGAGCGCCAGCTGGAGCAGCCGAAGCGTTGCCGGAGCTGCCGCAACTACCGCAAGATGCTGAAGGCCAAAGGCGAACTGCCCCGCGCTTCTGTGGGCAACAAGACGAAGACCAAGGCACCTGCCAAGGTCAATGCCACCGAAAAAGGCAAGACTGCCGCGTAACCGAAAAGTGGCTGCTGCGACCCGTATGGGTTTTGCAACAGCCACTTTTTCTTTTTAAGGAGGATAGCATGAAAAACAAGAGTAAAACTGTTAAGACGACCTGCACGAAATGTCATAAGCCGTTCAGCTATGACCCGAGCACCGGCGAGCATTTGCTTTGCAGCGAGTGCGAAAAAGCAGCGGAAGACATGAAGTTTAAGGAAGAACACACCTATATCTGCAAAAGCTGCGGGAAAAAATTCACCATGGAAAAAGGTGAAGTACAGTTCTTTCTGGAAAACAATCTTTCTCTGCCCAAAAACTGCCCTGACTGTCGAGCGGCAAACAAGCTGGCGGCTCAAATCAAGAAGCGCCAGACGTGCAAGGACTGCGGCAAGGAGTTCATAATCACTGTCGGCGAATCCCAGTGGTACCGCCAGATGGAACTCGAGTTGCCTGTGCGTTGCCCGGAATGTCGGAGTAAGCGCAAGAAGTAAGAAAAAACCGGGTGCATGGAACATATCCGTGCACCCGGTTTGTCATTTAGGAGGACTTTATGCAAGTTTTTGAAAACAAACGATACACCAAAACGAAAGGAGACCCCTTACATGGATTACTCAGACAGGTTTAGCGATATCGAACTCAATCGAAAAGTCGAAAGCGTTCTGGATAAAATCTACAAGTCTGAAGGAATCAGGTATGTTCGTTCTTGCCGCCAAGACGATTTGCGCGGCGTAGACCTTTACATCTTTTCTCCTAATGATTGCTCACTTATCATTGATGAAAAATGCGCAACCAAATATTGGGACAAAGAATTGTCTACCTATAGCCTCGAACTCAAGTGTGATTCAACAAAGACAGGACTTGGGTGGTTTGCTCCGGAGGAAAACGACTACTATCTGACACTTCAGTACATGTTTATCTGGCTTCGTGCAAACGACCCCAATCTCAGCGAAATCACATCTGTCGAACTCGCATTAGTTGACAAATACGCTTTGCAGCAATATGTTCTTTCAGAACTAGGTTCTCGCCCTGGATTATCCACCGAGAAACTTTGCGATGAATACTTCAGTGGCTCTGACCGGAATCGCATTGTCATCAATAGTGATTTACGGCTTGTCCGTTCGGAGATTGCTCCAGAGTGGCCAGTGAACGCTGTTTTATCGAAGAAGAAAATCAAAGAGTTCGCAATCTGGTATAAGCTCTTTAAGGGAGAAAACCTTCAATCAATTATTTCTACCATTGAATAAACAGACCCAAAAACAAAGTGCAAGGGAAGTTATTCGGATTCAGCAAAAAACATCTCTTGCAAAAATAACAAAAGTAAAAATAATACAATATGTTCGTGCTCAACTACTATCAAGCATTAAGAGGTAACAATTCATGAAAAAATCCTTTATCGTTCGTGCAGGAATCATCTCCGTCGCCATTCTCACCGCCGTCAGCTTTACTGGCTGCTCTCAGGTCAAAGATGAAGCAACAGAAGAAACAGCCACGGTCGCCACGGCTGAAAGCGGCCTCTCGGAGTCGATTGACTTTGCTTCGTCATTGGATGCGGAAAGCATCACGGAAGATTTTGTGAACGAGAACCTGGACCAGCTTAAAGTGGTTTCCAGAAACATGAACCCCATTCTGGCCAGCAAGGTCATCACAATCCTCAATCAGGATGGTGGTGAAAAGGCAGCAAAGGATGTGAAGATGTTCTGGGTCTATGCAAAGCATGGCAACTCAGCACTCGTTCAGATTCCTATGCCTGTATTTGATGGGGACGCATCTGGGGTTCGTTATTCCAACGCATCTATTGTCTCCACCAGTGAAAATATCGAATTCAAAGCCGTTTGTGACAGCTATGGATGTGTGACGGACGACGTTCAGACTCGGGTAGACAACGTTACTACAGAGGGTACGACGAAATTTGTTGCAGAGGATGGCAGCGTTGGATATGTGGAGGATACCACAGATGATGGCGTGACGGGCACTATTTTCTATCAAATCCCAGCCGTTTCCAACGCAAGTTTGACTTTTGACGGCCCCTGCACGGTGAAAATCGAATATACGATTTCCAATTCCGCAACAGATAAGGAAATGAACGCAGTCAATTCCTACTTCGAATATCTCGGGCTGCCCACGGAATAAAGTCGGCTTCTGTGTGTTGTCGGCCTAACAAAAGTAATTAAAATGTAATTCAATAACTCATGAATTTCATTGTCAGTCGATAAAACAATTCGTCTGCAAAGTATTCACGAGTTTTATCCCGACGGGGGTGAATGCGCACAATGTGTATTCATCCCCGTTTTATATTTTGTAAGGAGGGACTATATGTACTATCTCGTTGACACTGAAAACGTGTCGGTAACCAACTGGCTTTCCCGCGCAGACGGTTTTTCCAGTAACGACACAATCATCCTTTTTGTAAACAGTACGCTTGGTGGTTCTATCCCTATTACCGAGCTTGCCAAGGTCACTTCGGGACGGGCAAAGACCCGTATCCTCATCGAAAAATGCTCACCGGGCAAGAACTCGATGGATTTGTCAATTGCGGCAAAGAGTGGCGAACTCTTCAGCAAGGAAAGACGGAAGGCCCGCAGCTATACAATCGTATCGAACGATTGTGGCTATGATGGTTTTATCGACACCTGCCGGAAGGCCGGCCACGATATTGTCAGAACTCCTGTCGTGACTGCTGGCTCTCCAGCGCAGTCCAAACCGAATGCTTCTGACACGGGCAAAGAAAAGGCTAAAGGTAAAATTGTTCTGAAAGAACTCACCAAAGAACAGAAAAAGGAAATCAATGCTTTCTGTTCTCAGTATGGTCTGGATGCAACAAAAGTCAGAGAATTGTCCAAACAGGCCCTCAATTTCGATACTCCGAGTGCCTTTGTTGGAACCTTGAGCAACTTCTGCGCCGGCAAGCACAAAAAGAAAAAGAAGTTGAATGCCGTTATGGAACACGTTCCCGAGTTGGTTGGGATTGTTTTTCGGGCGGCATAAGGAGGAACACAATAATGAATATTGACATTCCTGCTTCTGCACTATTTGTACTGAAAAGGTTGGAAAGCGCCGGGTTTCAGTCATATATCGTAGGGGGCTGTGTAAGAGACAGCGTGCTTGGAAAGCAGCCTCACGATTGGGATATTTGTACCGACGCGCTTCCAGAAAATGTTGTTGAACTGTTTGGCGTTGCCAACACCATTCCAACCGGCATCAAACATGGAACAGTAAGCGTGAAATGTGATGGAAACCTTTACGAAGTCACAACTTTCCGCGTCGATGGAGAATACCATGATGGCCGACATCCAGACAATGTGACATTTGTCCGTTCACTCCAGGATGATTTGGCCCGGCGTGATTTCACCATTAACGCAATGGCTTACAACGAAAGCAGGGGACTGGTAGACCCGTTTGGAGGCTACCGGGATTGCGAAGAAAAAATGATTCGCGCTGTAGGAGACCCTGATGCTCGTTTCACTGAAGATGCACTGCGGATTCTGCGTGCTGTGCGATTTTCTGCGGTTCTCGGTTTTTCAATTGAGAACAACACGAAAAAGGCTATGCGCCGGAATCTGGATAAACTCCAGAATGTTTCCCGGGAACGCATTGGCAACGAACTATATAAAACAGTGACTGCGCCTTACGCAGCTAGAGCATTACAAATGGACGAAGGCGCTGTCATCCGCTATGTGTGTCCAGAGCTAGATGCTTGCTACGGATGCGAACAGAATAACAGATACCATTATATGGGCGTTTTCAGCCACACCATGAAGGCGTTAGAAAACGCGGAGACATGCCACCGATTCCCTGATTCCTGGGCAGATGGTTATGTCAGGATGGCTCTGCTGTTACACGATATAGGCAAGCCGGCCACAAAAACAACCGATGAGGATGGCCATGACCATTTTTATGGTCATTCTCATGTAAGCGCTGATATGGCTCTGAACGTATTGAAACGTTACAGGTACAGCAACGAGTTTGTTGACACTGTCGTGGGACTGATTGATGCGCACGACATTGTATTTACTCCTACCAAGGCAACTGCTCGTCGGATGTTGAACAAATTCGGCGTGGAACAACTTCATCGGCTGCTCAAACTACGCGAGTGCGATAATCGTGCCCATACATCGTTGGCCTTCGAACGGTTTGAGATAAAAACAGTTCCGTTTGAGACGATTCTTCAGCAGGTCCTTGATGAAGATTCCGCATTTTCTATTAAAGACCTTACTGTTAATGGTCACGATATCATCAAAATGGGGTATAAAGAGGGACCGGAAATCGGCAATATTCTTAAAGCGCTTTTGGACGCAGTGATTACCGATACCTGCGAAAACACAAAAGAAGCGCTTACTGAATACATAAAAAACAACTGCTAATAAATAAAGGAGAAACGAACTATGATTAAGACTTCTTTGAAATATTCTGACAATGTGAACTACATCAACAAGATGATTCTGGCCGGCTTCACCGACCCTATCGACTACTCCATCGACGAGCGCCGTCGTGTCTGCATGGCCAGAAGTCATGCGTTTGAGCAGCGCAAGGGTTCCAAACGTCGGAAGAATGATGTAAGAGCAGCCAAGCGTCGTGCGGCTATCTACGAGATTTATTGTGGCAAGGACTACTCGGCCAAGATTGAACCTCGTTTGAAGAAAAACTATCAGAAGGGCTTTTTCCGCGAAGACAGCTGCGGCCATTCCCGTGCTGTTCAGGGGAGCAACGGCCACGCCCGTATTGTTCGGGAAAACAAGAGCAACAGCAAAAACCGTTTTTGCGCCAGGGACATCCGCATGCATGACATGATGGGTCTCAAGATGGTTGAGGCGATGGATGAGCTGTCTGCCTAACAAATAAAGCACATAAAGAACAGAGAGCAAGCGTCCTTAATGGGCGCTTGCTCTTTTTTTTGTGTGAATCTAAAAAGTAAAACTTTTATATTACACCCTTCAAATATTATAAAACAATCGAAAGAACGGCAAAAAACAGACGAATTTTCAAACGAACAAAAATAAATTTGCAAATGAAATAAATTCGAATTACATAGACACTCTAACAAAAGTACCTATACTGGGTAGCATGAGATGAGTGTAAGACATAAATCTCACCTGTGCGGGCGGCGATATGACCCGCAAATAAGTTCTGTAGAAAGGAAAGGTTTTGCTATGAAACTTCTCGAAACGAAAAGTTCGCCCGCAACTAAGCTGAATCAGCTCGCAGTTTCTGCTGGTGCATTGATTGGTGGCTCTGCCGCGGCAATGATGTCGGTAGGCGTTGCGATGGCAGATACCGGTGATACGGTGGAGACCAAACTCGTTGAGGTTATCAACGGCTTGTTTGGTAACGTACAGGGAGTCGCTGGCCCCCTGTTCGGCCTTATCATTCTGGTGTGTCTCGTCGGAATGGGCTTCTCCGTTTTGAACGGCAACTCAAACGGTATGCGTGCCTGGAGAACGGGCCTGATTTCCGTTGTTGTGCTGCTTATCTTGATTTATGCTGTGCCCACGCTTGTAACCTGGGCCGCAGATTTCGGTAACAGCATCAACGGTGGCGCCGACTTGGGTTCCGCTTTTGACGGAATCGGTTAAATCCAATTTCAAAACAAGGAAACATCGGGCCTGCCATTAGGCAGGCCCGATGTTTTATGAAAGGAGGAAACTGCAAATGGATATACTGGCTGCCCTTGGAGAATCCATAATCAACCTCATCGTTGGTATGTTGATTTTGATTGTCGAGTTTCTTTTGACTATTGTTGCCTTCTTGCTTGATACTGTCATCTACACATTTTCATTTATGTTTGACAGCGACTTTATGAGCAAGGTATATGAAGCAATGCCGGTCATCAGTAAGGCAGATGATGTACTGACAATGATGGGAATTGCCGTCGCAATCATCCTGCTATGCTCAATGATTATTCATATGGGACTTACTCCACTAATCTCAGCCGGGAAAAACGTCCCTTATCCGTCACTCATAGTTTTTCGAACTCTTCTCGTTATTCCACTTGTTATCTGTGCGGAGAAAATATCAATTTATCTATCAAACATTTTCGCATCATTCTACTCCATGATGCTTACCGCCTATAGCGATGAACTGGAAACAAAATTTTTCCTAACATCAGCACTAAGTGGTTATTTTGAAGATAGTTTGGATAGTGCTCTTTCCACACCTACTGAATCAATGCAAGCAATTCAAGATGGCATGGGCCTTACAGAATCTGTAATGTCGACTATTTCTTCCGCAGTTGGCATTCTTTTGGTTCTGTTCCTTATAATCATGGTTGGTTGGAACCTGATTCAGCTGTTCTTGGAGATGTTTGAACGTTTTGCAACCATGTTCTTCTTGATGAAGATTTCCCCCCTCACTCTTGCAACGGCTATTTATCCATCGAGCGAAAAGGTTGCAAAAAGCTGGCTGAGCTTTTTTATTGGCCAATTTTGTGTATGGGTATTGCAAATCATGTGCTTGGGTTGGGTCATTGGGTGCCTTGGCAATGTATCCCAATTCGATACCGCATTTCCAGAAAGCAAAATTACAGCAATGGTCTGTTGGGCGGGTATTTGCTATGGCCTTATCAACATGTCTCGTCATATTGATGACTATGTCAATAAACTCGGATTGACGGCAGCTGTTACTGGTGGTGATTTCTTCAAGGATGTTACGTCACTGGTTGGTGCTGCTCGTGCGGGAAAGAGCATCGCAAACGCTACCGGTGGAGCCATTAAGGGCGGCGCTCAAATGGCAAAAAGTGGTTTCAATGGTGCAAAGGCCGCTGGTTCGGCTGTTCTCGGTGCCAGAAATACTGCAACAACTCGTTTTTCCAAAGGCGGAATGAAAAACGTTGTTAGCGGTGGTATCCACGATGCCAAACAAGCTGTCAGCAACATGGCTCAGTCAAAGGGTGTTAAGGCTGCGGTGGCCGCTGGCATTGGAACAGCAGCGGCTGTAACAGCATTTGCCAGTGCCCCAGTTGCAGCGGCTGTTGGTTTAGGTGTGGCAACCGGTGCAGGAGTACAGGCCGTTAAATCTGTAGCTGCAAATAAAATTAAGAGCAATAGTGTTGCTAAAATGAAAGCTACAGAAGCAGCAGTAGCGAAAAACATTCCTCATAACCCGGCTCCTGCTGGTACAACGGAAAGTTCAAACGTTAAGATTGGTAAGCCGGAAATGGATGGCACGCGCAAATACAATGCGCAGTTTACTCATACCGATAAATCCGGTATTGTTATGTCCGACCAAACTATCGAAGGTAAACTTGCTGGTTATGATGGAAGCAAAGTTCAATCGGCAAATACAACGTTCAACTACCGATTTAACGATGATAACACCTTTAACGCCAGCGGTAAAGGCCAACCTGATGCCAAGTATCAAACCAAAAAAGAGGGCAACCAATATAACACCTATAAGGTTGGCAACGATGGTAAGCTTGGAGACAAGCCTGTACATTCTCAACAGGCGCCAAAAGGTGCCGGTAACAGCACAGAAGAAATTGCAAAGGCATCTCATGCAGCGGCAAAGAAAATGAACGGAATGTAAGCAGTAAGTAGTTTCTCTGTATGCGGATTTTGTCTTTTGAAGACAAAATCCGCATTTTCTTTTACATCAAACAATCATTTATGATATAATAGAAAAAAAAGCAGAGAAGGATTTACATATGGCTTACTACAAAAAATTCGACAAAAGAAGGATTTATAAAGACCCCTCATACGCCTCATGCCCCGCAAATATGTATTATCGTGAATCAGAAAAAGAAAAAAAAGTAAGAGAGGAAGAGGAGAGAAAAAAACAAGAACGTCGGGATGAGAAGCAGCGTGAAAGAGATGCCAAGGCAAAAAAGAAGCAGGAAGAGCATGAAGCTTTAATGAGAGAATTGAATGCTATAACCAAGGAAAAATACGAAGAAGTTGACACGTCCAAACCTCGGGAAGAAGTCAATAGGGGACTTCATGAAAATCTCAAAAAAGCGACCAAAATGTTTGTGGTTAATAGCTTTGTGGCACTTGTATCATTGGGCGCAGCGGCTCTCTTGCTCTATTTCCACCCGCTATCGTTGCTTTGGATGATTTTCTTGACTATATTGCTTCTTTTAATTTCCCGCTTTTCTTTTGATAATGCCGTTCTCTATTTTGAAATCATGGGGGACATCCGTAAAAATCCCTGTTTTGAGAATGGATAACGTTGATGTTACCTTTGAAAAGAAAAATAAAATAGTAGAGAAGGTTTTATATGTCTTACAACGATGACTATGGTAAAGACGATATTTACTACGACCCTGCATACGCCTCAATCCCTGGAAACATTTATTACCATGAAACAGAAAAAGAAAAAAAGGCGAGAGAGGAAAAGGAAAAAAGGGTAAGAGAAGAAAGAGAAAGAAAACAGCGTGAAAGGGATGCCAAGGCAAAAAAGAAGCAGGAAGAGCATGAAGCCTTGATAAGGGAAGTGCATGCTGTAATCAAGGAAAAATACGAAGAGGTTGACACATCCAAACCTCGGGAAGAAGTCAGCAGGGAGCTTCACGAAAATCTCAAAAAAGCGACCAAAATGTTTGTGGTTAATAGCTTTGTGGCACTTGTATCATTGGGCGCAGCGGCTCTCTTGCTCTATTTCCACCCGCTATCGTTGCTTTGGATGATTTTCTTGACTATATTGCTTCTTTTAATTTCCCGCTTTTCTTTTGATAATGCCGTTCTCTATTTTGAAATCATGGGGGACATCCGCAAAAATCCGTATTTCGAAATCGAATAAAGGTACGTGAAGCCATGGGCTTCTATAAAGAGAATATAGATTATGCAAAGAAAAGGTGACCTTATAAGGTCACCTTTTCTTTTTTAGAGAGGAGGATATCTGCTCAACATGGCAAACTCACAACCTGGTGAAGACGCAAAGGCTGCTGGCAAAACTGCTGCAAAAGTCGCAAAGAAACTCGCCTCCAAAAAAGTTGCAGGAAAGGCCGCCAAAGCAGTTGCTGGAAAAGCAGTAACTGGGAAAATCAAGTTATATATTGCCGCTGGTGCCATGGCATTCATTTCATTCTGGATTCAAGTTGCTTTACTTGTAATTATCCCGGCATCAGTAATTGGCTCTATATCCGACTTGGTTACAGGGGCTGCCGAAGACTTTCAAGGATGGCTAAACGAAGTTCAAACGAGTTTTTCAGAAACAGCAATTAACGCATTTCAAGCTATCGACGATTTCTTTGATGACATCTATGCTTTTTTCACCGGAGACACTACAGAGGATGACATCGAAGCACAGATAAACGAAGTTATCAAATACGGTGGCAGAAATACAGCTGGTGAAGAAACTGACTACGGAAATTCCATCAATGGAGAAACTGCTATTGTCTATAAGTATTTTCTCGACGAATACGTTGACATTAAAAGGCAGGCTGAAGCTGGAAACACACCAGCTGTTGACGCTATGGGAGAGGAATTCATTACAAACCATAGTTCAGAGCTTACGGCAGAAGATTCGTCAACAACCATTGATAATGAAGACGGAACTACCACTGAAATCATTCACACATATGATACTTCCACAATAAGTGTCGTTGGCGTATATGAAGGCGACGATATGGGTGACTTTTTCAAGCCGGTATTTTATCTTCTGGCGGCGGATAGTCTTACCCAATACGACAATGCTGAGGGTGATTTTGCAATGAACTCTCTTGTCATTTTGGCTAATGAAATGGCAAAAAGTACATTTCAAATTATTCCAACTGCACCCACACAGTTTGTCGAAAATGTGTCTTCGGTCACTTTAACAACCAATAACAAAACAACCGTCACGTACACACATACTTATCAAGTTAATGTACCTTACCGTATCGGGACAACGACAGAATCAATCAACAATATTATCACAGAATCTGGAAATAACCCGGTTGATGATGCCGAACCAATAAAAGCTACTGTTCAAGAGATGTGCAATTACTACGGAGCAGAATTGTACGCTGACGAAAGTGAAGATGGATGGGGAATCGTTTCTTTCACAGGGGCACCAGAATCAAGTGCAGCTGGAGAGCTGACATCACCGCTTGGTGATGAACAGGCCGCTGCCGCGTTGGAGGGAATAGACCTAACCGGATGTTCCTCCGGAGCAATGGCTGTAATGAATATCATCCGCAATATTGATGCCTATAAAGTGACTGGTGGCAATAAACCTGTTATGGGACAGGTTCGCTTTCAAAATCAGTATTGCCAACGCGCCATTGCTGATATCTTTATGTGTGCAGGCTTTACTCGTCCTTCGTTCGATACAGCTCTTGCGACACTTAATGGACCTGGAGCGGTCAGAACAACCGCTTCACCTCCTTACAGTGGCTATGCAATCGTCGGCACAAGTCCTACATCATCCGCAGGCCATATTGCCATCTATTTCAAGGGAACAGATGGCGTAGAATATACTTTCGAATCCGTAGGAGGGCATCCGCAGGTAGACTCGTTTGCACACTGGAAAACAATTTATGGTTACTGTGGATACACTGACTTTGGTTACTTCTAAAAAGGAGACTCAAACATGAGAAGACGTACTTTCATCGTTATTTTTACGGCGCTTCTTCTTGTTGTTGCGTTTTTCATCTCCATTCTTATGATGAATGGAATTGATTTTCTCCAAACCAAGTATGATAACAACGTCAATTTTGATGGGCAAACGATGCCCGATATCGAAACTGGATTCACGCATGACAATGAAGGAGACAACAACGTGGTTTATATCCCGCAAAATGGCGAGGCTGTCGAATATCAACCCGGCAATTTCGTAGAAATTGACACCGGAGAAAAGTCCAATGTCGGTCACGTCGGATATTCGCGAACTCGTATTCTTCCTGAAGGAGCCACGGCGGAAACCACCTCATATGAAGATTGTATGCTCGTAAAGGATTTCTACAAGGAATTCAATGAGAGTATGCCTATCGTTGAAGCACAAGACCCAGCAGGGAAATGGCAAACTCTGTATACAGGGCACACAATCTACTCCAGAATGAATATAAGTTCGGCTGAAACCGCAAATCACGACAATACAGGCAACTGGAGATATATCAAAAACGGGTATGACCTGTTGGAGCTGAACGCTTTTGATACTATCCCCAAAGACGAAGGGTATCTGCTCAGAAAAGCAGATAGTGACGAGCGTATTCGTCTTTTTGACACGCAGGAAGAACTCGATGCCGCAAACAATGCTTGGGAGAAGGGACAGGCAATCCTGAATAAAACGGCTGAGGAGATTCAGGGAGGTATTATTCTTGATGGTTGCTATTTGGATGGAATCGTCTGGGAAACGGCTTCTTTGTATTCCGGTGAATCCATTTATGTCCCTCTGAGAGATATTGCGATGGCTTTTTCCAGCGGCACTTATGTGACCACATCAGGGGTACTCCATATTCCAACCTATGAAGGTTGTGGAAATGCATCAATCGAAATTCCCTCAAAAAAATCTGCTGGATTCGATAGTGAAGTCCAGGCATTTAACATCAACAAAGAGGCTGGGACATGGCATTACAACGCATGGGGTGACGGAGGTCTTTGGGAAGATGATTTCAAGCTCACTCTCGACAGTTTCTTTATGCCGGCCGAGTGGGCAAGCAGACTTACCGGATGGACGTTCTACTTCGATGGCGTCATGCTGAACATCGTTACCGAACCCTGTAATGTCAACAACAATTTCATTCTCCGGCAGTAACCATTGAAACCATTTTTGGAGACAATCAATATGTTGAGTATGAGCAGGCAAACCCGTGGTCCATAAATAAAATCAAATAACGACTACACACCGCTATGTTTATCATAGCGGTTTTTTTGTTGGGAGGTGCAATATGAACTCTAACTCAGACGAGCGCAAAAATTTCCTCAAAGAATTTTGGGGAATGAAGTACGGAAAAGCTGTTCTCGGCGCGTTCGCTGTACTCATCTACTTGGTAGTTGCCTATACCATTGGATATTTTTCATATATTTCGTCCGATTTTTCTTCTTTTTCGCAGAAGAAACCTTCTATGTTCCAGGTTCTGAAATGCGGAATCGTTGATTCTGGTACCATTTCTCTCATTGTTTTTCTGGTCGTGGTTGGCGTCATCGTCGTTTTCTCTTTTATTGGCGGCACGGGCAACCGTATTGCTTTTGAGGATGAACGCCACGTGCAATACGATACGCGAGGTATGTATGGTACTGCTCGGCCCATGCGCAAAAAGGAAGCAAAGAAAATCTTTGAGGTCGGTGCCATTGAAGAGGTGAAGGGGCCAATTCTTGGGCAGTTCACGACCAAAGGACAAGAGGTTATTTGTTTGTCACCCAAGACGGACCGAAACAGAAACATTCTGATTCTCGGTTCTCCTGGCACAGGTAAGTCTTTCTGCTATGTTCGCGGCGCCGTATTCCAATCTGTACGAAGAGGGGAAAGCATGCTGGTTACTGACCCCAAAGGGGAAATCTACGCGGATATGGCTGGATTTCTTCGTGAGCAAGGCTACGAGGTACGAGTATTCGACCTTGTTGACATGGAAGCATCGGATGCATGGGACTGCATGCAGGAAATTTTCAACCCTGTCACCGGTGACCTTGACCAGCTTCGGTTAAACGAGTTTTCTCAGACCATCTTCACGAACACGTCCCAGGGCAAAGATGACCCATTCTGGGGCGTTGGTGAAAAGAACCTTTTCAATGCAACCATCGCATACACCGCGTTCATGTATGAAAAGGATATGAAGCGGGTTTATCTGCGTTCAGCGAAAATGATTCTTTCTGCTGATGACCCAGAAGGAAAAATCATCAGTCCAGAGAACCAGGCCGAACTTCTCGAATTCCTTAACGTTGATTCCTCTACCACAATGAATGACCGCAAAAAGATTATGCGGACTATCATCCAGACATATCACGGTGAAGACAAAGTGGAAGAGGAAATGCGCAAAATCGAATCTGGCGAATGGACCCATGAAAACGGCATACACCGCTGTGATATTGCATCGGTGTATTTCTTGCTGGTTGGCAAGACGCTGGATGACATTGAATCCATGTTCGAGAATGAGAAGATTCCTCTGCATCATGTCGCTTCCATTGCCTGGTCCATCTTCAAAAACGGCTCAGACAACGTTAAGCCCGGTTTTGTGACTGGTCTTACTCAACGTCTTTACCTGTTCCAAATGCGTGACCTGCGCCGAATCACTTCCAAGCAGGACACTGACACGATTGAACTGGAACGCATGGGCGCCAGAAAGTGTGCTTACTTCTGCGTCATTTCCGATAAATCCGATGCTATGCGACCCATCTCTTCCTTGTTCTTCAACTTCTTCTTCCGTGACGTTGCAGATGCTGCTGACCGGTATGGCCCAGAAAATCGAATCCCTGTCAACGTAATCTGTGACGAGTTTGCAAACCTTGGTGCGATTCCGAGTTTCCAAGTCGTCATCAGCACGGTTCGTTCCCGCAAAATCAATATTTCCATCATTCTGCAAAGTGTTTCGCAGCTGTCTCAGGTTTATGGACCCGACAATGCTTCCACAATCATCGGCTGCTGTGACACCATCTTGTTCCTCGGATGCAATGACCCAGAAACGGCCAAGTTTATGTCTGACTTGTCCGGCACCGCATCCATTCGCGCTGACTCTGTGAAAGAAGCCTATAACGCATTCGGTCAAAAACACGTAATGCAAGGCAGTTCTACAAGCGAAGGCGGCGGCAAACGTGTCGTTTATAATCCCGATGAAATTCGCAGACTTGACCGAAATCAGGTCCTGATTTATCACCAGGGCTGCAACATTCTCAAGGCGAACCGCTGTGGTTATATCGAGCATCCTTACTTCAAGGCAGGCATGCCTGCTCAGGAACTGTTGTCTGTGAGAACCCCTGCATCCATCCGTTTCAAAAACAACGAGATGGCTGACGCCTTCTTTGCAAACGACATCAACAATGCTCGTAGAGCACAAGAGGAAGCCGAAGCAAGAAAATTCGCTCAGGAGCAAAGTTCTTCCGGAACCCCGGGCAGAAACATCACTGATGGTAATTCTGGACAGAAGCCTTACTCCAAAAATTACACCGGCGGCAGCAATATGAAGCCGCACGAAAAAAAGCATGGCCGTAGCGGAATCAAAATGAGTGGAGGCGGAAAAGAAATTCGCCCCAATGGGGGAATGAACCTCACCGACTGATGCGCACACAGCCGTCCCTGCCCAAGTAGGGCAGGAGTTCCCTTATGAGCAAGACCTTCGCGTGGTAGGGGATGATAACATCTGAATTTCAGATGGCTAACAATGCTCAATACACGAATATTTCTTATTAAGAAAGGAAAAACCACTATGGCAAACGAATTCGAAATGAACAGCACGAACGAAACCACCACTCCCGCCGTCCCCAGCGTTCCTACGGACACTGAAGACATCGAAAGCATCGCCACCATGGACGCCAGCGGCACCGAAGAGGACACCGCCGCTGAAGAAAGCGAAGAGAATCAGGTATCTTCTCAGGCTGACACTCACCGTCAGAATGGTCGTGAAGCCATCGAGAGCAGCCGGCAGAATCTGCGCAACGAAATCGGCACCTTCTTCACTGGTTCCGTCGAGGCCTCTATGCCTGGCGCCGAAAAGAGCCGCGAACTGGACGCTCTGCGGGCAGCTCAGCGCAATGGCACTGTCTGCCGCGCATGTGTACAGGCCGTTTACCAGCCTGACGAACAGGGTCATGTCGCTATCGACGCACTGTATGGCAACTCTACCTGGGTTCGCTTCGTTGCACAGGATTTCCTTGCTGACACGCCTCGCTTCGCCCGGATTGCCGATGACCAGGACCCCGTTTCTCGTGGCACTCGTTGGATGCAGGCAGCCCGCCGGTACATCGGCGCCAACATCTCCTTTGTTGTGATGGGCATTGAACGTGATGACAAGGGCCAGACCATCGTTTATGGCTCTCGTTCTCGCGCCCGCCAAATCATCCAGAATTCCGTCTTCTTCGGCAAGAACTGCAACGTTTCGGTCGGCGACTTCGGCAAGGCCGAAATCGTGGACAGCAGCCCTAACCGGATTTGGGTTGAGTTCTGCGGCATCGAAGTCCGCATGAACAACGCCGCTCTGGTTGCTTTCCAGTACCTGGCTGACTGCACCAAGGACTCTCGTTTCACCGTCGGCCAGTCGCTGTACGTCGCCGTGCAGTCCATCAATGTTGACAAGGAACGCCGGACGGTCAGCAATCTGTCCCTGTCCCATGCCTACATCGAACTGATGAGCACCGACATTCCTGACCTGCCCGAAGACTTCCTGCATTCTTCTCGTCTGGGTCGCATCATCGCTGTCCGCGAGAACTCCTACGTCGCAGTATTCAACGGAATCCGGTGCCGCGCCATCATCCGCGAACAGGACAACCGCACCTATGAGCAGCTGAAGATTGGTGACAAGGTTCAGGTCCTCATTACCGGCCTGTCTTCCAAGAACAAGCATCTGGCTTTTGGTGCCTGCTACCGGTTCTAATCTCAAGCGAAAGGTAAGTTTATGAGTCACTCGTCTGTGTTTGTAGAGGAGGGGACCATCCGGTCTCCTCCTTTATTTTTTCGGAACACTTTATTATCAGAATGGAGTAAACAATGAGCACCCAACAGACAAAGAAAATGGAACTAGATGATGTATTTTACAAATCCGTAATGGTAAAAGACCTGCCCGGAGTAATCGAAATCAACCAATCTGTCTACTTCTCGGTGCCGGATGCAGACAGGGAAAAAATGAAGAGCACCGTTCTGAAATATAACACTTCTTCTACTGATGGTGTTTTTGGCATTGTAATAAGCGGCAACACCGTTGCTCTTACCTATACACAGAAAGTCCTCAGTTCGGCGATACACAATAAGCCCGCCGGAATCTGTTCATCTTTGTTGATGAATGGCATGCTCCATTTGAAAGCTGTTCTCTATGACTTCAATATTCCAAAGGAGGCGATTTGCATTGGCTAAAAATGAGCAAAAAGACGAACCATTAAACCCGCATCTTATTCCAGACAACTTTGCAGATAGCGGGCGCATAATCAATGGTATGTTCAAGACTCGTAATTTCATTGAAGCCTGTGTTCTCGGAATTCCTCTTGGAATCATTTTTTGGTCATGTCTTTCCTTTCTACCTTCAAACTGGCGATTTACGCTAACCATATTTTTTGCGGCAATCGGGTTTGGTACAGGTATCAATGGTTGGCAAGGTGATACGATTTTTGAGTTCGTGCAACATGTGATGGCTTTCAACAAGAAAAAGCGATACACACTTTACAATAAGCGCGTCAAAAAAGAAGTAAAGCCTGACTACCTGTTTAAGGATAAACAGAAGACTCAAATGGATGAGTTGGTAGAAAAAGCCAGAAAGTTGATGCTTGGAAACAACGAAAACGATTATGATGCCAGTGAAATCCTTAATGGCAACGAAAAAGTCATTTTCGAGGACAATATGTCTGTTCTTGGAACCCCTGATGAACTGAAATCGAAAAAGCAGCTTCGTCAGGAAGCTAAAGAAAGAAAAAGACTTGAAAAGCAGGCCCAAAAGATTCGCAAAGAGGAAACACGCAGAAAATTCCTCATTGAGCAAGCAAGTCGTGACAAGCTGAAAGAACTTGAGCGAAGTGCCCGTGCTTCCAAAAAATCAAAAGGCACTAAAAAGAGGTGATATGTATGGAAGGAAACACTTCTAATGGTGAGAAAGTACAGCTCACCCGAAAGGAACGCAAGGAAATTGAAAGGGCAAAAAAGCGTGCTGAAAAGCAAGAGCGCCGCCGAATCAGGTTAGAGAGAAAGCACGGCAGGTATAAAGTTGTTCAGAGCACCCAAATGGCTCTTCCAATCTGTGATGTTTTCAAGGGCATTGTTGTCACTCGGGACAATCGTTTTATCAAAATCTTGGAATTCCGGGCGCAGAACCTCCTGATGTTTTCCAATGAGAAGCGGAACCAGATTGATTCCGCTTTTGAATCTGCGCTTCACGTTTTTCCGGTAAAGGTTCAATTCAAGGTCTTTTCTTGCAGAGCCGACGTGGAATCCTTGGTCGCTCCCATGCAGAAATGTCTTGATAATGAAAGCGTTGATAGATGTAAATTGCTATTAACTGAATACATTGACTATCTGAAGGATATTGCCCTTATGGACGGTGTTACTCGCCGCTTTTTGGTAATTATCGAATATGATAGTTCAATGTCAAATGTTCCCAATGCTCCGTTTGATACCATTCGGCGTTCTCTCGAAAACGCTTCACAACGCATTATCAACTACATGACTCAGTGCGGTAACGATTTTATTCCTTCTTGTCAAACGGATGCCGGCATCGTTCAGCTTATGTATGAGCTGTTGAACCGCCGTACACTTAGTCCTGGGTCATTCACCAACCATGTCAATGACATTGTTGAGAGATATAGAAAAGAGCAAGAAAACAACGGCGGGAAACCGCTGCCAATCCCAGCAACCGAATTCTTTGCACCTGCATGGATTGACTTCCGTCATCCAAAATACATTGTCATTGACGGCAAGTTCTATGCGTACGGTTATCTGACTGGTGACGGTTATGTTTCCAACGTAGCCTTTGGTTGGCTGTCTGCTTTTATCAATGCTTGTGAAGGTATTGATGTAGACATTTTTCTTGAAAAAGTCCCCAAACAAAAAATCCGTGACCGAATCGCTCACAAGGTCACTATGGACGATGCAAAAATGGCCGACACCAACGCATTGTCGGCAGGTGCTTCTCAAGCCCGTGGCGCTATTGAGTCCGGTATGTATCTGCTGGAAGGTTTGGACAGTGACCAGGATTTTTATTATGTTTCAGTCCTTTTTACGGTATGTACTGACTCGCTGAAGCTCACCAATACTCGGTTTGTTGAACTGTGCCAAATGGCCACGTCTATGAACCTGAAAATTCAGAGATGCAACTATCAGATGGAAGAAGCGTTTACCTCGTCGTTGCCCATCTGCAAGTTGGATGAAAACCTGTGCAAGAAGGCGAGAAGAAACGTACTTACCTCTGGAGCAGCATCCTTTTATCCCTTTGTTTCCTTTGAACTTCAAGACCCCGGCGGCATTATGGTTGGTGTCAACAGTTCGTCAAACTCAATGGTTGCCATCAATATTTTCGACACCAAAACACACACCAATGCGAATGCCTCCATTGTCGGTATGCCCGGATACGGCAAGACCTTTACCGCTCAGTTGTTCGCACTGCGTATGCGCCTTCAGCAACGGCAGGTATTTATCATCACGCCGGCAAAAGGCCGTGACGACTATTTGCTCGCCTGCAATGCAGTAGAAGGGCAGTTCGTTTCCATGGGACCTGGTTCACAGTATCACATCAATATCATGGATGTCAGAATTCCCGATAGTAGTGGTCTGGATGAACTGGGGGCTGTTACGAAGGACCGTTCCGCACTGGCACAAAAGGTTCAGTCTCTGCATACTTTCTTTTCTATCATTGTTCGTGATTTGGCTCAAGAAGAAGAGCAACTGCTTGATGGTTATATCTACCAAGTCTATGCAGACTACGGCATCACGGATGATAATGAAAGTGTGTATAAACCCGGCACAAGAACCTACAAAGAAATGCCTATTCTTGGTGATTTGTATAATAAAATCAAGGATGTGCCTGACCTGAAACGGATTGCCAACATCATGTCGCCTTTGATTTCCGGTTCAATGTCAAACTACAACAAACGTACGAATGTAGACCTTGACAACCTTTACATTGTCTTCGATATGGATGGACAAGCCGGCAATGGTCTTGTACTGAATATGTTTATCGTACTGGACTTCGTTTGGCAGAAAATCAAGGAAAATCGTCTGAAGCAAAAAGCTGTCTTCCTTGATGAGGCTTGGAAACTTGTCGGTGAGGATGGCAATATTATGACTGCCGAGTACGTCCAGGAGATTTTCAAGACCATTCGTGCTTACGGTGGTGCTGCGTTTATCATGACTCAGCAAATCTCTGACTTCTATACGCTGAAAGGCGGCGTATATGGCAACGCTATTTTTGGCAACTGCGACACGAAAATTTTCCTTCACTCTGATAAACGTCAGATTTCAAACCTGTTGGACATCGTTACAATCACGCCGGATGAGGCTGACCAGATTGAAAAACTCCAAAAAGGCAATGGTCTAGTTATTGCTGGCAACTCTCACATTTTCGTCAATTTCCGTGCGTCTAAGGCTGAATTTGACGTTATTTCTACCGACCCGAATGTCATTCGTGCAAAATTGGAGCGGGAAAGAGCCAGAAAAGCCGCCGAAGCAGCCAAAAATCAGTCGTAAACAGATTAAATAAAAAGGCGCCTAAAAAAATATTTAGGCGCCTTTTTATTATACTGTTATATTCGATACAACAACAATTTTCTAAATTATGGTGCCCTAATAATTATCAAGGCGCCATAAAAAAAGAAGGAGTTACTATGACTATTCAGGAAACTATTCAGGATATGTTTCACGAACTCATCACCGTTGTCCCTAAGGATACCGCTATTCTTTATCTCCGCAAACTCTATCCTCAAATGACCGAAAAGGCCGCAGGAATGGCGTTGAATCGTGCAATTTTCGATTTGCAGTGCAATTACGATGAAGCCACCGACATGATTTCCATGTACAAGGGGCCTAGCATCTCCAAGAGCCGCATTACGGCCATGGCCGGAGCATTCCGCGCCGCAGTCGAGCTGATGGATTCCACCAAGCAAATCATGAAATGTTCCTTTCCTTTTGAGTACGCAGTCGTAAACGGAACTAAAATGTACGAAATCTCGTACATTTTCAGTGGCCAGGAAACCCCTGTATCTTTAGCAATGAAGATGCGTAACGTCGCAGAAGAAATGCGTCCTTTCACTCGGCGTATTGCTATCGTGGAATACGGTAGCGATATTAGCTATATTCAAAGGGTCGGATTTTCAAAGATTGCACGCATCAGCGTTGAAAATAAGGTAGAAGTGCTCAAGAGTATTCCCGCCGAGGAAGCCTGGTTGGATATGGATGAAGACTAAGAAAACCTTCATTGTTTTGTGCCCTGAAGGGCATGCTCTGCTCCCAATTTCATCGCTTCTTGGGTTTGTCAGAAAGTTTGAAAATGTCGTCAATTCGTTAAAAGATACGTTTGGAGACATTCGGCTGGCTGACTTACCACAAGAAGAGATTCTTGGGATGCTCTCTTTTACGGAAAAGCTCGATAAATCGTTGCGTTCATGCATAAAAGAGAGCGTCATAACTGGTGAAAGTAAATCAGGGACTCTCGAAATGTGGACCGATGTTCATGTTTATGAGTACCCAAATGCCGTACTTCTTATGGATTTTCCGCCCATGGTAAATTCAAGTTATAGATACGGTGAATATGGGCTAAGCAAAAGGGCAGAGGTAGAGCTTTTCAAGTGGTTTCATACCCACAATTTGCCGGATTTTGCTGATGAAAACCGGTTCCTGTACATATACAAACGATATGTTTCAGGCCCCATTGACATGGCTTCCGACAATGATAACTGGGAGATGAAACGCATTACAAATGCGGTTTCCCAGGCCATAGGTTTCTCCGACAATCCCCGATTTGCTGAGTTTTTTTACACATCCGTACACAGCGATTTCGATGGTGCTGAGCTTATGCTGATTCGTCATAAAGACCTCATTCTGTTCGTTGACTATCTCGATTCGGGTACCCCGATTCACCCCGATTCGGGGTCTTTTTTTACCCAAAAACAGGTAGAAAAAAACAGTGACGAATATCCTAAGGACAGCTTTTTTATACCTGATAAAAGCGGAAAAAGCCGCCAAAAAAGCCAGATTTCCAGCTTGTCGAGCGGCGGCCTACAGAAATTAACGGCCAAAAACGACGAGGAGGAATTGCCATTTTGAGACCGAACAAAATCAGTCAAGGAACGCTTGCGGATATGCTCCTGATGTTCCTGGCTACAAATGGTTCTGTGACCAAAAAAGCACTTCATGCTCCATTCTCGGAAAGGTTTTCAACCCAATATTACAGCCGGACATACAGGCGTCTACTTCAGAGAAATCTCATCCAAGAAGATAAGGTAAATGGCCGGCTTGAGGTTCGCCTCACAAAAGAAGGAGCCTCCGTCATCAAAGAGATGCATCCAGACCGAGATATTGTCAGACCTCCGGGGTCAAAGGACTTCATGAAAAAGCGCAGACATAGCATGTTTTCAAACACAAATGCTGTGTTCGCGGCATCGAATATTGTTGTCTCCGGGGCGGCCAAGCCAGACCTGCTTGAAATGAAGAGTTCTCCAACAAGTTCTCTTACGGCAAAAATGGAAAGAGCATCTTCGAGAGGGGTCTTCTATTCATCCCAAGAGCTTAAAAAGGTTTGCAAAATGGAAGATGGCTCCAGTGAATATCTGTATTCGTCGAGGTTGCTCGGAATTATCATACTCAACTGGAATATTATCTTCGTTTACAATGTTGGGAACAAACTCATTGAAATTTATCCGAAGCGTGAAGCAAAGACTATCCGGGCGATTGAAAACGCCTTGCTGGGTACCCCGTATATTTGCGATAGAATCCAGATTAGTGATTCAAAGACCTGCATCGTGCTGGGCACCTCAAAGTCTATGCTTGTTAAGGTGTTTAGAGGAAACGCCTATGGAAAACGGACACAGGGTACCCAGAAGTTCAGGCAAGGACAGATGGTAAGGTGGAAAGCCGTTCATGCTTCTTTTGAACTGTTCCACACCCTGTTTTCAAAAATCTACTTTCTCTCATGCGACAATAACGGCGCACGTATGCTGGACACTATAAAGTCCCTGTATAACACTCCACCAGCTACCCCATATGATGATTTGGCAAGGGCACTCGAATGTACCATAGATGGAACATGTGCTCACCTGGCTTTCGACACGAAGGATGCGAGCATTGTAATTCCTATGCCAATCATCGAGTTTGTTGAACTCGACTTATATGTGAGAGAACTGAAATCTCAGAACACAAAAGCCGACGTTTATGGCCCAAAGTATTACGCGGATGTCATAAGCCGTTGTTTCGGAACCTCCATTGATGCCTACTTCGACTGCACAACGGGGGATGAGGTCCCAATCTACAAATACGACGACAACGGGTACCCAGTTGGAGACACCTACATGTCTGGACTCATTCCAGTAAAAGACAAAATCAGTCAGTGAGGAAAACACCTATGAAACAAGAAAAACCGATTTTCAACCTGGAAAGCCATCATCTTTCTGACGATGAACTCCAGGCATTACTTGAATGTCTTGACACTGGAGAAGACCAGGCAGAGGAAGATGACGATGATTCCGACGAAATTGACCCGTTTTCTGGAATCCCCATCAATTCCAAAATGGGATATGAGCCATATAGAGCGCCAAAACAAATCTCCATTCGAAAATGTAGTAGATGCCATAGCACGTTTGATTCTTTCGTTGGGATTGAATCAAGTATATGCAACAAGTGTAGGCTCAAGCTCGGGTACCCCCTTGTTCCTGAAGCCACAGACATGCAGGATGCCATGAGAAAAGAGAAAAAACAGAAATGGCACTCGGGAACCCAGACGTTGGCCAGCGAGCATGTCACAAGAAAAAAACGTGAGATGAAAGAGACCATTTTACCTGTGAGTTCACAAAGCAATTTTACTGACGACGAGCTATTCTCCATGCTCAGTCATGTTGGCAAGAAAAAGCACTGAACTCAGCAAACCAAAAAAGAAAAAGAGGCTATGCAAATGAGAAGGAACCAGACCCCAGTTGCCAGAAATTATCTGCGCTTATCAAATGCAGTCATTGAGAAGCTGAGAAAGGAATACAAGTTCATTCTCATCGGCAAAAGCGGATATGACGCATTTGTATTTTGGGGCATCTCATCCGGGAACACCGCATGGAGACAGGAGAAAAACGAAATCCCGTTTGGAGCACCTGTTTATCTGATTGCAAAAGACCATGCAGAGAATACCCCCGTTTATTGCTGCATCCAGTATTCGTCCTCTCTCATCTCTATTTCAAGACTCTCTGGGGTTTATGAGACTGACAAGCATCCGAACTCCGCATCCTGCATCGTTACCATTCAGAATCAGGTATTGATGAGTACCAAGCGACTTCTGGAACTTCCGAGCGTAGCCGCTGTCCTGGATTTTCAGCTTCCGGTCACTGGCGCCGACTCATTCTACAGAATCTTCACATCTGGTGCGAAACCAAACTTCCAAAAGTGTACCGGAGAAGACGGATACGTCAGCGAAATTACAGAGCAGATTTGCAAAAACCTCAATTCAGCAAAGTTCACGATTCTTTTTGTGCAGTCTACTGAAACGTCATCAGAGATTTACTTCACTCGAGATACAAAGCCGAATACGCAAGTTCTTGTCTTGAAAGTGTCCTACTGCAATGACGGACATGTTCTTGTGAATGCAGGCTTTGCTTCCATCGACCCCGTTCAGTACGGGTGGCAGGCTGTTCGGCATCAATACATCATGCGTAGCTGGCCATACGCAGATAAGATGCCTGTTGCCAAATACTGTGAAGCTCTTGTCATTACGAACAGCAATCTCCGTCTTCTGAAGAAAATCAGTGTAGGGGATATGGTTCGTATCGTGAAGAGTAATATGCCGGCCGAGGACGATTCCGAATACTATACAGACTTCAAGATTTTCAAGGCAAACAGAAAGCGTCCATCTTTCCATGGCAGCTTCATCCTGGGACAGGCTCACGGTTTGTGGAATCGCATCGTCACGGCATTCAAGAAATCGAGATTCAAGCGGTTGAAGAACAAGATGTGTGCAAAATGCCGTCATGGAAATGGGAACACACTCGAGATTTTCATTTGACCCTGTTTTCTTATACACCATAAGGAGGTCTTTTTATTATGGCCAATATTGCCTTTGATATTGACGGGACCATTACCGATTACCACGGATTCGTCAAAAGCAAGGTAAATGAGTTCACCGAGAAGACCGGGATGTCTTGCTCGTACTTCAAGGACGTATATGGCGGCATCGTATTCCATGAGCGCGGCGCCGAAAACAAGTTCTGGGAAATGTACGCGGAAGAATACCTGAGTCTTCCTATTCTTCCGGAAGCCAGGGCTGCTATTACGGCACTCCAGAAAGCTCACCACAAAATCTACTTCATCTCTGCACGGACCAATACAGGCTGGGGCAGAGACTACGATACATCCTTCGATATCTCTATTCGAACCCTGCGTTGGCTTGCCGACCAGGGTGTTTTCTATGATGGCATGGTTTGCACGCTCGGCGCATGCAAGGTCCATTGGCTGGAACTCTGGAATATCGACAGCATGATTGAGGATTGGGCGTTTCCGACTTCCTCGTTCCCGCACTGTTCCATGTACCAGCTCGATAAGGCATATAACCGAAACCACAACTTCGGTACCCGAGTCCGTTCTCTTAATGAGTTCTGCCAGAGAATGCTCCGGCAATACCCTTAACATCAAGGAAGGAGGACAACCCATTGACCCGCAAGAAAACACTGAAACCCTACACCAAGCCGTCTCCCAATGCCTCCATCAAGCCTCCCGCATATATCGACAAGCGTGTTTTGCAGGAGATTGAATCAAGGCATCTTCGCCTTATGCCCAGCATTGGTGAGATTTTGCGCTTGAAAAGAGGCACCTACTCTGAATTCTGCTATGTGAGCATGAAGAATGACAAGAGCAGAATTGAAGGTATCGAAGTTCCCCGGCGGTCCTCTTACAGCCACTATGCCAGCAACGTCGCAATCATCCATGAACTTGGTCATGCAATGGACTCTGAGCGCCTCCGGTTCATGTCCAGATACACGCAGGAAAAACACGCATGGGAAAACGCAGAGAAAATCCGGGATAGTATCGGGTACCCGGTACAAGATGAACAGACAGGGGAGACCTGGGACCATATTCGAGACGCTGCCATGAAGAGCTATGAGAATTTCCATATCACGAAACATGATGTGCTGGAATTTTTGTCTTCTTCATTCATGGTATGGTTTGCCCTGGATGTTTTGATGCTGATTTTCGGCGCCATTCTCGCAGCGGTGTATTTGGATGTGTTTACAAGCGAACCCGTTGCATACATCCTCTATATTTTCCAGTGCTGCTTACTCTTCCTGCTGCCGGCCGTGCTGCTCGCCTTTATTTTCAGCGATGCCGGCACCATTATAAGAAACAAGTTCTTTGGCATCCAAACGAATGAATAATCTGCGTTTTCACAAAACATTCAAAAATTCCTTGCGACAATAACAAAAGTAAATATCATATGCTTGTCCGCCTAACAACCACTTTGAAAATTCCGATTGGAGGAATCCCTTATGTCTTATTACACCTACTCCGACCCTTCTTACACGACCTACGTCACGGCATCGACGACTTCGCTGGGCGTGGGGATGCTCATTGCATACGGCATTTCGCTGGCTCTGTGCATCGTCATGATTGTCGCCCTCTGGAAAATCTACAAGAAGGCCGGCGAACACGGCTGGGCATGTCTTGTCCCGTTCTACAACAATTACGTGTTCTACCGTATGACCTGGGGCAACGGCTGGATGTTCCTGCTTCCCGTGGCGCTTGCTTTCGGATACACTTTCAGTCTTCTGTTCCTCATCTTCTCCGGCCTTGCCGGCGAGGCCATCCTGTCTCTCATCATGACTCTGCTGGCTATCGGCTGCGGCATTGCGTCAGTGGTGATTTACATTATCACTCTGCATAAGCTCTCCAAGGCTTTCAGCCACGGTGTCGGCTTCACCCTTGGCCTGCTGTTCCTTCCCATCATCTTCTACATCATCCTTGGCTTCGGCAGCTCCAAGTATGTTGGTCCTTCCGCCAAGAACGCCATCGAGCTGATGTAAGAGACCCGCTCGGAGCACTTAGCTACTCCGTTGGCCCGTTCGACCTGCATCGGTTGAACGGGCCTTTTCTTTTTATCACCATGCCCTTTTACCCTATAACATCGAGGTGAAACTTTTGACCATCTACAACTCCTACGAATCCATTATCGCAGAATTGACCCGGCGGCGAATTGAAAAAGGTTGGACGCAATGGAAGCTGGCTCAGAAAGCAGGTATCGCACATACCACTATCGCTCGTATCGAGTCTCTGGAATATACGCCGCTTCTGACGACCATCCTGCGCATTGCCGATGCCTTGGATGTTCAGTTCGGTATCGAATCGAAGTCGTAAGCAGGAAAGGGGATAACAGACTATGCCAAGATACCATATCGACACCGATACACTCATTGCCTGTTGCCTCGCATGTGAGCCGGAAGCAGCCTTCTCGTTCCATGACCTCAAGCAAATTATTTCCCTTACGGCAAATACACAGAACCGTTATCTCTTCTGCGATACCACTCCTGCGGCCGTACAGAAGGTCGTGGATAAAAACAAGGCCATCTTTTTCTTCTATACGGATTTTTCTGTGGCGCTCAAAAATCCTGAAGCTGACCTGCCTTTGAAGATGTTCTCTTTCGGATACGACGAATCTCTCATCCGGTCGATTCAGAAGGCTGCCACCGATTACCTGCGCTCCAAGGTTTCCAACATCGCTGCCAAATACCTCGCAGCTCACGACAAGATGGAGTCCGTATCTGATATCCGTAATGAGGGCGCCACTTTCCTGGTCATCCCCGGCGGAACCGGCCTGCGGCTTCTTCGCATTTCCAAAAAGACCTGGAAGGTCATTGATGAGGAGGAGAAATCCACATGAACAACAATCTTTGTGTTCTCCAGAAAGAATATGAGACCCTGGAAGATATGCTCAGTGCTATGTACCAGCTGTGGACGATGGACGGAATGAAGGACCGGACCGTTTATGCCGGCGATACAAAGCTGGACCTGGAATTTGAGGAGCATACTTCCGCCTATGTCAAAATGGGCATCCCGGAGCCTGTCTTCTGCGCATATTTCCATCATGCACTGGTCCCGGAAATCGAGTTCACCCAGTCATACATGGACTGTCAGTACATTCTCTTCCGGGCTATCCTCATCCATAACCGCATCAAGATTGTTGCCTGCGGAAAGGAAAACCAGAAATTCTTTGATGACCTGGAAAAGAAGATGAAGACTTTCCATCCGGCGCCCGTCTACCCGCATAACTGCTACCACACTATGGACTTCAGCCGCAAAATAACGGGTGATGTCTGTCCAGAAAAGGTGACGCCATGGATTCTCCAGGGCATAGGCCGGATTCCGGTCCTTTCGGGCAAAATCATGGTCAGCACCAAAACGTGTCCTTCGTTCCATCCGGTTACTGCCGCAGATACTGATATCACCTATATCTACGCCTACGACGAAAAGACCCAGACACTCATCGTCTACGACGTACGCAACGACAACTACGCTTCGGCTAATGTGGACCTGAAGGCAAAAGATTTCAGACCTCGGCCGTAATGCAGCTGCATGCATGGATTTCAAAACCTAAAACAAAAGGCTCATACAGGGGAGCCGTATGGGCCTTTCTCTTTTCTTGGTAAGGAGGTGCTGTACCAGTGGATTTCGCTCAGATGGTCTATGAAACGAATAGGAAGCTCTCGCACATCGGGTACCCGGGTCCCCAGGACAAAGAGGCCATCAAATCCTTTCAGAAAGAGCAGCGGGAAATCGAGGCCCTCACCAAAAAACACCTTACTGCTCATAATAGTTAAAACTTTCTTTTCACACAAACGAAAAAATCAGCCACAAATAAACAGAGCAACACTTGCAAAGAAATCGAAGGGAACGCGATTTTAGATGGCAATGGCATTTTTATCAAACGAGCAAAACATCTTAGAAGCAATATCTTCTTGTAGTGAACCGGAAATTCTGTTTTTAGGAAGAGAATCATATTGCAGAAAAGTTCTACATTCTATAAAAGGGTACTCCAAAATGGTACAAAACAATGGACATGATATGCTGCCTCCAGATTTCTTTTCTGATTCTATAAATATCATGTTTGATGTTACAAGAGTTAATGATAGCGAGATAAAAAAAGGGTACAACCCGGTTTTAATAAGGGAAAACAAATCAATAAAACGACTAAATGAAATTCAACAATTTACAGACCCCAAAATAAATGTGCATGTTGTCAATAACCAAATGGATAACTCACCCAATTATGATAAGTACCATAAACTTTTGTTTTATCAGAGACAATGTTCTCGTGTTATTAAAAAGCATATCGAAAAGATACCAATTTGGGAAAAGAATCATCCTGAAATTACCAGAAAGGGCCTTGTGATTTGCGATGAAGCAGGATTGTATATTAAGGGCAGCGCAGTTCCAGTCGGATATACTGATTTTGGCGAATTAGTATGGGGCCTTCGTTATGCATACAATGCTGAAATACATTGTCCTTGGCTCGATATTGAGCATATAACAATTCTCAAAGAATCCAGCCTTGATTTTGCTGCTTGGTATATGCCATATAAGCGAGATTCAATTATAGGCAAACTCTTAAAAAATAGATATCCAAAGCTTGTTATTCTTGATTTGAAAACCATTGATAAAGGTATACCATACCAAAACCCTGACGACTGGGTTGCATTTAGTTGACTTCTAGGATTTGTAACAGACCATGAATTATTTCATATCAACCAAAAAAGGAGCACAAACCATGAATGACGGCGTATTTGTCACCAGGAAAACGTTTGATTCGGTCGAAGATACACTGAGCGCGTTCTATCAGCTTTGGATGCTGCCCGATATGCAGGACAGGGCGAACTTTGTTGGGTACACGGAATTCGATATCGAATTTGAAGACCATGTATACGCCTATGTCAGAAACGGCATTTCGGAACAGGTGTTCTGCGCTTTCTTCCATCACGAACCCGTTGGAACGATTGAGTTCGAGCAGAAGTATAAGGGAAGCGATGACTTCTTCCTGTTCCGGGCGATTCCGTTCCAGAAACTCATCAAGATTTGCGTCTGTGGAGCAGGGAACGAGCCACTCTTGCTGGACCTCAAAAAACAAATGTCTCTGACTCATCCGGCGCCCGAATACCCTAAGAACTGTTTCGTTACCCAGAAATTCAGCATGGAATGGCGACGGAATATGTCTCCGGACCAGACATTGAAGGAACTCGTCTCTTTGCTCAAGAAAACTCCCGGTCTGTCAGATAAAATTATGGTAGCCGGCATCTCGACCAATCCATACCGGGCATGGACCCCAGCGGATGAAAATGACGAGAACATCAAGTACCTGTACGCCTGCGATGAAGATAAAGGCACGACCGTCCTCTACGACTCCTTCTTTGATGTTTTCGCCGCCACTTCAGATTTCCAGTACCAGAACAAATAAAAGTAAAAATGGAGGTTTATCATGACTGTTTTTGGTATGTACTTCCCGACAGAAATATTCTTCGTGTTCGTATCCACCCTCGCAGCAATCCTGCTCACGCATCTGGCCATCTGCATCGTCTTCGGTTTCTTTGACTTGCAGAAATATTCGATGAGCTGGCTGCTTCCGGTATCCTTGGCTGCTTGCGTCTTGTATATTCCGAGCCTGCTCGCAGAACCAATGGCACTGCTCCTTTATTTTGCTTTGGCCGTTTTTTCGGCCGTGAGATACATAGGCCTAAAAAAGACTCTCGCAAGGTGCCAAGAAACCGGCACATTGAAGATATTCCATCTCGTTCCACATGGTGGAACAAACTATGTTCATGGAGCAGTGAGCGCTGCGCCCATTATCATGCAGGAGAACTATGGCATTGACCTGTCCGGAAAAATCTTTGTCGGGGATGATTTGATTCTATCCAACATAGGCTTTTTGTTTGAGCCGGATGCAGAATATGAAATCCAATGTGAGAAGGTAGGGGAGGAAGACGGCCATGCTCTATACCGAGCGCTTATCATAAAGGTCTTGCACAGAAGATTTTCTCTCAAGCGTGTGTTAGGCCGGATGATTGCTCTGTATGGAAACATCGCGGCAGTCATCTCGTTCTCGGCCATTGTCTGCGTATCCATAATGGATGCGGCCAGCTATTTTCCCATCGAATGGTACGCCAGATGTGTCAATACGCTCTTTACGATTGGTAGTACAGTCATTTTCTATGCTGCCTCAAAAGTGCTCGGAAAGGAAAAAATCCTCCGAGTGATTATGAGAGCGCTTTTCTATATCATGCTCTTCTGCACAATCCTGTATACCTTTGGTATTGTGCCGGTCAAGGTAGAGATGTATCCGCCGTACATGTAAACCTCAAGGAGTTCAGTGCAATATGAAAGATATGCTTCAAAAATTCAAAACGGATTTTCTGTTCACGGATGAAGAGAAATTCATTGGATGCAATGCCCGAGGAACCAGTTGGCAAGCGGTGCGGCAGACCCTCACCAATGAATCCTATGCGATTTATGCTCACGTGGGGAAAGAAAGGTCTCCCGATACATTCTATGAGTACCACATCATTGCCGTCGCGAAATACGGTGAGGAGAACATCCGGTTCTTCAACAGTAAGACGCTTCAGAGAATGTTCACTCCGGAAGAGCTGGACAATCTCAAAGAGCTTGGCGGCGGGACGTTCCTCTCATTCGAGCAGGTCGTCAATGATATGATGCTGGCCTTGAAAGCGGAGAGCGCAGATTCAGGCACGCTGTATCCGTTGCCGGATTCGGTCGAGGATGAAGAGGAAGATTTTTATGATTGCGATATGCTTGAACATCTCCTCAATCCGGAACATAAACCGGATACCGAAGTCCTGAAGCTGGCTTTGCAGGACCTCGATGTGGTCGAATGCGATGGCTATACGCGGATTCTGCATGAGAGCTATGGCTGGTTCCTGGAGATGTCCCTGCGTTGGTTGGCATCAGTCACTGACCGGAACTATCCTCATTTCGATATGAAACATGAGTGGGATTCTTTCCTGAAGACCCTTGAAAACATGGCTCAAGATGCATTGGCGGACCCGGACAGTGATATCAAGAAGTATGTCGATATGCAAAAAGCAGTACGGGGTCATGATGTAGTGAAAATCGACTTCGAGTGTACCGATGGCAGCATCGAGAGCCTGGATGTCTATGCACGCGTCTTTGAAGCAGGGACCGTTTCCTTGTGCGTGGACGGACCTATAATTGACCTCGATGCCGATTATGCCGGCGCCCCTGCTGATTTGGATGCTGTTTCTCATAAATTGACAAGTGCCGAGTACACAGACTATGAAGAGGCTGAACACTGGATTGGCCAAGAGGATATCGTGGCTATCCGTGATGGTGGAAAAACTCTTTGGCCTCTCGTAGGTTCCGTGAAGAAAAATTGGGTATTCGACAAATCGTGTGGATGTCCTAAGAAATCTGGCCATTGCCTTGAACGCCGCCAGTTGAGACAACCGAATAGGTGAAAATTGGACGATTCGGTTTAGGTATCGGTTCTATCTCTGATACAACACTCCAGAAGGTTTGAATAAGTACAAAGTATACGAGCCATGAAGCATCTGAACGCCGGGGGTGGTTAAGAGAATATTGTAGTTATCCGTGATGAAAAAAGTCCCCGCGTAATTCCTGAAATGTAAAATAATGGAATTTTAGTTGTTTCTCTCTGATTTTCAGTGTATTATAGATAAAAACTCATGAATTTCGCAGGAAATTCGTGAGTTTTTATCTTCCACAAACGAAATCAGAAAGGAGCTGTGCCAACATGCTTTTAGACATGTTTGTCATAAAAAACAAACCACAGGAGGTGCCTGCCAGCAGTCAGTGTACTTCCGAGGATGAAATCACGGAGACACTTGCCAGAGAACTGAGGACTCAGACCTGGCTCAAGGATGCCACTGAATGCGTGGCCAAGGTCACCAGCAACGACCTGGATGACAAGGACCTCGTCAGGTATATCAAGTTCATTATCCTCAGTCTCATCCGCGAGATGCAGGCATTTTACCTGTACCGCACGAACATCCAGCAGGATATCTCGTTGAGGGATATGCTCTATTTTCCCTACGCTTCGGAACAGAAGAAAAGGGAAGAGACCTTTATTCTCGATGAGGAAACGGTGATTGCCTGTCCGTGGTCGCTGTCGCGCCTGCTGGACTCAATGGATGACGTCGAAAGATGTGGCTATGATTCTGAATGCGAAACAACGAGCGGCACCTTGTTTAAGGAGCTGGGCCTTGTTATCATCACCAATCACAACCATCATCCCGCCGCTGCCGTTTATGAAGGCGCCACGAAAAAGATGGTCGTCACGGGGCCTGTCATCAGCCTGACGGATATGGAGGAAGACATCTATATTACGGAAGACTTCCACTTTGCTGCCTCCGACGGAACGCCCCTGGAGAAAAACTCCGACCCGCGTTTCGTTCTTGCCACATACCTCGGTCAAATCCTCGGCCGTAGGAACCGTTAAAAACAGTCAAGAGGCCCTGGGCAATCTGCCCGGGGCCTTTTTTCTTGCATGAATTGGAGAAAACATGAAAACATCTTCATCAACACTTGACTCACGTATCGCTGGGGGATTATTGGGACTTGCCGTAGGCGATGCGGCCGGCGTACCTTTCGAGGGAATTTCTCGGTCAAACTTCAAATGGAATACAGTCCCTCGACACAAATTCAAGGGATTTGGTACTCACAAACAACCGCCAGGAACATGGTCAGATGACACAAGCATGACAATGTGCCTGGTACATAGCATAATCGACATGAACGGAAAAGTAGTCCCAGAGGACGTTATGAATAAGTTCATGGATTGGTACTTCTATGCGCAATATACTGCAACAGGGAATGTTTTTGATTGTGGACTCATTTGCCAACACGCAATCGAATCGTGGCGATACCAGGTGCCAATCGAAATGTGCGCAAGAAAAGATGAAAGGGCAAATGGTAACGGTGCGCTTATGCGTATCCTGCCGCTTGCCTTTTTGCCCGAGACCGAAGATGACCTTCGCAAAGACGTATATTCCATCGCGGGCCTTACACATGGACACCCGGTAAGCCAACTGTGCTGTACGATTTATGTAATGGCTGCCAGGGAAATGTTCTTAGGAGAAAAAGACAAAGAAGCCGCTCTCAGAGCTGGATTCAAAAAAGGATATGAAGACAGTCGCGCCTGCCACTTCCCGGAAATAAAAGCTATCGAAAAAAACATCCACATGAAATCGCCGAAAGCCATTAAGAGCGATGGCTATGTCGTAAATACTTTGACCGCTGCATTTTGGTGCTTCTTACACACGAATTCATATGAGAAATGTGTTCGCACAGCAATAAAGCTCGGTGATGATACGGATACTACAGCAGCGGTGGCTGGCGGACTTGCCGGAATCTACTATGGATTTGAGAAAATTCCAAAATATTACTTGGAAAATCTGGCAAAAGCAACTTGGATTTTCAAATCGGCCCAATTACTTCAAAATGTGGTTTCCAAACAATTGAATTACTAACAAAAGTAACTATTATCAATATATCAAGCGGAAATTGTTTTTCTGTAAAATATGGAGGTTTATAATGAATGCATGATGGAATTTATCGAAAGCCTCGGCCGCAGCGAACTCTACGATGAGATGGCGCTGATGCGGTCACAAAAACGGCCACCGGCTATCACCAAAGAGTCGTTTTACCTGAAAGGCGTCTGCACAACTCTGGTGGCCCTTGGATACAACGAGAACTGGGTAGGCGGAACATTCCGCTCGGCGTTCAAGGACTACTACATGCATGGCGACGAGGTAATAGCAAAATAAGTTTAATTGGTTTTGGATGGAATAATACATACAGTGGCAGTTGGATTAAAGTTGGGTTATTGCGGAACACCTAAACGAAATGACGAAATAAATGCCAAATATCACAAGCCCAATAGTCGAAACAAAGCATAGATTGAAAGAGGAGTAAAAGGCATGTCCCTAATCATTGCAATGGTAACCAATGAAGGAATTGTCGCAGCTGCTGATACAAGAACTACTTCTGATTCTTTTCAAAACAAATATACGAGATATTTTGATGGAACGAAAAAAGTCCACCCGGTATACGGAAGAGCTGTGATTCTTAATTGTGGAGATAACACGCTAACCAGTGGGTTGCTCATCAATTCATTTATCGAAGAATTCATCAGAAACGATATTAACCCGAAAGAAAAAATTGAAATTGGGTATATTGCTTACAGTCTATTAAACAAAACCCTCCTAACAAATCCAAAAGCAAATGTAACATATCTAGTGGCTGGCTATGAAGATGGAAAGCCTTGTAGGTACAGAGTCATAACAAGGACGAAAGAATGTATCTGCCAATCTCAGGAATGCGGAGCAAGTTATAATGGAACAACAACAAACATTTGCCACGCCATATTGAATGACTGCAAATACGAAAACTTGCTTCTAAAAAATGGCGTAAGGCTCTGTGAGTGTGCATTATATGCAACTCATATGTCTCTTACTTACAGCCGTACTATGCCTCAAGCGGTCGGCTCTCAGTTTGATATTTACATCATTGATAAGTATGGATACAAGACAGGATGGGTAATTGAAAATCACGAGATTTGCAAAAGTATGATGCGAAAACAAATGTTGGGGATATACCCACAAAATCATGTCCTTACTGATAGGGACAATCTGTTGTAACACATAAATATTTATCTGAACCACCAATACACCTAACAACTGGAAGGATTCCATCTATGGACAGTAAAGTAATCAATAGTGCCTTAATGCTCGCGGAACCAGACCCGTATATTTGTAGCGAAACCAACGCAAACAAATATATGGACCTCGGTATGGACAGGTACATCGTGGGCATTTCCCCGGATATCCGCAAAGTAGCTGAAAAGGCCGGAATTGAACAGAATACAGCCGCATCATTCTTCACGCGCTTTTACATCGCACATTTCTGGCGCTTTGCGAAAGCTATCTATGATTTTTCTCCGTCGTTCCTTTCTGTATTGGAGCAGACTGAGGACGCCCCGGTGTATGCAGATGTTCTCAAGAGAATGCCATACAGGGATTTTGTCATGCCTCTTCCTTCAGGAATGAAATATGACGGCATGTTCGTCCATGTTGAATTTGATGAGAGCTACGGAAAAGATGATACAGACACGCTATTTCTTCTTTGCCTTTTCAAATCGGCGCCCAGAATGGAGGACATCCCTGTCAAAATTGAAATGCAGTGGTGCCGTTCCGGGAAGATGTTCCTGAAAACTTTTCGGGATACTACTTCTGCAATGGAAGAATCTAAGAAAAATGGAGAAGGCGCGGTCGGAGATATAACAATCCATAGCAATCTGGACCCTCAAGATAAAGCAAAGAATTGTGCCCGAGATAACAACAACGATGAAATAAACCGCTGCCTGCGTATCGCTATTTCGGCATGCTATTATCTGGCATCAAAGAATGCCGAAATTAAAGAAGTGATGATTTCCAAATCCAAACGACCGGTTGTTAAATCCGCAAACGGGAAGAAGCCCAAACGGGTCGCAATCAAGGCTTACCAGGTAGGCTATGTACTAGGGAAGAGTTTTGAAGAGCAAATCAAGGCAAGGAGCAGTTCCACCGGTCAAACCACCGGTCCTACTGGCGGGTTGACTGTGCGCCCCCATGTGCGCCGTGCTCATTGGCACCATTACTGGGTTGGCGAAGGCAGAACTGTTTTGGAAGTTCGATGGATAAAACCGACACTGGTTCTTCCTGGAGACAAAAGGGAAGTGGAACTCGCAACTGTGCGAAGGGTCAATCTCAGCAGAGATTGAGCAATCCATAAAAAGTGAGAATCGGCAATGTCTATAATAGAATTGATACAGTTTATTATCGGAATTAAAGGGGAAAAAGAGGATACAGAAACCAGGGCGAGAGAATTTATCAATTCCCACAAAGACGAAATAAATTTGCTTCCTCTTTGCGATGTTGCCTGGCTATATAACGGTAAATATAGCAGAAGGTTGTACTCGGATTTTCTTTGTTTGCCGGAACGTGTAAGAGACAAGGTACTTAGGCTGGAAAGAGTTAGGGTCAAAAAGGTAAAAACGAAAGACTTCTTCAATGATTGCCTCAAAAAGCTGAAAATAGCTATGTTTTTCTATATGCCAAAAGATAGATTCAATGATTTGTATTACGATGGTGCGAAGTATCTTGTAAGAGCAATAGAACGATATGGAGCTTCTCCGGTTGATAACAATTCCAATGATGTAGAACTAAACAGAATTTTAAGTATCCCATTTTTTAGACCAACAGAATATACCAACAGCGTTATCCAATATGCTAAATTGTTATATGACTTTGAGTCATGTAGCGAAAAAGATGCTTGTGTTTTCGTTTGCCTTGTAGCTCAGCATATTGCAGACAATTCTGGAATGATGATTGGAAAAGATTCTGGCTATGAAAACGCAGCATATTCAAGGCTCATTGATTGTATAAGTGGAGGTGATGAAAAGGTAGAAGTTACAGCTGAAGATATGTTCTTGTATACTTTGTTTGAAATCAAAGAAAATATATGGAACATTGAAAAAGGGAAAATCGGGTATCCGACAAATCGTGTGGATGCCCTAAGAAAGGAGGGGGCGGATGATTGCATATAAAGGATTCAAATTCCGTTTGTATCCCACCAAAGAGCAGGCGGAAAGAATCAACAAAACGCTGGGTTGCTGCCGGTATGTGTACAACCATATGCTGGAGCGAAGAATCAAAGCATATAAGCGGTGCAAAGAGAGCTTCAGCTACATCGGGATGCAGAATCTGCTCCCCGGGATGAAGAAGTATCTGCCGTGGCTTGCTGAAGCAGATAGTCAGGCACTGAAATACGCCTGTCGCTGCCTGGATGATGCCTACAAAGGCTTTTTCAAAAACGGTCATGGATTCCCGA
>ERZ780162.31-NODE-31-length-121804-cov-14.844993_pt1 | contig 121804 bp, 124 predicted proteins | sample MGYA00511474_ERZ780162 | MGnify/ENA primary metagenome ERZ780162 (study PRJEB29588, sample SAMEA2143633) | human gut metagenome | biome: human gut; feature: human-associated habitat; material: faeces | place: Denmark | collected 2008/2010 ...
TAAATAAATTATTTAATTTAGTTTTATTTAATTTAGTTTTAATAATATTATTTAATTTATTTTCTTTTATTTTATTTTCTTTTATTTTGTTATTTTTTGTTATAGGTTTTCGTAACAAACCCATAACATTGTTATTGTTTTTTGTAACATTTGTTATAAATTTTGTAACACTTGTTATACTTTTGTTATTTTTATCAATATATGGTCTTTTAATTATTCGTTTTTTTTTCTCTTTTTTGCCCCATCTCTTTTCAGCACTTTTCTTTCCCGCTTCACTTCTTTTTTCTCTAACACTTTCCATTTTTGACATTCTATTTAATAAACTTTCTGACCAAAAATATGTACCATCTGTATTAAATAATCCATTACCTTGTGAACTTTCTTTATATTCATTAATGCAATCTTGAATATATTTCTCTACATTTATTTTGGTATGTGTTTGCATTTGTATTGCTCTATATGTTGTTTTATCTAATGATAGTTTATATGTAGATTCATTTCTTAACATTTCTATAATAGCCCAATATAAACCGTATCCTTCTAATTGATAGTCACATCTCATTGACAATATTTTAGGGTCAGAGAGTGCATTTGAATCATGACTAAAATAATATGTATCTTTACTTCTTGTTTTGTTATCTTTCATTTATTACACTCTCCTTTTCCTAAAATATCATCTATGGTAATTTGCCTTTTTTTATAGAAATCTAGTAGCATTTTTTTTTCACAAGTTGGTCCTATTTGCTTTTCCTTACTCTTTTTACTTTTTAATTTTCTTCCACATCTTTTGCATACTATAACTTCCATATTCATATCCTCACTTTAAGATATTAGTTAAAGAAATCATCATCAAAATTACTATTATCTTTGCTATTAGAATTTTCTACTTCATTTTGTTCTATTTGTTCAACAGTTTGTGTATTAACTTCTTGTTTTTCTTCACTAATATTAGTTTCTACTACTTCATGATTAGTAACTTCTATATCTTGACTTTCTATATAATCATAATCTCCATTCTCTTTTATTTCTGCCATATCTTTTGTATATGCTTCTTGCATTTCAATTGACATTATTCCCCATTTAGAAATTAGCTGTCTTAACATTGTTTTAAATGCCATTCCATCAAAATCTTTATACCAAAAACTACTATATTTCCACATATCTTTTTGAGGTATTTTTCCATCTAATATTTTTTGATATGTTTCTTTATTAAATGCTTGGCTATATTTATCTGCATGTGATAACATTTTCTTTTTAGTCCAATACATTGTTTTTCTAAATCCATTTAGATATTCAAACATTGCATAATAACCAATTGTTGGTGTTTGCTCTCTTATATCATCATCCTCAATAAGATTTACCTCAATTGTTTCATTTAATGGATCATATTTAATAAGTTCTCCTTCTTTTATTGCCATTACATTTATTGTTCTATATGAACCTGTCCTTTCTGCTAATTGAATATAACCTTTATATCCTAATTGGAATTGTGCTACTTTTATTTTTATTTCTTTTCCATTTGCATCATAAGATTTTTTATTAAATGGTACCATGTAATATTGACCTAATTGAGGACTAGGACTTAATTTTAATGCTTCGCCTAAAAATGCCGCTGATATAATTGAACTATGTTCGCATTCTTGTAATGCTGGGTTTGTACTAACAGCACTTAATATACTTGTAATAAATCTTTGACCATTTGCACCTCCTACTGTTTCATTGATTTTTCTTCTTATTGCATCTCCCATTAAGAAATTACTAAATGTTTTTTGATTATTTGATTTTGTTAAACTATTATTTACTGCCATTTTAATTTTCTCCTTTCTTATATTTCCATACTATTTATACTTTTAAAGAATTGAATATAAAATTTTGTTCTTCTTTTTTGTATTTCTTCATCTGGCGAAATATTTTTTATATTTCTTAACCAATTTACCTTATCTATCCCACATTTATAATCATATGCTTCATTAAGTATTGGTATAAGAATTATTTGATCATCATTATTTAGTTTTCGTAGACATTCATCACATACTGATTTTTCTGATGAGTTATATTCCGTTAATTCATGTAAATTTATGATAAAATAATCTACACTATTTGACTCATTTTTATATAATCTTGCCATTAACTATTCCTCCATTAATTATTGTTAGGTACTCTTTCAAATTTAATATTATTTGATTTTAAAAACTCTTTTAATGCAAATTTTTGTCTTTGTGTTACATGTACTCTAAAATCTAATATTTGTAATTCTTCATCTTCTGGTGAATTTCCTAAACTTTCTGTTACATTTTCTGTATTATTTGTTATTTTTTCTTCACTTTTTGTTATATTTTGTGAACTTTCTTCTTTTTGTTTTAACATTTCTAATTTTTTATTATTCTCAATAATAGTATTGCCTTTTAAAATTGCCATTGTTAATACTGAAGGATTAGAGATATTATTAAAATATTCCATCTTCACTTGCTTATTTATATCTTCTTCTTTAAATTGGCTATCAATAACAGCCATATCTGTTTTTGTTTTTGCCAAAGTGTGTAAAATATCTTTCTCTATTTGTTCCATCTTATATGTAGCATTTAGCCATCTTTCATTGTATATGTCATCAAAATTAATTAAATCAGCATAATCTCCTACATTTTCTAAAAAGAAATTCATTATTTGTTTTAATTTTTCATCTTTTATTTGTTGCTCATAACTCTTTATTTGTGTATCTGCATGAGTGCTAGCTTCTTTTACTAAATCAATTAATTCATTACATTGTTTTTCAAAAGGTAAATATGGCTCTAATACAGTGTTTTTTACTCTGATTTTTTCATCATTAAGTGCTTTTGCTAATTTGTTAAAATTTGCTCTATCTGCTTTTGCTTCCTTTATATTTTCTTCTGAATATACTATATTTTTGTAATTTTCTACCTTTGTAGTTATTTCTTGTTTTAATTGTTCAAAATTAAATTTTATAGGCTCCAATGCCTTAATCTCACTTACTTCTAATTGCATATATAATTCCTCCAATTCTTTTTAATTTCGTTTACTATTTTCATATCTTTTTCACTATTAGGATTAAATTTAGGGCTTTCATAAGTTAATATGCATCTTTTATACCACTCAATAGCTTTTTGCATTTCTTCTTTGATGTCTGCTTTTTCTATTGGATATATTCTTATATCTCTATCATCTATTGGAATATTGTTTAGATTTTCATAATCTTCATTTTCTATATATGCCACCCCAAATAATATGTCTTTTAGTTTTGCTAACTCGCAATAAAGTTGTGCTTGATACCAATATTCAATAGGTATGTTTCTATCCCAATATTTTTTGTTTTTTACATTAGTTGTTTTTATTTCTATAAGCGTTTTCTTTTCTTCATCAATTCCATCTACCATTCCACCAAAAATAGGATTATCCTTAAAATTGTCAAATTTGATTTCATTTTTATCAAATGTTTTAATATTAAAGTCATACATATCTTCAATTTCTTTAATAATTGGTTTTTCTAAAACTTGTCCTACTTTTAGGTATTTATCTGGAATTACTGGTTTATATAATCCTGTCATTTCTGCCCATGCACTAAAAGGACTATTGAATTTATTCAATCCTAAAATCGTCGCCAACCTTGTGCCTGTAATTTTCTTTTGTTTTAATTGTTCTTTTCCTTCAAGAACTTTTATTGTTGTTTTATTTACTTGAATTTTCATTTGTTCCTCCTTTATTAATTTTTTTATTTTTAGTTTTTCTTAATAAAATTTCTAACAATGCTTTTATTCCTCTTGGTTTCTGTATCTGTCCAACAATAGATATTTTTCCTGTAAAAGCATAATATTCAATTAATTGGTCATCATATTTTGTTCTTGTATGAAAATGTCCTGTATTAGGATTTTTTAATACATAACTAATATTATTCGCTTGTAGTTTTTTTTCTACTTCTTCTAGTAATTTCTTACCTTTTTTCCTTAATTGTTGTTTCTTAACCTCTTGTTCTTCAAATTGTAGACAATCTTCACAAGTTCTAAGATATCCTGGTTCTTCTCCATCTATATATGCTCCACAAACTTGACAACATAAACCATCTGCAACATAATCATCAAAATAACTCATTAATCTATCCCCCTTTTTATAAATATTGTGAATATTTTTCACTAATAGATTTAATCCATTCCCTATCAACTCTATCTAAATATGTGCTCCATGCCTTTTTGTAAGAGTTCCACCACCATTTTCTGCTTTTTAGAGCAACTATTAATTGTCTTTGAATTTTCATAGTAAATTTTATATATGCTCTATCTCCTTCAATATAAGCTGTTAAATTCTCATCTTCAAAAAATATTTCTTTTTTTACTTCTTTCACTTCTCCTTTAAGAGATGCAACATATAATTTATAAATATTACTATTCTTTCTCCATTTATATTTAGGTTGTAATTGTTCAAATATTTCTATAAATTTTTTATTATCAATAGTTGCTAAACACATAATATCTTTTGTTGGATCTAAATTTAATTCTATAAGTCTTTTTATTCCTTGAATGATATATTTTACTTTATCTTCTTTTGAATCTTCCTTTTTAGATTCTTCTATTTGTTGTCTTAAATCATCAAACCACTTATAAAATTCATTAGATTTTTGTAATATTGCTTCCCCTTTATCTAATTTTTTTGAATTATAATTAGCTGGTCCTGCAACCATAACCGAAACATGCTGTGCTTCTAATTCTAAAATTTGTGTATATTTTTTATAAGTTTGGTCTAATAACTTTTGTTTTTTTACATCTGATATATTCCAACTTAAAATTTCTTCTATATATGATTTATAAGATTGTGCTGATAAATCTCCTCTATTTCCATTGAAACTATTACTATTTGCTCTATTAACTAGGTTTGAATCTAATTGATGTATTTCCATTTTTAATCCTTTCCAGCATCTAATGCTTTTCTTATTTTTGTTCTTTCTATCCCTTGTGCCATCACTTGAGATAACATTATTTCTTTTCTTTCCTCTGGTGGTATTTCGTCTAAATTTGTTGCTTTCAAATTTTTAGGAAAAATTCTATTTTTATTTAAAAATGCTCTATAAAAAACTAATTCCTGTTTATAAAAGTCTTCCAAATAAATTGAAAACATATATTTAAACTCTATTGCTTGTGAAGCAGTTAATTTTGTATAATGTTTGATTTTTGATTTATAACATTTATATAATGGTGCATTATCAAAGAAAGCATATAATATTTGAGAAGCTAATCTTACTTCTATATCTGTTCTTAAATTAATATAGATTTCTTTCACTTCATCTTCTTGTATTTCTTCTTCTGATATTCCATATTTTTTCATTAATTTTTTTAATAATTCTGTTGCATTTTCTTTTTCTCCTGATACCCCTCTATCACTTAATGCTTTTAATTTTTTTAATAATTCTGTTTTTTCCAAATTTCTCACCCCTATATCTCTGGCAATAATAATGGTGGTCGAATATCTTTAATAACATATTCATTCCAAAATTTAATTTCTTCTTGCTCCAGATATTGAATATCTTTTTCTACTTCACTTCTTAAAATAGTATAGGTTTTTCTTATTTGATAATCAGCTGAATATTTTAATTCTGCAACTAACTTCGCAAACGTAAATCCTGTAACGTTCAAATAATGTAATACTTGACAATAATAAGCATCTGGTATATTTTCATCTTTCCAATTCTCATATTGCATACTTCTTACTATTTCTGTTGTTTTAACTTCTAATACTCCTTTTTCTCCTGTTTCTTTATTAGTTAATATTCCATCTAAACTAGCAAAAAGAAATGGATATTTAGAATGTTTTATTATTGTATTTTCTTCATGCAATACTTCATATTCCGGATTATTTAATGCAAACATCTGCCTTATATGATCCTCTGCTTGTATTCCATATTGAACATAAGGTTTATCTGATATATCTGGTGTTTCTATTCTTCCTGTCTTTTCCTCCCATAATTGAACATTATTTTTCCATTTGCTTTTACCTATTACAACTGCTGCATCACTACCACCAATTCCTTTTTTTCTTTCTTGTAACCATTGTTCTCTACTTTTAGATTGTTTTTTTTCATTCATTTCTATTTCCTCCCTTTATTCCAATAACAACCTTGACAATTAGAATTAGGGCAATCACATCCATTAGGACAACTACACATCTATACTTTCTCCTTTCGATATGAATTTATTATTTTTTGTGCATCTTCCATTGCTTCTCTAAAACCACATTCTGAACATATATCTGTTTTATTATCTCTACGACTTAATGCTGGCCTATCTCCCAATGGTCCTCCACATTTAGGGCATTTCTTCTTCATTAATAAATCCCCCTTTTATTTCTTCGTAACATTTTTTACATATCTTTTGCTCCTTAAAGTCAATTAATTCTTTTTGTTTTCCACAAAAGATACACTCTTGTTGATGTTTTCTTAAAATGATATCTTTTCCTTCTGTTAAAAATAAGATTTTATCTTTTTCTTTTATTTCAAGCTGATTTCTTATTTCAACTGGAATAACAACTCTGCCTAAATTATCAACAGGTCTTGTAATTCCTGTATTATTCATTTCCTTTCTCCTTCCTTGCAACTGCCTATATTATGTGATATACTATAAACAGAAACACTTAAAAAATTGTTTTTTAAATAGAGTTATCTAATTTGTTTGGCGACGGTTGGGTAACTCTATTACATTATCGCCATCACTATCATTAAGAATATACAAATATTCATCTTCATAAATTTTCATATCTTCTTTTATAATAGTTTTGGCTTTTTCAATGTTTTCCTCATTTAATGCAACTAATATTTTTTTACATAAGTCATATCTATCCTTTGCTGCATTTTCTGTATCTAACATTCTTCTATTTTCATCTGACATTTTTTTCACACTCCTTTCAATTTAATTAATCCAAATTTATATTTAATAGTTATTGGATCCCTAATTTTGATTTTGGTACTGGCAAATTATATAGTTTATCTTGTAATATCTTTAATGTTTCTTTCATCTTTGCCAATCTTTCCTTATCTACTTGTAAATAACTACATTCTTCTAATAATATTTCGTAATATTCCATTTAAAAATCTCCTCCAAAAATCGCTACAAATTTTATAATTCCCCTTTTTAACTTGTTATTTTCATAACTTGTTTTCTCTAATTCTAACTTTAATTTTTCTATTTCTTCGTTCTTTTGTGTTCTTATTTCAAAATTAACTTGTTCTCTTTTTTGGAAATGTTCAATTTTCTTTTTCATTTCTTCATATTCTGCAATACTTATAACCATTTCATCTGGTCCTACCCCTTGAAATACATTTGATTCTTCCATTATTTTCTACCTCCTTTTTTCATTCTTTTAGGTTCTTCATAATTCCAATATTTTTTTGATGTATGATAAAACATAAGTAATCCATAAAAACCATAAAATATAGCTTGTCCAAATGTAATATCTCCACCTTCTAATTGTGCTACTACTATAAAAACAAATATAAAACTAATTACACATAACATTTTATTTTACCTCCTTCAATTCTTTTACATTTGTTAAATCTGTTAAATCTTGTCCTTCGTATTTTTCTAAAAATTCTAACAATGCTGATCTCCTTATTTTAAAACTTCCTAATTTTAATGCTGGTAAATATCCTTTTTTTATTAATTCGTAAACATAATTAGAATTTGTTTTTATTAATTTCGCTACCTCTGAAACTGTATATAAAACATCTTCCATTCAAATTCTCCTTTCTTGTGTGTTGTGCCGCATTTTTAAAAATTTTTTTCATCTTTACTTCCTTTCTTTTTGTTAATTTTTTTAACATTTTAAGACAAAATAATATACTTTCTAAAATCTAAACCGTTAAGTTCGCAGAATTTTATAATTCCATTACATACCTTATCGCTATTGCCCTCCACTTTATTATTTAAAATTCTGCTTACATAAGCTGGTGCTACACTTATTTCTTCCGCGAACCACGTTTGATTTCCCCTAAAATGTTCATTTATTAATTCTTGAACTGCTGCTACATTTACTTTCACTACATTTTTTCCTCCTTTCTTTTTTTGTTAATTTTTTTAACAAATTCATTATATATATCCTTTTAAAAAATGTCAATACTTTTGTTAAATTTTTTAACATTTTTATTGATTTTTTTTAAAACTTGTGTTATTCTATGTCTAGGAGGTTTTTTTATATGTTTAATAAAATAGATTTTGCAAATATTTTAAAAAAAATTAATTCATTATATGAAAATCAAACACAATTTGCTAATGCCTCTGGAGTTAATAGAACATATTTATCACAATATATGAACTTAAAATTAGATACCCCCCCATCTCCTAAAATTTTAAAGGGTATTGCAAATGCTTCAAAAGGATTAACAACCTATGATGATTTGATGAAAATATGTGATTATATAGATATAATTGATAATTTTTTTGAAGATTCTATTCATCAACACGGTAATTCTATTCCTATTATTGATAATATAATTTTTGAAAATGGATCATTTATGGCTAATCATAATGGTAAGTATATTAATTTAGAAGATAAGCTAAATCCTTCAAAAGAATATTTTGCTTATAAGGTATCTGATGATTCTATGTTACCTTTGTTAGATGTTGGAGACTTAGCTATTGTTTGTAAACAAAATAATTATGAGAATGGAAAGACATACTTAATTATGATAAATGATAATATTGTTTGTATTAGGAAAATAATAATAGTACAAGATATTATTGAACTACATGCAATGAATCCATATTATCCTGTTAAAAAATTATCAAATAATGATTTTAAAATAATTGGTAGAGTTATTAAAGCAGAAAATAAAAGTGCTTTTAAATAGAATAAAACGAAGGGGGTGAAATGAATGTTAATGAATTCTAACGGAAGAATTACAGGTGTTATTCCTGGATTAATTTTAATAATTTTTCTGATTATATTTTTCATCTTTATAAATTCTACTACTAATAAATCAGAAGAAAATTATTCCGTATTAAAAGACTTTATGGAAGCGGAAGAAATAAAAAATTCTTTAAGTATATTAACTGAATGCGGTTTTACTAATTATTCTTTATCTCGTGATGATTCTCTTGACAATTTAGATGGAGAAAATACACTAGGTTTTAGAATAAAAACAGATAATTACAACGCGATTCTTTATTTAAAAGATGGTGTTATTAAATCTATTAGATTTGCAGATAATTATTTATATAATGAAGGAAACTATATTAGTACAATGCAAAATTATATAAAATAAAAGGATAATGTGTTTTGAGTTTTGCGGCACAACACACATTATCCAGAGCATAGACACTTTGAAAAGTGACTACATTTGTATTATATCTAAATGTACCTTATTTTTCAAGTGTTTATGGAAATAAATATTAGAAAAATGGAGGTTTTTTTATGTCACAAATTAATGTTAGAAAAAGAGGTCAAAAATGGCAGTATCAATTTGAAGCTGCAAAAATTGAAGGAAAAAGAAAACAAATTACAAAATCTGGTTTCAATACGAAAAAGGAAGCACTTGATGCAGGTGTGAAAGCTCTAGCAGAATATAATAACTCTGGACTACATTTTGAGCCATCAGAAATATCAATGTCAGATTATCTTGATTACTGGTTAGAAAATTATGTAGAATTGAATTTAAGAACAAATACTATTACTAACTACAAGGGTATTGTAGAAAATTATTTAAAACCATCATTGGGTATATATAAATTAAAGTCATTAACACCAAGTATTCTACAAAATTATATAAATAAAAAATATATAAATGGATCTTCCAAAAGTATGTTAAAAAGAATATCTAGTGTACTAAATTTATCATTAAAATATGCTGTCCACCCATGTAAGTTTATTAAAGAAAATCCTATGCAATATATTTCTATGCCTAAATATGAAAAGAAAAATACGGAAGAAGTAAAAACCATAACCTTAGAAGAATTTAATACTATAATAGATAGATTTCCAGAAACTACAGATTATTATTTACCACTAATGATTGGTTTCTATACTGGTTGCAGAATAGGCGAAGTTTTGTCTTTAACATGGGATGATATAGATTTTAAAAATAAAACAATATCAATCAATAAATCCTTAATTTTTAATGATGATAATAAGCAATGGTATTTTGGACCTACTAAAACATTTACAAGCAATAGAACTATTAAAATAGGAGATACTCTAATTAACATACTAAAAAAATTCAAAAAGAAACAAATGGAAAATAAACTTAAATATGGAGAATATTATAAAATAATATATTCAAAAGAAGAATTGGTAAATAATAAGAAATTAAAAAGATTATATGTTTTATATGCTAGTATTCCTAGTGGAGATTTAAAACAAGAATCTCTTATATGTTCAAGAATAGATGGAAATTTACTTACAACTAATGGAATGAAATATGTATCAAAAGTTGTAAATTATGAACTTAATATAGATTTTAAATTTCATAGTTTAAGACATACTCATGCTACTTTATTGATACAAAATGGAGCAAATATAAAAGATGTTCAAACAAGATTAGGTCATGCAAGTATTGAAACTACATTAGATACCTATACTCATCCAACAGAAAATAGTTCAAAAAACACAGTTAATTTATTTGAACAAATTTCAAAAGCAAAATAGAAGAGGAGATTTTTTCTCCTCTATATTTTTTGTCAACGGAAGAATTTTTTGGTTGACAAATCGTTGACAAAACAACGTATTTTAATTTCTAATCATTGATATTTAGCCCATCTGCTACTTTATATTCTATATCTTCCATAAACGGAAACATTTCTGCAATTCTTTTATGTGTTATTACAGTTTGTCTTGGTTGTGGATTTTTTGGATGATCAGATATTAGCTTTTGTGTATAACAATTTTCTGCAGTTTTAAATAATAAATATCTATTACGTACATATGTGTAATACATTTGATATCCGTCATCTAATTCTTTTTCGAATCTCTCGAATGTATACTTGCCATCCATATTAAATTCCTTTCTGCGTTTATTTCATCATTTTTTCAAATTGTTCTTCTGTAATTATTTCTACACCTAAACTTTGTGCTTTTGTTAGTTTACTTCCTGCATCTTCACCAGCTAGCACATAATCTGTTTTCTTAGATACTGAACCAGAAGTTTTCCCGCCATGTTTTTCGATTAAATCACTTGCTTCTTTTCTTGTAAATTTTTCTAATGTTCCTGTTAATACAAAAGTTTTTCCTTCAAACCTATTATCTATATCTTCGCTTTCTAGTGCTTCCATATTAACCTTTGCTTCCTTTAATCTATTTATTAAATCTATAGTTTGATCTTGTCTAAAGAACTCATATATACTATTTGCTGAAATCTCACCAATATCATCTGTCATGGCTAAACTCTCTAAAGATGCATTCATTAAACTATCCATAGTTTTATATTTTTTTGCTAAAGTTTTAGCTGCTTTTGTACCTATATGTCTTATTCCTAATGCAGCTATTAATCTATATAAATCATTATTTTTACTATTATTTATGGCATCTATTAAATTTTGAGTAAACTTTTGTCCATTTTTCTTTAATGTTGCGATATCTTCAAATTTAAGGAAATATATATCTGCAATATTGCTAATTAAATTTTTATTTATTAATTGCTCTATTATCTTATCCCCAAGACCATCAATATTCATACAATCTCTAGAAACAAAATGTATAATATTTCTTACTAGTTTTGCAGGACATTCAATTCCAATACATCTACTTACTGCTTCTCCTTCTTCTCTTACTACTGGAGCTCCACATACTGGACATACTTTTGGCATTTCAAAAACTTTCTCTGTACCAGCTCTCTTTTTCTTTTTTACTTCTAGAATCTCTGGAATAACATCTCCAGCTTTTTGAACTACAATTGTATCTCCTATTCTTATATCTTTTTCTTTTATAAAATCTTCATTATGCAATGTTGTTTTTGATATTGTAGACCCTGCAACTTTTACTGGTTCTAATATTGCCATTGGAGTTATTGCACCAGTTCTTCCTACTTGGCAAATGATATCCTTTAATTTAGTTTCTTTTTTCTCTGGTGGATATTTATATGCTATTGCCCATCTTGGAACTTTAGATGTTGTCCCCATTTTCTCTCTTAATTTTAAATCATCAACTTTTATAACTGCTCCATCTATTCCAAATGTTAATTCTTCTCTTTCTTCCCCAATTTTATTTATTGCATCTATTGCCTCTGGAATATTATTACATGGAATTAAAACTGGGTTTACATTAAAACCTAGTTTTTTTAAGTACTTTAATTCTTCAAAATGCGAATTAAATTCTTTTCCTTCTATTTTTTGTACATTAAATATATAAATATCTAATGGTCTTTTTTTAGTTATTTTTGTATCTAATTGTCTTAATGAACCTGCAGCCGCATTCCTTGCATTTGCAAAAGTTTTTTCTTCATTAAGTTCTCTTTCTTCGTTCATCTTCTCGAATTCTTTTTTACCAATAAATACCTCGCCTCTAACTATAATATTTATTGGCTCTGGAAGTTCTTTTGGAATAGTTTTTATAGTTTTTAAATTTTCTGTAACATCTTCTCCTACCAAACCATTTCCTCTTGTAGCACCTCTTACAAACTTTCCGTCTTTATATTCTAAAGCTGCAGATAAACCATCTATTTTTGTTTCTACAACAAATTTCACATCATCTTCTTTTAAATTGTTTTCTTTCGCTGCTTTATATACTCTTTCTTTAAATTCCTCTAACTCACCAAAAGAAAATATATCTTGCAAACTTTGTAATGGAACTTCGTGTTCAACCTTTTCGAACCCTTCTTTTACATGTCCACCAACTTTTTGCGTTAAAGAATCTTTTGTAACTAAATCCGGAAATTCTTTTTCTAGGGCTTTTAATTTATTCATTGTCATATCATATTCATAATCAGATACTTCTGGATTGTCTTCATCATAATATTTATTGGCCCATATCTCTAATTGTTTTCTTAATTTTAATATTTCCTCTTTAGCTTTATTTTTTTCCATCTGTTTTTACCTCTTCTTTAAATAAGTCTTTTCCTTTAGCTATATAATCTATACCTGATAGTACAGCTGCAACCACTGATACACTCATTAATATTGTTGTAATAAAGTTATACCACCATGCAAATCCTGTTAGTCCACCTACAAAGCATTGTGCAAATCCATTTTGATCAACAAAAGCTAATATTAATGCAAGCATTTGTGTTACTGTTTTTAATTTTCCCCATACAGATGCTGCAATTACCTTACCGCCTTTTTCTACAGCAACTAATCTATATCCTGAAACAATAAATTCTCTAAATAATACTATTATAGGAATAATTGCAGGTAATCTATTGTCTTCTACTAAAATAAGCATTGCTGCTAAAACTAATATTTTATCTGCTATTGGATCTAAAAATTTTCCAAATGTAGTTATTTGATTTTTACTTCTTGCTATGTAACCATCTAATTTATCTGTTATTGATGCTAAGATAAAAATAATATCTATTACAATCCATTTTATATCAAAATTAAAAAATGGTATTATTGCCATTATTGGTACTAAAATTATTCTAAATATTGTTAATTTATTTGGTAAATTCATTTGTGCTCCCTCCGTTTTTGATATACATTATTATATACAATCTATCTTTATTTTTAAAGTATATTTTTACAATTTATACAATTTATTTATCTAATCGACTTTGTTTTTTCGACAATTTCTACTATATCAGTTATATATTCACTAATTACTGGTATATTTAATTTAATTATTTTTTGTAAAATTACTATAATTATTGCAGTTACTAATGTTACACCTATACCTATTCCTATACCTTTCCATAAGCCAGAAAATAAGTTTCTAAAGATCATTTCTTTTTTATTTCCCATAACCTCAATTAAATCTATAAATTTATTTTTATTTAGATTATAATTTAATTTTTCCATTTGCTCTATTAGTATTTTAATACTTTTCTCTAACATAAAAAACACACCTAATATTATGGTGTGTTTTTTTAGATTTTTTATTCAATTTCATTTACAGCTTGCATATCTACTAAACTTGGATCATCAACAGTTGTGTTCGCGTCAGTAACTGTATTGTCTGCATTTTCCTCTTCTTCTTGTTTTCTTTGTTCTGTTACTAATTCATCTAATCTATTAATTAATGATTGTAATGTAGACATATCACTTCCTACCATATCCCAGTCATTATTTCGTGTTGAATTTTCTACATTCTTATTTGCTTTTATTATTTCATCTATTATTGAATTTATATCATCTGTATTTGAAACCTCTATATTTATTGCTGATTGTGAACCTAAGTTTCTTAATGCTTCTGTTAAGTTGTTTCCTATTGCAACTTTATTTCCAACAGCAACTATTACCCTTCTAAGAACAGGTACTTCTGACTCATTTAACATTACTTGATATATTGGTTCAACATATAAAATTGTATTATCTATTGGAACCATTATCATGTTTCTTATTAGTCTTGTTCCTGTAACATTTAAATTCTGTAATGTTGATGATATTTCTTCATCTTGTTCTATCTGTGTATCAAGTTGCATTGGTCCGATTATATTACTATCAACAGAATATTTGTATAGTGTTAATTTACTATTTCCATTATTATCATATGTTCCTACTAGATAAGAAATTAGACTTTGTCTTTCATCTAATGTATATGGTAAAACCAATCCTAATTGTGATTCTTCGCTATCAACTGTTTTTACCATTGTGTAATATGGATCTATAGGTGTTCCTGTTGTTCTTAATGTTTGACCTGTTGTATGTGTTGCTCTATCCCATACATCACTGCTTCTATATAAAACATCTGCTTTAACATTATGATATCTTTCTAACATATCTGCTTGTATATTATATAAAAATTCTGGATAAACAAAATGTTCTGCAATATCTTGTGGTATTTCTTCTTTTGTCTTAAATAATTCTGGATAAATTTCTTTATATGCCATAATTATTGGATCTGTTGTATCTGTAATATAAAAATTAACTGTTCCATTATAACTATCAACTATAACTTTTACAGAATTTCTAATATAGTTTAATCTTTCTCTTGTTCCATTTCTTTCTATAACAGACATTTGTGAATATGGATAATTAGAAGCTGTTGTATAACCATCTATTACCCATACAATTCTTCCGTCTGATGTAATTACTTGATATGGATTTTCGTCATAAATTACATATGGAAATACCTTTTCAACTCTTTCTAATATATTTCTATTTAATAATATTTTACTTTCATTTGTAATACTTGAAGAAAACGTTATATTTAAGTTCTTTTCTCTTATTCCTAATACTAATCTATCTAAGAAATTTGTTGTAAGTCCTGCACTTCCATCATATGTATTTTGAGCTGTTTCTGTATCAGATTTTGGATAATCAAATTCTGACTTATCCTTTGAATTTGTAACTATTGGTGTATTTTCGTCAAGACCAAAATAAATTCTAGGTTGTGTTACATTTATTTGATTATCACTTCCGTCAAATGATTTTTGAATATATTCCATATTTCCAGTTTCATCAGTTTCTGTCGCTGATGTAATTACCGTTCCATACCCATGTGTATATTCATATGTTTTATTATTATAACTTGTGTTATTTTTGCTTTCTATTTGTCTTGGTGATAAATAAACTAATTCATCATTTCCATTAATATTATATTTTCCTATTTGTGAATTGCTATAACTATAATAATTAGAACTTGTTTGATTATCATTTAAAGTATCTAATGTTATATCTTGACTAACTATAGCTGTATTATTTACTGTCTCTGAATTATCATTTACTACATCTAAATTATTATATTCTGAGCTATCTAATTCATTCTCTTGAACATTTATATTATATGCAGTTCTTGTATTTCTGATATTTGCTTCTATATACTGTTTTTCTCTATCTAATTCATTTGGTTTAACAAAAGCAAATTGGAATATTGTCATTACTAAGAATAATGCTAATAAATAACCTGGTATAGTTACTAATGAGATTACAACTTTTCTTGTTTTCTTTTCTTTAAAGAATTTAATTGCTTTAAATACCGCCACAACCATTAAAATAGCAAATATTATATATCCCCATAGTTTAATTGTAACACTTGTTAGTCCTGCACCATATATTCTTGTTGAATCATCATCTTGTAATGTTACACTTTGATCTATTCCTAAATCTTGTGTTTTAAAAATAATATAAACTCCTAAAAATACAACTACTATTTTTATATATTTAAAAATTTTATTTACTAAATTGCTTTGTTTTAATGTATTTCTATCTATTCCATCAAAACACACATTAAATGTAACTATATAATATATTACTGAATATATTAATACACAAATCGTTATACTGATTAAAAGCATAAGTATCATTTCTATAAATGGCTTTTGAAAAATAAAATATCCAATGTCCAAACTAAATATAGGATCACCTATACCAAATTGAGTACTATTTACAAATAACATTGCATTTTCTGTAAATACATTCATTATAATAGCACTACCTATAATTGAAACAACCAATGCTAATGATTTATTTAAAAGTTTTGGAACTTGTCTTTTTTCTGCATCAAAAAATGGTTTTAGCTCTTTTTTTATTCCTTTATTTGTTAAATATATTATTATAAATAATATAACAAAACTTATTACAAAAGCTACTGATTTATATGTAAGATTTTGCCAAAAAACAGAAGTATAATTTTCTCCTATCTCTAGCAATTCTAAATATTGTCCCCTTAAAGCAATATATCCTATTATTGCTACTACAACTAAAAATAATAGTACTAATAACATTCTAGTTTTCGATTTCTTTTCCGGATTTATTTGTGTTTTAGCTTCTACTTTTTCTTCCATTTTTTTACCTCCATTATATAATTGCATTAACAAAATCTTCTGCATTAAATTTTTCCATATCATCTATTTGCTCGCCGACACCAATAAATTTAACTGGTATCTTATTTTCTGCAACAATTCCTATTACAACTCCACCTTTTGCAGTACCATCTAATTTTGTTAACACTAAACCTGTTATATCTACAGTTTCTTTAAAAGCTTTTACTTGCATTATAGCATTTTGCCCTGTTGTACCATCTAGTACCAATAATGTTTCCTTTGTTGCATCAGGTAATTCTTTATTTATTATTTTGTTTATTTTTCCTAATTCATCCATTAGATATTTTTTATTATGAAGTCTTCCTGCTGTATCACAAATTAATACATCAGCATTTTTGTCTTTTGCAATTTTTATGGCGTCAAATACTACAGAAGCTGGATCTGCACCCTCGTCTTTTTTAACCATTTCACATCCAACTCGGTTAGCCCAAATCTCTAGTTGCTCTACTGCTGCTGCTCTAAATGTATCTGCAGCCGCAATTACTACTTTCTTACCTTCTTTTACTAGTTTATTTGCAATTTTTCCTATTGAAGTAGTTTTTCCTACACCATTAACTCCTACAACTAATATTATCGATGGGGTAGTTTCTAATCTTAAATCATTATTTCCTACATCTAAAAGTTTTAGCATTTCTTCTCTTAATACTCTTTTTACATCTTCTTCATCTTCTATTTTTTCTTTTTTTATTCTATCTCTTAAATTTGAAATTATTTCTAATGATGTATCCATTCCAACATCTGACATAATTAATGCTTCTTCTAATTCTTCTAAAAGTTCCTCGTCTACTTTTCTAAAATGACTAAATACATTGTTGATTTTTTCGTCAAATGAATTTTTTGTTTTACTTAAACCTTCTTTTAATTTACTAAAAAATCCCATGTTCTCTTCCTTCTTTTTTTATTTTTGTAATCCATAGTATTGTACCATAATATTTATGAAATTTCTATAAAATAACTAAAAAACTATTGCTTTTGTCATTTTTTGAGTATAAAATTATAGCTGTATTTAATTTAAAAAAATATTTATGCCGTTGTAGCTTAGTTGGTAGAGCAGCGGATTCGTAACCCGAAGGTCGGCAGTTCGATTCTGCCCAATGGCACCAAATACTAAACAGAAAAGAAGGCAAGTTTTTTAGAAATATAAACTTGGCACTTTTTTTCACTTTATTTCTTATGATAAAATGTTTATATATTTTAGAAGGTGAAAAATAATATGGAATACTTAGATATCTTTGATGAAAATGGAAATTATATTGGGAAAGAAACAAGAGAAAATGTACATAAAAACGCTTTATGGCATAAAACAGTACATTGTTGGCTATATGATAAAGAAGGAAATGTTTATTTCCAGATAAGAGCAGACGTTAATAAATTATATACAACTGCGTCTGGACATATTAAAGCCGGTGAAACTGTAAAACAAGGATTTGCACGAGAAATAAAAGAGGAAATTGGAATTGATGTAAATTATGAAAAAGCAGAACTTGTAAATATATATACTTTTACTATGGATAAACAAAAAAGTGATGGTTCTATGTTTCGAGATAGAGCATTTTCCAATGTTTATGTTTGTGAATATAGTGGTAATGGAAAAGATTTTCATTTTGACCCAAATGAAGTAAATGGACTTGTAAAAGTAAATGCACAAGATACATTAGACCTAATAAATGGTACTAAACAATCTATATCTTCTACCGTCTATAAAAATATTAATAATACTGTTGAAAAGCATGATAAATCAGATATTTCCATTGATAATTTTTTAGTAAATAAAGGAGAAACTGCAATAGAAAAATATGGCGATATTTTAACTAAAGTTATTGATTTAACTAAATAATCTATATATATGAAAAAAGAGAACAAAATCGTTCTCTTTTTTCATTTTATTCAGTTGTAGTTTCTCCATTCCCACTTCCTGACTCTGTTCCAGAACCACTTCCTGTTTCACTGCCAGAACCTGAGCCAGCCCCACTTCCTGATCCTGATTCAGATTCTGAGCCACTTCCACTACCAGAGCCTGATTCTGACCCATTACCTGAGCCTGATTCAGATCCATTTCCTGAGCCACTATTAGAACCTGATCCATTTCCTGAATTTGATTCACTTCCACTATTTTCTGTTTCTCCATTGTTATCAACAGGTTTTGAAGGAGTTTTACCTGTATTAGTATTTCCACCTGAAGTGTTAGTCTTCGAACTATTTTTATTAGAATTTGTGGTTGTCTTATTTGTATTAGTATTTTTTGTAGTATTCTTACTATTTGTTTTTGTATTTGTTGTAGTACGTATCTTCTTTCCACTCTCTTTTTCAAATTTTTCTTTATTAGCTTCTATTTGCTCTTCTGTTAATCCAAATAAAGAACTTACTAATGCATTGGTTTCTTCTTCATCATTTACATAGAAAGATAGTACTCCAATATAATCTGCTTCTCCAGGAAGCATTTCTGACTGTATATTTTCTGGATTAAATTCAGTTGCAGAAGGAATATATTTAATTATATCTTCCATTTTTAAATTAGTTTCTATATTTTCAAAAACAACTTGCATTATATCGTCTATTTTGAAAATATTATTTCCTGTTAAAATTTGTTTTGCAGCTGCTTTCAAAAATTCTCTTTGTGTTCTCATTCTTCCTATATCTTGCGTACCATATGATGCTGGATATGTTGTTCCATCATTATTATGTCTAAAACGAACTAATTGCTCAGCTTTATCACCATCTAATAGTTGATATCCCTTTTTTAAATTTATATGTAATTTTTGTCCCCAATCATCATAATTCATGTTTACAGGTACATCAAAGTATACTCCACCAATTGCATCTACTACATCTCTTAATGCATTATTACTAATTACAACATAATTTCTAACATCTATTCCTGTTAAATTTCTAACAGCCTCTAAAGTTTTTTCTGGTGAAGTTTGATATAAAGCATTTATTTTATCATATGAATCTGCATTTGATGTACTATTACCTACAAATGTATCCCTTGGTATTGAAAGAATAGACACTTTTTGTTCATTTGGATAATATGCACAAAGCATAATAGTATCTGTCAATTCTGCTTCTATATCTTCGCTTATTCCCATTACTAGACAATAAAATGGATCTAGATTTTGGATGTCTTTTTCATCTTGACCTATACTTGTCATTAACATACCTTTTAAGGATAAACCATTTTTTGCAATTTTAACACCCAAAACTCCTGTTACAGCCAATAAAATTATCGTTATTATAGCTATTATTATATATATTTGTTTTCTTTGCTTTGTAATTATTTTTTTCTTTTGACGTTGTGCACGTTTCATTTTTTATCTCCTTTATTTTTTTAGTAATTCTATTGCTCTATTTAATTGAGTATCTTGCTCTTGTGGGACTGTTATTACATTTTTATACTCATCAGGTAATTCAACATTTTCATCTGGTTCTATACCTACTTTGTTTATTTTGCTTCTATTTGGAGTGTAATATTCATTTGTCGTAAGTTTTAATCCTGTTCCATCTTTCATTGTTAATAATTCTTGTATTACTCCTTTTCCAAATGTAGTAGTTCCTACAATTTTTGCCACATTGTTATCTTTTAATGCTCCTGCCAATATTTCTGAAGCACTTGCTGTATTCTCGTTTGTTAAAACTATTATAGGAACATTAATTGCTTTATCACTTTCTACATATGTAATATCTTCATTTCCGTCTTTATCCTTTGTTATTAATAATGTACTTCCTTTATCTGTAAACAAATCTGCAATGGCTGTTGCTTCGTCTACAATTCCACCACCATTATTTCTTAAATCTATAATTAATGATTCTATGTTTTTATTTTTTAGTTCTTCTAACTTCGTAGTAAATTCTTTACTACATCCTTGGTCAAAACTAGAAATCTTTATATATCCTATATTATTATCATAAACATTAGATTCTATAGGATTAACTCGTACATTTTTTCTTTCCACCTCAAAATCTAATGTTTCTTCTCCTCTTAGCACTTGAATTTTTACAGTTGTTCCTTCTTGCCCTTTCATTTTATTAGTTGCTTCTGTAATTTGCTCCCCTGTGTAAGTTACTCCATCTACTTGAACTATATAGTCCCCTGCTAAAATACCTGCAGTTTCTGCTGGTGAGCCTTTAATTGGAGCTAATACTCTTATTGCATTCTTCTCTGTATCTTGAACTATATATACACCAATTCCTACAAATTGTCCTTCTATATTGTCAGTCTTATATTCTTCTAATTCTTCTTTTGTAAAATATTGAGAATATTCATCATCTAATCCATCCACATATCCTTTCATTGTTTCATCAAAAATTTTATTTTCATCTATTTCACCTAAATAATCTTTATCAACTATTTGTTCTATGCTTGCTAGCTTAGTAGATATTTTATCTAATAAAGAACTAGATTCATTATTATTCATTACAATCATCGTAACCATTGAAGTTACTAAAGCAGTTACTAATACAGTTAGTACTATACTTTTAATAAAAATGCTTTTTGAAAAATTATTTTCTTCCATATCGCCCTCCTAAAAATTCTTTATTATTATACTACAAATACATATATATAGTATACATTTTTAAGATTTTTTTAAGAAATATTTTTGTACATAAAAAGAGGCTATCGCTAGCCTCTTTTTATCCCTCTATTTATTGTAATTGTTTTGCAACTTCTTCTGCAAAATTTTCTTCTTTCTTTTCGATTCCTTCACCTTTTTCGAATCTAGCAAATCTAATAACTTCTGCATTATTTTCTTTTAATATATCAGAAATTTTCTTATCTGGATTCTTTACAAATGCTTGGTCTACTAAACAGATTTCTTCGTAGAATTTTCTTAATCTTCCTTGTACCATTTTTTCAGCTATAGCTTCTGGTTTTCCTTCGTTCATAGCTTGTACTTTTAAGATTTCCATTTCTTTTTGAACTCTTTCTTCTGGTACATCAGTATCTTTAACGAATTCTGGTCTTGCTGCTGCAATTTGCATACATATATCTTTTGCAAGTTCAGTAGTTCCATTTGTTAATTCTACTAAAACTGCTATTTTTCCATCACCATGAATATATTTTTCTACTATACCTGTTGTTTCAAATCTTTCAAATCTACGGATATTCATATTTTCTCCGATTGTTGCTATTTTATTTGTTAAAACTTCTTGCACAGTTTTTCCTGCTTCTGAAATTGATTCTTGTGCTAATAATTCTTCTACATTTGCTGGATTTTTTTCTACTACTTGTTTTGCTACATCCATAACAAAATCTCTAAATTCTTGGTTCTTAGCAACGAAGTCTGTTTCTGCATTAACTTCTACTATAGCTCCAACTTTTCCATCTTCTGAAACATAGCATTCTACTAAACCTTCTGCTGCAACTCTTCCAGATTTTTTTGCAGCTTTTGCTATACCTCTTTCACGTAATAATTCTATTGCCTTTTCCATATCGCCATCTGTTTCTGTTAAAACTTTTTTGCAGTCCATCATTCCTGCACCTGTTTTCTCTCTTAACTCTTTAACTTGAGCAGCTGTAATCATTTTTATTCCTCCTTTTATTTATAGAACTTATCGTTCTTTTACTCTTATCTAAAAAAAGTGAGAAAGTAAAACATCAATTTCTAGATTTAATTAATATTTTATATCTTCTCACCTTTCATCTATTATTCTTCTACTGCTTCTTCAGCAACTTCTTCCATACTTTTTTCTGTATCTTCAGCTACTTGTTCTTCTGCAGCTGATGTTTCGAAAGTTTCTCCTTGATTTCCTTCTATAACTGCATTTGCAACTACATCTGCTATTAATTTAACAGCTCTTATTGCATCATCATTTCCAGGTATTGCATAATCTACATCTTCTGGATTGCAGTTAGTATCTACTAAACCTACAACTGGTATATTTAATTTTTTAGCTTCTAATATAGCTGTTCTTTCTTTTTTAGGATCTACTACGAATAAAACTCCTGGAAGTTCTTCCATTTCTTTTATTCCACCTAAGTTCTTTTCTAATTTTTCCATCTCTTTTTTAAGAACGATTACTTCTTTTTTAGGTAGAACTTCGAAAGTTCCATCTTCTTGCATTCTTTCTAATTCTTTTAATCTTTCTACTCTTGTTCTGATAGTTTTGAAGTTTGTTAACATTCCTCCTAACCATCTTTGATCTACATAATACATTCCACATCTTTCTGCAGCTTCTTTTACACATTCTTGAGCTTGTTTTTTAGTTCCTACGAAAAGAATTGTTTTTCCTTCTTCTGCTTGTTCTTTAACAAAGCTATATGCTTCGTCTAGTTTTTTAGATGTTTTTTGTAAATCGATAATATGGATACCATTTCTAGCTTGGAAAATATATTCAGCCATTCTTGGATCCCATCTTCTTGTTTGATGTCCAAAATGAACACCTGCTTCTAGTAATTGTTTCATTGCAACTACTGCCATTTTAAATTCCTCCTCTTAGTTTTAATCTTCCATAAAGTATCATCATCTTTGGAAACTTTACTGCTATGTAAAGCACTCTCCGCCAATTAGCTTTATGTGTTTTTTCAACGAGTATTATTATAACACAACGAATATGCTTTTTGCAAGTATTTTCTAGTTTTTCATATTTTTTCTTAGCATTTCTCTACTGTTTGACCCTCTTTTGAATCTTTAACAATGTATCCTTTTTCTTTTATTATATCTCTTATTTTATCTGATTCAGCCCAATCTTTGTTCTTTCTTGCCTCAACTCTTTTCGTTAATAACTCTTTAATATCATCTGGTATCTCTTCTTCTTTGTGTTCATCAATTTTAATTCCTAAAACTCTATCAAATTTCTTTAACAGTTCTGCTACCTTTTTAGATTTCTCAGTTCTTTTTGCTACTTCCCATACAACACTCATTGCTACCGGCATATTAAGATCATCATTTATTGCTTCATTAAAATCCTTTTCATATTTTGATATAAGTTCTTCTGCGACATCTTCTGTTCCAGTTAAATGTTTTTGATATGCTTCTCTTAGCCTGTCTAACGCTATTTTTGCAGAATCCATTCCTTCCCAAGTAAAGTTTAATTTTTTTCTATATTGTATTGAATAGCAAAATAGTTTATATACTAAAGGATCATATCCTCTGTCTACTATATCTTGTAACAAGTAAACATTTCCTAAACTCTTTGACATTTTTCCGCCATTTATTAGCAAAAATTCACCATGCATCCAGTAATTAGCTGGTATCTTTCCACACATTCCTTTGCTTTGTGCTATTTCATTTTCGTGATGTGTTGGAATCAAATCAATACCGCCTGTATGAATATCAAAAACTTCTCCTAAATATTTTTGGCTCATAACAGAACATTCTATATGCCAGCCAGGATAGCTTGGTCCCCAAGGACTATCCCATTTCATAAGGTGATTTTCTGGTGCTTTAATCCAAACTGCAAAATCATGTGGATTTCTTTTTTCTGTATCTACTTCTACTCTTGCCCCCGCTTTTTGATTTTCTACATCTAAATTTGATAATACTGGATATTTATCTAATTTAGAAATATCAAAATATATAGCTGTTGAAGTTTCATATGCATATCCTTTTTTTACTAGTTCTTCTACTACATTTAGCATATCTTGAATATTATCTGTTGCCTTGCAAATTATTTCTGGAATCTCAATATTTAATCTCTCTAAATCTCTAAAAAATAATTTTGTATAATAATTTGCTATTTCTAATGGTGTTTTTCCTTCTTGTTTTGCAGACTTTATCATCTTGTCTTCACCTTCATCACCATCAGAAACTAAATGTCCAACATCTGTTATATTCATAGCTTGTTTTACTTTAAAACCATTATATTCTAATGTTCTTCTTAAATTATCTTGAAATATATTAGTTCTCATATTACCAATTGTTGCATCTTTATACACTGTTGGACCACAAGAATATATTTTTACCTCTTTTTCATCTAACGGTTTAAATTTATCCTTTGAATGTGTTAATGTATTATAAAAATATATATCCATAGTAGCCTCCTTCATTATTTATATTATTAAGAAAACATCTTAAAAGTATTTCTTTTAGGATGTTTTCTTATGTTTTATCATACACTATTCTGTTGTCGTAGCTTGTGGTTCTGTTCCTCCACCTGATATAGAATTATCAGTTCCTCCTGATGAACCTCCGCCTGAGTCTGGTGGATTAGTTTCTCCTCCTGAAGTTTCATTTCCACTTCCTGTTGATGGCGGTGTAGTAACAGTATTATCAACCATATTCGTTGATGGTTTTGGTTCTTCTACTGGTTTTGTATGAATTGTACAACTTTGCGTTGGAGCATTTCCATAATAACCACTGTAATCAGATTTCCATTTAGCATTCTTCTCCCTTTCAGGAATTGTCGTATATGTCCTTGTATATGTACTTGGACAATATTCCGTAGCAATGTTTCCTGACTCTGAACACAATGTGACAGTAGTTCTACCTCCATCACAAGTTTCAGTTGGTTCTGTACCACTTACAAAAATCTCATTATACGTGTCTGAACATTTAGAACTTGCAAGTAGTCCTGTATCTCTACAAATTTTCTTTGTAACTATTCCGCTTGGTTCTTCAAATCTAGCACTTTCTAAATCTTTATTTATACTTGTCATTATAGCATCCCAAATTTGACCTGCTGGATTTCTTCCACTAAAATTGATTTCCTTATTTTCATCATAACCATACCATGTTGCAGCAGTATAGTATGGAGTAAATCCACAAAGCCATCTATCCTTTGATTCGTTAGTTGTACCAGTCTTTGCAGCAACATCCATTCCAGAAATTGCACAATATGTCGCTGTACCATAGCTCTCTGTAACTGGTGCTGTTAAAATAGATTGTAAAACATATGCATTTTGCTCTGTCATCACTTGTTTTCTTTCTTGTTCTGGCTCTAGAACAACATTTCCATTTCTATCTTCAACTTTTGTATAGAATGTTGGTTCTATATATTCGCCATCATTTGCAATCATTGCATAAGCTTCTGCCATTTCTAATGGACTTATACCATTTGTTATTCCACCTAAAGCTAATTGAACAGCTTCATCATTATGTTTTTTATTCTCACTTGCTGTAACTAATTTACTCACACCTATTTCTCTTAAGAAATTAATTGAATTTAATGGACCTATCTCTACCATAGCCTTTACGTTAGGTATGTTTTGTGATCTTGCAATTGCTTCTCTCATTGTCATAGAACCTTCGAATTTTCCACTATCATTTTTAGGTTCGTATGGATTTGATTCTGTTCCAAAATTTGTCTTAACATCTGCATATACTGTTCCTGCTGTTATGACTTTATTTTCTAGTCCTGGAGCTATTACTGCTATTGGTTTTATTGTAGAACCTGGTTGTCTATAAGCTTGTGTTGCCCTATTAAATCCTGAAGCATTAACCTCTGTTCCAAGACCTCCAACAGTTCCAACGACTTGCCCCGTTTTATGATCTATTACAACCATTGCAGCTTGAGATTTTATCGTTTCACCATTATCACCTTTTCTAGTTCTTTGGTATTTATCTGTTTTCTTAAATTCTTCCTCCATTGTTGACTGAATAGCCGCATCTTCAGTTGAATAAATTACATATCCTTTACTTCTAAGTTGCAAATCCGCAAATTCTGCATTCCAGTTGTTCTTTTCCATTAAATCATTTTTTACTTGATTTATAGCAGCTGCTGTATGATAAGAATAATTTGCTGCATTTGTTGTCGTCTCTCCTTTATTAAAAGCTAGACCATTGTTAACTTCTTCAACTGCTGCATTATATTCTTCATCACTAGTTATTGCTCCTAGTTCTTTCATTTTCATTAAAACAGTTTTAGTTCTGTTTTTTATCTTCTCTTGCATTTCTGCATTATCTGTTTCGAATGGTTTATATGCATTAGGTGAATGATTTATCCCTGCTAAAAACGCACACTCTGCTAAGCTTAAATCTTTACAAGATTTATTAAAATAGTATTTTGAGGCAACTTCTACCCCATATGCTTTATCTCCTAAAAAGATAATATTTAAATAAAGTTCTAGTATCTGATCTTTAGATATTAATCTTTCTACTTGATATGCTTTTGACATTTCTTTTACTTTTCTTATCATTCCTGCAACACCAGTATCATCTTTATCTGATGTTAAGTTTTTAACTAATTGTTGTGTTATTGTACTTCCACCATATGAAGATGATCCTCCATTAATTATGTATTGGAATGTTGCTCCAAGTGTTCTTTTTATATCCACACCATGATGTTGATAAAATCTTTCATCTTCGATTGAAACAAATGCTTTGGGCAAATAATCTGGCATTTCTTCCTTTGAAACTACAGTTCTATTTTCTTCTCCTGATAAATTAGCAATTTCATTACCATCTTTATCTAGTACTACTGTATTCATATTCTCGATAATTAAATCTTCTTTAGTAATTTTAAAATCATCACCAAAAAGACCAAAAAATATTCCTGCACATACTCCTGCTATTGCAATAATAAATAATACAAAAATAATTAATATAATTTTTAATATTTTCTTTCTTCTTGGATTTTTTACTTTTTCACTCTTACCTTTAGAATGGGTACTTTTTCTTTTTTTATTACTTTTTTCTTTTATATCTTTACTCCCCATTTTTACCCTCCTTAAGCAAAAACTTAAATCATGAATATTATATTATAAAATTTATAAAAGATAAAGTTTTTTAAGTAAATTTTAATAATCTTCATCTATTATATCATTAAATTCAGTTATAATCTTTGCACCATCTTTTATTAATCTATTTGTTCCTACCGACATCTTATTATTAATATTACCTGGAACAACATATATCTCTTTTCCTAATTCTAAAGAAAAATCTACTGTTATCATTGTTCCACTTTTTTCATTTTCTGCTTCTACCACTACCAATTTATCTGCCAAAGCACTTATTATCCTATTTCTTGCTGGAAAATTATTTTTTAATGGCTTGGTACCTACAATATATTCAGAAACAATACAACCATCATTATTTATTATTTTTTTAGCAATTTCTCTATTCTGATATGGATATATATTATCTAATCCATTTCCTATAACAGCTATTGCCCTACCTGATGTGCTATTTACTGAATTTTCTTTTAGTACTCCTAAATGAGAATTAACGTCAATCCCTAATGCTAGGCCACTTATTGTATGAATATTATTCTTAGATAAAAAACTCCCTATTTGCCTAGCAATATTTATACCATAGTTACTAGCTTTTCTTGCGCCAATAACAGCAATTTTATTTTTTCTATTTAAAATTTTACAATTTCCAATTGCATATATTGCAATTGGTGCATCATATAAATTCTTTAGTTGTTTAGGATAATCCTTATCATAATAAGTTATAACTTGTATATTTTTTTCTTGCATATACTTAATGTATTTATCTATCTTTTCCTCCTGATTTAAATTTAAAATACTACATATTTCATTTATATTCTCATAATTATGTAATAACTCTATTTTCTTTTTATTTGTAATTTTTTTATATTCTGCTAACATAAGCCAATTAACTAATTCTTTATAAATCATATAACCTCCTAAAAAACACAAAAGGAGAAGTAAAAACTTCCCCCTTTTATTTATATATAAACCCTTTTACTATTTACTTTGATTTTTTGCTGCTTTTACGATATTATTCATAAGCATTGCTATTGTCATAGGACCAACTCCCCCCGGAACTGGTGTTATATATGATGTTTTTTTAGAAACTTCTTCAAAATCTACATCTCCCGTTATCTTACCATTTTCCATTCTATTAATTCCTACATCAATAACTGTAGCACCTTCTTTTACCATATCTGCTTTTAAAAACTTTGGTTTTCCCATTGCAGTTACAATTATATCTGCATCTTTTGTAATTTTCTCGATTTCTTTTGTTTTAGAATGGCATATAGTAACTGTTGCATTTTTAGATAAGAGACATTGTATTAATGGCTTCCCTACTATATTGCTTCTACCAATTATAACTGCCTTTTTGCCTTCTGTTGGTATGTTATATTCTTCTATCATCTTTACAATACCATAAGGTGTACAAGAAACAAAACAATCTTGTCCTAAAGCCAACTTTCCCACATTTATTGGATTAAATCCATCTACATCTTTTCTATAATCTATTTTTTTAAATGCTTCGTTTATATCCAAATGTTTAGGTAATGGACTTTGTAATAATACTCCATTAATACTTTTATCTTCATTTAATTCATCTATTAAAGCTAATAATTCTTCCATTGTTGTATTTTCTGGTAATAGATGTTCTTCATATTCTATACCAATTTCATTACAAGCTCTATTTTTATTTCTTACATATATTTTTGATGCTGGGTCATCTCCAACTAAAATGACTGCAAATTTTGGTTTAATCCCTTCCTTTTTTAACTCATCCACATCTTTTTTTAGATTTTCTCTTATTTTTTTTGCTAAAGCTTTTCCATCTATTATTTCTGTCATTTTTTGCCTCCGTTTTTTAAAAGATTTTATACTATATATCTTGTTTTTGCAATATCTAATCTTTTCTATTTATATTTTTAGTATGCTTCATATCCCCAGCTCTAGTTATAGTTTCATACCCATATTTATCTTTAATTAAATCTACTACTTTATCTAATTTTTCTTGTTTTTTGGTATCATTATTTTCAAATATTGAGATTTGCTTTTCATCTTCTTCACATAAATTATCTACTCGAATTCCAATCAATCTAATAGGCTCACCTTTGTATAATTGTCTTACTAATTGTTTTGCAGCATTAAATATTTCTTTAGTTGAATTTGTTGAAAAGTCAAGTTTTCTTTGATGTGAATAATTTTTAAATTCACTTGTTCTAAGCTGTACACTTACAACATTACAAAGCATCTTTATTTTTCTTAACCTATATGTTGTATGTTCTGTAAGCGCTAATAAAACTTCTTCTATTTTTTCTATATCATTTATATCTTGTGATACTGTGGTAGAATTTCCTACACACTTTGGTTTCTGATATGTATAAACAACTTCGGATTCATCTATTCCATTAGCATATTCCCACATAGTTTTGCCAAACTTACCAAATTTTTTTATTAATAAATTTTTATCTACCTTAGCTAAATCTTCTATTGTTTTTATATTCATATTATATAATTTAGGGAGCGTCCTTCTTCCCACCATAAATAATTCGGATATTGGTAATGTCCACATTTTTCTTGGAATTTCTTTTTCATATAATGTATGCACTCTATCTGGTTTTTGAAAATCTGAAGCCATTTTAGCTAATAATTTATTATGCGCAACACCAATATTTACTGTGAATTTTAATTCTTCTTTTACTCTTTTACTAATTTCGTATGCAACATCTATTAATCTTCTGCCATTTAAGAATTCGGTCATATCTACAAAACATTCATCTATAGAAAATCGTTCTACTTTATATGAATATTCTAGCAATAATTTATATAGCATATCTGAATATTTCCTATAAACTTTAAAATTACTCTCGTAAATTTTTATTGTAGGACATTTTTTCCTAGCACTATATAGTGGTTCTCCTGTTTTTATCCCAAATTGTTTTGCCAAATTACTCTTGGCTAAAACAATTCCATGTCGTTGTTTTTCGTCCCCACCGATTATTGATGGAATCGTTCTTATATCTAACTTTTCGCCACATTCTAGTTTATATACTGCAAGCCATGATAAAAAAGCATTATTTACATCAACATGTAAGATTTCTCTTTCCATTTATTTCACCATCGCTATTATAAAACATTTGTTCTTACATGTCAATAAAAAAGAGCAAAATAATTTGCCCCCTAATAATCTAAATATTTAATTTACATACTAAATAATACTAATCTATCAATAATTTTTTCCCTTTTAGTAAAAAAATTAGTTTTTACGATTAATTTTTGAATTGGATTAAAAAAACATTCTATAAGTGGGATATCCTTTAGTTTAAATTTTACTTTAATTGCATTACAAGTAAATAGCTTACAAGTAATACATTGCGTAGAACAATGCTTATCTACTAAATATGGACATTCCTTTAATTCCCCATTCATAGTTAGTGGATGCTTAAATTTGTGGCAGCAGCCCATTGTTACTCTTTCACTACAATTTCTTTTTCCTATACATATATCATCTTTAAAATCGCAATAATTATTTTTCGCAAATTCTTCATCTAACTCTTCACATACTTGGTCATAAATATATTCTATTTTTTCCCTTTTTTCTTTAATAAAAACTGCTTTTAAGCATTTTATTATATCTGTTTTTCTTTCTTGGGTACTATCATCTATAAGCTCACCTATTATTTTCTTTTCTTTGTATTCTAATCCTATATCAAGCTTCTTTCTATAGCAGTTTTTTAATATTCTTTGAATATTTTTTATTATATTTTTTAAATTCGTATCTTTTTCTATTTTGATACTAAATAACACAGGTAGTTCTTTTAATTGAATTTTATTTTTATTATCTTTTATTGTAATAATTTGATAAAACTGATTTTTCTTAGAATCGATAAATTTCTTTAATGCTCCTTTTTGAATAAAAATATCATATTCTTCATTTAACTCTAAAACATCTTCATTCTCCTTCAATTTTAATTTCGTTCTCCCTTCTCCTCATTAATTATAAAATCATTAAGATTTAATTTTTCTACTAATCTATTTATGTTATTTGAAATATAATAACATAGTATTTGTTCAGGTTTTATTTGGCCTATTTTTATTTTGTATTCTATCCTTTTATTAATTTTTTCATATCTTTTATCATTTATTTGCTCTTTTCCTGATACTACTGAATATAAATATTTTGAGACCCAATCATTTAATGCTTCATTAATTGATTCCATATGATTACTTTCAATTTTATAAATACTTTCTTTATCATAATAATACTTATCAATGCAAATTCCACTTTTATGTTCTATTATTTGTTGTCCATTTGTTTGCATACTTTTCCATTCACTTGATGCTAAAAAATGTGCTATTTCATGATATATAGCAAGAATTAACTTTTCTTCTTCATCATAATTTGCTACACTTAATATTGGATTAAGGCTACATAGTTTATTATTCCTATACTGAGGAGGATATTCTAACAAAAAACATCTATGCCAGTTCTTCATCTTTATACTTCCACAATATTCTCCATCTTTCTCATAATAAAAATTATATTCTATCTTTTTATCTTGTTTATTGGTAATCTTTACTTGTAATTGTTTATTCCTATCGTATAAACATCTCAATCTGTTTAAATCTATATTATATATTGGGTTAGATAATTCCAATAAAACTTGATTAAGTATTCTTTTGATAAGTTGTATTCTATTTTCTTCCATACTTCATCTCTCTTATATAAGGTTGTGGACACAGAAAAATCTGTGCACACTTCATTCGCTTTAATTATACTGCTTGCAATAGCCATTAGGACTCACTTCTGAGCTGTCCAGCATGCACTCAAGCCATGTTCCGTGTGATGTGCTGTGCGAACAATTTGCACAACATTTATCACAGTTCATCTTTACCATATTTGTGAGCATGGTGTTTTTCCCTTTTTCACCTTTCCGTAAAATGTTTGTTCTGGCTTTCATCGTTTTTACCTCCTCCGTTAATTAAAGCACTTTCAGTTAACTACTACAGTTATATATTAAAATTATTTTACAGTTATGTCAATATTTGCATTTTTAGTCATACCATTCTAACTCCCAATCTACAACTTTTACTGTATCACCATCTTTTACTCCGGCTTTTTTTAAAGCCTCATTAACACCTAGCTCATCAAGTTTTCTTTGAAAATAATACATTGATTCTGTATCTTCTAAGTTAACCCTAGACATTAATTTCTCAACTGCTGGACCAATAACTACATACATATCTTCTTCTTTTACTATTTGGAATTCGTTTTTATCTTCTTCTAATTTATATACTTTTCTTTGATTTGTTTCTATTAGATTTTCTTTTGGAATCTCTTTTAAAAGTTCTTCTACTCTTGTTAATAATTCCTTTACACCTTGTTTAGTAATAGATGATATCTTAAATATTTCTAAATTTTCTTTCTTAGCAACTTTTTCTAATTCGTTATATAAAGATTCATCTTGTGCAACATCTAATTTTGTAGCAACAATAATTTGTTTCTTTTTTGTTAATTTTTCACTATAATTTTTAAGTTCATTATTAATATCATAAAAATCCTTTACTGGATCTCTACCTTGAAAACCTGAAACATCTATTAAGTGTAATATTAATCTTGTTCTTTCTATATGTCTTAAAAATTGAATTCCAAGCCCTACACCTTCGCTTGCACCTTCTATTAATCCAGGAATATCTGCAATTACAAAACTATCACCATTTTCTGTCTTTACAACTCCTAAATTTGGATTTAAAGTTGTGAATGGATAATCTGCAATTTTAGGTTTAGCATCTGTAACAACAGATAAAAATGTTGATTTACCTGCATTTGGAAAACCTACTAATCCAACATCTGCTAATGATTTTAATTCTAATATTAGTTCTTTTTCTATACCTTTTTCTCCTGTTTGTGCAAATCTAGGAGCTTGTCTTGTTGCAGTTGCAAAATGAGAATTTCCTTTTCCACCTCTTCCACCTGGCAACACTAATTCTTTAGAATCTTCTTCTGATAGATCAGCTACAATTTCTCCTGTTTCTGCATCTTTAACAACTGTACCTATTGGAACTTTTATATATAAATCTTTTCCTTGTTTTCCGTTACAGCGTGCTCCGCTACCATTTTGACCATTTTCTGCTTTAAATTTTTTATTATATCTAAAATTTATTAAGGTGTTCGAATCTTTATCTGTTATAAAATAGACATCTCCACCTTTTCCACCATCTCCGCCATCTGGTCCCCCTGCTGCTACATATTTCTCCCTTCTAAATGATATAGCACCATTTCCACCATTACCGGATTTAACAAATATTTTTGTATAATCTGTATACATTTTTCTCTCCTTTATTTATCAAAATAATTAAGCTTCATATTTGCTTTTACTTTTCTCATTGTTTCTTTTGCTATCTCTTGTGCTTTTTTAGTTCCATTAATTAATATCTCGTCTAATAGTTCTGGTCTTTCTTCATAATATTTTCTTTTTTCTCTTATAGGTTCTAATTTCTTTATAATATTTGCTGCTAATTGTTTTTTACAAGCAACACAACCTCTTTTTCCTTCCCTACATTCTTGGCATACAATTTTAACATCTTCTGGGTTAGTAAATAGACCATGGTAATATGCCACCATACATATATCAGGATTTCCTAAATCATCCTTTTTTATTCTACCTGGATCTGTTACTGCACCCATAACTTTTTTAGTTATCTCTTCTTCTGAGTCTGAAAGATATATCGCATTTCCTAATGATTTTCCCATTTTCTCATTACCGTCTAAGCCTTTAATTCTTTTATTTGAACTTAATACTGCTTGTGGCTCTTTTAATGTTTCACCATATATACTATTAAATTTTCTTACGATTTCTCTACATTGTTCTATTAAGGGCAATTGGTCTTCTCCTACTGGAACTAGTTCCCCTTCAAAAGCTGTTATATCAGCAGCTTGACTTACAGGATACCCTAAAAATCCATATGTTACACTTTCTCCAAAAACATCTTTCTTTTGAGCAATCTCTGTTTTTACTGTTGGATTTCTTTCTAGCCTTGCAATTGTTACTAAATTCGAATAATATACTGTTAACTCTGCAAGCTCTGGTACCATTGATTGTAAAAAGATAGTAGTTTTTTCTGGATCTATTCCTACTGATAAATAATCTAGTAAAACTTGATAAACATTATCTCTTACTTTTTGTGGATTATTAAAATTGTCCGTTAAAGCTTGCACATCTGCAATCATAACAAATCTTTCTATACTATCATCATCTTGCATCTTTACTCTATTTTGTAAAGATCCAAAATAATGTCCTATATGTAATCTTCCTGTTGGTCTATCTCCTGTTAAACTTCTTTTTTTATCTGCCATATCGCCATCTCCAATCATCGTCAATTCTGCTATATTATACTATATTTTCTAGTTTTTTACAATTAAATTATAACTGAAATTTAAAATTCACTATTAGAATAATAAATATTACGCGTATAATTTGTTATAAATGCAAAAAAGACAGGTGCTCAACCTGCCTTTTTATTCCTTAAGCATTAGCTGCTGTTTCTTCGTAAACACTTACTTGTTTCTTATCTTTTCCAAATTTTTCGAATTTTACAGTTCCATTTACTAATGCATATAATGTATCATCACTACCAATTCCTACATTTTTACCTGGATGATATTTTGTTCCTCTTTGTCTAATAAGGATATTTCCAGCTAAAACGAATTGTCCATCTGCTTTTTTGACACCTAAACGTTTTGACTCACTGTCTCTTCCGTTCTTAACACTACCTTGACCTTTTTTATGTGCCATTAAATTTCACTCCTTTCGTGGATAATATCTCTCTTTATATCTTAAGCTTCTGCTTTAGCTTTTGCAGCAGCTGTTTTTATTGATGTAATTTCAACCTTTGTATATGGTTGTCTGTGACCTTGTGTTCTTCTGTAGTTCTTTTTAGCTTTGTATTTGTATACACGGATTTTCTTTCCTTTACCATGAGAAACTACTTTTCCTTCTACTTTTACACCTTTAACATTAGGAGTTCCTACTTCGATTTTTCCATCATTAGATACTAAGATTACTTTATCGAATGTAACTTTTTTTCCTTCTTCTACGTCTAATTTTTCGAAGAATACTACATCTCCTTCTGCTACTTTGTATTGTTTTCCACAACTTTCGATTATTGCGTACATTATAAAATGCACCTCCCTATTTTTGTATACTCGCTAAGCATAAATACAAGGCAGTTAGCATAGCTAACATTTAGTTGCCCGACCTAGGCGGCTTACAGGTAATTATTTTACCATATCATTCCAAGGTTTGTCAACCCCTTAATTAGCTTTATTTTGGATATCTGCTAGCCATTTATTTAATTCTTTCCTTTTATAAAATATTATAACTTTTTCTTTAGCTATTTTATTAATATTTTCTTCGATTTTTCTGCGCTTTTTTATCCTAAAGGTAATCATATATTTTAAGAAATGCCAATCAATTCTTTCTTTACACCCAGGAAGTTCTTTTTTCTCTTTATTAAAATTACGTATTGTTCTTTCTAAAACTCCTTTTATAATATTAATAGTAGAATAATCCAACCATATTACTAAATCTGCTCTTTCTAATCTTTCTCCCAATGTTCCTACATAATTTCCATCAATTATCCAATATTCTTCTTTTGACTTTTCTAATATTATATTGTCCCTTTCTTCAGTAGGTATTTTTTCCCAATTTGGTTTAAAATTTACACTATCTAGATGAGTTGCTGGTATTTTTAATATGTTAGATAATCTCTGTGCAAGTGTTGTTTTTCCAGTTCCTGGTCCACCCACTATAGAAATTCTTTTTACATCTTTTAATTCTTCTCTCATAATCTTTCTCCTTAAACATTTTATTTTGTCTAATTTGGTCAATCGATTATTTGCAATTTCTATTTACTTTGCATATTATATATGATAACTTAATAATTATCAATCTATAAGAGGTATGTGCTATGAAACGAAAAACAAAAAGATCACAATTGAATTCGTCTAAAGCACCAAAACTAGAAAGAGTTTTCACTCGGAATGATTTCGAAGTAAGACCTGTCACAAAAGAAGACAAATGGTGTCACTTCGAGGTAGGGCCTAATAAAGAGGCTCCTTATGGCTATATCGTTGCCATTCCGAATTACTCCAAAAAAATGAACCTTTCTCTTGGAGGAATAATAGTTCGGACAAGGCTTTTTAAAAAAGTTTGATATCTGCAAGTGGTAGAGTCACCAGGATGCAGATGCTACCAATCTGCTGAATTAAAAAGAACTCACACCGGTAAGAAAAAACGAGACGAAGATAAATTCTTGAATATCTCACGTCAGTTATAATCTTATCAGAACCATAGAAAAATGCTGGAACTAGCGTTGCTAATCCGGCATTTTTCTATTGAAATTATACTAAAAAGTATTTATAATTATATTATTATGAGAGATTTAGTTGTAGATAAAAAATATGATAATAAAAAATTAAGTAAATTATTACTAGATACATATCCAGCATTAAAATATGGTACATTTGTTAAAGCTTTAAAGAAAAAAGATATTTTAATAAATGAAAAACGTGTATCTAAGGATTGTATTGTATATGAAAATGATAAGGTTAGGATATATATTATAGATGATTTACTTTATAAAAAATATGATGTTCCTGTAATTTATGAAGATGATAATATAATCATTTTTAACAAACCTATAGATTTAGAAGTTACGGGTATCGATTCCTTAACTACATATGTTAACGAAAATTATAGTCCAAAATTTATGCCATGTCATAGGCTAGATAGGAACACATCTGGATTAATTATTTTTTCTAAAAGTGATGAAGTTAATAACATTTTAATGGAAAAGTTTAAAAATCACGAAATAGAAAAACGTTACATTGCCAAAGTTATTGGAATTCCAACAAAAAAGAAAGATACATTGATTCACTATTTATTTAAAGATAATAAAAAATCAATGGTATATATTTTTGATAAGCCAAAGACTGGATACAGGAAGATTATTACATCATATAAAGTTATAAGTTCTAACGAAAAAGAAAACACTTCTATTTTAGATATTAATTTGGAAACTGGTAGAACTCATCAAATAAGAGCTCATTTAGCATATATTGGTCATCCTATAATAGGTGATGGAAAATATGGGAATAATCAAATAAATAAAAAGTTTAATCAAAAAACACAATTATTATGTAGTTATTATATAAAGTTTAATTTTATTTCAGATGCAGGCGTTTTGAATTACTTAAATGGAAAAGAAATTAAATTAGATGATAATAATTTTATAAAATAAAGGGCCTTAGTTTAAAACCTAAGGCTCTTATTTTTATAAATAGGGATTTAAGGAATGTCCCCAAATCCCTATTCCTAAAACAATATATTTATTTTAATCATTAAATATTTCATAAAATTCTTTTTCTGTTATTTTTTCTTTTTCTAGCAATACATTTGCAACTGCATCTAGTTTGTCTCTGTGCTCTATTAATAGCTTTTGAGCATTTCTGTATGCTGTATCTATTAATATTTTTATTTCTGCACCTATTGCATCTTGCATCTTTTCACCATATAAAATCATTTGATTTGGATTCTCTGAATCCTTTAATGATATTGGTCCAATTGTATCACTCATTCCATAAACAGTAATCATGTCTCTTGCAATATTTGTAGCAACCTCTAAATCATTACTTGCTCCTGTTGATATATCATCTAAAACTAATTTTTCTGCTGCTCTACCACCTAATAATGCAATTAATTTTTCTTCCATTTCTGTTTTTGAAATATAGTATTTATCTTCATTGCTCTTATACATTGTATATCCACCAGCAACACCTCTAGGTATAATAGAAACTTCTTTTATATCATTTTGTGTTTCTAGATATCTACTTACTACTGCATGTCCAGCTTCATGATATGCTGTTAGTTTCTTATCTTTTTCTGATACGACTCTACTATGTTTTTCAAGACCTACTGTAACTTTCTTAATTGCCTCTTCTATGTCAGCTCTAGTAATAGAATCATGTTTATTTATTGTTGCTATAATTGCTGCTTCATTTAAAATATTAGCAAGCTCTGCACCAGTAAATCCTGCTGTATCTTCTGCAATATCTTTAAAGTCAACATTTTCGTCGATTTTTTTATCTTTGCTATGAATTTTTAGTATTTCTTCTCTACCTTTTTGGTCAGGTGAATTTATTATAATTTGTCTGTCAAATCTACCAGGTCTTAATAATGCTTTATCTAGCATTTCTGGTCTGTTTGTAGCTGCTAATACAATAATTGTTTCATCAGAATCAAAACCATCCATTTCTACAAGTAATTGATTTAATGTTTGGTTATTCTCTGATTCTGCTCCGCTTGCATTTGTTCTTCTTGCTCCAATTGCATCTATCTCATCGATAAATACAATACATGGAGCCATCTTTCTTGCTTTTTCAAATAATTTTCTAACTCTTGAGGCACCAAGTCCTGCAAACATTTCTATAAATTCTGAACCACTCATAGATATAAATGGTACATTTGCTTCACCAGCAATTGCTTTAGCAATTAATGTTTTACCTGTACCTGGTTTACCACAAAGTAGGACTCCTCTTGGTACTTTAGCTCCCATTTTATAAAATTCTTCTGGTTTCTTTAAGAAATTAACTATTTCAACCATTTCTTCTTTTTCTTCGTCAAGTCCCGCTACATCTTCGAATCTTACATTTGTATCTTTTTCTTCGCTATCATATACCTTACCTTTATCTCCTAGACCTTGCATTTTAAATAGCATTATTATTAATGCTATCATTAATAAAGTTGGTAAAACTGTAAAAATAGTATCTCCAATAGATAATAGTGCATTAGGCTTGTTCTGGATAACTTCCATCTCATTTCCTTGCTCTGTTTTTGTCTGAATATATTCTGTAAAAGCTTGTAAACTTGGTACTATCGTAGTTTTTTCTTCTTCTTCATCTTTCAATTTTACCTTTACTGTAGTACTTCCAGTTGTTAGCTCTATTTTTTCTACTGTATTATTATTTATATTTTGAATTAATTCTGTATATGGTAATACTAATTTGTCCTTTTCTTCACCATTACTACTATAAATTAGATATGCTGCTATAGACAAAGCAATAATAATTACTAATAGTATTATAGAAGAAATCCAAAACTTTTTTGAATCATTGTTGTTATCTTTGTTCTTATTTGAATTTTCCATCAAAATGATATCCTCCTTATCTATACTTCTCCATTAGCTTCTTTTCCTACATTATTATCTTTTTCCTCTTTTTTATCATTTGATTCATCTTCTTTTTTATCTTTTTGTTCATCCTTTTCTTTTGGTTCTTGTTGTTCCTTTTCTTTTTCCTCTAATTGTTGTTTTAATTCTTTTTGTTTTTGTACTATAGTAGTTAATTCCATCTGTTGTTTAATTAGATTTTGACGTATTAAGAAAACAGCTGTAATTACATATATATAAGCAATTCCTCTATACATAATATTAAAATATTTTATTTCAAATCCAGTTGTCATTAGCACTATAGCATATATTAATAAAAGTATAATTGGTAATGTCATAGCATGTACAGAAATATTTACTAGTGCTGAAACTTTCATCCTTACTCTTAGTAGCATTGCAACAATATTACTTAACAATGCAAGAATAATTATATCTAATATACTCATAATTAAATATGTTATAAAGAATCCTAAAAATACTGTAAATGCTAAACTAATACATAATGAAATCATGTTGATACTATTAATATCATTTACAATATCCTGTTTAGTAAATTCATTTTTTCCATATATACTACCAATATCACTCATTGGTATCTCTTGTAAACCTGTTCCTGCATAACTATTTTTCAAATAAACTTTGTCTTTTAGTACAAGTACTCCTATATCATACAAATTTATTTTATCTTTATATTCGTTAATTTTAGTTTCATCTAAATCTTTTGTATCTGCAATAATTAGTACTTGGTCAGCAATATTATCTATTGTGACTGTTTCATCACTTTTAACATCTAATATTCCATTTGAATAAGAAAAATCTGGAATATCACTTGCTATAAAATTCTTTGCATTTGGAATTGTAACAACAACTTGTAAAACAGAAAATACTATTGCAATAATTACCGAAAATAGTATAGCTAATTTTAGAAAATAGAATATTCCTCTTTTCATCTCTTCTAATGCAAAATCTTGATATGAATCAAAATTAAATATACTATTTTTTATACTCTTAAAAAAACCTTGTTTTTTAGTTTTTTCCATTATCTATATAACCTCCTAACTGAAGAATCTACGTATAAAGGATTTGCATTCATTTTAACTTTTTCTCCTATTTTAAAATCTTCTCCTGTTATATCTACAGTAACATGATACATTCCGATTCTTCCTAGTATTGGATATCTTTTGTTATTTATTTCTACATATAATTTTGTATTTTTAAACAAACTCTTTATAGCTTGAATTACATCTCTTACTTTGTTTCCAAATGATAACATATCACTTGAAAGTTTCATATGGTATCCTTCTGCATAACCTGTTGGTACAATAGCAACCTTTGTTTCTTTTTTAGTTGTATATGTATTGGAATAACCTATATTCCAACCTTTTGGTAAAGTTTTTATTTCAGAAATTTCGCTTTCTAAATATCCTACTTTTTTTAGACCTAGTTTGTTTGCTACTGCCACTCTACCTAAAAAAGCAGAACCTATTCTTACTGCATCCAAATTCATCTGTGGAAATCTTATAAATGCTGAAGAATTTGATATATGTTTTATTGGAATATTAATTTTATTTTCTTCCAACACTTTTAAAACACTTAAAAATCTCTCGTATTGTAGGTTTGTCCATTTTTCTTTATAAAAAGATGTTGAAAAATGAGAAAAAATCCCTTCAATTGTTGAAAATTTTTGTAATTCCTTTATATCTTTTAGTATGGTTTCTGTATCAGTATATAAATATCCATATCTTCCGAAACCTGTATCTATTTTTATATGAACTTTAGGCGTTTTATTTATCACTTTTATAATTTTAATTAATGCATCTTTTGCTTCTGAACTTCCTATTGTTATAGTAATATTATTTTTTACCATATCCTCCAGTTCTTGTTCTATTGCTGTAGATGACATCATTAAAATATCTTCTTTTATTCCAGCTTCACGTAATTTTATGGCTTCGTCTGTACTTGCAACAGCTAAATAATCTATTCCATTATCTATTAAAAAATTTGCATATTCGTTTAACCCCAAACCATAACCATTAGATTTTACAATTGCTATTATTTTTAATTTGTCATTAACGCTTTTTGCATATTCTTTTATCTGTTTTATATTATGCTTTAAATCTTGCTTTTCTATAACTAAAATGCCCATCTTTTCTCCTCTTATGAACTTTAATCTCTGTTCCTAAATTTCAAAGCCTATCATTATTTTTTATGTCTATTCATTAAAAGGCTTCTAACTCTTTTAAACACAGTTTCTGATATTTTATATAATTTATATCTTACTGGTGAGTAATCCATGTGAAGTTCTCCTATAAATTCTGTGAACTCTGCACCAAAACCTTGTTTAAATCTATATAACCCATATTGAGGATGATTCTCGTCTACAACTCCTGAAACTCCTCTTAAGTCGTATATATCATCACCTCTAGAAATTGCAAGTTTTATCATTTCCCATTGTAATAAATAATTTGGCATTAAATTTCTGTGTTCATTACTGCTTGCCCCATATAAATACCAAGTTTTATTACCATACATAATAGGTATAACTCCTGAAATTGGTTTGCCATCATAATATGCCATTAATACTTTCATATGTTCTGGTGCTAATGCATCATACATTTGCTCGAAGTATTCTAATGGTCTTATCATAAACCCATCTCTTTTACCTGTCTCTATCATTATTCTATGGAAATCTTTTAAATCTTCTCTATTTCCCTCTTTTACAGTAACTCCTTTTCTTCCTGCTAATCTTACATTATATCTTGTTTTTGAATGAAACGCTTTAAATATTTCATCTTCTGTTTTTCCCTTTATATCTAATCTAAATACATATCTAGGTTGAATTTCGTCTCTAAAATCTTTTGCATCATCTTTTATTTTATAACCTAATTTTGTTACTATATCTCTAAATTCTTTATCATCACTTTTTATATCTGGTTCTATTTTTAATACCATTGCATGATATTTCTTAGCTAATTCTTTTGCTCCATCTGTTAATTGTTTTAAAACTTTTTCATCGTGAATATCGCAAACCGGTCCTCTTGATGAATACATTAAATATCCGAAAATTGGTATTTTTCTAAGTAAGACACTTAATGAACCTATTATATTATTATTCTCATCTTCAGCTAAAATAACTTCATTTTTCCAAAAATTTTTAACTTTTCCCCATTCTAAAGATTGTTGAAAATTACATCTCTCATGATGTTCCAAAAATTCAGTGTATTTTTGTCTATCTTCTTCACTATTCATATCTAAAAATCTCAATTTAATTCCTCCAATGTATATCTATTTTCATTTTCATATTTTACACTAACTATCTTTTTTTTACAAGTATTTTTCCCCTATTTAAACATTTAAATAGGGGAAGTAACTAGATATGTTATATAGGATTTTAATTAAGTAATTTTTAAAATTTAGCAACATCTTGAATTTCCAAAGCTTGTAAATAGCAATAAGAATATGATTATAAAGAATAATATTTCGCTATCTCCACATCCACAACACATATTTCCAAATAATCCACCATTATTACATCCACAATTTGATCCTCTATCTTCCTGCATTCTCTTCCCTCCTATCTTTGTTTTAGTAAACTTAAACTTGTTTTTTTATTGTGTAATAAAAAAGTTAAGTCCCTAGCCCGTGCAATTGCAGAGCATCTGCACATTTGAAGAAGCCACTTTTTTATATGATATATTATGCGAATTTCATTTTTTATGTTACAATAGGTATGGATATAAAAAATAAAGAGGTGATTTTTTTGGAACTACTTGCTCCTGCAGGAGATTTTGAATGTTTAAAAGCTGCTGTTCAAAATGGTGCAGACAGCGTATATTTTGGTGCCAGCTCTTTTAGTGCTCGTGCTTTTGCCAATAATTTTGATAATGAAGCTTTAGAAATGGCAATTAACTATGCAAAATTAAGAAATGTAAAAACACATCTAACATTAAATACACTAATTACAGATAATGAGTTTGAAGATGCTATAAAACTTGCAAAACATGCTTATAATTGTGGTATAGATGCAATTATCGTGCAAGATTTTGGACTTGCACGTTATCTAATTAAAAATTTTCCTGACCTTGATGTTCATGGTAGTACTCAAATGACTATTCACAATTTAGAATGTGTGCAAACTTTAGAAAAATTTGGCTTTAAAAGAGCTGTTCTTTCTAGAGAATTACCTATTTCAGAAATATATGATATTTGTCATAAAACTAATATAGAAACAGAAGTATTTATTCATGGTGCTTTGTGTCTTTCTTATTCTGGACAATGTTTAATGTCTAGCATGATAGGCGGTCGTTCTGGTAACAGAGGAAAATGTGCCCAACCATGTAGGTTGCCTTATAAAGTAAAAGGTATAGATTCTTCATTTAAATATTTAATGAGTCCTAAAGATTTATGTGGGTTAGAATTTATTCCAAATCTAATTGATGCTGGGGTTACTTGCTTTAAAATAGAAGGTAGAATGAAAAAGCCAGAATATGTTGCTACAGTTACAAGAATTTACCGTAAATATATAGATAAATACATAAATAAAGAAGATTACGAAATAGATCAAAAAGATGTAGATGATTTACTTCAAGTGTTTAATAGAGGAGGTTTTTCATCTGGTCATCTTAAGAACTCTCCTAATACTGATTTTGTTTATCCAGAAAAACCTAATAATGCTGGGATATATATAGGTAATATTTCTAATTATTATGCACATAAAGGATATGTGTCTTTTACATTAAAAAATAGTCTTTCCATTGGAGATATTATTTCATTTGATAATGATCATAAAAAATATACTGTTTCTGAGTTAATGAAAAATGGACTAAATCTGGCTTCAGCAGATGCAGGTGACAAAGTTACTATTGGTAGAATGAAAGGAAAAATATCTATTGGGGCAAAAATATATAAATTAACAAGTAAAAGTTTATTTACTACTGCAAATTCTTCTTTTACAAACACTGAAAATATCAAGACTTACTTAAATGCAAATATTATAATAAAAGAAGGCGAACCAATTGTATTAAAAGTTTCTACTATTAATAATAATGACAGTATATATAATAATATTACTGTTACTGAAAAGTCTGAAAGCATGCCTGTTCAAGCAATTAATAAACCTTTAGATATAGAAAGAATTATTACACAATTAAAAAAGACTTCTAATACACAATTCGAATTTAACGATATTAATGTTCAGCTAGACCCGAATTTATTTATACCTAATATAAGTATTATAAATGAGCTTAGAAGACAAGCTTTAGCTAATATAGAAACTACCGCTATAGAAAAATTCAAAAGAAATTTAGATATAAAATATTCTCCAGCTAACAGTGTTGCACCACAAATTACACAAAAGGGTATATCAGTTTGTTTTAATATTCTGGATGACACATTAGATTATACAAAGCTTAATAATTTTAGTAACGCATATATCCCTTTAAAATATTTTTATAATAATAAATATTTTGAGATTATTAATACAATTGCTAAAAAAGCTGATATCTATGTATATATGCCAATTATTATTCGTGGTAACTATAAGAATTTATTAGCAAATTATTTAAGAGCTGCTATAGAAAACTTTGATGTTAAAGGTATTGTTTTTTCTAATATAGGAAATGTTGAATATTTAAAATTTATTAAAGAGCAATATGGCAACAAATTAAAATTAATATCAAATTATACTTTAAATGTTTTTAATGATAATACTATAAAAGAGTTACTTGATTATGACATTGATTTAATAGAAATTTCTCCAGAACTAAATAAAACTAATATCTCATCACTTTGTAATTCTTATGGCGATAATATAGAAGTATTTGCATATGGAAAACTTCCGGTAATGAATACAAATTACTGTTTTTTAGGTAAATCAAATAAATGCTATCCAAATTGTGATAAAAAATGTTTTGATACTTCTAAAAAATATGCTTTGGTTGATAGATTAGGTTTTGAATTTAGATTTATTCCTGATAATATTCAAACTATTACAACTGTTTTTAATAGTAGAATCACATCTATTGAAACAAAAGATTTCAATGTAAAATCATGTAGAATTAATATTTTAGATGAAAATATTGATGAGATTAATAAAGTTATAAATACAGTTTCAAAAGGAAATAGATTAGAGGGAAATATGTATACAAATGGTAATTTAAATAGAGAAATTTAGGGATTTAGGGACATTCCGGGATTTGGGGATGTTCCTTTTTTCCCTGTTTTGCATTTAAGAAGCCTTTGACATATGAAAATCTTTCCTATAAAAAATATATTTAGTAAATACATACAACGCCAACAGACAGACACTTTTTATGGTGTCTGCCTGCTTTAATTTTATATCGGATTACTACTCAATTTGATAATTAATTCCATATTATCATCTTTTGCAGCTTTATTTTTCCTAATAGCTCCACATTTTTCGCATCTAAATATAATTACATAACCCTTTTTAGAATTTAATTCTATCCCAATTGGTTTTAAACTTCCATGGCATTTTTCTGCTCTATCTCCTGGATTTATATCTACATGTTTAGAATACAAACAATATGGACAATGATTTCTGCAAGAATATTCTAATTTTGGCACTAATTTTCCACAGTGTTCGCAAATAAATTCTTCATCTATTTCTGTAAATTTGCTATCTTTTAACATAATTAACTCCTAGTATTTAAAATCTCCATTTCCTAAAAATTCCCTTAATAAAGAATTTGTTGGTATTAAATCTTTTGGTATTTCCTCAAAATATTGTAGAATTTCGCATAATCTTTTTGCTTCTGAATATTCTGGCTCAGAACTATCAATTTCCTTTAGTAGTGGTAATGCCATTGTTTTTAATACTGAGATCTCATATACTAAAGAAGTATTAAACATAACATCTGCTTGTTCTTGATAAGGAAATATATTTTTTTGTTCCCCTCTATTTACTGATGGCCACATTCTTAAAGTATGAAGCGCAGAATATCCTCTGAATTGATAGTCTCTTACTATTCTTCTAATTAATCTTGAATCTGTTGTTGATATTCGATTAAAATAATCAATATTTAGTACCGTTAATGCACTAATATATATTTTAAACTTATTTTCTTTTGGAATACTCGCTGTTAACTTATCATTTAAGCAATGTATTCCTTCTATTACAAGTACATCATTTTTGTTTAATTTTAATTTATCTCCTCTATACTCTTTATGCCCTGTATGAAAATTAAATGATGGTGTTTCTACTTCTTCACCATTTAATAAACTTAAAATTTGGTTATTAAATAAGTTCATATCTATAGCATTTATATCTTCAAAATCATAATTTCCTTTTTCATCTTTTGGAGTATCTTCTCTTTCTACAAAATAGTTATCAACTGATATTGTAACTGGTCTTAATCCATTTAGCTCTAGTTGTAAACCTAACCTTTGTGCAAAAGTAGTTTTACCAGAAGAAGATGGACCTGCAATTAAAATAACCTTTGCATTTCTATTTTGTGCTATTTTATCTGCTATTTGAGAAATCTTTTTCTCGTGCAAAGCTTCATCTAATAGAACAATATGTTTTGCTTCACCATTTTGAACTTTTGTATTTAATTTATATAATGTATTTATATCTAATAATCTATGTATATTCTCGTAATCTTGAAGTGCTGATAATAATTTTGGATTATCTACAAATGGTTGTAATTTTGTTATATCTCTTCTATTTGGATATCTAATAATAAAACCATGTTTATATTTTTCTAATTTAAATATTTTCATATATTTTGTAGATATTGGCATAACACCATAAAAATAGTTATAATAGTCTTCACAATAATATAAAGTAACATGGTCTCTTTCTTTTATATCTTTTTGCAAAATACCTTTTAACGTTTTATTTTTTTCGTAAAATTCATCTGCCTCTTCTTTAGTCATTATAACTTTTGTAATTGGTAAATCTTCTTGAACTATTTCATTCATTCTGTTACTTACTGCTTCTAGCATTTCATCTGTAACTTTCATGTTGTCTATTTCAAAAAACATAGAATTTGATAATTGATAATCTACAGTTAATAAAGCTTTTGGGTATACTTCTGAAAAAGCTTTTGCCATTATATAACTTAGTCCTCTTATATAAATTCTAAGCCCATCTTTATCTGATATATCGATAAACTTTATATCAGTATCTTCTTTTAACATATGATTTAATGATTGTATTTGATTATTGCAAATACATGCAATAACATGTTCATTACATTCATTCTTAAACACATCAATTACTTTTTGTGGCTCTTGTATATCTATAGTTTTATCTTTATATGTTATTTTCATAGCATTCTTCCTTTCGTTTTTACTGCATAATATTTTATATTATATTGCTATTTAAGTCAAACTATTCTTAAAATCTGGCACATATTCTTCTTCGTGCTCACCCAAATCTTGCATATATCCATTCTCTATCCCAATTTTATATATATAGTCTTCTATTTGTTTGTATTCTTCAGTACCTATTTTTCTATTAAGCTCCTGTATATTTTTTGCTTTATATGTTGGAAAATATTGCGCCATAATACTTACATAAACTTCTTTTCCGATATTATCTATAATCCACTTTAAAATCTTTTTACTATTCTCGATTTCGTTTGGTAAGATTAAATGCCTTATTATTAAACCTCTTTTTATTATTCCATTTTCGTCTAATTGTGGTGGTCCAACTTGTTTATACATTTCTGTTATTGCTTTTGATGTTACTTCAAAATAATTATTTATATTTGAATATTTTCTACCTAATTCATTATTAGCATATTTAAAATCTGGTAGATATACATCAATATATCCTTCTAACATTTTTAATGTTTCTATATTTTCATAACCATTTGAATTATATATTATAGGTATTTTTAATCCTTTTTTTATAGCTATTTTTATTGCTTCTATAATGTGGTAAACATACATTACTGGTGTTACTAAATTTATATTATGTGCGCCCTTTTCTTGCTGTTCTATCATACTTTTTGCTAAAAAATCTATATCTACTTCTTGCCCCATTCCTTCTTGACTTATCTTATAGTTTTGGCAAAATACACAATTAAAATTACAGTTTGAAAAGAATATTGTTCCAGAACCATTTGTACCACTTATACATGGTTCTTCAAACTGATGTAATGATACTAACGAAATTTTTATTTTGTCTGTGGCTTTGCATCTTCCAACTTTTCCTTCTAATCTATTTATTTTACACATATGTGGACATAGTTTACATTCTTTTAATTCTTCTAACATTTTTCTACCTTTCTTTTTATGTCTATTTATTATTATACCTTAAATTAACAAAGAAATGAAGAGACTAGATATAAAATATCTTTGCCCCTCCATTCTATACATTAAAACTCTACAATAAATCTATTCATCTTTTCACCTAAATTTATTGTACTTTTATTTTTAATTTCATTTTTTGGAATTACATACATCTTTAAATCTGCATTTAGTATAAATAGATAATCTATATTAGTATTTATTAACGTTTTATATTCTTTTCCTTTTGTTCCTCCACAACTTTTTAACGAAAGTTGATATATGTTATTTTTAGTTTTACACCCTGTAGCCTTTACTTGTACTTTAGCTAACTTTCCATCTTTTTCTATAACTAAATCATAATCTTGTGTATCATTTAAAGGAATAGATACAACATATCCGTTACTTGAAAAATATGCTATTGCCATTCCCAATCCTGAATTTCCTTTTTCCTTATTAGAAGAAAATTTCATTGCGCTCCTTCGAACTTTTGTTTGCTTTTGGTTTTAAAAATAAAATACAAGTTTAGCTTGTACTTTATTGGTGGGCAGGGATGGATTCGAACCATCGTACTCAAATGAGAACAGATTTCTTACTACTATAGTTTTCACTACCATATACATGTTTGTAGTCTGGACTTTCTCTTTATCTTAAAATTAAGATACCAGGTATAAAGTCTCTACACTCGGAAATTTCTTTCCTAGCTCGGGATTGTCATCAGCCTTACTGTTAAGAGTTCCCCGAATTAGCCCGGTGTTCATCATATAATCACTTATATGAGCTGCAAGTTTAGGTTTTTGATAAACCAAAGACCACAGTCTGCCGCCTTTAGCCACTCGGCCACCTACCCATGTTATTAAATTAAAAAATGGTGCTCCCTCAAGGATTTGAACCTTGGACCCACCGGTTATGAGCCGGTTGCTCTGACCAACTGAGCTAAGGGAGCCTGTCGACGAAATTTAGTATACTATTTTTAATATAATATGTCAATACTTTTTTTACTATTTTTTTATTTTTTTACTAAAAATATTTCATCTATATTCAAAAATACTATATTACCTATTTATTAGGCAATATAGTATTTTATCACAATTTAGTTTTCTGTTTTTCCTTCTGGAAGTGCTGGAACTTCAAGAACTACTCTTATACTCATAATATATTTAATTGTTCTTACAAATTTGCTATTTTTAAATCTTTGCCATAAGCTTGGTTTTGCCTCAAATGTTTCTGATACATATTGCTCTTCTTGTGGTTCTTCCACTTTTTGAATTGTTTCTACTTTTGGTTGCTCTACTTTCTCTACATTTGATGGTTCAGCAATTGCAGCAACATTAACTTTCTTTTCTTTCTTTGCTTTTACTTTCTTAGCTTTTTGAATTGGCTCTACAATAGGTTCTACTTGTTCTTCTACTACTTCTTCTGCAGGTGCTGGTATTTCTTTTAATGCATCTGCTATTTCAAGACCAATATAACTTAATGCTTTTGATCTGTCTTCTATTCTTTCCATATCTATTTCAATATGTAAGTTTGATTCCAAATTAGATATTCTTGCTTTTAATAGTTTTAAAGCATCTTTATAATGATCTGTTTCTTTGCTTCTACTTCTTCCTATAATTAATAAAGTATTTATTATATCTTCATCAAAATCGTCTTGAGCCTCTTTTACTGCTTCTTTCCAATTTTTCTCTTTTGTTTCAACCTTCTTTAAAAGTTCTTTTAATTTTCCACCTAAACTTATATTCAATTCTCTTTGTCTTATTAAAGATTCTATTTGTTTAGTATTATCTTCAAATTGGCTTGTAGCAAATTCAACTAAATTAAAAGCAGCATTATAAACACTTGCAGGGAAATTTTGTTTCTTTGGATACTCTACCAAATATGTTTTTATAGCTTCTACTAAATCCTTAAAATAAGTATCATCATCTAATTGAATGATTTGTTTCTTACTCTTAGGATTAATCATTTTATGTACTTTTTCTATATTTGATAATATCTTCTCCTCAGTTATTACCATTCTAACATTTACTATGCCAGATCTAGACATGTAAATTCCCTCCTTTATCATACGTAAATTCCAAAAACTAAGTTTATTATACATCTTTCTTCATAATTCTACAATAATATTACCTTTAATTTTTTATTTCATTTTCGTAATGTTTTTGTAATATTTGTGTAATATTACTTCATTATACCTGATATAGCTATCTTTTCAATTTCCTTATACATTGATTGAATATCTAAATTCTTTTCTGTTTTTAATTTATATATTAAACAAGAACTAGTAAGACTAAATATTTCGGAAGCAATAACTTCTGGATCTCTATCTATAATTTCTCCTTTTTCTATTCCTTCCCTAACAATTTTTTCTACTATATTTAAATATTCAAATACATATTGTCTACTTCTTTTATTTCTTTCTTCTTTACCCCACATTTGGCTAAGAATTATTGTAATTAGACTTTCATATTTTACTATTACTTTAATTTGTATTAAAATTATTGCCCTTATTTTATCTATATAGCTAGAAACTTTGTCTGTTTTTATTTGAATACTATTTTTTAAAAGTTTCATACCTTCTTCTACTAAGAAATTAAATATTTCTTCTTTGCTAGAAAAGTGATAATACAAAGTACCTTTTGCAACCCCTACTGTAGCAGTAATTTCTTCTATACTTGTAGCTTCATATCCTTTATCTGCAAATAATTGCATAGCTGTCTCAAATATTTTTCTTTTAGTCTTATTCATTAACATATCTCCTATTTCTTTTAAATTTTAAAATAAAGAAATTCCTAATTTTAGTCCATCTACTTACTTTGACAACTAAATAAAATTTATTTGGATCTTTTTCTTCCATTGCTTTCTCCTTTGTATAACTTCTTTTTTAGTTTACTATAATTCTTTCTTTTTATCAATAGGCTTCTTCTAATTTTCCAATTAAATCTATCCCTTCATCGCCTATAATTTTGGCTGTAACTATTTTATTTTGCAAATTTTCTGCATTTTCTTTAATTTTTACCATTATATAGTTTGTAGTGTGACCTTTATAGTAACCATCTTCGAATTCTTCTATTAACACTTTTAAATTAGTATTTATATATTTTTTATTTTGATCTTTTTCATTTTTATCAGATAATTCTATTAATTTTCTACTTCTTTCTTCTTTTATATTTCCATCAACTTGATTTGGCATTTTTTCAGCTTTTGTTCCATGCCTTGGTGAATATTTAAATACATGCATTTTATAAAAATTAATACCTTTTAAAAACTCATAAGTAGTATTAAATTCTTCATCGGTTTCACCAGGGAATCCAACAATTATATCTGTAGTTAATGCAACGTTTGGATATGCTTTTCTTAACAATTCAGTTGCTTTTTTAAATTCTGCGGTAGTATAGTGCCTATTCATTCTTTTTAAAGTTTCGTCACAACCACTTTGTAATGACAAATGAAAATGATCACAAATTTTATTTAATTTGCTTAATCTATTAACAAAGTCTTCTGTAATTAATGTTGGTTCTAATGAACTTAAACGAATTCTTTCTATGCCATCTATCTTATTTATTTCTTCTAATAAATCTATTAAGCCAATATCTTCTTCCAAGTCTTTTCCGTATGATGCAACATGAATTCCTGTAACTACTACTTCCTTAATTCCATTTTTAGCTAGTTCTATAACCTCTTCTTTTACACTTTCTATCTTTCTGCTACGTATACGTCCCCTTGCATATGGAATTATACAATATGTACAAAATTGGTTACATCCATCTTGAACTTTTATTGCTACTCTATTTTTGTCTGTATAATTCACACTTCCAAAATCAACAAATTCTTTTTGATGCATTACATCTGATATATGTTCTTGTGGTTGTTTATTGGCTAATGCCTCTTCTACATATTTAACTATTTCTGTTTTTTCACTTATCCCTAATATTAAATCTATATCTTTTATTTCTTCTAATTTATCTGCCGCTACTTGTGCATAACAACCTACCGCTACTACAATTGCATCTGGATTTAATTGTTTTGTTCTTCTAATCATTTGTCTTGATTTTTTATCTGAAATGCTGGTTACTGTACAAGTATTTATTATATAAATATCTGCTTTTTCTGAAAAATCAACTAATTCATATCCCTTTTCTAAAAAAGCCTGAATCATTCCATTTGTTTCATATTGATTTACTTTACAACCTAATGTATAAAATGCTACTTTCATTTTTCTTCCTCTCTCTTACATTTAATCGCTATTATATCAGCAAAATCCATTTTTTTCAACAGTGAAATGGAAACAGGGAAATGGGGACGTTGTTTTTTTCCCTAATAAAAAAACAAGCTATTTTAATCCACTATAAAATAGCCTACGTTAAAATCCCGGATTTATCCGGGATTTTAACAACGTCCCCAAATCCCTATCAATCCCTATCTTCTATTTTCTTAATATTCTTAAAGCATTTAATACTGTAAGTAATGTAACACCTGTATCAGCTAGTACTGCAAGCCATATTGGTGCTGTTCCAAATAAGCCTACAATTAATACAACAAGTTTTGCAAGTAATGAAAATGTTATATTAAATTTTACTATCCTCATTGTTTTTTTAGCAATTCTTATTATTGTTGGCAAGCTTGCAATATCATTAGATATTAAAATTCCATCTGCTGTATTGTTTGCAATTTCTGAGCCTGTTCCCATACTCATTCCAAAATCTGCTGTTGCAATTACTGGACTATCATTTATTCCATCACCTAAAAATGTTACTTTATTCTTATCTGCTTGTAATTCTTTTACTTTATTTAATTTTTCTTGTGGTAATAATTCTGCATATACTTGTGATATTTTTAATTTGTCTGCAATATTTTTAGCAGCTTTTTTGTTGTCACCCGTTAATATTGCAACATCTTTTACTCCTGCCTCTTTTAAATTATCTAATATATTTTCCACATTTTCTCTTAATTCTTCTTTTAATGTTATATATCCTACAATTTGTTTATCCACTGCAAGTGTAATAGTATTATCAACATATTCTGCTGTATCTACATCGTATTTTTCCATTAGTTTTTTATTTCCGAATAAAATTTCTTTTCCGTTTATAACTCCATATAAGCCATGGCCAGAATATTCTATATAATCTTTTACTTCTAATTTCTCTATATCTTTTTTATAATTTGCAACTGCTGTTGCAATAGGATGATTAGATAAACTTTCTATACTATAAATATATTCTAACATTTCATTTTCTGGAATTTTTGTTGCTTCTAATTTATCTATAACCATTTTTCCTGTAGTTAATGTACCTGTTTTATCAAATGCAATTATATCTGTCTTAGATAAATTTTCTATGTGTTTTGTTCCTTTTATAATCATACCTTTTTTAGAAATTGCACCTATACAAGAGAAGAATGATAATGGTATAGAAATTACTAAACTACATGGACAAGATGCTACTAAGAAGAATAAAGCTATATCTATCCATTTGTCCATATCTGCACCTAATATTAATGGAACTATTACTAATAAAATTGCAATTACTATTACAATAGGTGTATATACTTTAGAGAATTTAGTAATAAACTTTTCTGTCTTTCCTTTATTATTTGTTGCTTCATATACTAAATCAATTATTTGTGAAGCCATAGAATCTTTATATTCTTTTTCTGCTTTAATATAAATTGCGCTATTTAAATTTATACTTCCAGAAATAACTTCGTTATTTTCTTCTACTCTAACAGGGTTGCTCTCTCCTGTAATTGGTGATGTATCTATTTGAGATGTACCAGATGTAACTATTCCGTCAACAGGAATCTTTTCACCAGGTTTTACAAGTAATATGTCACCTATTTTTACATCCTCTACTTTAACAACATTTACATTGTCTCCATCAACTAAATTAGCATTATTAGCTTTAATTTTAGTTATATCTTCTATGTTTTTATTAGATCTAGCTTCTGCAAATTCTTCTAAGAATTCACCTAATTTAAATAATAAAACAACCAAACAACTCTCTGGATAATCACCTTTTATAAATGCTCCAATTATAGCTATTGTCATTAATGTACTCTCTTCAAAATTTAATTTAAATAATTTTTTTATTCCTTCTATTAATAAATCATATCCTGCCAGTAATACAGCTATTAAATATATCCAAATTTTATATTCTGCTAAAGCTGGAATAAATCCAATTCCAAATAAAACTAATGAAAGTATATACAAAATTATTTTGCTTTTATTTTTTTCTTTTACTTCACATTCTTCATGATTATGACTACAACATGCCACGCTTTTCTTCCTCCTCTAAAATATGATCTAATGCCATTTGTATAATAAGTTCTACGTGCTCATCTTCTAGGCTGTAAAAGATTTGCTTTCCTTCTCTTCTAAATTTTACTAATTTACTATTTCTTAAAAGCTGTAATTGATGAGAAACTTGTGATTGATTTAAGCCTAATAATTCGCATAAATCACAAACACATAATTCTTCTTTCAATAGGCTACAAATTATTTTTAATCTAGTTTCATCTGAAAATAGTTTAAACATATTAGATAATTTTTGATATTCATCAGCTTTTGGTTCAAGTGATTTAACATTGTTTATTTTATTTAAATGTGGACAGTTTTCTGCACACACTAATTTTTCTTCTTCCATGTTTACCTCCTCTTACATCATATGAGCAAGTGTTCATATGATTACTTATTCATATGATAAATCAAAAAAAATAATCTGTCAAGATATAACAGATTATTTTTTAAAATTATTATTCATCTTTCTTTGTTTCTTCAGTAGCATCTTCTTTTACTTCTTCTTTAGCTGGTTCTTCAGCTTTTGGAGCTTCTTCAGTTTTAACTTCTTCTACAGGTGTAGCTTCTGTTTCAACTGTTTTAGCTTCTTCTACTGGAGCTTCAACTTTTTCTTCTACTACTGGTTCTTCTTCTATAGTTGCTTTTACTGTAATTTCTTTATCTTCAATTCTTGCACCAATTTGTTCTTTAGTCTTAGCAGCTTTACCAACTCTGTCTCTTAAGTAGTATAATTTAGCTCTTCTTGCTTTACCTACTCTTACTAATTCTACTTTTTCTACTAATGGTGAATGAATTAAGAATGTTTTTTCTACACCAACACCAGAAGCTATTCTTCTAACTGTGAATGTAGCATTTAGTCCTCCACCTTGTTTTTTAATAATAATTCCTTCAAATACTTGGATTCTTTCTCTATTTCCTTCTTTTATTCTTTGGTGAACTCTTACAGTATTTCCAACCTTAAGAACTGGTATCTTCTCTTTTAGATGCTCATGCTCTATTGATTTAATGATATCCATTATTTACTTCCTCCTTCTTTTAAATTTTTATATTCACTTAACATTTTTTGTTCTTTATCAGATAATTTAATTTCTTTTAATAAATCTGGTCTTTTTAAATATGTATTTATTATTGACTGATTTCTTCGCCATTTTTTAATATTTTCATGATGTCCAGAAAGCAATACTTCTGGAACTCTTTTACCTAAAAATACTTCTGGTCTAGTATATTGTGGATATTCTAGCAATCCATCTGTAAAAGATTCTTCTTGTACAGAATCCTCTTTTAGAACTCCTTCTACATATCTACTAACACTATCTATCAAAACCATCGCTGGTAGTTCCCCACCAGTTAATACATAATCACCAATAGAAATTTCCTCATCTACAATTTCATCAATTACTCTTTGGTCAATACCTTCATAATGTCCACAAAGTAATATGATATTTTCTTCTTTAGCCAGATCTTGTACCATTTGTTGATTTAAAGTCTTTCCTTGTGGTGACATATATATAACTTTAACATTTGGTTCTTTAACAGAACAATATGCATCATATACAACTGTTGGTTCCATAACCATTCCAGCACCACCACCATAAGGAGTATCATCTACTTTTTTATGCTTATTTTTAGAAAAATCTCTAATATTTATTAAATTAATATCTATTAGTCCCTTTTCTTTTCCCCTCCCAATAATACTTTCATCTAATGCTGAAAACATTTCTGGGAAAAGAGTTAAAACATTAAATTTCATTCTTCCTCCTATATCAAACCTGGAATAAGATTAATTGTCATTTTCTTATTTTTTAAATCAACTTCTTTTACAACATCTGCTATAGCAGGAATTAATATTTGTTTTCCGAGATTGTCTTTTACTACATATACATCATTACTACCAGTTGGAAATACATCTTCTATTTTACCTAAATATTCATTTTTATCTGAATAAACATCAAGACCTATTAAATCTACAATATAATATGTATCTTCTCCTAAGTCTTCTTGACTTTCTTTTTCTGTCTTCAAATAAAAATTTCTATATTTTTCTGCTTCTTCTATAGAATCTATTCCTTCAAGTTTTAGTAAGACTTGATTTTTATTATATCTTACCTGTTCTATTTTAACTTTTTTAAGTTCATTTTTTAATTGTATATATACATACTTTAAATCTTCAAATTTGCTAATATCATCTGTAAAAGGATTTACTTTTACAACACCCTTTAAGCCATTTGTATTAACAATTTGTCCAATCTCTATATATTCCATATTAACCCCTTTTAGTTAATGAATTCAATTGTAACTTTTTTGTTTTCCTTTGATGCTACAGATTTCATTATAGCTCTTACTGCTCTTGCTACTCTACCTTGTTTTCCTATAACTTTACCCATATCATCTTCAGCAACTTTTACTTCGTATACAACTGATTTTTCACCATTTAATTCTTTTATAGATACTGCATCTGCATTATCTACTAAATTTTTTATCATTATTTCTAAAACTTCTTTCATTTGTTTATCCTCCTGTCATTAATCATTGTTTGCTAAGTCTATTAATTTTTTAACTGTATCTGTAGGTTTTGCTCCATTTTTAATCCATGTTGCAACAGCTTCTTTGTCTAAAACTATTGTTGATGGTTTTGTCATTGGGTCATATGTTCCTACTTTAGCTATAACTTTTCCATCTCTTGGACTTCTAGAGTCTGCTACTACTATATGATAAAAAGGTGCTTTTTTCTTTCCTTCTCTTTGTAGTCTTATTTTTACCATTTATTTCACCTCCTAAAAATCTAAGTAATCTATTATTAATTATTATTAATAATCTACATTTTAAAATCTTTTAAGTCATTCATATTTAAGTTTTTCATCATGTTCCTCATTCCTTTACCTGACTTAATTTTTTTCATCATTTTTTGTGTTGTTTCGAATGAAGTCATGAATCTATTAATTTCTTGTACTGATGTTCCACTACCATTTGCAATTCTTTTTCTTCTACTTGCATTTAAAAGTTTTGGATTTCTTCTTTCTCCAGTTGTCATTGAACAAATAATAGCTTCTATTTTATCAAATTCTTTATCATCTACTTTAATATTTTTTAGTTGATTCATTCCCGGAATCATTTTTAATAAAGATGAGAAAGAACCCATTTTCTTTACTTGTCTTAGTTGTGCTAAATAATCATTTAAATCGAAACTTTGCTTTCTTAATTGTTCTTCCATTTTCTTAGCTTCTTCTTCGCTAAATGATTCTTCAGCTTTTTCTATTATAGAAAGTACATCTCCCATTCCTAAAATTCTTGATGCCATTCTGTCTGGATGGAATGGTTCTATGTCACTTAATTTTTCTCCTGTTGCTATATATTTTATTGGTTTGCCTGTTACTTTTTTTACTGATAATGCTGCACCACCACGTGTATCACCATCTAACTTAGTTAAGATTATTCCATCTATTCCTACTTTTTCGTTAAATGTTGTTGCCACATTTACAGCATCTTGACCTGTCATACTATCTACTACTAATAAGATTTCTTGTGGTCTTACATTTTGTTTTATATTTTGTAATTCTTGCATTAAGTCTTCATCTATTTGAAGTCTACCTGCAGTATCTAGTATTATTACATCATTTAGTTTTTTTATTGCTTCGTCTATTGATCTTTTAGCTATATTTACTACATTTTTAGAAGTTTCATCACTAAATACTGGAATGTTTAATTGTTTACCAACAACTTGAAGTTGCTTTATAGCTGCTGGCCTATAAACATCACATGCAACTAATAGCGGTTTTTTACCTTGTTTTCTTAATACATTTGCAAGCTTACCTGCTGTTGTTGTTTTACCAGAACCTTGCAAACCTATTAACATTATTACTGTTGGAGCATTTGGTAAAAATGTAATTTTACTTTCTGTTCCTCCTAATAATTCTACTAATTCGTCTTTAACTATTTTTATTACTTGTTGGCCAGGTGTTAAAGATTTTAAAACATCTTGACCTAAAGCTTTTTCTTGAATTACAGCTATAAATTCTTTTACTATTTTATAGTTAACGTCTGCCTCAAGTAATGCAAGTTTAACTTCTCTTAGCATATCTTTTAAGTCAGCCTCTGTAACTCTTACTTTTCCTTTGAATTTATTTGTTATACTTTGTAATTTAGAAGATAATCCTTCGAAAGCCATTATTTTCTCCTTACTTTAAATTAATTTTTTCAAATCATTTTTTATTGATTCTAAAGTTTTCTTATCTTGTATATTTAAGCTATCTAATTTAGAAATAATACCATTTACTAGTTCTTCTTGTTTTTGCATTTTCTTCATAAGACCTAATTTATTTTCTAAATCATATAATTTTATTTCTCCACTTTTTATATTATCTCTTACTGCTTGCCTTGTAATATTATAGTTTTCTGCAATTTCTGATAAAGAAAAATCATTGTTATAATATTCATCTAATATCTCGAATTGTTTTTCTGTTAAAGTGTTTTTATAAATTTGAGATAATATACTTATTTCTATATTTTTTTCCATCATTACACCTTCTCTTTTTGTAATGCTATTATACTTTACACTATTTTAGTGTAAATGTCAAGAGCTTTACAGCAAAAAAATCGGGATTTAAGGAACGTCCCCAAAATCCCGATTTGGAAAAAACGTCCTCAAAACCCCAAAATTTCTAAAACAAATTCCTTATTAATAAACTTTCTTTATCTTTTATATGATTTATCACATACACACAGTCATCAAGTTGTGGTACAGCTTGGTTATATTCTTCTACATCTATATTTCCTTTAATTAATGTTAGTTGTCTTGCTACTTTTTCTAATTCGTTATGTTCTATATAACAAGATAACAGGTTTAATTTTGAATTCCATTCTTGTTCTACTTTTGTTATCTCATCATTTATTTTATTTACATCTTTATCTTCTTTTAACATTTCATTTCTTAAATTTCCTAAACTGTCATTTATACTAAAAAATACTTTTTTCGTATAATTATTACTTAGTAAATCCATACTAAATATTAAAATAACTACTAAAATGCACACAATAATCTCTTTATACATTTTTGTTTTTCCTTTCCTTTGCTTGGCAGAAAAATTGCCCTTCACCATCTATTGTCACTACTAAAGCATCTTTAGGTTTTATTTTAAATTTAGATATCTGCTTTTCTAACCATTTTTCATCTTTACCTAATTTTCTTAAATTTTCTTTCATAATTACCCCATCTATAACTAAATCATATGAAATTCCTTCATATTCAGGTTCTAAATTAAAGTCTTTTACTACCACATTTCGTTTTTCTGGTTTTGGAATAACTGTTATTTGACCACTGGTTTCTAATATCGCATATTCTACATCTCCAATATTAAAAATATTATTTGAGCGTAGTCTTTCTTCTAATTCATTTATGGTAAATCTTTCTCTTTTTAATATTTTTTCGTCAATTCTTCCTCTGTAAATTAAGATAGAAGGTTTGCCACATATTACTTCTCTAAATTTTAAACTTTTCATATTAAGAACTGAAATTAGTAAATGCATAACCAGTAAACCTAAAATAGGAATTAATCCATTTAATATAGGTGTTCCAACATCAGACATAGGAATAGAGGCTAAATCTGCAATCATAATAGAAATAGCAAGCTCAAATGGCTGTAATTGTCCTATTTCACGTTTTCCCATTAACCTCATAACTAATAAAACAAATATGTATATAATTATGGCTCTAAAAAAATTTGATAACATAATATCACCTACTTAGATTTTCAATTTTATTATGCCATTTTTTATTTTTTTTATACATTTTGAATAATTATTTAACTTGTGTAAATAATACTATTATGAAACCAATTTAAGGAGGTTTTATATTATGGCTGATAGTCAAATGAATGTAAAAGGAAATTCAACTACAAGTACCATGGGACAAATACTATGGAGATTAGTAACATCTGCTGTAGTTCTAGCTATAACTGCATTTTTCACTCCTGGTTTCTCTATTAATAATCTTTGGACATTAGCTATTGCTGCTATAGTTCTTTCTATTATGGACTATGTAATTACTAAATTTACTGGTTTACATGCTAGTAGCTTTGGTAGAGGTATTGTCGGTTTCGCACTTGCAGTCGCTACATTATATGCTACACAATTTTTCGTTGCAGGTTATACAATATCTTGGATGGCAGCAATAATTGGTGCTTTAATTTATGGAGTTGTAGATTATTTTATTCCAGGTACTCAAAGTGTATAATTCTAGAATAATTTAATTTTGTATATATTCTGGCAATTATATTTATAGCAAAAAAGAGCAAGGGATTTTCCTTGCTCTTTTTTCATATTAATCTATTTTTTCTACTATCTCATTTTGGTTTTTGTATATAGAATGTTCTGGAACTACTCCTCTTATTGATGATAGTGGATATATATTTGTATGTTTTCCCACTACAGTTCCTGGGTTTAATACAGAACCACATCCAACTTCTACTTCATCACCTAACATTGCACCGAATTTTTTTAATCCTGTTTCTATTTGCTCTTTGCCATTTTTTACAATTACTAATTTTTTATCTGATTTAACATTAGAAGTAATTGAGCCTGCTCCCATATGTGATTTATATCCTAATATTGAATCACCTACATAATTATAATGTGGAACTTGTACTTTATTAAACAGTATTACATTTTTTAATTCCGTTGAATTACCAACTACTGCACCTTCTCCAACAATAGCTTTTCCTCTAATAAATGCACAATGTCTTATTTCTGCATTTTTTCCGATTATTGCTGGGCCTGCTATATAAGCAGTTGGTGCTACTTTAGCACTTTTAGCAATCCAAATATTTTCTCCTTTTTCTTCATATTCATTTTTATCTAAAGTTTTACCTAAGCTTATAATAAATTCTTCTATTTTTGGTAAAACTTCCCATGGATATGTAACTCCCTCAAAAATATCTTTAGCTATAGTTTGCTCTAAATTATATAAATTTTCTATTCTACATTCTTCCATTTTGTTTCCTCCAATAATCATTATATAACTTACTTGCTGTTGCTGGACTATCTACACCTTCTTTATTTTTTACTGGTGCAAAATCCTCTTCTCTTTTTCCTCTTACAATAGAAATTTGATTAAAAAATTCAAATGAATCAAATATAAAATATTCAAATTTATAAGCATTTGGTTCTTCGGGTTCTATCATTTTTCCATTTTCATCTATATAGCTGTATTTTTTATGTGCTTTATGATATTGCAAATTTTGTAAACTTATTTTTTCTAACGCTTTTAAACTAAATAAATTACACATTACATGTGATTCGCCAAATAGAATTTCACCGTTTTCATCTTTTGCTTCTATCATATCTTCTGGAAGCTCTGAATATTCAATAACTTTAACTTTTCCGTCTTGAATACATAATGATCCTATTCTTTCTCTTGGTGTATTTTTAAATATAGATCTTGTTGCAATTTGTGAGCCTTCTTTAATAGCTACTCCCATTAGTAATGTATCTACCATTTTTAATAAAACATTATCTATAGAACCAATGTATACCCATTCTATTCCTTTTTCTTTCATATCATCTAGTACACCTCTCATGTACATAGATTTAAATATACTTCCATTGCCGTCTGATGCTTTTTTAATATTGTAGTTTTCATCTAGCATTATTTGACCATCTTCTGTTATTAATGGTAATTCACCTTGTTCGAAAAATCCCACATATTCTTTATTATATCCAAAATAATTATGTTCTTCCATGAAATCTACTATTTCTTGATTATTCTCATGGCTTGTCATAATATACCATGGAATTATAGTATTGTATTGTTTATTTGCTCTTTGTAATGTATCTACTATTATTTCGAATAAATACTTTGGCTCTGGTTCTACATCAATTTTAAAAGTTCCTTTTGCACCCTTATATCCTAATCTAGTTCCCTGACCTCCAGACATTGTTGCTACTGCAAATTTTTTATTTCTTACAACATCTGCTCCTATTTCTTCATAAGTTTCTCTTTCTTTTTTAGATATTTTATCTGGATTTAGTGATTTTATTGGTTTTAGTTCGCCAACATCTACTTCAGCTTCTTCTTTAATATTGTTATATAATTCTTTTAATTGTGTAAAATTTATATCTTTTAATTGTTCAATTATCTTATTTTTTATTGTTTCATCTACATTTTCTAATATTTTTAAAGTTCTTGTTTGATTATATTTTTTTAAATTTTCTATTACATTTTCATCTTTCATACTAAACCTCCGATTCACTGCTTTATTTTATCATATGCTTTTTTATTTTGCAATGTTTATAAATTCACCTTCATTTTTTGCAATTTGTGGAATATCTTTTACAAACCTCTAATATATTTAACTAAAGTAACTTAGTACAAACATTTTCTATGAGGAGGTATTTTATAAATGGAAAATATTAATGTATACGAAGATATTGCAAAACGTACAGATGGTGATATCTATGTTGGTGTTGTTGGACCTGTTAGAACCGGTAAGTCTACTTTTATAAAGAATTTTATGGATTTGTTAGTTATTCCTAATATCGAAAATGAATATAAAAAAGAACGTGCTACAGATGAACTACCACAAAGTGCCTCAGGAAGAACAATTATGACAACAGAACCAAAATTTGTTCCTAATGAAGCTGTCGAAATAACTATTGGCAATAATATTAAATTAAGAACTAGATTAGTAGATTGTGTTGGTTATTTAGTTAATAATGCTATAGGGTATTTAGAAGATGATGTGCCTAGAATGGTAAAAACACCTTGGTCTGACGAAGAAATGCCTTTCGAACAAGCTGCAGAAATAGGAACAAAAAAAGTAATAGAAGAACATTCTACAATAGGTATTGTAATGACTACAGATGGTAGTTTTACAGATATTCCTAGAGAGGATTATGTTAATGCAGAAGAACGTGTTGTAAATGAATTAAAATCTTTAAACAAACCCTTTGTTATTGTATTAAACTCTGAAAATCCTAATTCTGAATATACAAAAGAATTAGCTAGAAGTCTGGAAGTAAAGTATGAAACTACCGTAATTTGTATTAATTGCTCTGAATTAACTCTTGATGATATAAATAATATATTCTCTAAAGTTTTATATGAATTTCCTATTAATCAAATTAATATTAATTTTCCAAAGTGGATAGATATTCTAGATGAAAGCCATCCTTTAAAATGCACATTATTAACTGATTTAAAATCTGCATTTGAAAAGGTTAAAATTCTAAAACAAATTGACACCTGTATTCAAAACTTATCATCCTCTGAACTTATACAAAAGGCTTGTGTAGATAAAATTGAACTTGGAACTGGAAGTGTCTATATATCCATTGTGCTTAAAGAAACTCTATTCTATAGTGTACTTACAGAAATTTCTGGTGTTTCAATTTCTAATGATGGCGATTTATTCAAAACAATGGCTGAATTTTCGGACGTAAAGAAAGAATATGATAAAATATCCTTTGCCTTGGAAGAAGTTAAAGCCAAAGGTTATGGAATTGTTACACCTTCAATTGATGAATTAATTTTGGATGAACCAGAAATGGTCAAACAAGGCTCCAGATTTGGTGTAAAACTTAAAGCGAAAGCACCTTCTATACATATGATACGAGCTGACATAGAAACAGAAGTATCACCAATAGTAGGTTCTGAAAAACAATCCGAAGAGTTAGTGAACTATTTATTAGCTGAATTTGAAAATGATCCTAAAAAGATTTGGGAATCTAATATTTTTGGTAAAAGCTTACACGAACTTGTTAACGAAGGTTTACAAAGTAAACTAGCTCATATGCCAGAAGATGCTCAAATAAAATTACAAGAAACTTTAGAAAGAATTGTAAATGAAGGTAGTGGTGGATTAATTTGTATAATATTATAAAAGCAGGCAATAAACCTGCTTTTATGCTATTTTTTCTATATCTATTCTCGCCCTTGGATAAGTTATATCCTCAATTGTAACAGCTTGTAGTTTTAACTTATCACCAGCATTTAATTTCAGTATAACAGTTCCAGTTAACGTAATTCTGTTTTCTGTATTTTGCCTTAAAATTGGCCCTTCATTAAAAGTATTTTCTACCGCTGTATTATTAACAAGCAAGACGCAATTAAGATTAAATGTTCCTAAGTTTTCCGATGTTCCATATAGCTGATATGATATTTGGTATACTCCACTTTCATTTATATCTATCTCATCACTATCAACTGTATGTGACAGTGCGTTTCCGAGTACTATATCATTTTGGCTAAATTTTATAGTCGTTGTTCCTACTTCCGGATTATCTCCATTAACTGCTATTGCTGTTAATATATTTTTTTGTTCTGGCATCATTGCTAATGGTATAAATATAATTATAAAAACGCATAATATAAATATAGCTAACATACAACCACTTAATATATCTTCTTTATTTTCTTTGCAACAATACATAATAATTCCTCCATAATATATTTTATGAAGGAATTATTTATGTGTGATTCACGTAAAATATGGGCAAAAGATGTAATCTTTTCCCCATATCTTACTTAAGCATGTCACATTATTTTACTCTGTTAAGTTTTTTTCCACTGTAACTTTTAGTGGTATTTTTATAGCACTCTCACTAAAATCAAAGAAAGGTGTTCCTATTTTAATTCCGGTTCCATCAACTGCACCTAATCTTACCAGTTGATCATCTTCATACTTAACAATAGCAACATTGTTACCATTTTTAAGTACGAAAAAGTTTTCTAAGCCAGTAAATTCTTCTGCTAATGGCTTTATTTCGTCTGCATCAATATTTATCATATTGACATCATCCGAAATCTCAACCATATAAAGTTCCTCACCCTTTCTGGCTAAGTATTCATATGGAGCTGGTAACCATCCTTTTTCTTTTATAGAGTCAAATTTATGAAGCACGGATGCTTTTCCTTCAGTAAGTAATATTATAGTATTACCCACTAGCTGTGGATAACACACATCTTCTGGCTCTTTGCTCAGCGAAAAATTCATTTCAGCTAGATGGCATTCGCCATTTTCCTTTGTTACACCTACTAACCGATATTCTTCTATATCCTTTTCTATAACAAACAACTTAGCTTTTTTTAACCAAGTTATTGCATACGCGTTAGAGAAATCAATCTTAGAATCTGCATAATTATAAATTATATTTCTAAGACAGTTATTTCTTAAGGTTAGTATGATATATGGAAGTTTTTCTATCTTATACAAGTTTGCAAAATCTGTGAACACTTCCAATTCTAGGTTTCTTGTCACCTCAAACATTTTGTTCGTGCATTTTTCATTTATTATGAAGATAAAATCTTCTTTCCAAGTATTATACATCACCTCAAACCGAGGTTTATAGCTCTTTAATATGATTTTGTTGTTTCTTACAACATAAATCATATTTCTTGGTGATGCAAATAGCCGAATATTATACTCTTTTAATTTAGTATAATATTTACTTTGATTTGTTACATCTTTTACCCAGCCAAAGGCCACGCAGAGTAACTTGATTCTAAGTAACAATGTGGTAAAAAATTCTCTCATGCTTTTTCCTCCTGGCATTACGCCATATTTAGTTTGGTTTACTCGTTATCTTTTCTATTATAGCAGATTATACATGTCATGTAAATCAATTAACCAAAAAATAAGAGAAACTTTTTCGCTCCTCTTATTATTAACTATATTATTCGTAATCTACTTTACTTAGCTCTGGATATATAAATACAGAACCTCCATCTGATACCTGGCCACTTGGAAAATGTGTTTTGTTAAAATTTGTTTCTCCTCGTAAGAAATATCTAGTTTTAGTTGAGGTAGGTACTCTTCCACTACCTATAATTGTTGGATCATCCCAAGTAACATCTATCGCATACCATTTATTATTAAGCATAACATAATTCCATGCATGTGCTTCTGTTTGACCAGCAGAATTAGTTCCAGTTCCTACTATTTCGACACAAGGTACACCTACAGCATCTAGTAAATATTTTAATGATTCTGCATACCCTTCGCAAACAACGTTTTGTTCTACTAACGCACCATATATATTTCTAGTATTTATTCTCGTCATTGAAGAATCATATTCTATATAATCTACTAAAAAATCATGTATTCTTTTTACTTTAGTGTATGGGTCATCATTTGCTACCTGACTTGCAATATCTGCTTTAATCATTTCCAATCTATTTAATGCAGAATCTACATCTGTTTTTGAAGCAAATCCCTCTACTAAATAGCTTCCTGCTTCTGATGGTTCTATTGAAACTTCATATTTTGTTCCAAAAATATTAGTAGTAGAATATATCATTAATACCATTTTAGTTACATCTATATAAAATACTTCTGGATAATCTAACCCAAATGCATCCAATGCTGCTTGATACGCTACATTCAATCTTTCTTTTCCATTTTCTTCGTTTAATAAGCTATTAAATTGTTCCCCAAAATCAATTTTAGCAGTACCGGTTTTTAAATTTTCTATATTATCTTCAACAGCAGAATATATTATTTTAGCATTTGAATCTAGTTGATCGTAATAGTATTTATATTTACCAGAAGATACTGTAGTACTAGTGTTTTGATTTGCTGATTGAACATCTAAAGAACTTGATAATAATGTGTTAGAACTACTTCCTGTTGGTTCTAATGGCTTAATTGTTTCATTACTAACTTCATTTGTTCCTGTAACCAATGCCAAAATATTATTTGTATCTATACCCATATATTGGATAAAAGCATATGCTATTCCACCAATTATTCCTAAAATTAAAACTATTAATATAAATGTTAAAATTCTATTTTTCATAAAAATCTCCTAATTTTTCTAGTATCTATTTAACCAAACACAAGATTTTCTACGCATTAGTAAATGCTAGAAAATCTAACTTTTGCCATAAATATCTACTACAAAAAATTCTCCTACTAGGAGAATTTTTCTAGTATCTATTTAATTATATCATTTAAATTATACAGTTGTATATAGTAATTTTTTCAAAATTGTACATATTTTTTTATTTATTGGAAATTACTAATTTAAATAATTATATACAGGAGTAAATTAATGAATTTTTCAAGATTAAAGCAATCTCTTACTAATTTAATAACATATAAAGGTCCACAAGATTCGTATGATTTTTCTGTAAATATATCTACCTCAAAAAATATAACTAACGAAGCTAATGACAAAGTTTCTAGTAATTTAAAAGATAATAAGAATATTATTGACAGAAAATATAACACATTAATAAATAGTGATATTATAATTAGAAAATTTAAATTAAAATCTAATAATAAACCCTATTCTGCTTTTATTATATACATTGATGGAATGTCTGATTCAAATTTAATTAATCAATTTATATTAAAACCTTTAATGTTAAGAAATAAAGCAAATACGTACAAAACTCAGAGTCTAAAAACTATTAATAAAGATAAAAAGGTTATTATACAAAGAGATTCTAATGACTTAGCAGTAGAAATAGAAAATTCATTATTACCACAAAATTCTTTAGTAAAAGAAACAGAGTTTAATAATATTTTTTCTGCTATTAATATGGGAAATTGTGTCCTTTTTGTAGATACCTTAGATACTGCTTTTAATTTAGATGTAAAAGGTTTTAAACAAAGAAGCGTAAGTTCTCCAAATAATGAAATAATTATTAAAGGTCCACAAGAGGCCTTTGTCGAATCAATTCGTGTAAATACTTCTATGTTACGTAGAGCAACAAATACTGAAAATTTAGTTATAGAAAACGTTTTAGTTGGGAAATTAAGTAAAACACCATGTGCTATATGTTATTTAAAAAATATAGCGAATTCAGATTTAGTTGCAGAAGTTAGATATCGTTTAAATAATTTAGAAATAGATACCCTTCTTTCTACAGGTCAATTAGAACAATTAATATGTGAAGATAATAAATACAATATTCCACAAGTATTATCAACAGAAAGACCAGATAAAGCCGCAAAAAATTTATATGCAGGCAGAGTTGTAATTTTAGTAAATGGAAATCCATATTGTATTATTTTACCAGCAACCATAGTTGATTTCATCTCTTCACCTGAAGATACAAATTTAAAGCCTATTTTTGCTAATTTTTTAAAAATCTTAAGATTTCTTGCTATGGGCATAACTTTGTTACTTCCTAGCATATATATTGCAATAGTTGATTTTCATCAAGAACTATTACCAACAGAATTATTATTCTCCTTATGGGCATCTAGAGAGAATGTACCTTTCCCTATAATTTTTGAATTATTAGTAATGGAAATTTCATTTGAATTAATTAGAGAAGCTGGCCTAAGAGTTCCTTCTCCAGTTGGCCCCACAATTGGAATAGTAGGTGCACTAGTTTTAGGGCAAGCCGCAGTAAGTGCTAGTATTGTTAGTCCTTTCCTTATAATAATTGTTGCAATTACAGGTATTGCCTCTTTCGCTATTCCAGACTTTTCTTTTGGATTTCACTTAAGGATTACTAGATTCTTATTTACGATAGCTGCATATATTGCAGGATTTTTAGGAATTGCAATCGGGTTATATGTTTATTTGTGTATTCTTTGTAGTATTAAATCATTTGGCGTTTCCTATCTAAATCCAAATGATAGTATTAACTTTAATAAAAAATCTAATAATTTCTTTGCTATGCCAACATGGATGCAAGAATTTAGACATAATTACATTCATCCTAAAAAAGAACGTGCACAAAACAATATAAGTATGAAATGGAGGCATCCTAATGAATAATATAAAATTAAGTAATTTAGAATCCGTTGGGTTAGTGCTTATAATTATTATAAATCATGTTATACTTAATTTTTCTAAAAGTATAATAGCTAATACAGGTTCTGCCTCTGCTCTTAATAATATATTTATTGGAATAATAGTTCTATTATTTGTTCAACTACTACTATTCCTATTTAAACATTTTTCTGGTCAAGATATTTTAGATGTTTCGCAGTATTTAGGAGGAAAAATATTAAAAGTAATTACTGGATTTCTTTTTATAACTTATTTTATAGTTTTTACAAGTATTCTACTTAGAAGTTTTTCGGAGAATTTAAAAATAATATATCTAGACAAACTTCCTATAATAGTAATTGTAATATTTTTTATTTTCGCAATTACTTTCGGAAACAAATTAGGCTTTAAGGTAATTTCTAAAGTTAATTTATTAATACTTCCTGTCATTCTTTTTTGCATAATTTTCGTTTTGCTTGCTAATTTTAAGAATTATGATTTTAATGGGCTATTTCCTATTTTGGGAAGTGGAATAAAATCAACTTTTATTACGGGTTTAAGTAATATGTTCGCATTTTCCAGTCTCTCTATACTTTATTTTTTACCTCCAATGGTAGAAGATGCAAATTCATTTAAAAAAATCGCAAGAATTTCAACCATTCTATCAATAGTATTATTCTTTTTTAGCATACTTTCTTTTTTAGCACTATTTCCTTTTATAAGAAATAGTGAGGAAATAATGGCACTATATCTTGCTACTAGGTATATCGAATTTGGTAGGTTTTTCCAAAGACTTGATGCAATATTTTTGCTAATTTGGACAGTTGCAGTTATAAGTTACCTTTGCATAGCTGTAGCTCTATCTATAAACGTATTCAAAAAAATTTCTAATATAGTAGATGCTAATGGTGTTCTTTATTGCTTTGCTGGAATAATTTTTCTTATAAGTCTAATTCCTACTAATCTGGCACAATTAAATTTTATCGAAATTAATATATTTAAATATGTAGTATTTATATTATTATTTGCATATAGCCCATTAGTTTTAATATTTGCCAATATAAAAAAGAGATTGAGGGGTGGAAAAAATGAAAAAATTCCGTAGATTTTTACTCTATATTCTTGTGTTTTGTATTATTTCTATCCTTATTTTCTCACTTTCTGGTTGCTACAGTATTCAAAGTATAGACGATTTAGCATATGTGGTTGCACTCGGAATAGATTTGGGACAAGATAATAATTTAGAGCTTACAATACAACTCACTTTTCCTAATAGCTCTGACAGTAGCTCTACTTCCGGTGAAGCAGCTCCAACAATTATAAATAGTGTTGAATGTTCATCTATTAATAGTGGTATAAATTTACTAAATAGCTATATTAGTAAGGAAATTAACCTATCACATTGTAAAGTTGTAATATTTTCTGAAGCAATTGCCAACAGAGGAATTGGTTCAGAAATATATACTCTTTCTAATCAAGTAGAAATAAGACCTGATTGCAATATAATTATTTCTAAATCTTCTGCTAAGGAATATATTACAAATTCAAAACCAGAATTAGAAAATTTGGTAGCAAAATATTACGAATTAACACCTTATTCTAATGAATATACTGGACATATAGTAAATGCCACAATATCTACTTTTTTTAATGCCTTAAGCGCTAATTACAGTGATCCTGTCGCAATCTTGGGAAATGGAAATAAACTCAAGTTAAACTCTTCTGATAACTCTATAGATCCAGAACAAGAATTTAATATTGTTGCTGGTCAAAATCCTTTAATAGAGTATGATAGAAAAAGCGAAAATTTAGGAGTTGCTGTATTTAAACAAGATAAACTAGTCGGAGAATTAACAGCATTTGAGAGTCTATTACATTTAATACTAACAAATCAATTTGAATCTAGCATTATTTCGATAAACAATCCTTATAAAGAAAATTCTTCTATAGATGTTGCTCTTTATTTTCACAAAGACACAAAAATAGATGCAAGATTAGTTAATGGTTCTCCTTATGTAAAAAGTAACGTATATCTTAATGCTCGATTATTATCTGTAGATAATAATTCTGAAAGCCTTACACCTGAAAAAATCAATGACTTAGAAGTTTTAATAAATTCTTATTTAGAAAATGCCTTTCTGAATTATCAATACAAAACAGCTAAAATATATGAAGCAGATATAGATAATGTTGGTAAGAATCTAATTAAACATTTTAAAAATGATAAAGATTGGAGTGATTACAACTGGTCTGCAAATTATAAAAATACTTTTTTCGATATTGATGTAACAACAAATATTAAATCAAGCTTTTTATTATCAAGTTAGGAGTTTACTATGTTTTTTGTATTTTTTATTATTTCTATTATTATTTTTTGTAAAACTATTAATTATGCGATCTATGAAATAAAAGTAAATAGCAATAAATCTGCTGGTATTACTATTATAATTATGGCATTTATAGTTTTAATTTTTGCTCCGTTTATTACTTTATTTAGATAAATTTTAATTCATATATAGAAGAAAGTCTTTAGTCAAAAAACTAAAGACTTTCTTCTTGCCCTACTTCTTGAATTCTTTTAAACGATATTCTTTTTTCTTGTTTATTTGCATCTATTACTTCTATATTTATTTTATCTCCTATTTTAAAAGTTTCTTTGGTTCTTTCCCCTATTAAAATCTTATGGTCTGCATCATATTCGTAATATTCGTCACCTAAATTTTCGAATCTAATAAGTCCTTCTACAGTATTTTCTAATTCTACAAATACACCAAACTGTGTAACTCCAGAAATAATACCTTCATATTGTTCCCCTATCTTTTTACTCATGTATTCGGCTTTCTTAATATCTATGCTATCCCTTTCTACTTGTGTCGCAATTTTCTCCCTATCTGATGATTGTTTAGCATCATTTTCTGCTACTTTGTTATAAAACTCTACTTGCTTTTCTGACATTGTATAATCATATTTTAAATACTTTGAAATAATTCTGTGTATAAATAAATCTGGATATCTTCTAATTGGTGAAGTAAAATGACAATAATATTTACTTGCTATTCCAAAATGTCCTTTGTTTTCTGAATCATATACAGCAACTTTTAAAGTTCTTAAAATCATATTAGAAACTATTTTTTCCTCTGGTTTTCCTTCTACTTCCTTTAATATTTTAGAAAATTCTGCTGGATAAATTTTGCCTTCTTTAACATGGATTTTATATCCAAAATTAAATAATAATTTATTTAATTCATTTACCTTTTCTATATCTGGTTCTTCGTGTACACGATATATAAATGGTGCTTTAAGCCAATAAAATTTTTCTGCAATTGTTTCATTGGCTGCTAGCATAAATTGCTCTATTATTTCATTTGCAAAAGTTGTTTCATATTTGCATACATCTATTGCATAACCATCTTGATCTAAGATAATTTTACTTTCCGGTATATCTAAGTTTAAGTAACCTTTTGTTATTCTCTTTTCTTTTAATATTTTCGCCAATTCTTCCATAAGTTTAAAGTCTGCTATATAGTCTTTATATTTAGTTACTATCTCTTCATTTGAATTATCTAATATTGCTTGTACATCTTTATATGACATTCTTCTTGTAACATTTATTATTCCTTTATATACTTCACTAGAAATTATCTTTCCTTTATTGTCTATCTCCATGCTTACAGATAATGTATATCTATCTTGTCCTTCATTTAAACTACAAATTCCATTTGAAAGTTCTCTTGGAAGCATTGGAATAACTCTATTTAACATATATATACTTGTGCCTCTTAATAGTGCTTCCTTGTCTAGTAATGTATTTTCTTGTACATAATGGCTTACATCAGCTATATGAACATCTAACTTATAATTTCCATTTTCTAATTTTTGAACACAAACAGCATCATCTAAATCTTTTGCATCTTCACCATCTATCGTAAAAATATCATATTTACTGCGAAGGTCTACTCTTCCTGCTATATCATTAGGATTAATTTTATCTCCAAATTTTTGTGCTTCTTTTACTACATCCTTTGGAAACCTGTATGGCAAATCATAATCTTTAATTAAAGAAAGCATATCGATACCTGCTTCATTTACATTTCCTATAACCTCTAATATTTTTCCTTCTGCCTTCTTACCTTTTTGTGGATATTTAGTAATTTGTACAAGAACTTTATGATTATTTCTAGCCTTTCCAAAATTCTTTTTAGAAATAAATATATCTCTACAAAGCTTTTTATCATCAGGTATTACAAAACCAAAATTTTTATTCTTTTGAAAAGTTCCTACTAAAGTATCTTTTTTATGTTCTATAACTTTTAATATTATTCCCTCTTGTCTAGCACCATTTGATTTTTTCTTTAACTTTACTAAAACTCTATCTCCACTAAACGCATCTTTAGAATCTTCTTTAGCAATATATATATCATCTTCTTGGTCTTCTACGATAACAAAACCAAATCCTCTTTCATGTCTTCTAAAAATTCCTTCTATAAATCTATTTTCTTCTTGCATTTATCTCTTCCTTTCGAAATATGGGCTCGGGGACATCTGGATTTTGAGACATCCGGGATTTGGGGACATCCGGAATTTTGGGACGGTCCTTTTTTCCCTGTTTTTATTATTATCTCGTGATTATTAAATTTTTATTACTTGTCCTCTAGCATTATTTTATTTATATTAGCATTATATTTCTAATACAAAAAAAGCAGACATATGCTGCTTTTTTACCTCAAATTATTTTATTAACATAAATACAATTCCTAATATAATTGTTAAAATTGCAAATATTACTCCTAATATAATTGTCCATCTTTTTTGCTTTCCTGCTTTTGTTCTACCTTTATTCTTGTCATAAAAATTGTTTGTTGCAGTATCTGTAATCGCTCCAGATGCTCCATTATCTTCTTTTTCTTGAACCAATGTTAATATAATAATTGCTGCAGCAACTATAATATATATTACTATTAATGCATATTTTAATATTTCCATCTTGTAAATTCCTCCCAAGTTTTCAAACTTTTTTTATTTTAACATATATGTTTTATAAAATCAAATATTTTAATCATTTTTATCTTTTTTGAATTTCTTCCATATAATGTTAGGTTTTCTTTCCTTTTCTGGTATTCTATCTGTAACAATATCTTTTATTAATGTTTTCTTTAAAGTTTCTTCATTTACATCAGCTATTAATTTACCATCTTTAGCAATTGATATTTTACCTGTTTCTTCTGAAACTATAACTGCTATTGCATCTGATTCTTTTGATATTCCAATTCCTGCTCTATGTCTTGTTCCTAATTCTTTTGCTATGTCTTGCCCACTTGCTAATGGTAACATACATGCTGCTGCTTTTATTTTATTATTACTAATAACAACAGCCCCATCATGAAGCGGAGTTTTTGGCACGAATATATTAGTTAAAAGTTGTGGAGATACATCTGCATCAATTAAAATACCTGTATCTATAATATCTTTTATTCCAATATCTCTTTCTATTACTATTAATGCTCCTATTTGTCTTTTTGACATTTCTTCTGCTGCTATTACTATTTTATATATATCTTCTTTGTTTTTTGTTTCTATATCTTCTGTAAATCCCAGATATTTCTTTAACTTATTAGTTCCTAATTGTTCCAATGCTCTTCTTATCTCTGGTTGGAAAATAATTATTAGAGCTAATACTCCCCAACTTACTACTTTGTCTAAAATTGCATGTAATATTGTAAGTTTAAATACTCCACTAAGCCATGTTACTACTAATAATAAGACTATTCCCTTTAAAACTTGCCATGCTCTAGAGTCTTTTGTAAGTCTTAATATTTTATATGCTAAAAATATAACTATTGCTATATCTATTAAAAACAATACTAAATCTATTGGATGTTCCCACATTTGCATAATCCTAGCCAAAATATTAGTTTCGTAAAAGTCTGAGATTCCTGTAATTATATCATCTTTCATTATTTACTCCCTATTACATACCAATTAAATAGTATACTAATGTTCCTCCTACACTAACTACCATTAAAGCCGCTAAAATGCCTGCTGTAATTTTTACAAAAATATTACTTCCTGAATGTTTTTTCTCTTTTTTAGACATTTTATTTCCTCCTTGTATATACATAATACGAATATAGTTTACCACATTTTATTTTTTTTGTAAACCTAAAAAAGTTGTTAAAAATTTGAAAATTATTAATTTTTTTGTTGTTTAAAAAATTAAACTATCATCGAAATCTTTGCTGTCGTTTTGCGGACTATAACCTAAGCAAAACAAAATAAAAAACTTTGCCTTGTCAAAGTTAATACAAAGCAAAGTTCAACAAATTATCTCCCTCGTGGTCACTTCAATGCTTTAACTCTTGATTTCGTTTAATGTCTTAAATTAACCTAGGCAATATAATATAAAAACTTCGTTTAGTCTTCGTCATTCATATATTTTTGTGTATACTTAAATTGGATTATTACACCTATAACAAATAAAATTGCATCTATAGCAGTAATTATTATAAATGTTTCTTTTTGCACATCTTTAACTTGTTGTACATAATTATTTTGACTTTCTATCATTGTAGTTTTTTCTTCGTCTTCTATACTTTCACTATTTTGTACTTGCTCTTCTGCTTGTGCCCTTGCGTCTTCTAAGCCAATTATTGTTACGGCATAATTTAGTGCATTACCCAAAGAAACAAATAACATTACAACGACATAAAAAATTATTATATTTCTTTTAAATTTCCTTAAATTTTTATCATCCATTTTTCTTGTTTTAAAAACATCTGATGTTGCCAGCTTTGTTGGAAAAAATATTAATATTCCCATTGTAACAACAGAAAATATTGATAATACTAGCATATTAACTTTACCTAGCATAAAATATGTTATAACTGTTAATATTATAGAAATCACAATATAATATAGTATAAATCTCCAAATAAATCCCCAAGTCATCTTTCCAGAAGTATTTATTTCTTTTTCCATTATTATTTTTCCTCCGTATATGCTATTTTTACTTAATAATATTTATAACTGTAGCTATCATTTTTCTTTATTTTATATTGCATATTATATGCTGTTTTTTAACTGATGTCAAACTTCATTTTTTCACCTAAAAATAGTTATAATAATTTCTCTATTCCCCTTTTGATATCTTATGTAAATTATGTTATAATATAATTGTATTATTGTACATTGAAAAAAGAATAGTAAGGAGGGATTATTTTTGTCTTTGCTTTCAGCTTTTAGCTGTAATTTTTAGTAACCCGTAGTAAACATTCACTAAAAAAGGAGATTTTTATGAACACAAAATTCACAGAACAAACCATGAGAGGGTTAAAAGCAACCACAGTTGCCCTTAAGCTTTCAGTCGAAGAAGTTGATTATGAAGCCTTGATGACTGCTATACAAAAGCTTAAACCCAGCCAGCGGGCAGTACTTGTAAATTGCTTTGGTTTTCTAGACGATGGGCCTTATTCTATTTTTGAAACATGCAAAAAACTGAATATCGATACAAGCAAAGAAGCTGTTAATCAGCTAAGAAACGCCATTCTGGCGTTGAACATGCAAAAAGATACTTTTTACCCATATAAAAATTCAGGCGTCTCTACTTCAGACGAAATCATTGAAATGTGGGATTTGAATCTTCGGGCATATCACTGCCTGCAAAAAGCAGACAAACATTCACTGGAAGATATAGAAAACATGACTTTACAGGAACTGTTAGATCTTCCTGGACTCAGGTCCGAGGACTTTCCAAATATTCTGATGGCTATTGATAAGTATAGACGTGCAAAACGGATTTTTGAAAATAATCTGAGATTACTAGAAGTATTTTGAAAATAAGCCTCTTTAGACATTCTTTTAAGCGGTGGGGTATGCACTTTTCCCACCGCTTTTTCTATTTATATTATAAATTTATTTTTCTTTATCTAACAAATCTTTAATTGTATGCCATGCTAAAACAGCACATTTAACTCTAGCTGGCATATTAGAAACATTTTTAAATGCTATAGCATCTTCTAATTTTTCAAGTTCGCTATCATCTTTTATCTCTCTTTTAATCATTCCAATAAAAGTATCTATAATTTCTAAAGCCTCTTTTTTTGTCTTACCAATTAAAGTATCTATCATAATAGAAGTAGAAGCTTGTGATATAGCACAACCATGACCGGTAAACGCTAAATCCTCTATTACATCTCCATTCATTTTTATTTCTAATTCTATTTCATCACCACAACTTGGGTTATGACCCATTTCGCATTTGTCAGGATGTTCTAATTTTCTCTTATTATGTGATGCCATACTATGTTCCATAATTAAATCTGTATAAACTGAATCTAAATTATCCATTAGTCTATTCCTTTCTTAAAGCTTATAGCATACGCCAAAAGACTTTCTGTACACAGTTTGGCGACGCCAAAATGAAATTATTTTTTAACACTTCTCCATCTTTTAAACATATCATTAGCCCTATTAAGAGCCATTATCAACCTATCTATATCTGCTTTAGTATTATAAATATACATACTTGCTCTACATGTTGCAGGAAGATTTAAAAATCTAATTAATGGTTGTGCACAATGGTCACCTGCACGTACACAAACTCCGCAAGAACTTAAAATTGTTGCTGTATCATGTGGATGAACATCTTTTATATTAAAAGAAAGTACTCCTATTTGATTTTCATTTGTCTTTGGAGCATATATATCTACAAAATCTAATTTGCTCATTTCAGCTTTTGCATATTCTAAAAGTTCATTCTCTATTTTTTCTACATTATCCATTCCTATATTTTCTAAATAATCAATTGCAGCGGCTAGTCCTACTGCTCCACCAATATTTTGTGTTCCTGCTTCGAATTTTGATGGTGGCTTTGCAAATGTTGTTTCTTGTTCATAAACATATTCTATCATGTCTCCTCCCATAAGGAAAGGCGTCATTTTATCTAACAATTCATATTTCCCATAAAGTACGCCTATTCCCATTGGTGACATTAATTTATGTCCTGAAAATACAAAGAAATCAGCATCCATTTTTTGAACATCAATTTTAATATGTGGCACGCTTTGCGCTCCATCTACAATTACAACTGCACCAACATCATGTGCTCTTTTTATTATTTTTTCTAGTGGTGTTTTTATGCCTAAAACATTAGAGATTTCTGTTATACTTACAATCTTTGTTTTATCTGTTATTTTTTTGTTTATTTCTTCATCTGTTATCTCATAATTTTCATTAATATACATATATTCCAATTTAGCGTTTTTTATTTTTGTAACTTTTTGCCAAGGTACTAAATTAGAATGATGCTCCATAATAGAAATAACTACTGTATCTCCTTCTTGTAGATTTTCTAATCCATAAGAATTTGCAATTAAGTTTAAGCTTTCTGTTGCATTTTTAGTAAAGACTATTTCTTCTGGTCTTTTCGCATTTATAAATTTTGCAACTTTTGCTCTTGCTTTATCATATTCTGCTGTAGAATCTATGCTTAAATCATATGTCCCCCTATGTGGATTTGCATTATTCTTATTATAATATTCTTCTACTGCTTTTAATACCTGATAAGGTCTTTGTGATGTTGCACCACTATCTAAATATGCAATATCTCTATTTTCGAATATTTTAAAATCTTTTCTAATTGTTTCAGGATTCATTAATCTAGCCTCCTATCAACCTCTTCTAAAATTAAATTTTGTACAGTCTCTTCTTTAATTCCTTGTATTACAGAATTAAATTTAGCTTTAACAATCATTTTCTTTGCCTCTTTTTCACTTATTCCTCTTGTCATAATATAGAATAATTCGTTATCATCTACTTTACCTGTTGCTGTGCTATGTTCTCCTTCCACATCATCTTCTGTACATAAAAGCATTGGTAACGCCTTAGAATATGATGTATCAGAAAGAAGTGTACAATATTCGTTTTCTTTTCCTTTTGCTTTTTTAGAACCTGTTTTAAAATCTATTGTACCTTTAAAATTCTTTCTTGCTTTATCTTTTAACGCTCCATTTACTTCTATATCAACATTTGTTTTTTCTCCATATAGTTCTGTAATATAATTTAAGTCTATTTTTTGTTCTTCTTTTCCTAAATAGATTGAATGTAGTTTATTAACTGATTTGTAACCAGCTAATTTTGCATAATAATTTACTACATTATATTTCCCACCAAACTCTACCATAGAAAATAATGTTTTGCTTTCATCTTCTATGTTAGAATTTACAGAATAAAAATTGCTTATTTTTGTATTTAATAAATTTACAATTGTTACATGAATATCTGCATTTGCTCCGATTTGTGCACTACAAATTCCATTATGATATCCATTGATTTCATCTACTGATTTATATATAACAATTATATTTGCTTTTGTATTATCTTTTGCGTTTATATTAATATTATCAACTAAAACATTATTAGATTTGTCCAAATTATATTCTATTATAATTGGCTCTTTTAATTTTTTATCTATATCTATTTTTAAATCTACATTTGATTGCTCATTTGATTGATTTAAGAAATATTCTCCTAACCCAAATTTTAGCTTTACTTCTTCCTTGTGATTTAATACACAATTTTCATTATCTATTTTTTTTATATTTTTAAATTCCTTAATAACCGGTTCTTCAAAATCTTTTATCTCTATATTATTTATTCCATAATTTTTAGATGTTCTAACTGGAGTCTCGTTTAATACTATATTTCTCATTATCCTATACTCCCTTCTAATTCTAGATTTATTAAGTTATTCATTTCTACTGCATATTCTAAAGGAAGTTCTTTAGAAATAGGATATGCAAATCCTCTAACTATCATTGCTTTTGCTTCTTCTTCTGAAATTCCTCTTGACATTAAATAGAATATTTCTTCATCACTTATTTTTCCTATTTTTGCTTCGTGTGAAAATTCTACTTCTTCTGTTCTAATATCACTTACTGGAATTGTGTCAGATTTAGATTTATTATCCAACATTAGTGATTCACAAGATACAGATAATTTAGAATTTTTAGCAACTGGCATAACTCTTTCTAAACTTCTAAATGTTGCAATTCCACCATCTTTAGAAATTGATTTAGAGTTAATTACTGATGAAGTATTTGGTGCATTATGCACAACTTTTAAACCAGTATCTAGGTTTTGTCCATGTCCTGCAAAAGAAATTCCTGTATATTCCATTTTAGAATTTGCTCCATTTAAAACTGCCATTGGATATAACATAGAAACTTTTGATCCAAATGAACCTGTTACCCATTCTATTTTTCCACCTTCTTCTACTAAAGCTCTTTTGGTATTTAAGTTCATCATATTTTTAGACCAATTCTCTATTGTTGAATATCTTAAATGTGCATTTTTCTTAACAAATAATTCTACACAACCTACATGTAAATTTACTTTGTTATATTTTGGTGCAGAACAGCCTTCTATAAAATGTAAGCTTGCTCCTTCATCTACGATTATTAGAGTGTGTTCAAATTGTCCAGATTCTGGTGAGTTTAATCTAAAATATGATTGTAAAGGAATATCTACTTGTACACCTTTTGGTACATATACAAATGATCCTCCTGACCAAACTGCCCCATGTAATGCAACAAATTTATGATCTGATACTGGTACACATTTCATAAAATGTTCTTCTACTATATCAGGATAATCCCTTACAGCTGTTTCCATATCTGTATATATAACACCTTGTTTTACCAAATCTTCTTTTATACTATGATATACAACTTCTGAATCATATTGTGCACCAACACCTGCTAAAGATTCTTTTTCTGCTTCTGGAATTCCTAATGCATCAAATGTATTTTTTATATCTTCTGGTACATCATCCCAATTGCTTTTCATATCTGTTTTTGGTCTTACATATGTTGCAATTTCGTCCATATTTAATTCGTCTAGATTTGGTCCCCATGTTGGAAGTGCTAGTTTGTTGTATGTCTCTAATGCTTTTAATCTAAACTCTCTCATCCAAGGTGCATCATTTTTTTGTTTTGAGATTTCTTCTACTATTTCTTTAGTTATTCCTTTTTTAGATTTATAACTATATTCGTCTTTGTTTTTTATGTCATATATATTTCTAGAAATATCTTCTATTTGTGTTTTCTTTTCTGCCAATTCTTTCACCTCTATTTCTTGTATTCTTCATATCCTTTTGCTTCTATTTCGTTTGCTAAATCTCCTGTACTTGTTTTTATTATTTTTCCGTCTACTAAAACATGTACATAATCTACGTGTAATCCTTGTAAAATCTTTGTTCCATGAGTTATTATTAATACTCCATTATTTTCATTGCTATACATTTTTATTCCTTTAGAAACTGTTTTTATAGCATCTACATCTAGTCCTGAATCTGTTTCATCTAAGATTGCAAGTTTTGGATTTAATGTAAGCATTTGTAATATCTCATTTTTCTTTTTCTCTCCACCAGAAAAACCAACATTTAAATTTCTGTTAGCATATTCTGGTTTCATTTTTAATTCTTCCATATTTTTTTCTAATTCTTTTTTGAATTCAAATATTTTAACTGGCTTTCCTGTTGTTGCAATTTTTGCATATTTTAAGAAGTTTGTTACACTAACTCCTGGAATTTCTTTTGGTGATTGGAATGACATAAATATTCCTTTTCTCGCTCTTTCATCCGTTTTTAGTCCATTTATGTTTTCACCGTCTAATATAATATCTCCTTCTGTTTGTGTATATTCTGGATTTGCTAATATTACATTAGATAGTGTAGATTTACCAGCACCATTTGGTCCCATAATTACATGTACTTCACCTTTATTTATTTTTAGGTCTAATCCTTTTATTATTTCTTTATCTCCTGCTTTTGCATGTAAATTTTTTATTTCTAATAATGTTTCGCTCATTTTAATAACTCCTTTATATTTATTCTTCTTATTAATAATTTTTTATACTATTCGTTTTTGTTAGCTTACGCTAACTTTTATACATTTAATATGTGCAACTTTTAAATTGCACATACATATTGTATTATATTTGCCATTGTTTGTCAATGCTAACAATCTAATTTTTTCCGCAATATTATTACATTTTCCACCTTTTTACCACATTCATAGGAACTTCATACTCTTCAATTAAATCAGCTATTTCTCTTGACATTCCATTCATAAGCCAATCTAATAGAATTTCTTTTTTTACAGGCATTTCGCTTTCTATTTCCAAAATAATCATATCAATTAAAGCTCTTGCAGTCATTTCCACTAGAAATTCTAATTGTTTTGTAAGCTCAGTTGCAGTTTTGTGTTTTATAAGCTTTTTTAAATAAAATCTTGTTTTATTTAAAATTAACGTTTCAAATGCTTTACTAGAATCATCTTTTATTGCATGCATATAAAAATTCTTTTTCTCTGCTAAAATATCTATAATATATTTTAACCAACTTTTTATGCTAAATTTTTCTTCGCCAGTATAAATTACAGAACCACAGTCTTCTTCATATATCCAATTAATTAAATCCTTTTTATCTAAAAAATACCTATAAAAAACTTGTCTTGATATATCACAATTTACAGTTATATCAGTAATCGTAATTTTATCTATAGGCTTCTTTTCGACTAAATTCATTAGTGAACTTGCAATTTTTTTCTTCGTTTTATCACGAACTCTCACGTCCTCACCCCACATATTTTTTTACGAACATTCAGGATATGTAAAAATTTTGTCGGAATTTAAATTTTGTATATTTACTATCTCATTTTTTACCTATATGATTATACCATATATAGCAAAGTATTTAAACATAACAGGGGGTAAAAAATGGAGACAATAAAAACGAAAGAGCCAAAAGCAACGGTTCAAAAAACTAATACAACAGATAAAACAATTTTATCAATTATTAGAAATGAAAACCAAGAATTAAAAGAAGAAAACTCTAATAAGAATACAATGTTAGCTTCAACACAACGTGACTATATTGCTGGTGAAGTTTCTAGAGATTTAACACAAAGAATTTTGTTACCAAAGAAAATAGTTGATGCTCATAAAGAAGGAATTTTACACTTTCACGACATGGATTATTTCATACAGCCAATACATAATTGTTGTTTAGTTAATATAAAAGATATGTTTGAGAATGGTACTGTTATGAATGGCAAATTAATTGAAGAGCCAAAAAGTTTTAGAGTAGCATGTATTGTAATGACCCAAATAATTGCAGTTGTTGCAAGTAATCAATATGGTGGTCAATCTCTTGATATAAGCCATTTAGGCAAATATTTAAGAAAATCACACGATAAATTAAAAGAAAAATATAAAGTTGCATTTGGAGATACATTATCAGATAAAGAAATAGAAAAGATTGTTAGAATTGGTGTAGAAGAAGAATTAAGATCTGGTGTTCAAACAATTCAATATCAAATAAATACATTAATGACTACAAATGGACAAACCCCTTTTGTAACACTATTCTTGAATCTAAAAAAAGATGACCCTTATATAGAAGAAAATGCCATGATCATAGAAGAAATTCTAAACCAAAGAATTCAAGGAGTAAAAAATGAAGTTGGTGTTTATGTTACACCTGCATTTCCTAAACTTGTTTATGTTTTAGATGAACATAACTGCTTAAAAGGTGGAAAATATGATTATCTAACAAAACTTGCTGTAAAATGTTCTGCCAAAAGAATGTATCCAGACTATATTTCTGCTAAGAAAATGAGAGAAAACTATGAAGGAAATGTATTTAGTCCAATGGGTTGCAGAAGTTTCTTGGCTCCTTGGAAAGATGAAAATGGAAATTATAAATTTGAAGGCAGATTTAATCAAGGTGTTGTAAGTATCAACTTACCTCAAATAGGAATTATTGCAAATGGAGATGAAGATAAGTTCTGGAAATTGTTTGATGAAAGATTAGATTTATGTTATGAAGCATTAATGTGCAGACATCATGCATTAGAAGGTACTTTATCTGACATTAGTCCTATTCATTGGCAATATGGTGCAATAGCAAGACTTAAAAAAGGTGAAAAAATTGATAAACTATTACATGGTGGTTATTCTTCAATTTCTCTAGGATATATTGGATTATATGAGCTTACAAAATTAATGAAAGGTGTATCACATACTGATCCTATTGGAAAAGAATTTGCATTAAGAGTTATGAATCATTTAAAATCTAAAGTTTCAGAATGGAAACAAAAAACAGGAATTGGTTTTGCTTTATATGGAACCCCTGCAGAAAGTTTATGTTATAGATTTGCTAGAATTGATAAAGAAAAGTTTGGAGATATTAAAGATGTTACAGATAAGGGTTATTATACAAATTCATACCATGTAGATGTTAGAGAGAAAATTGATGCTTTCTCTAAATTAAAATTTGAAAGTGAATTCCAACCAATTTCTAGTGGTGGTGCGATATCTTATGTTGAAGTACCAAATATGCAAAATAATTTAAAGGCTTTAGAAGAAGTTGTTAAATTTATATATGATAATATTCAATATGCAGAATTTAATACAAAATCTGACTATTGCCAGGTATGTGGATTTGATGGAGAAATAATTATAAATGATGATAACGAATGGGAATGCCCAAATTGTGGTAATAAAGACCAAAGTAAAATGAATGTAACAAGAAGAACTTGTGGTTATTTAGGAGAAAATTTCTGGAATGTTGGTAAAACAAAAGAAATAAAAGCAAGAGTAACACACCTATGAAATTTAGGGACAGTCCTTTTTTCCCTAACCAGGATTTGGGGACGGTCTTTTTTTCCCTGTCTAATAAATTACCAATACTCATTTTATTAGAACAACAAAAATCGGGATTTGAGAAACGTCCCCAAATCCCTGCAAGGAACATCCCAAACTCCCGATTTTATAATGGTTTAAATTTTTTTGTTTCTTTATATTTACCATATTCCTTTGGAATATAATTGTCACTCCAATAATGTTTTTCTCCAATTTGTTGTTCTTTCTTATTATGTTTTTTATAGCTATCATAATTTGCTCGTTTTCTTATGTTTTGCTCATATTGAATTTTCTTCTTCTCTACTTTGTTTTTTACCTTAATTTTATTTTTACGTTCTAATTTAGGAGCCTTAACATTCTTTAACATTTGCAAATATTCATTTAATCTCTCTGTAAACTTTTTTTCTTCCTCTTCTCTGTGTAAATATTCTATATGTGGTGTTCTTTTTACAGACTCTTGTTTTATCTTATTTTCTTTTTTATTATAATTATTATATTGTTTCTGTATTACAGGTTCTGTTTCCTTTTTTTCTTTCTTTTTATCCTCTTTTACATATTCTACTCTTGCATATGTTTTCTTTTTGTTTTGTTCTTTAAGTCTTTTCTGCAATTGTTTATGCTCTTTATCTCTATTTTTTAATTTTCTTATATATTCGCTATCTTTATTCCCAATCAATTTATTTATATAACCATTCGAATATTCTCCTAATGATTCTATATATAATTTAGTTATTTTTTCTGGTTTCATTTTAGCAATATTTCGTTTTGCGTAAAATCTAAAAGTTAAAACATACATTCCTAGCTCGTTAAGTTCTACTCTCACTTCTACTGGTTTATTAGAAATTCTACTAAAATCTCTTTTTATTTGTTCTATTTTTCTTTTTATAGCTTCACCAGAATATATTTTAGAATCAAAACAGTATTCTACAGTTTTTGCTTCCATACTCAAATTACATCAACATCCTTTTTCATTCATTTATGTTAACATATTTTGAGCTAAATTTCAAGGATTTTACCTTATAAAATTAGTTTTAACTGTTTTATTTACCGGTTTATTAATATTATTTTGCTTTCCACTTTCTATACATTTTAAAATCCATGCCATATTTTTTCCTAAATTATACATTGTTTGCATACCTTCTAAATCTTGTAAAACTTCTTCTTTATTATTTCCATGTACATTGTTCCAGTATGTAGAAGAAACTATTGGCATTTGGTTAATTGTAAAAAATTTATTAAGTACATCAAAAGAAGCAACTGTTCCACCTCTTCTAGCACTTATTATGCTTGCACCTGGCTTAAATTCGAAAGCTTTTTTGCCAGCATAGAAGGCTCTATCTAAAACAGATAAAATTCTTCCTGATGGATGTGCATAATAAACTGGTGTACCAAATACAAAACCATCACTTTCTTCAGCTTTTTCTATTATTGTATTTACGATATCATCATTAAATACACATCTAGCATTTCCATTTTTGGCACACATTTTGCATCCAATACAATCTCTTACAGGTGTTCCACCTAAATTTATAATTTCAGTTTCTATTCCTTCGTCATTTAAGCTTTCTGCCACCTTACTTAATGCAGTATATGTACACTCTTTTCTAGAACTTCCATTAATTAATAATACTTTCATGTTTATATCATTCCTTTCTTATATATTAATTATAATTTATCTAGTTTTTATTTAACATTTACTTATAATATATTTAAAAATACAATTATTTATGCTTTCATTTTCTGGATGAAATTGCACTCCAAATATCATATCATTATATTCTATAACTTCTATAGTACCATCTTCTGCCCTTCCTACTACTTTTAATGGTTCTTCTACTTGTGGAATTCTATATCTATGAATACTTGGCATATTTAACACTTCTTCTTTATATAAATTATATAATATACTGTTTTTATCCAATATTACCTTATGCTTTATATCTTCTATATTATCTCTTGTTAAGTCTGCATTTCTATGTCCTTCTACAGGCTCTGTAAAATCATATTTATTTTTTCTTAAATCTTCAAATAACTCTATAATACTGCCTTCATAATTTCGTTCTTTCTTTTCTTTGCATAGCAAAAAATATATAGCTAAAGTTTGCATTCCCATACAAATTCCTAATAATGGCTTATTATTTTTTACTGCATAATCGACTACTTGTAGATGGTATGGATGTATTTTTCCACCACCTGACAATATGAATGCATCATATAAACTTAAGGTTTCTTCATCAACATATGCACTACAAGGTAATACCCCACTAACAATTGCTCCAGCTTCATTTATTCTTTCTATATAATTATTTATAAAATAATATTTATCTTCATATACCAAGTCTGTCTTAAATAAATTATTAGATGCTGGTACAAGTCCTATTATTTTTTTCATTTTATTCACCCTTTCTGTTCTTCTTTTTTTGCAATTATCCAAAATACATGCCAATGTTTAATTTGATGCATTGCAGATTCTCCATCTCTTTCAATCTCATTTAACTTTAATATTTTAAAATCTTTTAATAAATCTTCTATTTCTTCTTTTTCATAAAACTGAATTTTATCATTTCCGAACCATGAATCATTCTTCCCAAAGAAATTACATAAGAAGTATCCATTTTCATTTAAAGAATCGTTTATTTTATCTAGCAACTTAACTAATGCCTCTCTATCACAAAAAGGCAAAGCCTCATATGAAATAATTAAATCTGTTTTTGGTAAGTCTATCTCAGAAAATTTAGCCTGCACAAAATTTAATCTTGCTTTTTCTTCTTCTGTTAAATCTTTATACAAAAATTTTGTTACATCAACTCTATCGATAGCAGTTACAATTATATTATTTTGTACTAAAAATTTAGTATCTCTACCTGCGCCACACCCTAAATCAATTGCTGTTTTTATACTTGGATTATTCTTTATAAAATTTACTAATATTTTATGTGGTTTTAATTTACTATTATTCTCAAAAAAGTTCATCTTATTTCCATATCTCCCCATTAATAAAATGTGTTAATGCCATTATAAAAGCTTGCTCTGCTAAATCTATTCTACTGACTTGTCCATGACTTAGTTGAGATATTCCACCTTGTGGAGCTTTAATTTCCTTAGTTTCGAAAAGTTTTGCAAGCACATAACTTAATTCTTTTTCCTTTATTTCATTTATATATCTATCTGGAATTGGATATGCAGGTCCAAACCCAATAGCTCCTTCTTCATCTTTATTTTCAATATATACTGTTGTCAAATTTAACCATGATCCAAATTTATCTGTTATTCCAGATTCCATTGCTACAAAAAAATCTGCTTCTAATTTATTCTCTTTGGCATATTTTTTCAAATTTTTTACTCTATTTCTTGCACCTTGTAATATTTCATCATTTACTGGCTGGTCAGCAACCTCTGATTCTACACTTATTCCCTCTATTGTAACATCTTCAAAGTACTTTTCGAATGCCCTTTTGGCACCTTCTATTTTTCCTTTATTTTTCGTTCCAATTAGAATCTTCATATTTTATCACCTTATCTTAACAAGTCTTCTAAAACTATAGATTTTGATATATCTAGTTCCCTTTTCATATAATCATAATATTTTTTTAGTTGTTCATTTTCCTCTACTATTTCTCCTGTTTGTATATTAAACCATAATTCATCATAGTAAAAGTCAGCTGTAACGATTCTTTCGTTATTTAAACATATAAAATCTTTTTTAGCTAACATATTTGTTCCTAAAGATACTCCTGAATCTAAGTTACATAGATATGCAAGTGTTGGTTTTATGTCTAATTTACTAACAGGTTTATCTATTCTTAAATTGCTAATTCCTGGAATTCTCATCCCCGCTAACACTCTAATATAATTTAATTTTATATCTACATCTGTAACATTTCCATCTAATTCACTTAAAAACTCTATCATTTCGTTATTATACATATCTAGTCCATTGTGGTCGCCATATAAAATTATTACAGTATCATCATATAAATCAGCTTTTTTTAGTTCATCTATAAATATACCAAATGCATAATCTGCGTAATTGGCTGATTCTAAATAATTTCCAAAGAAAGTATCTTTATATTTTCCAACATCTATGCTAACTTTACTTCTATCTTGCAATCCATCCAATGTAAAACCAGTATGTGATGAAGCTGCAACAATATATGATATAAATGGTGCATCATAATTTGATAATTTTTCTACAGCTTGTCTGTATAATAATTCATCTGACAAATAGCCCATTACATCTTCCGAAGTATCTGCAAAAGCATCTTTTAATTCTACATGATCAACTTCCATATTGTTATATACATTAGTTCTATTCCAAAAATATCCATAGTTTCCATGCATATATGAAGTTGTATAGTCCTTTTGATGAAACATTTTAAAGATATCATCATATGTATTTTTATAATATCTACTATATGCCATTCCATTTTCTACAGGATATAATGATGTTACTGTTGAAAACTCTGAATCTGCTGTTGTAGAATAGCTTTGCATATACATATTAGAAAGTCTTATATTTTCATTTATAAATTTATTTAGGTTTGGTGTTATTTCTTTATTATTTATAGTTTTATTTAGGACAAATTCTTGCATAGATTCTAATTGAAGAATTATTACATTTTTGCCTTCCATTGATCCTGCAATATCTAGATAACTTTCTTCATATTCTCGGTTATATTCTTCTTTTAGAGAATCATATGCATCCATCGCTTCTTTTTTATTTTTATATTTTACTTGTTTTGAGCCATCTATAGCATTTAATATATCTGATATATGATATCCATAAATTGTTGCTTTCTTTATTTGTGTATCTCTATTATATGGATCTTCTAAAGCTTTTTCATTTCCCTCTATTGCTGATGTAATAAATACATATATTGCAAATAATCCAATTAATGTTCTAATAACAATATATGGTACTTTGGTTTTTTCCCCTTTTTCTAATTTTATAAATTTTGATACAAATAAAATCACAAGAAGTAGTATATCTATAAAATAAAGTATTTGATGCATTTTTAATAGCATTGGCAATGTTGACATTATTTCTTCACCATATTGAAGATTAGTTATTTGTAATACAGATAACACATTACTTGAATAAGTATAATAAATATTGTCTGCAAACAAAATTATACTTATTATCGTATCTAATACGATTCCACCTATATTTCTTCCTTTTTTAGGTAATACACATAATATTCCAAATAATGATAAAATATATATTATACTACTTTGTATTGTTTTTATATCAATTTTTTCATTTATACATACTGTACTTTTATAAAATAATATAGTTTTTAATATTATAAAAATTGCAAGTATTATAATGAAAAAACTAGAATTAATAATCTTATTTAATATTTCTTTTGTTTTTTCTTTCACAAATTTCTCCTTTTTCCGATAATTATTGCAATTAATATATCATATTTTTGGTTTCTTTTCTAGCTATATTTAATTATTTCAATTTTTGGGTAATCCCTCTAAATCCAGTCTAACTAAGCACTTAGGTTGAATAATTAACATAATTATGGTATAATAAAAAGTGACTATAAACTGTTGCTTTGTATCTAGTATCAATTGATACTTTGCAACTTGATAAGAAAAGGAGAACAATATGATGACAAACAAAATGATGAAGAATGCAAATGTTAACCCTGGAGCAACAACTAAAGCAAAACCTGCTTCTGTGCTTCCTAAAGTTACTAATCCACAACCTACACCCATCGACCGGCTAAAAGACTGGTGGAAGAACCACTTTGGAACCCAGAAGGCTCGGCAGGCTACTGCAAAATCAGTTTCTCGTAGCATAGATCATGCTATCTCCAACTTTTCAAGGGCAATGACGTTTAACCTAATATTGGCTCTGTTGGCAATGTTAGTCGTTGAATTCTGTCCTGAAGTTTCTGGAAAATGCCCTGTCTTTTTCCAGCTCTGTGAAGGAATTCTCGTATTTTACGAGTTCCTGCTGAAAGTAGCTTTTACTCTGCTTAAAGCTTTTGTTCAGTTGTTTACGCTAAACTGGCCTGGTGCAGCAGATAGCCTCTCAGCAATGTTTGCAGAAGGTGGTCGCCTTCTTTCTGAACTGATCAACTGGGTCCAGGCAATAACGTTCTAACTTCTGTAATGCAATCGTGCAACACATCTCTTTTCAAATCTTTATCCCTCGCCACGCTGTGACGAGGGAATTTCTTTTTTTAAAACCCCAAATTTTCCCAAGCCTAGCTGTAAGTTTTCATAAGACAAAAAATCGGGATTTAAGGAACGTCCCCAAATCCCTACCATGAGTGTCTTATTCTACACTCTTTAAACTACTAATCATATCTATTTTCTTTAATGCAAAATAGGTAATTACATTTACTATAATCGTAAAAGCAACTGTAATTAAAATAGCATATAAATAACTTAATGGATGTATAACTTTTGCAAATCTAAGCATATTTATTTCACATGTACCAATTATAAAGTAATTTAAGAAATAGCCCCCAATTAGTCCTAGTGCAATTCCTATTATTGTTAATAATACTGTTTCTCTTGTTACATAAGTATATACTTCTTTATCATAAAAACCTAATACCTTAATTGTTGCAAGTTCTTTTTGTCTTTCACTAATATTTATATTAGATAAATTATATAATACCACAAATGCAAGCAATCCTGCTGAAACAATTAATATTACAACAACATAATTTAATGAACTAATTGTATCATCCAAAGTTTTCTCTGCATTTGAATTTAATGAAACTGTAGACACCTTACCACCATCTAATAACTTTTTAGAAAGCTCTTCTTGTGCTTCTTCTGATAAATTTTCAGCCTTTACAAGTAATACATTTGTATTATATGTTTCCCCATATAAACTTTCGTACATATCTTTTGTCATATATATATAATGAGCAATATAATTTTCTGTTATATCAGATACTTTAACTTCTTTATTTTCTTCTGAAGTTCCGTCTAAAGTAATTGTATCTCCAACTTTTACATCTAATAATTGTGCCAATTTATCTGTTAAAATAACTCCATCTGATGATAGGTTAACTTCTTCTTTTTTATTATCAACATCATTTATTGTAATAACATTTTTCAAATCATCTACATTTTTAGGTACTACTACTTGCAAGTCTTCTGAATATTCATTATGATTTGCAGTATCAGCTACCATATATGTTTCCACAACATTATTAACATTTTCAGTATTTTGTAATTCTGTAATAACACTTTGTCTTTCTTCATCATTCAAACTACTCTTCATACTAACTTGAAAATCATATAAAAATACTTTTTCATATTGATTTGGTAATATCGTAGATATAGAATCTTTTATTCCAAATCCAGTTAAAATTAACGAAGTACAACCAAAGATACCTATAATTGTCATTAAAAATCTCTTTTTATATCTAAATATATTTCTAATAGTAACTTTTTGTGAAAAGTTTAATCTTTTCCAAATGAATTTTACTCGCTCTAATAAAACTCTTTTTCCAAGTTTTGGAGCCTTTGGTCTTAATAGATTTGCTGGTTTTTCTTTTAAATCCCTTGCTGCTGCATAAATTGTAGCACCAACAATACAAATATATATAAGTGCTAAACCTGATGATGAGTGTTCAGAATTTAGTCCTACTACAAATTCTGGAATTGTATACATCATACTGTACATCATCCAGATAATTCTTGGTATTAATTGCAAACCTATAATTATACCAATTACTCCTCCAATAATACAAGCTAAACTAGAATAAAGTATGTATTTAAACATTATTTGTGCTTTGTTATATCCTAAAGATTTTAGTGTTCCTAGTTCTGTTCTATCTTCTTCTACCATTCTTGTCATTGAGGTTAATGACACCAATATTGCTATTGCAAAAAATACAATTGGAAATACGATACTTAAGCTATCTACACTTTGCGTATCTTGTATAAAACTTACATATCCACTATTCTGATTTCTATCTAATATGTACCATTCTGCACTTTCTATCTCGTTAACTTTTTCTTTGGCATCAATTAATTCTGTTTCTGCATCTGCAATTTTAGTATTAAACTCTTCTTTTTGAGTAGTTAATTCTGCCTCTGCTGTTTGTATTTCTTGTTTTGAAGTTTCTAATTCAGCTTTTGCATTACTTAACTGTGTTTCTGTCTTCTTTTTAGTACTTGCTAAATTTTTTTCTTGTTTACTTACTTGTGCTTTTGCTGATTCAATTTTGGCTTGAGCATCACTTATTGTGTCATTTGCAGAATTTATCTGGTTTTCTATTTCTGTAATTCCAGCTTGCAACTGCGTTTTATTTGTTTCTAATTCCTGTTTTTGAGTTTCCAAAGCTTGCTTTTTTACAGTTAAAGTAACTTTTTCTTCTTCACTTAAACTACTATCGTTTAATTTATTTACTACATCATTATATGCTTGTGTTACTTGTTCTAGTGATTGATTTACCAACTGTAATGTTGATGTTAACTCTGTTTTTTTAGTATTTGCTTCGTCTATTTGAGTTTGAGCATTTTGTTTTTGTTCTTCTAGTGTTTTCTCATTTTTTTCTATTTCGGCTTTTGCACTCTGAATCTTCTTTTCTGCATTTGCAAATTCTTTATTGGCTTTTTCTTCGTTTGATTTTATCTCACTCTCACCAGTTGTTATTTGCTTTTTGCCATCTTCTATTTTAGCCTCTGCATCAGCTAGCTGTTTTTCTCCATCAGCCTTTTGAGTATTAAAATCGTTTTCTGCCTCTTGAATTTCTTCATTTGCTTCATCTATAAGCTCATTATATCTTGCTGTTTCTCTTTCTTCTTTAATTCCTTCTATTTTATCTTTTGTTTCTTCTACATAATTCTCGTATTTAGTAGAACTAGTTGTATATTTTTCTGCATCCTTTACCGTTACATATATCTCGGTATATACATCTGATTCTATATTATCTCTTGAAACATAAATAAAATTATTTATTGTTCCAGAGCCTAAACTTGTTGTTCCTCTTTCTCTTGATATGTATAAAGGACTTTCTGCGGTTCCTACTATTTTCAGAGTTAATTCTTTAAGAATCTCATTTTCCTCGTTTGCTTCTAATGTTATAGTATCACCAATTTTTTTATTTGCTGCATTTAGGAATGACTGTTCTACTAAACATTCATTAGCATTTTCAGGCATATTTCCTTCAATTAATCTTGGTTTATTAATATCTTCTATTGTTAATATTTTAGATACTAATTCTTTATTATTTACTTTTACTAAAATATCTTCTGAATATGTACCATAAACATTTTCTACATTCTCTATATTTTTTATAGCGTCTATATCACTATTTGTAAGCCCTAATGTAGACATTATTTGTATATCATATACATTCTGCTCTTTATAGTACTTGTCTATGGTATCTACCATGTCTGGAGATGTAGCTCTTAAGCCTGCAAAAAAGCCTACTCCTAATAGTGCTATAAGCAAAATAGAAATAAATCTTTTGTATGATGTTTTTATTTCTTTAAAACTATTTTTAAGTAGTGCTTTTTTCATATCTCCACCTCCTTACTACCATTCTATCTCCTCGATTGGTGTTGGATTCTCATTTATTATCATATCTTCTGCGGTTCCATTTTTAAATTTTATAACTTTATCTGCCATTGGAGCTATTGCCCCATTATGGGTAATTATTATAACAGTCATTTTTTCTATTCTGGACATATCTTGCAATAATTTTAAAATTTGTTTACCTGTTTTATAATCTAAGGCTCCTGTTGGTTCATCACAAAGCAACAACTTTGGATTTTTTGCTATAGCTCTTGCGATAGCCACTCTTTGTTGCTCTCCTCCAGATAGTTGTGATGGAAAATTGTTTTTTCTATCTGCTAGTCCTACCTTTTCCATTACTTGTTCTGGATTTAAAGATTTCTTACATATTTGTGTTGCAAGTTCTACATTTTCTATTGCAGTTAAATTTTGAACTAAATTATAAAATTGAAATACAAAACCTATATCTTCTCTTCTATATTTTATTAAATCCCTATTTTTTAATCTGGAGATTTCTTTATTATCTACTATAACTCTTCCAGATGTAGCATTATCCATACCACCTAATATGTTTAAAGCTGTAGTTTTGCCTGCTCCACTTGGACCTACTATTACAACTAATTCTCCCTTTTCTATGCTTAAATTGGCATTACTTAAGGCGTGTATTATAACTTCTCCCATTTTATAATCTTTACATACATTTTTAAATTCGATATATGACATAATAATCACTCCTTTGTTAAGTAATTATATAAAGCTTGACATCCTTTTAGTACTTCTTCATAAGTTTTGGTAAAATTTCCTGTGTACCAAGGATCTGCTATATCTTTTTTCTCATTTGTAAAATCCAATAATTTATATACTTTATTTGCTGTATCTTTACCTACAATTGCTTTTATCCTTACAATATTACTATTCTCCATCCCAATTATATAATCATATTTATCATAATCTTCTTTTTTTAGCTGTTTAGCTCTATGTTTTTGAAATGGTATATTATGTTCAAGTAACTTTTCTTTAGTCCCATAATGCATATCGTTTCCAATTTCTTCTGTACTAGTTGCAGCAGAAGAAATGTAGAAGTTTTTTTCTTGTCCGTTTTTTGCTACTATGTCTTTAAAAATATATTCTGCCATTGGTGATCTACATATATTTCCAAGACATACAAATAATACTTTTTGCATATTAAAGTCCTTCCCTTTCTCGGTTTGTTCGAATGTACATGTAAAAATGAAAGTAATTTTCTTTCAAAATATTCCTTCTATATATAAATTGTATCATACTTTTATGTCCATTTGGTAAATTTCACAAATTTTTCCAATATTACTTTTTTTATATTTTTTTATTACATTTTTGTAACAAAAATGTTGACAATTTTTAATATTTGCTCTATAATGAATTTATATTATGAAAAATACTAAAGATTTTTGACATAGATACTATAGATAAAAAGGAGAGAAATACAATGGAAAATTATAATAAAACTGATTGTTTAGCTTTAACAATCAGAAAAGAACATAGGTTAATAGTTATTAACAAAGCAGTTAAGAAAACTATAACAATTTCTGTTAAAACTATATTGGCAGCAATATGTTTAACTTTATTAAATGTCTTTGTTTAATTATATATTCAATACAACGGGATTTGGGGACGTTCCTCAAGTCCCGATTTTTTAAAGGGATTTAGGGACGTTGTTCAAATCCCTGCTATTTCTATTTTAATTAAAAACAGTTATACATACAAAAAAGCGCCTCTTTCATATAAGAAGCACTTTTTCTTAATTTTCACTAGCATTTATAATTATTTGCTCGTTTGCTACAATAATATTTAAAATATTTTTTCCTTCATCTGGCTTTAATCTTTTTTGATTGTCATTAAAATATTTCTTTATATCTCTAGTCATGTTATTGCCAATTTGTGTTAATGACATTTCTTCTGCATTTTCTTGTTTTTCTGCTTTTTCTATTACTTTATCCTTAATGTTTATATCAACCTTAACTATTTCCTTATCATCTACTTTATAGTATAGATTTACTATTCCTGTTTCTAAATTTTCTAATTTATAATGAGCTTTTACTAATTGTATATTTTTCATATCTAAATGCTCTATTACCTCATTATTTAAATCATTTAATATTAAGATGTCTGATGATAATTTCTTTTCTGCATTACTAATTCTTATTTCTCCATTTGAATCAGTTGAGTTTATCTTTGTAACTATAAAATATCCTGCAATTATTATTGCTATTATTATAATTACAGCTAAGACTTTTCTTTTATCAATTACTCTATTCCTTTTATTTGGAGATTTTTTGTGTGAACTAGTTTTTTTGGTTGGTTCGCTTTTATATCTTTTTGCCAAAATATTTTCCCCCTTAAAAGTATTCTGTTTCATATCTTTATATTGATATATAAAAGGTAGAAAGTACTTTCTACCTTTTATACTTTTGTGATTATCTTTCAACTTTTACTGATATAGTAGCTACATTTGAAACATTTCCTGAACTATCTTTTGCTGTATATGCTATTCTATATTCTCCTACTTTTGATGTATCTACTTTTGATGGTGATGGGTATACTAATTTACCATTTTCATCATAAAAATGAATTGTAATTTCATAATCGTCAGCATCTATATAAGCATTATCAGTTAATGTTGCTCCTAATTCTGTATATGTGTCACCAACTTTTAGTGTTTGGCTCTTTCCATTTGCTGTAATTACTGGAGCTGTTGTATCTTTAACAATAACTGTTCTTACTGTAATCTTTGTATTTCCTGACTTATCTGTATATTCATAACCAATTTTATATTCCCCTGGTTGTTTAACATCTACTTCAGTTAAATGTGACTTTTTAAGTTCTCCATTTACATAATAATTTATATTTGTATATTTAAAGTTTTCTATAGTAGGGTCTGAATTATCTGTTACTTTTGCACCTTCATCTTTATAAGGTGTTCCTGCTTCTATTGTTATATTTTCTTCACCATTTAATGTAACTGTTGGCATTGTTGTATCTTTAATGTATAAATATCTTGTTGCTTGTTTTGTATTACCTGCTTTATCTGTATAAATATAGGCTATTTTATAAAGTCCTGTTTTTCTAGTATCAATTTCTGTCAATCTTGACTCAGTTACTTTGTCTGAATTAGGATCTGCATAATAGTTTGCATAAGTGAATTGGTAGTTGCTAGAAATAAAGCCGTCAATATTGTCTGTTACAGTTGCACCTGCATCTACATATTCACTTCCTGCTTCTATAGTAATAGGTTCTTCAGTACCATTTAACTTAATTGTTGCTGGCGTTTTATCAAAAAATACTCTATTTCCATTAGATGGTTTTGTTTCATCTGTCATTTTATTTCCAAATAAATCTACTAAATCAGAAATTTTAAATGTAATTTCTCCATCTACAAAAGCTGTATCTTCTGGAATTTCATAAATTAGAACATAACTATATCTATCATTTTTTTCATCATAATTAGCTTTTACTAGATTTCCATCCATTGGATATTCTACACCATTATTTATTAATGTAAATGATGGATTATGTGCTAATTCTTCTTTAACACCTATACTTACCCAAAGTTTATCTCCTATTTTTGCATAAAATTCATGTTTTGTACTATCATCACCATTAACCATGATGTTTGAATACTCTCTTGTTGGAGCTACTGCATCATAGTTAAATGTATATTCAGCTGTATTTCCAGCTTCATCGCTAGCAACAACAGTATTTACACCTTCTTTTAAGTATGATTTTAATGCTTCATAAGAAATTTCTCCGTTTGTAAGAATTAATGTTTCACCATTAATTTCATAAGAAGCTACACCATTATCGTCTGTAACTTTAAAACCTATTCTACTATAATTACCTTCTGAACCAGAAATCGAATCTTCTGTTGGCTCTATAGTTGGTTTTGTATTATCTATTATTACATTTGTATATTTACCATCATTTATATCAGCATTTGTTAAAGGTTCTCCTTCATTTCCTGCAACATCTTTGTATCCATATACTTTAAATGCTACTTCACCTTCTGGTGTATTTTGGTCTATCTTAACATCTGCCATATAATAATAAATGTTTGATTCTTCAATTGAACTATCTGGACGATATGTTACATCATATACTTTTCCAAACATTTCAACTTTTGGTTCTACTGCTAATTTTTCTGGGAAAGATACTAATACACGAATGCTGTCTCCAGCTTTTGCATATCTTTGATCTCTTGTATCACCATTATCTATATTACGAGCAATTCCTAAATTTAATTTTTCAGGAGCTGTTGTATCAAAAAATACTTTATGTCCATTAGTTGGACCTTTTACGTCTTCTCTCTTATTTCCAGCTTTATCTTCTATATTAGAAACTTTTAATTCAATTTCTCCGTCTACAAAAGTTGTATCTTCTGGAATTTCATAAATTACTGTGTAATCCCATGCTTTTGCAGGATTTTGTTTTACTATTACTTGTGAATCTTCCATTACATATTCTTTTCCATTATTAATTAATGTAAATGTTGGATTATGTCCTAGTTCTTCATTTGCTGTATAGCACATATAAATTGAATCACCAGGTCTTACATAATATTCTCTTTGCTCGTTAGATTCACCTAATTTTAAAATATTATTTGCTAATGTCTTTGGAGCTGTTCTATCGAAAATTACGTAGTAATTATCATTACCAGTTGTTGTAACTTCATCTCCTGTATTTCCTGCTAAATCAACTAATCCTTTAACTGTTACTGGGATTTTTTCTCCTTCTACTAAATTCATATCTTCTGTTATATCTACATATACTACATATTTATTAAATTGAGGTTCTTGTACTGGCACTTCTATTTCTTTTCCACCAATTACAATTATTGGATTTTTATCTAATAATTCTGTTGTATTTACTGTTATTGCTATTCCTTTATTTTGTCTTGGATTTTGTGTTAATCCTGAATAGTTTTGATTTCCTGTTGGATTATAGAAGTTTTGTACTCTTAATTCTCTTAATGCTGGTGCTGTTTTATCAAATGTTACAGATGTATTATTTGTAGTTGTAGTAATAACATCTCCAACATTTCCAGCTAAATCTTCAAATCCTGATATTTCAAAAGACATTTTTCCTTCATTTATTTCATTTGCTATATCTTCTGTCATTGTAAGCCATGCAACATATAGTGTTCCAGCTTCATTTTGGTCATTTATTATTGTTTCTTTGTCTGTATCCATACCATTTATTTTGATAACTGGATATTTAGATAATTCTTCTTTAATTCTAACTTTTACCCAAACTTGATCTCCAACTTTAGCATATTGATTATTTTTATTTGTAGTTGTGAATTCTACAAAATCAGCTGTTGGTGCTGTTTTATCATATTCTACACCTTGATCTATTCCTGGATATTTTAAATCTGCATTTGTTAATGTTTTTCCAACATTTCCTGCTGCATCTTCATATCCATAAACTTCAAATTTGATTTCACCTTCTGGTAAATTCATATCTTCTGTTATTGTAAATTGTCCTGAATAAGCATTTGTATTCATTGATTCTGAAGTTAGATATGCATCTATCATATTTACTTCTTTAACAACTTTATTGTCTGCTCCTAAAACTCTTATTTTTGGCATTACTGCTAATTTCTCGTTATCAAATTGTACAAGAATTCTTACATAATCACCTGTTTTAGCATAATATATGTCTCCTTCTTTTGCATCATAATGAGATCCATTAACTATTCCTAATGCTGTATATTCTGGAGCCACTGTATCAAATACTACATATGGATATTCTTTACTTGTTGTTTGTTCTTGTGTTATATCTTTTCCAACATTTCCTGCAACATCTTCGTATCCATAGATTCTAAATTGTATTTTACCTTGTGGTAATTGCAATTCGTCTGTTGTATCAAATTCAACAAAATAGAATTGTGCAGCTTCACTCCAAGCTAAATCCATTGTTGTTACTTTTCCATTTTCTCCATAAATATCAACTTTTGGATTAACTCCTAACATTTCTGTAAATGTTACATATAATCTTATATGTTCATCTCTTGTTGCAAGTGTAATATCTCCACCATAATTATCATTTGTCCAATTGAATATACCCATTGCAGCAAGTTCTGGAGCTACTGTGTCGTAAACAACTCCTGGGTAAGCTTCTTCATTTATTTCTGTTACTACTTCTCCAACATTTCCTGCTGCATCAGCATATCCAGAAATTCTAACTTGAATTGGTCCTTCTGGTAAATTCATTTCATCTGTTAAAGTAAAGTCTGCCATATACATATAATAGTTGTTTTCTGGTTTAGAAGTTTGTTCTCTGTATGTACAGCTAACTTCTGTAACAGTTCCATCTTCTCCAATTACTTCAACTGTTGGTTCTACTGCTAATTTTTCCTCAAATGCTACTCTTAATCTAATTCTATCTCCAGTTGTAGCAACTGTAGTGTCTTTACCTTCATTATAATGTGTATCGTTTAACATTCCTACTGTTTTTACTACTGGTGCATTATTATCATATGTTACTTGACCATATTCTGATGTAAAAGTAACATCTTCATTATCTAATATTGCTTCATTTCCTGCTAAGTCAAAAGCATTTGTTACTGTAAATGGTACTTCTGTTCCATCTGCTAATCCTAAGATATTATTATCAATTACAATATCTGCAACAAATGTACGTTTTCCATCTACTGTACTTCTATATTCAAAGTTAGCAGTTTGAACATTTTTTCCTGTTCCAATTGTTAAAATTGGAGCTTTAGACATATCCATATCTTCGTTAAAGTTTGCTTCTACTCTTAATGTTTCTCCATCTTTAATCCATGTACGACGATTTGCATCGCTTACATTTAAGATATATAGTGGATGTCCTGCATCTTTATTTCCTGAATATGGGGCTGTTCTATCATATATTACTTTTGAATATTCATCACGATTAATTTTTGTTTGCTCTAATTTTTCTCCAACATTTCCTGCTATATCAGCATATCCATATACTTCGAATGGTATTTCACCTTCTGGCATAGTTTCATCTAATGTGAAATCTACCATATAGTAGTAAATGTTTTGTTCTGGATTTGAGCTTGCTGGACGATATGTTGCTGTATATTCTTTTCCAAATACTTTAACTGTTGGTTCAACTGCTAATTTCTCTGGGAAAGAAATTAAAATACGAACTTCGTCTCCTTCTTTTGCCCATGTTAAATCTTCTACTTTATTTACATAGCGTGTTTTATTTAATATTCCTAATTTTGAATATACTGGAGCAATTGAATCATATGTAAATGTATATGTAGATTCATTTCCAGCAATATCTCTTACAGTAATAGTATTTGTTCCTTGTACTAAAAATTCTCTGATATTAGCAAAGTTTGCATCTGACCATGCACTTGGTGTCATACCTGTAATTAAAGTATCATTTACTTCATATTCTACAACTTTAAAATTATCACTTAATTTAAAGCTTACTTTACTATATACATCTTGTTCGTTATTACCTACATTAGTTTTCTTTTTCCTCCATGTATCCTTCTGTTCCTTTTACATGGATTTCTGGTGCTGTACCATCATAAAATACTCTATGACCATTTGTTGGTCCATTTTCATCTGGGATTGAATTTCCAGCTACATCTTCTATATTAGATACTCTTAAAGTAATTTCTCCATCTACAAAAGTTGTATCTTCTGGAATTAAGTATCTTACTGAATAATCCCATCTGTTTTCTGCACTTTGTCTTACTGTTACTAGTGAATCTTCCATTACATATTCTGTTCCATTATTGATTAATGTAAATGTTGGATTATGTGCTAATTCTTCATTAACAGCTATATACATGTAAATAGTATCTCCACGTTTTACATAATATTCTCTCAAGTCATTTGATTCACCATCTTTTAAGATGTTTGTTGCTAATCTAACAGGTGCTGTTACATCTGTTACATCTGCATCAAGATTTGCTAATAATTCTCCACCATAAACAGTCATATTGCTCCAAGCTAAAGTTAAAGCTTGTGTTGGAATTGTTTCTGTTGTTGTAGTTGTTGCTACTTGAGTACTACCATCTGTTGTTGTAGTTGTTTGTTGTACTGGTGCTGTTGGTGTTGTTGCTGTTGTTCCAGAATTAGTAGTTGCACCATCATTATTAGCTACTGTTGTTTGCTCTTCTGATTGTTCTTCTTGTTGTGGTTCTTCGCTTTGTGTTGCAGTTCCTTGGTCATTATTATCACCATTATTTTCAGGGACTGCATCTTGTGTTTGTTCACTATTACTATTGTTTTCACCTATAGCAGTAGCTTCTGTTTCACCTTGGTCTTTTAAGAAAACTACTACCATTGAAATTGCTGCAACTACTAATATTGCAATTATAACTATGGCAACTATAGCTTTCTTACTTAAACTTTTCCCTTCCATAAATTATCCCCCTATAATTTATTTTTTTACTTCTTCCGCCTTAATAATAAGTCTGGCTTTGTTTCCGTTTTCGCAAGTTATTAAGGTGACTTCTCTAATTTCTTCTTCATTTGTTTCTAAGATGCTAACATCATTTGGGTCTGTTACAAAAATAGAATTTATTTCGTACTCAACAGTATTTTTTTGTAAATCGGTTAAATAGATTTTATCTCCAACTACAAGTTCATCGTTTTTTCCAAACATTGTTCCATCATAATTATTATGACCAGCTAGAGCTAAATTTCCTATTTCGTTAACATTTCCACCACTAAAACGGGTTATTGACGTTCTCATGTTTTCTTTTGTAGTTATGTCTAGAATTGGGTATTCTAGATCAATTTTGGGTATATTAATAATTCCTATAATAGAATTATTACCAAATTTAATAGGTTCTGTTGTCTCCTCATGTTGTTTAATTTCTTCTACTATTTGTGCATTATTTTCTTCATTAATTTGATTTCCAATATATTTTTTTGCTATAAGTGCAATTACAATAATCGCAAAAATAATTACTATAAAAAGTAATATTTTATAAAATACTAACTTTCTATTTTTCATTTTTCTTAGATAAGCTTCTTATTCTGATTGCTATTACTACTATTGCTACTACTGCAACTCCTAATAGAACAAATAATATTGGATTATCGAATGTAACTGGTAGCTCACTTCTTGTTTCTGTTTTAACAACTTCTTTTACTTCATCTTCTGAAGTTTCTTTCTTTGAAGTTAAAACTTGTGCATCATATGTTGTAGTTCCATTTAATTCTTTCTTTAATAAAACGACATATTGTGTACCATTTTCTGCATCAACAGGTTGAGCTATTGTAGCATTTGTTACTTCTTTCCATTCTGTATTTGTTATAATATTATTCCATAAATTAGTATATTCTTGTGATAATTTAATTGATTCAAATATATCCATATCACTGTTTATTTTGTTCATAACATTAACTAATTCTTGGCAATTTGCATTTTCACCATTTAATAGAAGAACATCATAACTGTATTTTGCATTTGCATCATCAGTAATTTTTAAAGTTCCTTGTGTTACTGTTCTTATTACATTTTCTTCTCTTGTTTCTTCTGTTATAGTTTGAGTTGCATCAACTTTAATTCTAGTTGTTAAAGTTTTCATTTCATTAATTTCTGCTTCAGTTGATACTTCTGATATATTTATAGGTTCTGCTTTCTTTATAATTTCGTCATCTATTTTTACCCATAAATATGATCCAACTTGATCCTTTGAAACTTTTATTACTTTATTTCCTTTTGTATCTTCTGCTGTATACCAATTTAAATTATTTTCTTCAACATCTGCACTAGTTGTTATTGCATAAGAATATTCATCATTTAAGTGACCATTTAAATAGATTAAATAATCTCCATTGGCATTTTCTAGCACTGCCATATCTTCGGCTGTAGCATTTACAGTGGCGTTTAAACTTAAAATAAGAGTAACTGCCATTACAATTAATAAAATTTTAGAACTTAACTTTTTCATTCTATTCTCCCCTTTCCGCTACGGAAACATATATCACACTTCTTTACAAAAGTAAACAGTTTTACTAATTTTTAGCAATTTTTTTATGCGTTTTTCCTTATATCCGTAGACTTTTGATTGTTTTTATGTGCTACTGTTCTATTTGTATTTATTGATTACCTAATACTATATATATGAACCTTTATAAAAACAATCTGACTATTTCTACGGATGGACTAGATTAATCATTTTCACAAAAATAAAAAACACGCCTCTGTTTAAGTATAATTAATATACTTAACATGGCGTATTCGTTTATAAGAAAAGTAGATTTACTATATGTAACTAAACCTTGTTGCTCCAGAAAAATCGATAGATTTTCCAAAGCAATAAAAAAATATTAAATCTCTATTTTTATTATTGGAACTTCTAGTTCTTCTTTTGTTAATCCACAATGTGTTGATACCTTATTATCAATTTTTCCATTTGCTACAGTTAAATAATTTTCTATTAGAACTCTTGTACCACTTGTTGAGGTTGCTACATAATCTCCTACAAAGTCATCAACCTTCTTATGTAGAATTCCTTACTATATTATTATAATCTTTGTTTAATATTTGCTTTTGCACTTTTTATTAGTTCATCATGCACAACTCCATTACTTATAAGTGCTCCATTTATTGGTTCGTCATATCTTTGCTCATTTCCAAATAAATCTGTTACTTTTCCTCCGGCTTCCTCTACAATTACTTTTACTGCTGCAATATCACAATTTTTCCCTTTTGTTCCTGGGAATATGCAACAAGTAAAATCTCCAGAAGCAACACATACTGAAGCTCTTATTATACTACCAATACCCACAAAATATGTCTTCTTATACAATTCATTCATTACAGGTATATCATTATATTCTGCTGCTGGCCACATATCAAAATGCCCAATACTTCTTTCATCTTCTAACGTAAAATCATTTACAGTAATTTTTTTATTATTACAGTATGCACCTTGTCCTTTTACTGCTGAATATAAATTATCTAAGAAAGGATCATATACCACACCTACTTCTGGTACACCATCTATAACTAATGCTAAAGAAAATACTGCAACTGGTATATGTCTTGCATACATTGCTGTTCCATCTACTGGGTCACATACCCATACATATTTACTTTCTCCAAATTTTTCCTCTTCTCCATCTACAGAATGATTTGGAAATTTTTCTTTTACCTTTTCTATTAAAATATGGTTAATTTCCTTATCTGCTAAAGTTACAATTGTTCTATCTCCTTTATAGCTTATACCACTATCTTGGTAAAAATACTTTTTCATTATCTTACCTGCTTCGCTACACATTTCTTTTGCAAAATTTAAATACTCATTGCTTTCCATGGTAACCTCCTTATACATCTTTACATACATCTACCCATTTTTCATAATTTGAAGTTTTTTCTAATTCAGCAATTGTTAATTTTACTGCACTATTACTACTTCCACATGCAGGATATATAATATCAAATCTTTTTAATGATTCATCTAAATAAACTTTTACATTTTCTTTTACTCCGAATGGACAGACTCCTCCTGGTTTATGTCCAGCATAATTTTCGACATCATCATATGGTATCATTTTAGCTTTTGTATTAAATTCTGCCTTGTATTTAGCATTGTCTATCTTTTTATCTCCTGCAACTACAATTAAAATTACTTCATCATTTACTAAAAATGATAATGTCTTTGCTATTTCTTTTTCTTCACAATTTAAAGCTTTTGCTGCCTCTTCTACTGTTGCAGAAGAAGTATTAAATTCCATTATATTATTTTCTAAGTTAAATTTTTTTAAATATTCTTTTGCTTTTTCTAGTGACATATTCGTATCTCCTTACTTCTTTCTGTCCATATGTTCTTTTACTATATCCCTATATGGCTTTTCTTTTTCTTTTAATTTATTACAATTCATTCTTTCAACAAATTTATCTAATTCTGTTCTTAACTTTTCTTTTTCTTCTTCCGTATTTGCTAAAATCTCTAATTCTATAAAATTTCCTACTCCATCTATTTTGTCTATCATGATGTTATATTCAAATCCGTTAATATTTTTTGAATATACTTGTCTATATTTCTTAAACGAAACATATTCAATATATCCAAGTTGATTTATAACATATTTCGTATCTTCATAATCTTTTGGGTCTAATCTTAAATTCACTTCTTTCTTTCCATATTTTTCTGTGCTATTATCTGTTTTTGGCTTATATGTAAGCTCTAAGAAATCTTCATTTGTCTTCCTTGTTCTTAGACAAGTCCTGCTTTTAACAAATTCTAAATTCTTATCTGTAAAATATGTGTCCTCTTCTACACTATCTTCTACAAGTTTAAAATTTTGCTCTTTTATTTTCTCTAATATATCCTCATAATTTTCTCCTAGATGATAGCTTGCTTCTAATTCTATTCTACTCGCCATCTTGACCCTCCTTACTTTTATTTTTTGTATATTATCATATTTACTATTTTTTATCAAACAAAAAAGCGAATCCAAGATTTTCTAACCATTAGTAAATGCTAGAAAATCTAACATTCGCTATAATTGTCTAGTACAGAAAGTTCTCCTACTAGGAGAACTTTCCTACTATACAAAAAAGATGCAGGATTTTTTATTTTCCTACATCTTTTTTTCTTTAAATATTTTTCTAAATATAAATCTTACAAATGGTCCTGCATAAAATATTTGCCAACATAAAGCCATAGGGAAATTTAACACTGCTATTTGAAGCCATTTAGCAATTATATTTTCCATTCCTTCATAATTAAAGAATATACTTCCAAAAAAGCTCATTATTGGACACATAAAACATACTATTACTGTTGATATTCCCATTGTTATTAAAATTGGTGGCGTTTTCTTTGGGTCTAATAATTTTAATGCTATTTTTTGAGCTAATTTACCTATTAAGAAAAACTCTAATATAAAGGCAATTACTCCCATTAATGGCAATTCTTTCAGCGCCATTAAAAATACTTCGTTTGATAAACCTCCCATATTTGTTGAAATGTTATAGCAAACCATTGCATAAACCATTACTATAACCATTATTACTGTAAATACTGCATCTTGAAATTTGTTCTTTGGCATAAAATTTTCTCCTTTCATTATTTATTTTTAGACGCAAAAACAACACATATTTCTATGTGTTGTTCGTTAATCATTATATTAAATAATGTACGTTTCCAATTTTATACCTATAATATATGTTATTTTCTCTTTAATTTATTTCTCGACTTTTTCCGACAAATAAATCAGCCAAGGAATATTATACATTGTTTTTTTATATGTTGTCAAGTATTGGTTACTCCATATATTTTTTATACATTTCATCTGCTACTTTAAAAAATCTCTCTTTAGCTTCAATTAACTCTTGTAATTTTTTTAATTCTTTTTCTCTATATTCGTTTTCTATATAATCTTTTTTGGCAGCATATCCTTCTTTTCCAAATTTAGTTACTGCATGCTCCCATGCTCTTTGAATATGTTCTTCTTTTCCTATATCTCCATAATGCTCTTCTCCATATTTAAATGTCCTTCTAAAAAATATTTCTATCGTAACAGTTTTATCAGCTGATGCTAATATCTTTCCATATATATTTCTTGGTTCTCCTGTTTTAGATGCTCTATGGTCTTCTATCGCTTCTTTTATTAATTGTAATTCTGTTATGTTAAAAAATCTATTTAAATTTTTGTCTTCTTCCATTATTTTTGCAGAAACTTTTTCATGATTCTCTCTATCTATATGGTCACCAATGTCGTGATAAGCTACCGCTGTATATAACATGTCCAAATTTACATTGTACCTTTTGCCTAATATTAAGGCATTTCTCATTACTTCTTTTATATGTCGTATATCGTGTGATTTTCCATTTTTATTGTATTCGGGAAATATCTTTTCTTCAATATATTTTTTAATTCTGGATTAATTTCGGATTTTTTAATTAAAAGATGATAATGATAAGAACTACTAGTTTTTCCTTTATCCTCATAAAAATCTTCGATATGTTCTACTAATTCTATTATGTTGTCTTTAAATAGCTCTTGTATTAAATCATAATCTGCATAAAAATGAGGTATTCCATTTTCCGGTCCATCTTCTATTCTTATTTTTGTATTTTCATCAACTACTGGAAAATCTTTATTATTAAAGGCTGGAGAGCTTTTAGATCCTAATGTTAAATAGCATTCTCCGTCTTCTCTTAGTACTCTATTTATTTCTTTAATTATTTTTTTAACACCTTTAGTATCTGTATGTGATATAACATTTCTACAAAGAATGCAATCAAAAGAGTTATCTTCGTATGGCAGATTTAGCATATCTCCAATTTTATAATCTACATTTAAATTTAATTCCTCTGCCCATTTTTTAGTAGCATTTACCGCTTCTTCGCTTAAGTCAAAAGCATATGTATTAAATCCATTTTGTGCAAATAAAATTGTATGTCTTCCAATTCCACATCCTAAATCTAAAAAAACTTTTTTCATTTCTTTTTTCCATCTATTTAGCAAGTAATATGATTCAATACTTGGTTCTTTCCAAATATCAAGTTTACTAGCCTTGCTCCAGTTCCATGCTTTAGATTCTACCATTACAATATACCTCCTTTTTTGCTATATTATCATAATTACTATATACAAACAAGAAAAATGGATAGTTTTTACTATCCATTTTTCTTAAGCATGTAAATTCTGACCTGTAATTATATATCATTCTTTGCATTAATAAAAACTTTTTTATCTTTTTAATAATCTTAAACTATTTAATACTACTGTTAAACTACTTAATGTCATCGCTAAACTTGCAATCATTGGGTTTAATGCAATTGGTAATAGTCCTGTTGCAAGTGGTATCATACATACATTATAGAATAATGCCCAAAATAAATTTTCTTTAATTATTCTTATTGTACGTTTTCCAAGAGCAAATATTTTTACTATATTATCCATATTTTCGTTTAGCAATATAACATCTGCAGAATCTGCACTAATATCTGTTCCGTTTTCTACACTTATTCCAACTGTTGCAGCTTTTAAACTCGGACTATCATTAATTCCGTCCCCAACCATTGCTACATTATTATTCTTATTCAATTCTTTTATCTTAGCTAGTTTTTGCTCTGGATTTACATTGCTTATAATATTTTCTATACCTATTTGTTTTGCGATAGCTCTGGCTGTTTTTTCATTATCTCCAGTAAGCATTATGTTTTTCTTATCTAATTTTTCTAAGTTTTTAATTGTATCTGTAATATCTTTCTTTATTGTATCTGCTAACCCGATAATTAAAATAGTTTCTTTTTCATCAAATAAATATACTATGCTTTCACCTTTACTTGCAAATATTGCTTCATTATCTCTTAGTTTATTTTCTACATTCATTTTTTCTACATATTTGTAATTGCCTGCATAATATTGCTTTCCATTTATAATTCCTTTAACACCAAGTCCTGGAACTTCTTCAAAATCTTGAACTTCGAAAATATCCTTTTCATTATTATAAATACTTTTGGCTAATGGATGATTCGAATTTTTTTCTAAACTTTTCAATATTTTTAAAGTAACTTCATCATACACTCCATCTGCTATACTCATTTTTCCTGTTGTTAATGTTCCTGTCTTATCAAATACAATTGTGTCTACTTTGTTTATTGCTTCTAAAGTTTCGCTAGACTTTACTAATATTCCTCTTCTACTGCAATTTCCTATTGCAACTACCATAGCAAGTGGTGTTGCTAATCCTAGTGCACATGGGCATGCAACAACTAAAACACTTACTAGGGCTAAAATCGACTCATTTATATCTTTTGTTATTATAAAATTCAAAATAAATGATATTAATGCAATTATAAATATTGCTGGAACAAAATATCCGCTTATTTTATCTGCAATTCTTGCAATTGGAGCTTTTGTATTTGTAGCTTCTACCACCATTTTTACTATATTAGAAATACTAGAATCTCTACCTATTTTTTCTGCTCTATATTCTATATATCCATCATAATTTATACTTCCTGCAATTACAGTATCTCCTACTTTTTTACTAACAGGTTTACTTTCTCCTGTTATAAATGATTCGTCCGTATGTGTTTTGCCATTTATAATAGTTCCATCAACTGCTATCTTTTCACCAGGCTTACTTATAATCGTATCACCTTTTTGTATTTCATTTATAGTAACTTGTACTTCTTTTCCGTCTTTTAAAATTGTTCCATTTTTAGGAGTTATTGTTACAAGGTTTTTAATTGTATCAACTGCTTTATCTTTATTTTTCTTATCTATGTATCTACCAATTTTTACAAAAAGAATGATTATTGCTGATGATTCAAAATATAAATGGTGTACCAGTGAGGTATTTCCCATAAATACTTGAATTGTATTCCACAAGCTATACACAAAATTTACAATTACTCCAACTCCAACTAAAGAATCCATATTAGGCATTTTATGAACAATATTTTTTATTCCGTTTTTTATAATATCAAATCCATAAAATATAAATAGTAGTGATAAAATCATTAATGTTATCGCATAAACTCGTGGGCTTTCCATCATATTTAATATTTTAGGAGTTGGTAAATTAATCATCTGCCCCATTGATATATACATTAAAATAATTCCTAATATAGAAAATATTATTAGCTTTGTAAGTTCATTACTTTTCTTTTCTTCTTTTTTCTCTCCTAAACTTTTAAAACCGGCTTCTTTAACAAATCTATTTAAATCTTTAATACTTAAATTATCTTCATACTCTATAAAAGCTGTCGCCATAACCAAATTTACAGAAGCACTAATTACTCCTTCTTGCTTGTTTAAATATTTTTCCAAACCATTTGAACAAGCACTACAAGTCATTCCTTCTATATTTAAAACAACTTTTTTCATACTTCACTCCTTTGGAATTTTGTCGGGATTTGGGGACGTTGCTAAAATCCCGATAAAAAATTTATAAAGATATTTAGTTCGGGATTTTAACACCGTCCCTATTTCCCTTTTCCTTATTTCCTATTTTACTTTAAATCCTAAATTTTCTATTTTTTCTTTAACTACATCCATATCTATTTCTTTTTTACTTTCTATTTTTACTGTTCCGTCTTCATGATTTGCTTTTATATTCTTTATAGCTTTAACTTCTCCTAATGCATTTTCTATTCTTTTTTCGCATCCTCCACACATCATACCTTCTACATTTAAAATAATCTCATTCATTTTTATTCCTCCTTATATCTTTTTATAATTTATAAATATACATTTTTTATTATTGTACTATTTATTAAATCTTTTGAATAAACTCATAAGTTCATCTATTACTTCTGTATCATTTTTCTCTATGCTATCTGTAATGCATGAGTATAAGTGATTTTCTAATATATGCATAGATAAACTTTTTATTGAGCTTTCTATTGCAGATAACTGAATTAATATATCATTACAATATCTGTCTTCTGCTACCATATTCTTTATGCCTTTAACTTGCCCCTCTATCCTATTTAATCTATTATTTATTATTTTCTTTTCATCTTCACTTCTTACTGTTTTTTTGTTGTTACAACATTCTTTATTCATTTGATCACCTCTTGATATATAATATACCCTGCATAGGTATTTAGTCAATATAGGGGTATATCACTTTAATCGTTTATATATCAACGTTTAATTGTATATAAAAAAAGAAGGGAATATTTTCCCCGAAAAGAAAATATCCACCTTCTTTAATATTTAGTCAGGAATTATCCCTCCATCGATCCATAATTGATACAATTCATTACCTTTGTACCAATATTGCCCTAAAAGAGCTGCCGCTGCATATTCCTCACTGCCATTAATAGACAGTTTATTTAAACATTTTTCGAACGCAGGAAATGCAACGTCATGCAATGATGGAAATTCTTTCAACAACCGTTCCATTTCATCTGCCCACATTGTAGCAAATTCCTTTGAAATGTCGTTTTCGAGTTCCTCCCATTTTTTAGTTTTACCTTCGCACACTTTCATTGTTCTTTCTCCTTTATTTTTGCTATGGTCTACGAGTTATCTTTTTTATTTTAGCATAAATTTACATAATAGTCTATAAATTTTTTTAATTATACTATAAGAAAATTGTATATATTAGGTTAATTGAAAAATTTTTTTACTTTTTTATGTAAATATGATATAATATATAGACACTAAACAGCAGAAGAAAGGAGGACAATTTATGTCCAACGGTCAAAAAAACGAGCGAAATAATATCTGGTTTCCAGATATTGCTCCAATTCTCTATCGGGGAGTCGGTAGTCTAGTACAGGTTCAACGCCTATATCTAGATGAAGTTATGCTTGAGGCAGATAAGCTTCGTGGAAATGAATTCGTCCCAAATTATTTGGACATGTATCACACGAAACTTGAAAACTACTTGAACCGCTATTATAATTACGGTTCATTGGCTGAACTTGAAAAGGAGATTATTGAATTAAAGAAATTTTTAGCAAGTCTAAAGATTCCTTGTTCCATTTCTGGTCGACTAAAAAACTATGTCGCTTTTTTAGAGAAAGTGCGAACATTCATCTATGATGGTCTTGATCCATACTCTATCAACGACGAGTTGGGCTTTAGGATAGTAATAGGAACAAGCCGATATGATGATGAAAAATCGATTGCTCAACTCTACGAAGTAGCTAACAAGGTAATCGCCTTCTTCGTTATTAGGAAAGGTTACCAATTAATAAAGCCATCTCCAGCGAATGGTCTTGGCTTTAATAAGGAACTATTTCCAAATGTGTTTGTCCCTCAAAAGGGGCTCATTTACCCAGAGTATGCAAAATATGTCAAAGACTATTTTGTTGCTCCTAAAAAGAAGGGCTATCAAGCTCTTCACATGGTGTTTGTAACAAAGAGTGGCTTAACAATCGAAGTCCAATTAAGGACATTTGCTAGCCACTTCCACGCAGAATATGTTGCAACACATCTTTCACACAAAGATGAAAGATATGGAGCAGACACCAGCAAAGAACTTACACCAGAAGAAAAGGAAGCAGATTCTAGAAGGCAAACTGCTATAAAAGTGACCTTTGACCCAGAAAAGGTCAAACTAGACTCATACTTCTCCAAAAATGGGGAAACCTTGGACCTAATCGGTCTGCAAGAAACAATACGGGATCCATTTAACAACTTCTACGTTGCTTAAGTGGCTCTCACAAAAAGCTCCTCTACACAAGAAATAAATTTCTTTCTGTGTAGAGGAGCTTTATTTTATTTGTTCTTTCCTGTTAATGGCGCATATATCCATTGTAGAAAAAACAATTCATATGGATTTCCGCCTTTACGACTACTTATATGCTTTATTTTTTTATTGTTACTAAGTTTTGCTTCTATCTCTTCAATCGCTTTTTTATTTGAATTTACTTCGTAATAAGCTGGAAATATATTATTTTCTTCATATCCTTCTAATAAATTTTGTCTGTCTGCAAAGTGTTGCTTCATATCATTTAGCGCATCTTCTTTTGATTTATATATAATTTCTGCATTTTTGTCAGTTTCTTTTATTATATTTTCTATCTCTACTCGCTCTTCATCTGTTATAGAATCTTCTAAGAATATTGTCATTTCACTTATATATTTATCATAATTAATGAATACAGCAATATTCAAGATAATTAAAATAATTAATATAATTGAAATTGCTATAATAATCTTAGTTTTCTTTTTCATCTTCTTTTTTATCTTTTTTAAATAATCTATTTCATTTTGAGTAGTAGTAGGATTCTCTTCTTCGTTATTCATTTCTAAATATATTTTTGCACAATTTTCGCATTTTTTTAAATGTTTTTCTACAAATTCTTTTGAACCTTGTTTTAAACATCCATCTTTATAACTAAATAATAAATCCTGAACGATATCACATTCTTTTTTCATCTTTATCTCCAATCCTCTCTTACTATAATTTACTAAAAGTACACATATTATTTTTAGGATTTATCCTCCTTTATTTTTTGCTTTCCTCTAAAATATGTAACTCTTACCCAATTTGGTGTTTTATTCATTACTTCTGCTATTTCTTCATTTTTTAGCCCACCTAATAATTTTAAATACATTACATTTCTAGTCTCTTCATTTAACTTTTGAATCTTTTTTAATAAATCTAGCTTATCCTCTTGTAAAAATATATTTTCTTCTAGTGAATTTTCTGTTATTAATTCATTTTCTACATCTTCTAAAGATATGTTTTTTTGCTTTTCTTTTTTTCTTATATCTTTATATAAAATAAATTTTGCGATTTGACACAGCCATGTAGAAATTTTACTTTCCCCTCTAAATTTATCTATGTTTTTAACAGCTACTAAAAAAGTTTCTTGTACTATATCTTCACTTAATTCTTTATTTTTGGTTAAGCAGAATATGTATTTATATACTATTTGAGCATAATTATTATAAATCTCTTCTATATCCTGCATAATTTCCCCCTTTCATTTTATTAGTGTTAAAAACTTTATTTTTGTTACATATTTTTTAATTTTTTCTTCTTTTAATTATATCGTCCTCTGCTAGTTTGCCTATTAATAAAGATGAATTTACATCATGTAATTTATTATTTTGTGCTACAATTTTTTCATCATAATTTGCATAGCAATATTTGCAAAAATGCTTACACGTATTATATGCGCCTATATCAGCCATTTCTACGCAATTACACTTTCCACCGCTACGTGCTTTCCATTTTTTGAATTTAGTTTTTCCAGTTAGTCTTTCTGCTAATTCTTTTCCTAGACAATCTGCTTGTATAAAGCCATATTCCACTAAATTTCTTTCTTCAAAACAGGTTTGTACTGTCATTCCATTATTTTTAGCACTTTTACTAAAACTCTTTCCTATTGCTTCATAATCACTTTCTTTAAATTCTTTTAATCTTAAAAATTTATAATTATTTCTAACATTTTTATAATCATCTATAAATGAAACGATAAAATGCTTTATATATCCATTTAATAACTCGCATAAGTGATTAAATGCTTTTATATGATATTCTATAGTGTATTTATCACTTATAAATATTGGATCATATCTTATATATATGTTATCTATTCCAACTATCTTCGAAATTTGCTTGATTGCCTCTACTATTTTTCTTTTAGCTGGAACCCCCGGTTCAATATCACTTTTATATGGAGTTAAAGTAACATGAAATAATATTGGCTTTTCTATTTCTTTTAAATATGGAATCATTGGCATTGGATTTTTTGTACAAAACATAATTGCATCAACATCTTCCACATATATTCTACTAACTTGCTGGTTATAAAAAGGATTCCTCACATCGAAAAAGCCTTCCCTATATCTGTTCATAAACCAGTCTGTGTAAAAAGCTACTATATCGGTTCTTCCACTTACATTTAAAATCATTTTCTACCTCTTTACTAAAATATATATTCATATAATAATACAACCTATAAGGCAATTTAGCAACTATTTAATTCAAATCAAAAAACTCCCATTATTACCTTTTACAGTAATAACGAGAGTTACATAATATTTGAACTTTAAGCTCCGTCCCTAAAGTTCAAGCTTTCCTTTTCCACCTTTAAGTCCGCCATTTGCATATCCTTCTAATACATTTGTGTCAAAAGAAAATACCATATTATTTTCTTCACGATTTCTTTTTAATGCTAATTCTATTTCTTTATCTAATAACTCTGGATATTCCATACCTGCTGCTCTCCATAGATGGAAAGATAAACAACCAGGAATAGTATTTACCTCGTTTACATATACATTATCTGTATCTTCATCAATTAAAAAATCTATACGAATTACACCTGTGCAACCTAATATTTTAAATGTTTCTTTTGCTAAAGTTTGAATCTTTTCTTTTAATTCTTCACTTATATTTGCTGGTAATTTTAAAACTCCTGCATTCATAGATTGCTTAGCTCCGCCTGTCTTTTTACCTCCAGAAATATATTTATCTTCATATGATAAAATATCTGCTGTTTTGTCTAGTTCTTCACACTCTGAGGCATTACATTCTTCGTAATCACCTAGAACTGAGCAATTTACTTCTTTTAAATTCTTTATAGCTTTTTCTATTAAAATCTTTCTTGCATATGTAAAAGCATCTTCTATTGCCTCTTCTAATTCTTCTCTATTTTTAGCAACAACTATTCCAATACTTGAGCCTAAATTGATTGGTTTAACGATTACTGGATATTCTATATTTTCCTCAACTCTTTTTATTATATCTTCTACTTCTTCATTTTTATAATAACATTTACAGTCTAAAACAGGAATATTGTTTTCTTTTAAAATTGTTTTAGATACATATTTATCCATTCCAACTGCTGATGATGTAACATCACATCCAACATATGGTAAATTAAACATTTTTAAATATCCTTGAAGTGTACCATCTTCTACATTTGTACCATGAACAATAGGAAATGCAACATCTATATAGTCATAAACTTCATTTTCGTAAAATTTCTTATTTGTTCTTAATAAAACTGTTTTATTATCTTTTAAAGAAAGTGTTACTTGTGTACTTATTCTTTTTAAATTATCTATATTTGTGTATTGTTTTATATCATCAACAAAATCTCCACAATACATTTTATTATCTTTTGCAATATATATTGGTACAATATCATATTTTTCCTTATTCATATTTTCTATTGCTTGAAGTGCAGTTATTATAGATACTTCATGTTCAACACTCTTTCCCCCAAAGAAAACACCTAATTTAATTTTCATAAAAATTACCTACCTTCCTTTAATCTCTTTATGAATATTTCGTTTAGCTTAAGATATTTATAAATTATAATTATCTGGTAAATCATTTTCCAATAAAACTGTTACTTCTTTTTTTAAATTCCAACTTATAATTTGACTAACAGCTTCTTGTGGCAAATTCACCTTAAATACTTTTTGTTCATCATAATTTTTTTCTTTTATTCCTTTAAGCATGGCTTCGTAATTATCTGTTCCAACTAAGAAAATATAATCACAAATATCCGCCATGTATTTTCCAAATTCATAATTATATTTTTCTTGTTCTTTACCAAGTTCTATAAGACCTGGGGTAACTATTATCTTTATTCCTTTAAATTCTCCTAATGTATCAACTGCTGATTTTGAACTTATTGGATTTGCATTATACGAATCATCTATTATCGTAATATTACCTTTTGGCAATAGTTCTAACCTATGTTTTACATTTTGTATTTCTCTTACTTTTACTGCAATTTTTTTCATTGGAACTTTTAAATAATCTGCTACAGCTATTGCACCCGTAATGTTTACAATGTTGTGTCTTCCTATTAGTTTAGTTTTTAATTCTTTTTCTTCGTTAGCTTCTTTATTTAAAATTTTAAATTTTAGCCCTTTATAAGAAGATTCTAAATCATATGAATTATAATCTAGTGATTTATCATTTACTCCATATGTTATCTTGTTCATATCTAATTCTTTATTCTTTATATATTCATTATCATAATTTAAAAATATAGTTCCATTATTTTGTTTTACACTGTCTGCCAATTCAAATTTAGTTTTTATTATATTTTCTATGCTTTTAAAACTTTCTAAATGTTGTGGACCTATAGAGGTAATTACTCCTAGTTTTGGATTTACAATATCACATATTTCTTTAATATCACCAACATTTGTTGCTCCCATCTCACACAAAAATATTTGATGAGTTGGCTTTAATTTCTCTCTTATAGTTTTTACAACTCCCATTGTTGTATTATAGTTTTTTGGAGTTTTTAAAACATCATATTTTTCTGATAATAAACTATACAAAAAATTTTTCATACTAGTTTTTCCATAACTTCCTGTTATTCCTATAACTAGTAAATTTGGCATTTCGTTTAATATTCTTTTTGCATCGTTTATGTATCTCTTTCTTCCTAACATTTCTATAGGGTGATTTACTAAATTTGATAATATTATTAGCATATTTGCAAATACATTTATAATTATTAATTTAGTTATTATATAATTTCGTATTCCTCCAACGAATAAAATTAATAGTGATATTAGCATATCTGTAAATATTAATCTTTTTACTCTACCAGTATATTTTAATGATATTTTTGAATTTCTTTTTGGAATATTATATATTATTGAAATTCCTAAAATAATTATTATAGCTATATTTAATATGGTATTATTAAAATATATTAATATTGTTGGTATTACTAAAATTAGTTGTAATAATAATTTCTTTATATTTTTTCTCATCCATTTAAAATGTTTTAAGAAGAAATATGAATTTAGTTGTAACATATGTGTGTTAAATATTAGCAATAATATATAATTTATAATAAGTTCTATTATAATTATTATCTTCATAAATATCCTCCAAATTTATTTTCCCATAAAATTTTTAATTATATTATTTATTTGTACTGGTCTTTCTAAAAACACATAATGAGAACACCCCTTAAAAGGTACTAACCCTGCATTTGGTATTTCTTTTTCCATGATTTTAGCATCATCAAATGGTGTTTCTGTGTCATTTTCTCCCCATAATAGTAATGTTGGAACATTTACTTTTGGTAGTCTTCCTTTTAAATCTTCATTTACTAATTTTACTAATGTATTTCGCATAACAGGTGTTGCATTACGATAATCTACTGATCCCATTTTTTTCTTTAAATTTTCTAGCGCATTTGGCGCAATCTTTTTTGCAATTCCCGTATTTAATAGTTTTTTACCCAATTTTACTATAGATAATTTTGCTTTTTGTTTTGCTGTTTTTTTATGAACTATTCCTGCACTTCCGATTAAAATTAGTCTTCTTACTTTAAATTCTAAATTTCCTTCACTTAACATTTTTATTGCAATTCTTCCACCATTTGAATGTCCTATTAATGTTATATTATCTATTTTATTTATTTTAATAAATTCTTTTACTAATTCTATAAAATTATCAGTATTCCACGCTTCTTTAGGTTCTTCGGACTTTCCGAAACCCGGCATATCAAAATAGTATACTTTTGCATATTTAGAGATATTGTCTATTAAATTTTTATATACATTATAATTTGTTCCCCAACCTGGTAAAATTAAGACATTATCTCCTTCGCCTTGCTCTATGTAATTAATATTTAATCCTAAAATATTTATATTAATCAACTCCTTATTATTTTTTACTATTCTATATTTTATTGTATGCTAATATCAACTCATACTTTTTCACGTATTTTGTTTTATTTCACGTTTATTTCACGCTTCTATATTGACTTTTATATATTATGTAAATATAATGTTTATATATTTATTGGAGGTTATATATGAAAAAGAATTTTATTCGTTTAAATATAAATGATAATTATTTATCTTTTGGTAATTTTTTTAGAATTTTAAAAGAAGAAAGCAATAATTCGGCAAGCTTTTGGCAAGCAGATTTATTCTCTATAATTTTTAATACAGATTCAATTGCAGATAGTACTGTTAATAATTATTGTACAGGTTTTAGGGCTATTAATTCTACTTATAAAAATTATATTAAAAATTTAAAAAGTAAATATATACAAAATCCTAACGCCTTACTCCATATTTTTTCGGAAATATTAAAATTAATAGATATTAATGTTCCAGCAAAAATTACAATTAATATTTTTAATACAAATGAAAAAATGCGTCATATTTGTACACGACTATATTCTATTAGTAAAAATGACTCGGATATTACAACTAATCTTTCTAATCGATTACATTCAAATTTGGCTAATAACGATTTATATAATTTTATAGCAGAAGTTTTATTTTATACTGTTTTAGATAAAAAACAACCTATTTATATTGACGAAAATTTAAATAATATAATTGAAAAGAAAATATATGATACAAATATTTCTGTAAATGATATTGAAGATTTTATTAATATCCAATTAACTTCTGGCATTTGGTCTATTAGAGGCATTTATGAATTAGCAAGGCATGGCAATCCTTTTGCGTGTTTTGAGATGGCTTCTATGGAATGTTATGGAATTATAACAGGAATTGCTAGATATGAAAAAGCTTATGATTACTATCAAGTCACTGCAAAGGCTAATCATCCCATAGCTAATTGGGCTATTGGTTATTTATATCATGAAGGGCATATTGGTACTAAATCTAAACATGATATATATTTAGCTTTAAAATATTTTAACAAAGCTAGGAAACTAAATTGTGCCAACGCTTACACAAGTATTGGTAATATGCTACTTTGTGGTACTATTCCCCATATTTCTAAAAATGAAGAAAAAGCAATTGAAATGTTTAAAATTGCAGCAGATATGGGACATGTATATGCATTTAATAATCTTGGTAAGATTTACGAGGCTCGAAATGACTTAAAACTCGCTTTTGATTATTATATGAAATCTGCTAATTTAGGTGATAGTTGGGCTCAGAATAGAGTTGGAGAATTTTATAGGCTAGGAAAAATAGGAAATATAAATTTACAAAAAGCTTTTGATTACTACACTTTAGCTAGCGAATCACCAAAATTCACTTTGTGTAATTGGTCTAAATATAATTTAGCAAAATATTTTTATAAAGATGGATGTTTAGAAATTGGAATTCATAAAGATTTAGCTAAAGCTACTTCTTTGTTTGAAGAATCTTCTTGCGAGCTTATAGATTCTTTAGAAGAATTAATTTATATATATTATGATTTATATTCTGTAAATCTGAA
>ERZ780162.38-NODE-38-length-112945-cov-8.141757_pt1 | contig 112945 bp, 101 predicted proteins | sample MGYA00511474_ERZ780162 | MGnify/ENA primary metagenome ERZ780162 (study PRJEB29588, sample SAMEA2143633) | human gut metagenome | biome: human gut; feature: human-associated habitat; material: faeces | place: Denmark | collected 2008/2010 ...
ATCTCCGGCACGTAGTGCCTTTTATTTCATAGGAAGTTCCTTCGGAATTTCCTATAAAATAAAAAGTAATGACTAAAATGATACGTTCTGAATAAATAGTAACACAAAAAGGCCTTTCAGGATAGTCCCGAAAGGTCTTCTGCACGACACTTTTAAAATACTTTCATCGTCCACTTGCTCATATCCCACACCTCATTTACCACATCCTGATAGAATTCCGGCTCATGGCAAATCAGAAGAATACTTCCTTTGTATTCCTGAAGCGCTTTTTTCAGAGAATCCTTTGCATCCACGTCTAGATGATTGGTCGGCTCATCCAGGATCAGCAGATTCGTGTCCTTGTTGACCAGCTTACAGAGTCTTACCTTTGCCTGTTCACCACCACTCAGTACCCTTACCTGGCTCTCAATATGCTTCGTAGTGAGTCCGCATTTTGCAAGGGCAGAACGCACCTCATACTGGGTAAATGACGGAAATTCCTGCCACAGCTCTTCAATACAGGTTGTCTTGTTTTCTCCTTTAACTTCCTGTTCAAAATAGCCGATCTGAAGATTTTCCCCAAGCTCACACTCGCCGGAAATTGCCGGGATCAGACCAAGTACACTCTTCAAAAATGTAGTCTTTCCGATACCATTTGTTCCGACAATCGCAATCTTATGTCCTCTTTCCATCTGGAAATTCAGCGGCTTGGAAAGTGGTTCATCATAACCGATTACAAGATCCTTTGTTTCGAATAACATTTTCCCCGGAGTCCGTCCGTAACGGAACTTAAATTCCGGTTTCGGCTTTTCCGCTGCCAGCTCAATTACATCCATTTTATCCAGCTTTTTCTGTCTGGACATCGCCATATTTCTTGTAGAAACACGGGCTTTATTTCTTGCCACAAAATCCTTCAGTTCACTGATTTCCTGCTGCTGTCTGCGGTATGCTGCCTCAAGCTGTGCTTTCTTAACTGCATAGACCTCCTGAAAATGATCATAGTCTCCCACATAACGATTCAGTTCCTGGTTCTCCATATGATAGATGATATTTACCACTTCATTCAGGAACGGAATATCATGGGAAATCAGAATGAATGCATTCTCATAATCCTGCAGATACCGCTTCAGCCACGTAATATGCTCTTCATCCAGATAGTTTGTCGGTTCATCCAGAAGCAGGATGTCCGGCTTCTCAAGCAGAAGCTTTGCCAGAAGAACCTTCGTTCTCTGACCTCCGCTTAGATCTGTAACATCACGGTCAAGTCCCAGATCCAAAAGTCCCAGTGCCCTTGCCACTTCCTCTACCTTTGCATCAATCGTGTAAAAATCATGCAGTGTCAACTCATCCTGGATTGTTCCAAGCTCTTCCATCAGAAGATTCATCTCATCCTCGTCTACTTCACCGAGTTTCTCACAGATCTCGTTCATTCGCTGCTCCTTCTGCAAAAGCGGATCAAACGCACTTTTCAGTGCATCCTGGATCGTCATACCGCTCTGAAGGACTGCATGCTGGTCCAGATAGCCTGCTCGTACATTCTTCGCCCATTCCACCTTTCCCTCGTCCGGCGTAAGTTTCCCGGTAACGATACTCATAAAGGTAGATTTACCCTCTCCGTTTGCTCCTACAAGACCGATGTGCTCCCCTTTTAAAAGACGGAACGATACATCATCAAAAATGGCACGGTCACCAAAACCGTGTGTCAGATGTTCTACATTTAATATACTCATATTTTATTATTCTCCCTGATTCATTTCTTTACACATTGTCTTTTATTATATGCGGAAACCGGAGGGCTTTCAATATAAACAGACAAAAAACCCCAGAAACACAAGGTTTCTGAGGTTTGTATTTTTTGAAAATGAACTCGAAAAAACTTCGCCTTTCCCGCAGCCACATTGCTCCAAATTAACGTTTAGAGAACTGTGGTGCTCTACGAGCTGCTTTGAGACCGTATTTCTTACGTTCTTTCATACGTGGGTCACGTGTAAGGTATCCGGCTTTCTTAAGTACCGGTCTGTAATCAGAATCTGCTTCAAGAAGTGCTCTTGCGATTCCGTGACGGATTGCTCCTGCCTGTCCTGTGTATCCACCACCACGTACGTTAACGAGAACGTCAAATTTATCAACTGTTTCAGTTGCAACTAATGGCTGACGAACTACAACTTTAAGAGTTTCAAGTCCTAAATATTCGTCGATATCTCTTTTATTGATTGTGATCTTACCTGTACCTGGTACAAGGTATACTCTTGCGATAGATTTTTTTCTTCTTCCTGTTCCGTAGAATTTAGCTGTTGCCACTTTTATTTCCTCCTTTCAAACCTCTGACTAAAATGTTAAAACTTCTGGTTTCTGTGCCTGATGAGCATGTTCTGCTCCAGCATATACGTGAAGTTTCTTGATCATTGTTCTTCCCAAAGGTCCTTTTGGAAGCATACCTTTAACAGCGAGTTCGATAACCTGTTCCGGTTTCTTTGCCATCATTTCTCTTAATGTAGTTTCTTTCATTCCTCCTACATAATCTGAGTGATGATAGTATACTTTCTGATCTAATTTCTTTCCTGTAACTTTGATCTTTTCAGCGTTGATAACAATTACGTTGTCACCTGTATCAATGTGCGGTGTAAATTCCGGTTTATTTTTTCCTCTTAAAACTTTAGCGACTTCTGCTGCAAGACGTCCAAGTGTCTGTCCTTCAGCGTCAACTACATACCATTTTCTTTCAATCTTATCTGGATTAGCCATGTAAGTTTTCATTGGTTGACCTCCTATGAATTTCAGTTTACTAATTATTTTCATTGTAGATTCTATAGAAAACAAGTTCACTCCGGGGCTTTGGTGCAAACTGTTTCTTCTCATGTCATACTTGCATATTATATTATACCAACAGGCTTTTGTCAACTGTTTCTTGCTGATTTTCATCACTTTTTTGTGGGAATTTTCTACAGTATTTCTTTCAGATTGTCCACAGTTTCTTCTGCCTTCACCAGTGTAATACTGCCATTATCCAGGCATTCAACAAACTTATATACCAGGTCAGGATCAAACTGTCTGCCTGCATCCTGAAGAAGCTTCTCCCGTGCCACTTCAATAGAAAATGCTTTTTTATAACATCGTTTGGATGTCATGGCATCAAAAGAATCTGCCACGCACAAAATCCGCGCAGTCAGTGGAATATCTTCTCCTGCGATCCGGCGTGGATATCCTTTTCCATCATACCGCTCATGATGACCGATGACTGCCGGAATTACATAATCCAGCGATGGAAGGTGACGGATAATATCGATCGATGCCTCTACATGCCCTTTGATGATCTCATATTCTTCATCTGTCAGTTTTCCCTCTTTATTGAGTATATACTCCGGAATACCGATTTTACCGACATCATGCAGAAGTGCTGCCTGCCGGATAATCTCTATCATATCTTCGTTCATTCCAAGGGTCGTCGCCAGTGACGTTGCATAATAAGCTACGTTGTTGGAATGGCTGAACGTATAGTGATCCTTCGCATCAATTGCCGCCGTCAGCGCATAAATCGTAGACTCATACTCCTGATAAATATGGGTGTGATTCCTTGTATTGTTCCCCTCACTGTTGTTCCGAAACATCATATCAAAGACCTGGATCCCATTTTTTCCATTATGTTTCACATGATAAACTGCCAGATCTACATTTTCCATCAGCTCTTTCACGTTCCTTGCCGCATAAGGAGCCGCACTGATACCGGCACTCACAGTTACCGCTTTCAGCTTCATATCCGTTCTGCGGTTATTCATAACATAAATCTGTTTTGCAATAGATTCCACCATATTTCTGGCGGAAAAAAGATCATATCCCGGTAAAAGAACCGCAAATTCCTTTCCTCCATAGCGGGCCGTGTATCCACTTTCTCCGACACTGCTTCTGATAATATCTGCAATCCGCTGCAGACACAGATCTCCTTCTTTCACCCCATACAACTGATTATACAATTTAAAATCATCTACATTGATGATCGCAAGTGCCAGCGATGCCTCCCTGTTTTTCTCAAGCTCTTCATTCAGCACTTCATAGAAATATTTCCGGTTCAGTAATCCGGTCATCTCATCTGTTCTGGCTTCCTGGCGGGCTCTCTCGTACAATCTTGAATTCTTAATCGCAATCGATGCAACCGACGTAACAGATGAGATCAGCTGCACCTCATCATATACCAGCCGTTTTTTCACCGAAGCATCTGTGATCAGAATCACACCAACCAGGCATTCTCCATCTTTCAACCCTGCACAGTAACGGATATGCGTCTTATCCAGCCGGTGTTTTTCACTCTCCCACATCGACTTATACTCCACGGTATAACGGAAATCCCGGTAAATGATCGGCTCTTCATGTTCTTTCAGCCACTGGATCATCGGGTTTTCTTCTTCCATCGTAAATGTCAGATCATTCAGTGGCTGATCACTTGCCACTCCCCGATATGGCTGTCCCGGTGCATCCTGCATACAAATATAGATATTTCCAACATCCATCAGTTCTTTCATGACACTGATCGTTTTGTCCAGAATTTCATTTAAATCCAGCGTCTTCGAAATTGCAGAGCTGAACTCCCTGATTTTTTCTGTCTGATAATTTTCTTCCCTGACAAACACACTGCGTACCAGAAGCTTCCACAAAAAAGTAAACAGCGCATAAATCACCAGAAACACAATTGCAAAAACAAGGGCATAAAGCGTTGTATTCTTATCCATCTGTATATGGAAGATTTTCTGCAGATATGGAATTACATTCAAAAATACAATAACAGAAAACAAAAATCCCACACCGTAACACAGACTGGGCGATGCCAGCATCTGCAACCGGAACAGACGTCTGCGGATCAGTGCATAAAACAGAAAAAATACATTTACAACACCACTTAAAATATCAATCGGAAACCCACTGAAAAATGGTATTCCGAGCAACATATTCCCTGCAAACAACACCAGAACCCCTGCCATGACCGGTTCATACTGTACTTTCATATTGGGATTCGCTTTGCAGATCCGCACAAGGATAAGGAAAAGATAAATCAAAAAAATCCCAGCCGGGAAAAAGAGTACTAATATAGTAGGTTTAATCTCATACACAAAAGTAGGCAGCCCATTCTTTTCCACCACATTCGGGCATCCCAGGAATACCCCATGCCGGATATTTACCACAAAACAGATCAGCATAACAGCCAGATATATTTTCCCTGGCAGACTTTTTTTCACCCCGCCAAATGCCAGAATAAAACAATAATATGCATACGGCAGCAGTAAAATTCCAAGCAGGGAAACCTGATACCAGAATTCATAACTTGGCCACAGATGGACACGCATAAATGCCGATCCTCCAGCCCAAAAAAGCAGTCCAACCAGCACTACCAGAAAGCTATTTACAATTTTATTTCGCTTCGCTGTCAGAAACATCAGCAGCATAAATCCATAGCACACCATTGCTATGATTGAAATATATCCATAGGTTCCCATAATTCCCTCTTATCTCACTTTGTTCAAACATTCCTGCACTTCCAGCAACGCCTTCAAATCATAATAAGAAGGATTCATCTGATGCAGTTTTTTCCCAGTCTTTTTTTCATAAGTTTCAAATGTTCCGCACATAAAAATTGTAACCTGTAAAGGATCCATTCCCAGGATTTTCTTCAAGTCACGGTAATCCTGATCAATATATTTAAAATATGTACTCAGTAACTCTTTTAAAATATCGGCGCTCATGGCACTGTTCAGCAAGGATTCCCGTTCCAGTTCTACATACATATGCAGATATGGGCGGTTCTGTTCATTATATTCCTTTGCCGCAACCCAGTTTGTGATCGGGAGCTTTGACAGACGAATGACATTTCGGATCCCATTTTCTGAAATCCTTGTAAATCCTGCTATATCAATGATCCATGGTACCCGGTCCACATATTCAAAACGTGGGATCTGTGTTTCATCTTCCCTGTTTTCCAGTCCAACGCACCGATACATATCACCACAGCGATATCTCGCGAATGCACCGCCTTTCAAAATCGTAAATACGAGCTCATATTTTTCTCCCGGCTGGACTTCATCCATCAGATATGTCGGTGGAACATAAGACGGATCCTCATGATTTTTCAACATGTCCTTCTCTATGATAAATTCATAAAATGCCGTATCCGGGAAGAAATACATTCCTTTTCTCGTCCAGGTCTCTGTCCCCATTATAGATGGTTCCGTACCGGCAAACAATTCCATCGGCCGGATTCCCCAGAGTTCTTCCAGATCATCTTTATAGCACTGATTGTCCGTACCTGCTACCATGAACCCTTTCAAATGGAATAAATCCTTTGGGAGTAATTGCCGGTTCTCCTTTTTGCAGCGGTATTTTGCCTGTATCATACGGAAGATCATATGCGGTCTGCATTTCAGAAGACTTGATAGTTGGATACCGCCGCCACCGGTCATCGAAGAAAGGCTCAGACTTACCGCATAAGCCACACTTCCAAGACCAAAGAAAAATCCCAGATCTTTTTTCATCGCCATTTTAAATCCCAGCTTGTTTCGTTCGCTGAAACTCATATTCACAGCATCTTTTACTGCCGGAAGGAACTCAATATCGATTTCTTCCCCGAGTGCCAGTGGAAAAAGTCCGGTAGCATACGGAAGCGGTGCCAGCGCATACAGAAATTTGTCCGTAGATGCAACATCAAAAGAACCCTTTTTCCTGCTGGTCGATAAAATCAGACATGCTGTCACATTATTCCGGTAGGTATCCAGCATACTTCTTGTATACGGTGCAACCTTAATCGGATGTTTCCCGCCTTCCCAGGTTGTCTGAATCCAGATCACCGGATTCCCCGGAAGCATATCAGGCTGCTTGGTCAGAAGAATGTCTGCATAATCTTCATACTCCGTCAGCGGTACCATTTTGCGGAATTCATCCAGATTTCGGGGATGTTTTCCTTTCAAAATCGACTGTCCAAGTCCACAGTTACTCCACAGCTGGATCTGTTCTTCCATCAGCCGCCGCTGGATTTTCATGTAACCGTCCATCGACAGATCCAGAAATCCACAGTACTGCTGCCATATTTCATTATACTGTTGTTTTTTTAATTTTTCTTTTAAATTCATAGACTGTCCGCTCCAGATCAATCATTTTTTCTGATAGTACGCAGGCACACCCGTATACTTTTTCTGTTCGGTATCAGAAACGGTGTACTTTGCTGATATTCTTTATAGTTAAAAAATGTCCGTGGGAATGTCCACAGATCCTGAAAAATAATATACAGATAATTCCAGAAAATCATAAGTAAAAAATAAATCCCATGTTTCCATCCACCGACCATTCCCCACATGCACAAATATGCTCCTGCAAACCATAAAACACCAGGATGGCGGCACAATCCATACATACCTTCCGTATAAGCCGCACGCAGTTTATTTTCTTCACAATAGGTTTCTTCAAAGGGAAGCGCAAAAAACAACGTATAAATGAGCAGACAAAGGAAAAGGAATCCTCCTAATCCAAATCCGGTCATTGTTCCGATCTTCCGCTGGCAACTCCCCCATGCTGCATAAAGCTCTGCAATCAGTGATACTACAACGAGAATACTCCCAGCTGCAAAAAATTTTTGTAATACTGCATTCTTCATCCGAACACTGTTGATATCATAAATAAAATACAGAATAAATCCTGTACTTCCTAGTATAAACTGCCACATTTTTCTCTCCATGATTTGTGCATTATTATGCACAAATACCTTTTCACGCACTCTAAATTATAATAAAAGCTACTATAAATTGCAACCAAAAAATGTCTTCCCTTTCCCCTTTTTTCAAAAACATTACCATATCATTACATTTTTTACAAATTCCACTTTTGCTTTAAATAGTATACCATCATTTGCTTCTATCTGATACAATAGATGTATGGGATTTTTATCCAAATTTTGACTAAAAGGCAGGTACTAGAATATGTGGGCTTATGAAGGAATTTTTTATCAGATCTATCCAATTGGATTCTGTGGCGCTCCGACCGCAAATGACGGCAAAACCGTATCCCGGATTTTAAAATTAAAGGACTGGAGCAGTTATCTGGAATCCTTAGGTATCTCTTCTATATTATTAAATCCAATTTTCGAATCAGACAATCATGGTTATGATACCAGGGATTATAAAAAAATCGACTGCCGTCTCGGAACCAATGAAGATTTCGCAGAAGTATGCAAAGATCTCCATGCACACAATGTAAAAATCGTTCTTGACGGTGTGTTTAATCACGTAGGACGCGGCTTCTGGGCATTTAAGGATGTACAGGAAAAGAAATGGGACTCTCCATACAAGGACTGGTTCTGTATCAATTTTGACGGTAATTCCTGCTACAATGACGGCTTCTGGTATGAGGGATGGGAAGGACATTTTGAACTGGTCAAACTGAACCTTGCCAATCCTGCTGTTGTAGATTATCTTCTGGAATGTGTAAAGGGCTGGATCGATGAATTTGATATCGACGGTCTCCGGCTTGATGTTGCATACTGCCTGGACCGCAATTTCATGAAACGTCTACGCAGTTTCTGCCAGGAATTAAAACCTGACTTTGCCCTGATCGGAGAGGTTCTCTTCGGAGACTATAATCAGATCGTCAATGACGAAATGCTGCACAGCTGCACCAACTACGAATGCTATAAAGGCATTTACTCCAGCTTCAACAGCATGAACATGTTTGAGATCGCGCACTCTCTGAACCGCCAGTACGGACCGGAACAGTGGTGCATTTACCGTGGAAAACATCTGATGTCTTTTGTTGACAACCACGATGTAACCCGAATTGCAAGTATCCTGACCAACAAGAACCACCTGCCGCTGACTTACGGTCTTCTTCTTGGTATGCCGGGTGTTCCTTGCATTTATTATGGAAGTGAATGGGGTGAGGAAGGGGTAAAAGCACCAAATAATGACTACGCCCTTCGTCCATGCTTTGAAGAACCAAAGCCAAATGAACTGACCGAAGAGATCAAAAAAATGATCCACGTCAGAACCGGAAGCAATGCACTCTGCCACGGAAGCTACCGTAATGTTGTCCTGACCAACCATCAGCTCATCTTTGAGCGTCGGACCGATGATGAACGGATGCTGGTTGCGATCAATGCATCGGACGCACCGTTTACTGCGCACAATGGAGAACTCGGAGGCACAATGACCGACCTGCTCACCGGAAATGAAATCCAGATGAGCGGACAGCTTGAGATGCCGCCGTACAGTGTGCAGTATCTGAAATAATATCTCCGGACATTTTCCAAAGCAGACCTCTTTGGTTTGCCATGAGAATGATTGATATTGCTTAACAGCACAAATGCCAGTTCCGGCTTGCTGTCGGTTCTGGCATTTTTTCAAAGAATCTCTGTTCCAGTAAATACAGTAATTTCGTTTGAGATTTCCTGTCATTTAACGGAACTTCGATTTTCTATATTCCCTCGGAGTCATTCCATAATTTTTTCGAAAAAGCCTGTAAAATTGTGTCCGATTACTAAAGCCAAGGTCCTCCATGATTTCTGCAATCGTAAGATCCGAATCCAAAAGAAGTCCCTCCGCCTTTTCCATTGTAAATTTCGTGCTATATTCATACAGAGACAACCCGGTATATTTTTCAACCGTTTTATAAAGATAATCTCCTGAATAACTAAACTTTTCCTCCAAATCCTTTCTGCGCACCTGTCCATCCTTTTCCCGGATATAACTGGTTATCTGATCAAATAGTTCTCTCTCAGACGTATTTCCGAAAGCAACCGGCGTATTTGTGTAAAGCGCTCCGTCAAACAATGCAGATAACATTCCTATCATTGCTCCTGCAATCTGAAAATTTGATTTAGGCGTTCTCTTCTGCAATCCTACTGCAATTTTGTCAAAACAATCATGCACTACTTTTGTCTCTTTCATCGGAATAAAATCGATATAAGCCCGTTGTGATGCCTCTTCTTTATCCAATTCATGTAAAAAGAATTTCCTTACCATCTCATATTCCTTTGTGCGTTTCCCGGAAAAAACACTTGGAAATTGTAGTAAATTCAAAATATATTCTTGTGTAAATTCCAGAAAAATCACTCTGCAATACTCATCGAATTCCTCCAGATGGCGAATATTCATATTCATCAGACAGCAACTTCCTTTCGGATAAAGATGTCTGGTATTTTCAATGTTCTGATATAGCCTTCCATCTGCAACATACATCAACTCATAGAAATTATGTCTGTGCATACTTTTCCTTTCAAGAATTTTGTCCGATTCCTCCTTGTCCATACAAAGATATCCTAAATCCTTCGGTCCTATAAATGTAAGCACCTCTCTTCCTTCTTCTTTTTCCGGATAATAGGAATCTAAAATAAAAGAAAGACTATCTTCTGTAAAATGATTTTCTCTAAAACCTTTTTCATATGCCTTCATTTCTTTAATTAAATCCTGATACATCATAGGACGTGTAGATTGAAAATACATAATTTATTCCTCTTTCTGATAAAAACCAGTTTTATCTTTTTATAGTGATCATTCCTGTTCATCTCGAATAGCTCTTAACAATTGAATCTGATACACATAAGGTTCAATCCCATCATTTATGCCATTTATACTCTTTTTCATATCATTTATAATAATATCATATGATGTGGATGTCAAAATTTTTTACCACTCACTAATTAACCGAATTGTTCTATTCAATAGTAAAAGCGAGGAAAACTTATGCAAAAAACAGATTTCAACCGTGACTGGACCGTACAGAAAGACGGATCCAATGAAATACTTCATGTCAATCTTCCAGATGACGCCATGATCCGTGAAGAGCGCTCAAAAGAGAATAAAACCGCAAGTGCAAGTGCCTATTTTGCCGGTGGCAAATATATTTACACTAAAATTTTCGATCTTTCGGAAAATGAAACCAGACAAACTCTGATCTTAGAATTTGAGGCTGTCTATCAAAACGCAACCGTATTCTTAAACGGCAGACAGGTTGCCGAACATCCTTACGGATACACAAACTTTTTTGTTGACATCACCGGAAAAGTTATTGCCGGAACAAATGAACTGAAAGTCGTTGCAGACAACGCAGATGTCCCGAACAGCCGTTGGTACTCCGGATCCGGTATCTACCGCGAAGTGCACCTTTACCGTTCCGGAAGTTCTTATATCCGCCCGGAAGGGTTAAAAGTGCAGATTGTTGATCTTAATACAATCCACATTTTTACTGACGCGGTTATGCAGCCTGATGAAAAAATTGTACTGGAAATTTTCAATGACACTGGCAAAATCGTATCTTCCGAAGGCACAGATGTCACCATCACCATCCCAGATGCACACCTCTGGTCTGCCGAAGATCCTTATTTATATACCTGCAAGGCAACCCTTCTACAAAATGGAACTGCCATTGATACTGCCAGAACCTCTTTCGGAATCCGTACCCTTTCCTGGGGAAAAGATGGATTTCTTGTAAACAGCAAGTCCGTCCTTTTCCGGGGTGCCTGCATCCATCATGATAATGGGGTACTCGGTGCCTGTGGCTTCCATGATGCTGAATGTCGGCGGGTACGCATTTTAAAAGAAGCCGGATTTAATGCCATCCGTTCTTCACACAATCCCATTTCAAAGGCAATGCTGGATGCATGCGATCAACTTGGTATGTACATTATTGACGAAGCTTTTGATATGTGGCTGATCAAGAAAAATCCTTACGATTACGCCGGTGAAACATTTTCCAAATGGTGGAAAGCTGATATTGCTGCCATGATTTCAAAAGACTATAACCATTCTTCTGTTGTGATGTACTCTGTTGGAAACGAGATTACAGAGCTTGGACTTGCAGACGGGCAGGAACAGGCCCGTATCATGACTGAATTCTGCCATACCAAAGATCATACAAGACCTGTCACAGCCGGGATCAATCTGATGCTTGCTACCATGGCCGGAAGTAAAAAAAGTATTTATGGCACGGACGAAGACGGTAAAGTCAAAGACAGTGGTTCCGGTGGACTGGATAACGCTCCGACCTCTGAATTTTTCAATATCATGATGAACAAAATGGGCGGACTCATCAATAAAGCAGCCAAAACAAAAAAAGCGACTGCCATTGCTGAAATTATGTCCGGTATTTTCGATATTCCCGGATATAATTATGCATCCAGCCGCTATAAAATTGATGCCAGAAATCATCCGGAACAGGCGACAACCGGCTCTGAAACTCTCCCGCAGACCCTTTACGATAACTGGCAGCTTGTCAAATCGATTCCTACCATGACCGGCGACTTTATGTGGACCGGATATGATTATCTTGGTGAATCAGGCATTGGCACCATTCAGTACAAAGACAAAAAGACGAAGCAAAATGCCGATCCGGGCCTTATTATTTCCGGTGGTGCCGGTATCATTGATATCTGTGGAAAAAAACGTCCGGAAGTTGGATGGAGCAAGATCATCTGGGGATTACAGAAAACTCCAACAATTGGTGTTGACCCTTATACCCGCACAGACTATTTCCAGTCTCTTTCTATGTGGCGTGTCACAGATGCGGTGGAAAGCTGGTCATGGGAAGGCTGCGAAGGGAAAAAAGCTTCTGTAACAATCTACTCAGATGCAGACAAAATAGAACTTCTTGTCAATGGAAAAAGCGCAGGTAAAAAGAAACCGAAAAAAGATATTGCAAAATTCAGGAAAATTCCATATGAAGCCGGCAAAATCGAAGCCATTGCTTACGACTCCTCCGGAAAAGAAACAGCCCGCACCACGCTTGTCTCAGCCACTGGAAAAACTTCGATAAAACTCACTCCTGAAACAACAAACCTCTGTGCAAATGGTCAGGATCTCTGCTTCCTTAATATCGATCTTATCGGTGAAAATGGAATCACAAAATCCTCTGTCGACCAGGAGCTGAAAATAGAAATCTCTGGTCCTGCAACACTTCAGGGATACGGTTCTGCAAGACCAAATGTTGAAGAAAGCTTCTGCAACGATACTTTCAAGACATTCTATGGCAAATCCTTAGCCGTAATCCGGGCCGGCTATGAACCAGGCACTGTCACTGTAAAAGTATCCGGAAAAGGATTAGACACCCAGGAACTCACACTAAATATCTGTTAAAACTCTACAGATTTCTAAATAAAACCAAAGGAGAACATCAGAACTCTTTTTCTGTTCTGACGTTCTCCCTTCTGGTCATTTATCCCATTTTCTAATAAATATATTTCTTCATTTCCTGATATACCCTTGCAAGAGGAAGTCCGACGATCGTATTATAATCACCTTCAATCCCACAGATATACACGCCAAATGCCCCTTGGATTCCATAGGCTCCTGCCTTGTCCATCGGCTCTCCTGTCGCAATATATTCCCTGATTTCTTCCTTGCTCATCGGATATACATGCACATCACTGCATTCATGAAATGTCTTCCGGATCTTTTTCCCATCCTTCTTTATCAGAAGCGTAACACCGGTGTAAACCTGATGTGCTTTTCCCTGAAGCATGGAAATCATCTGATATGCCTGCTCTTTATCCTTTGGCTTTCCGAGAATCGTTCCATCCGCTGCAACCACCGTATCTGAGCCGATCACCAGAAAATCTCCTGTATTTTTCGTTTCATACTGCTGATAGACATCTTCTGCTTTCTGTACAGAAAGTTCTTCCACAACCTGGCTTGGAACCTGGGATGTAATTACTTCCTCACAGTGTGACGGCATGACTACATGCTTTATATTTCCCTGTTCCAGCAGTTCTGTCCTGCGCGGTGATGCAGAGGCCAGAACTACAGTCAGCTTCTGTGTCCTACTACACATAGCCTAATCCTCTTTCACAAGAATCTTCTTAATTTCTCCCATATACATGTTATGCATATCTTTGTCAGCATACCATTTGTCAAGATTTGCTTTCTCAACAAAATTTTCTTCTCCCATGCGCTGTACATAAACCTTCTTGCATACAAAGATCATTTTTGCTTCTTCAAACGCAACTGTTCCATCTACATAATATGGTGTCAGACCGGCTTCTTTGATCTTATCTTCGTCCCTTCCGGAGACTCTTCCACAGAGATTTAACGCTTCTCTATGCTCTTCTCCAAAGAATGCCAGTGTAAAATAATCTTCTCTGTCTACAAATTCTTTTGTATAACGGGAATCACGGATATAGGCTGTTGCAGTTGGTTTTCCCCACATGATTCCGACACCGCCCCAGCTTGCGGTCATGGTGTTACATTTTTCTTCATTTCCTGCTGTGATCAGCATCCACTGTTTTCCGATCAGGTCAAATGGATTATCCTTTAATTCTTCTGCTTTTATTTCTGTAAAACTCATTTTTCTGTCCTCTTATTTTGCGATTACTTTACGGAAATTCTTCTTTCCTTTTCTTACAACTTTTCCTTCTCCTTCAAAGTCTGCTTTTGCAAATGTTGCTGAAATATCAGAAACCTTTTCTCCGTCAACGGCAACTCCGCCCTGCTGTACCGCACGACGTCCTTCTGATTTGGAAGCAACCAGTCCGCTCTTATGAAGAAGTGTCAGGATATCGATAGACCCGTCTGCAAAATCTTCATCAGAAAGCTCTGCTGTCGGCATATCTGCTGCATTTCCTGAGCTGAACAGTGCACGTGCGCCTTCCTGTGCCTTTGTAGCTTCTTCTTCGCCGTGAACCAGTTTTGTCAGTTCAAACGCAAGGATTTCTTTTGCTGTGTTAAGCTGTGCGCCTTCCCATTTGTCCATCTCATCAATCTGCTCAAGCGGAAGGAATGTCAGCATACGTAAACATTTAAGAACATCTGCATCTGCCACATTTCTCCAATACTGGTAGAATTCAAACGGAGAAGTTTTTTCCGGATCAAGCCATACAGCTCCAGACTGTGTCTTACCCATCTTCTTTCCTTCTGAATTCAGAAGCAGTGTGATTGTCATCGCACTTGCATCCTTACCAAGCTTACGACGGATCAGCTCTGTACCACCAAGCATGTTGCTCCACTGATCATCTCCGCCAAACTGAAGATTACAGCCGTATTTCTGGTATAACATATAGAAATCATAGCTCTGCATGATCATGTAATTGAACTCAAGGAAGCTCAGTCCCTTTTCCATACGCTGTTTGTAGCATTCTGCAGTCAGCATACGATTTACGGAGAAATGTGCTCCGACTTCACGAAGTACTTCCACATAATTCAGATCCATCAGCCAGTCCGCATTATTAACCATCAGTGCTTTCCCGTCTGAAAAATCAATAAAACGGCTCATCTGCTTCTTAAAGCAGTCACAGTTGTGCTGGATTGTCTCCGGTGTCATCATCTGACGCATATCTGTTCTACCGGACGGATCCCCGATCATAGCAGTACCGCCCCCGATCAAAGCAATCGGCTTATTGCCAGCCTCCTGCAGTCTCTTCATCAGGCACAATGCCATAAAATGTCCAACATGCAGACTATCCGCCGTCGGATCAAACCCAATATAAAACGTAGCCTTCCCGTTATTCACCAGATCCCGGATAAGCGGCTCATCCGTAACCTGCGCAATCAATCCTCTGGCCTTAAGCTCTTCATAAATACCCATTTTTCTACTTTCCTTTCTTTTTCAAAACCTATATCTTACTCACAGCCAATCTTCTCCGCCAGGAGAAGGAGGCGTCCCGTCTGGAACTCTTTGAAGTCTTCAAGGATGTCAGCCATCCGGAAACCATTTCTATTTGACTGCATGTGCTGGCGGATGCTCATACTTCTTAGGTTTTGGGAATTTGTGTTATGATTGAAAATCCATCTGTCTGAGCGAAGCGAGTTATGGATTTTCAATCATGCCCTTAACAAATTTACAAAACCTTAGAAGTATCAGCCGCCGAACCCGCAGACAAATAGAAATAGATTCCGGATAGCGTCCGTCCTGAACCCCTTCAATTTTTCCAATAAAAAAACCTCGTCCTCCGGCCAATCAGCCTTTAAGGACGAGGTATATTCTCTCGTGGTACCACCTTAATTCACATCCGGCTCGCACCGAATGCCTCAGTCAGTAACTAACATTACCGTAGCAGGTATAACGTCCGCCACTCCGTCACAGCTTACTTGCGCTTCCGCGCGTTCGGTGTGAAACTCCAAGATGTATTCACATCTGACTCTTCGTGCACCTCTCATCAACCGGTTACTTTCTGTCTGAGCCTTGTCATCTGCTACTTGTTCTCTTCATAGCCTGTAATTTTCTCTTCTTTTGTCATACTACCGTATCCTTCAAAATTTGTCAAGCCGGATTTCACGCCAAATTATCACAAAACAACTTTTGTCAAATCCAATTCACAGCCTTCCATCATTTTCCGAACCACTCTCGCAGATTCCCTAATTCCAGAAATCCGTCTTCTGCTCCAGCTCAATATCTGCACTTTTAAACACCGGATTAACTCCCCGCTTCAACTGATCCTCATAATCCCGGATTGCCTTAAATGCCGTCCCGGACAAAATCAGGATCACCGGAATATTGATCAGTGCCATCACACCCATCAGTACATCGGAAAGATCCCACAAAAGCGACATTTCCATACCTGCCCCTAGAAATACAACAAATGCAGATACCAGGCGGAATCCGCGCATAAATTTTTTTCCCGGTTCCTTTTTATGGATATAGGTCAGAAGATTGTCGCAATAGAAACAGTTTCCAAGCAATGTTGTAAACGCAAAAAATACCATAGCCACCGTTATAAATACCGGACCAAATGCTCCCAGGGATTCCTGAAGAGATGCCTGAACCCACGGTGCCCCCTGCATCTCCCTGGTTGGATCAATGCCAGACGACATACACATCATCGCCGTTGCCGTGCAAAGAAGAAGTGTGTCGATAAAGACAGACAGCATCTGAACCAGTCCCTGTTTGACCGGATGGCTGACATTTGCAGAAGCAGATGCATTCGGTGCCGAACCGATTCCGGCTTCGTTGGAATAAAGCCCACGGCGGATACCCTGCATCATAGCAGAACCCGCAAACGCTCCGAAAATCGCCTTGAAATCAAACGCTTCCTCAAAAATACGCAGGAACATTTCCGGCACATTGCGGATATTGATGATAACCACAATCAGCGCCATACCGATATATGCAAGTCCCATCACCGGCACAAGCGTCGATGTCACCTTTACAATACGGCTTCCACCGCCAAGCAGACACCATCCGGTCAGAACTGCCAGAATCCCACCAATAATCCATGGGCTTACCTTCGGATCATAAAAAGAAAATCCGGAAAATGTAGACTGCAGATTGTAGGATGCCAGCATATTGAATCCAAATGCATAAGTCAGGATCATGGCAATACAAAACACGATCGCCAGTGGTCTGCAATGCAGCGCCGCCTCGATATAATAAGCCGGACCACCATAGCATTTCCCATCCTCTCCCTTTTTCTTGTAAATCTGTGCCAGCGTACTTTCAATCAGTGCAGACGCACTTCCGATGATCGCAATCACCCACATCCAGAATACAGAACCAAATCCCCCAATACAAATTGCCGATGACACCCCGACAATATTTCCCGTTCCTACTCTCGATGCCGTTGAAACCATAAGCGCCTGGAATGATGAGATTGCCTCTTTGTCGTCCGGCTTCTCCATCACGGACTCACAAGCTCTCTCAAATAAACGCACCTGTGGAAATCTTGTCCGGATTGTAAAATATAAACCTGCACCGATCAGAATAATCACCAGAAGTTTGCTGTACATAAATGAACTGACCGCCCCAATAATCGTCTGAAACATACCTTCTTTCCTTTCTCAATGTTTTCTACCATTTTCGCTATATCTTAACGGAAACTCTCAAAATTTGCAAGCTTTTTCTATTTAAAAGCGGACAAGCAACGCCTGTCCGCCAAATTTATACTATATTTTTCTATCCCTTTACAGCTCCGGCAGCAACACCCTTGATGATGTACTTCTGTCCTGCCAGATATACAATGATGATTGGGATTACTGTAAGCATAATGCTTGCCATCATCGGTCCCATTTCAACTCTTCCGTAACTTCCGCGGAAATACTGGATCAGCATTGGGATTGTTTTATACTTCTTAATATCAAGTACAAGAGTTGGAAGCAGGTAATCATTCCATACCCACATTGCTTCCAGAATACCTACGGATATCATGGTAGGCTTCAGGATATGGATATCGATCAAAAAGAAGGTCTGCAGCGGATTACATCCGTCGATCATGGCAGCTTCTTCGATTTCTACAGGAATCGATTTTACAAATCCGCAGAACATAAATACCGCAAGACCTGCGCCAAATCCGAGATAGATCACCCAGATATTCCATGGCATATTCAGATGTAAGGTATCTGCTGTCTGTGACAAGGTGAACATAACCATCTGGAAAGGAACAACCATGGAAAATACAAACAGATAATATAAAATCTTTGAAATCGGACTATTTACACGGGTTATATACCATGCACACATGGAGCAACATACAAGAATAGCAACTACAGAAGTAATCGTAATAAATGTACTGTATCCAAGACTGCTCAAAAATCCTTTTGAAGCAACGGCATCTACATAGTTTGCGATTCCTGCAAATGCATCTGCAGTCGGAAGTTTAAATGCAGTTCCTGTACTGATCGCTGATTCTTTTTTCAAAGAGTTCATCAGGATCATAATGATCGGATAAATCCAGGCGAGTGCCGCAATTGTTAATATAACTATCCATATTGTATTTGCAATACTTTTCTTCTTTTTCATTACTGCTGCACCTCCTTAGATCTTGTTGCTTTCAGCTGTACCAGTGAAATAATGATAACCAGAACACAGAAGATCACTGCTTTTGCCTGTCCATAACCTTTCCACTGCATTCCGGCACGTGCGTAGAATGTCTGGTAAATATTCAGTGCCAGCATTTCTGTCGCATGGTTCGGATCTCCACCTGTAAGAGCCAGGTTCTGGTCAAACAATTTAAATGAATTGGTAAGTGTCAGGAAGACGCAGATCGTGATGGAAGACATTACCATCGGAACTCTGATTTTCCAGAGGATATCCCACTTTGCTGCTCCGTCAATCTCTGCTGCTTCGATCAGATCATCCGGTACATTCTGAAGACCTGCGATGTAAATGATCATCATATATCCGATCTGCTGCCAGCACATCAAAATGATAAGTCCCCAGTAACCGGCTGAAGAATTCAGTGCCAGAAGCGGCTGTCCGATGATCGTAAGCAGACAGTTGATCAGGATCTGCCAGATATATCCAAGTACGATTCCACCGATCAGGTTCGGCATAAAGAAAATAGTTCTGAAAATATTGGTTCCCTTTAACTTCTGTGTCAGAAGCAGTGCCAGACCAAATGCCAGTACGTTGATCAGTAAGATCGATACAATCGCAAATAATACTGTAAATTTAAATGAACTTGTAAATGATGTATCCTTGATTGCTGCGGTATAATTTGATATTCCAACAAATGTTGCATTTCCTACTGTTGTAAACTTACAAAAAGAAAGATAAAATCCCTGTGCAAACGGAATAATAAATCCGATCACAAATGCAAGAAATGTTGGGAGAACAAATATTGGTGCATGTTTTTTCAGTGCCTTCTCCATAGAAATCCTCCTCTTTTCCTTTTGCCCGGAAGGATCTTCCTACCAGGTGGCTCTCATTTCACTTTTTATTTTTATATGGAAAAACGTAGGTTCCCATATCCAGAAAACCCGCTTCGTACAGGCTCTCCTCTCACTTAAAAGGGGCAGGCAAGCCGCCTGCCCCTAGGTCAGTTCTTTTTATGCAACTTATTTATTCATTTGCAAGCTTGTATTCAGATGCCCATCCATCTACGAATGCACTTACTACTGCATCCCAGTTAGCATCTGTCTGATCTGCCGCATAAGCTGTCAGTGCAGATCCAACACCATTTTTCCACTCTTCTGAAGGCATTGTTGAGAAGTTCCATGCTACCGGAGTCTTTCCGTCTTCGGTCATCTGTTTGTCTTCTTTGATAAAGAGATTCTTAGATTCCTGAGCTTTCTTAAACGGAATGTTGAATCCCATATCGTCTGCCATACATTTTGTTCCTTCATCTGAAGTTACACACCAGTCCATAAAATCTAATGTAGCCTGAATATCAGCTTCGTCTGCGTCTTTATTTACGCACCAGTAATTTTCTGTACCTGTGCAGAGTCCCTGGTTTGCTTCATCGCCTACACCAAAGTAAACCGGAAGCATGGTCATGTCATCATCTGTCAGACCGCCATCGATCAGCTGTGTATATTCCCATGTACCATTCTGATAGAATACAGCTTTTTTATTCAGGAATTCATTTCTTGCATCGTCACCTGTCTTTGCAGCGAGATCCTTTGGATCGCATGTGCTGTTGTTGATGTACAGATCCCACATATCGCGATAATTGTCAAGATATGTGCCTTTGATTGCATCTGTTGTGTTAATTCCTTCATCCTGATATTCAAAGTAGATCGGAAGGTTTGCAAGGTGTGTCTTGAATCTCCAGTCAGAAGATCCGTCCATACCTGCTGAAGTAAATGCAGAAAATCCAAGTTCAGAAGTTCTATTTGTAATGTCTTCTGCTACTTTTTTCAGATCTGCAAAAGATTTGATGTCATCCGGTGTATATCCTGCTTCTTTTAATAATGTCTTATTTGTGATAATTCCGTATGTTTCAATAACATATCCGATACCCGCTACAGAATCTCCGTCTTTCAGTGCATAATCATCACTTGTGAGTTCTTTGTAAATATCAGAATCTGATAAGTCGTAGCAGTAATCTTTCCAGTTTGCAAGTCCTACAGGTCCGTTTACCTGGAATAATGTTGGTGCTCCGCTCTTTCCCATTTCACTCATCAGAGTGGTTTCATAGTTTCCGGAAGCTGCTGTAACAACCGTTACATCTACACCTGTCTCTTTTGTGTAATCCTTTGCCAGCTGCTGCCACTGCTCATCCTGCTCCGGTTTGAAGTTCAGATAATATACAGATCCTTTGCTGCTGTCCCCTTTACCGTCTGCACTCTTGCCATCGCTCTTGCTTCCACATCCTGCAAAGCATCCAAGTGTCATGATTCCTACCAGCCCCAGTGCCAGCCATCTTTTTTTGTTTTTCATAATTTCCGTTCCTCCTCGTCTGGATTTCTTTTCTATGCTTAAATAATAGCAAGAATCCAATCAAAGACTGTAACAAATCGCAAACCTCCTTTAACAAAAAATATACTTTTCGAAATGTAAAAAATTTGTTATTGATAAAATGACACCAACAGCCTTCTCCTCCCATCATCTCTCTTTCTCATACTCCCGGATACTTTCGTCGGCAGTCTCCACCATCTGCGCAGGCGTCATTTTCCCGGCGGCAAGCTGTGGCAGGCACTCCCCGATCGTCTCTTCCTGAAGGATGGAGTTCCATTTCACATGATAGTTCGGAACGATCTGCGGATTGTTATTGTAGGCATTTACATAATCCTGAAGGAGCTGGCTGATTTCAGTGCGTCCGTTCTTGTCCATCAGCTCTTTCTTCTCTTCCAGATTGAATTTCGTGCGAAATTTCAAAAATTCAACCGCTCCTTCTTTGACCTCCTCGCTGTAAGTGGAAACCACCGCCCAGCCAAAGGTTTCCGGTGAGGCGATCAGTTTATTTCCCGGAAATGCGGAAAATCTTACCTTTTCTTTCCATTCTTCCGGCAACTGGTCGATCATCCAGTATCCGTTCGGGATCATTGCCACCTTTCCTGCGACAAAATTATTGTATGCCACATCGTAGTCAGCATGAATTGCATCTTCTGTTGTATACCGAAACAATTTCTGCAAGGTTTCTGCAATTTCAAGACCGGTATCATTGGAATAGCTTTCTGGGAGAAGCTCTTTCATAAATGCATAGCCTTCTTCCGTGTGTGCTGCCTCTGCTGTTGCAATCAGCATCGGCGCCCAGCCGGTTCCTTCAGTGTGAAGTCCAAGCGGTGTGATTCCGTTTGCCTGCAGCCGGTCACAGCAGTCCCAGAATTCTTCCCATGTCTCCGGGAATTTCTCAATCCCTGCTTCCGCAAAAAGCTCCGGATTCCAAAACATGCCGGCGCACGCAAATGCCGCCGTACTGATCGGTCCAAGATAGATATTGCCATCCTCATCCGTACAGCCTTCCATCACCGCCGGTTCGATCATATTCCTCCACTCTTCATCCTCTTCCAGATACGGACTCAGATTCTCGATCCGTCCATCCGCAACCATCATCTGATAAAAGGACGGCAGGGTGCGCACATCATAGATCACAGCCGGAAGCTCGTCTGTGACATTTAACCGTTTCAGATTTTTTCGGTATTCCTCTTCCGTCTCCATGATCCATTCCACTTGCATATGATACGTACCGGCATATTCTTCATTAAATGCATCAACGACATCCTGTTCCGTTTTCTTGCCGGAAGTCGGATCTACCGTCAGAATGATCGGAATATCAATCTCCTTTTTTTCTGTACTCCGGCTTGTCTGCCCCGTATTTTTACCACATCCGGTCAGCACTGTCAGAACCAGTGCGATACAAAACACCGATTGCAAATATTTTCTATAAATCACGTTTCTCCTTTCCGTCATCCGGAATTTGGATTGTACACCGGGTTCCATTTTCTTCTGCCTCATAGTAAAACAGCACATCCTCTCCATATTTCAGCCGCAGTCTGGTCAGTACATTCACCACTCCATATCCGTGTTCCTTATCCTGGAAGCATTTTTTCGCCTCCAGAATCGGATGCCCGTTTAAGGCATTGATCTTTTCCATCATTTCCCGGTCAATCGGCTTCCCATTATTGAATACCACGATTTTCAGCTGGCTATCCTCCCTCGCAATCTCAATCCGGATCAGACCATTCTCATAAATTTCGCAGAATCCGTGCTTGATCGCGTTCTCGACAAGTGGCTGCAAGATCAGCTTCAGCATCCACGTACTCTTCTCTTCCACCTTACACTCAATCTCATACCGGAACAGATTTGCATTCCGGATCTGTTGGATTTCCATATAACTCTTTACATTTTCCAGTTCGTCCTCCACCGTCGCGATATCACTGCCCTTGCTGAGTGACAGACGCAGATATTTGGAAAGTGCCTGAATCATCTTCATGGTTGTCTCTTCTCCGTTTATCCGCGCAAGCATGTAAATTGTATCCAGCGTATTATAAAGGAAATGTGGGTTGATCTGTGCCAGAAGCATGTTCAACTCCGTCCGTCTGAGCACCCCTTCCTGTTCTTTGATCTCTGCCAGAAGATTCTCAATATTTTTTAGCATCTTATTGTAGGAATGTCCGATCTGATCCAATTCTGTATTGGTATTCAGTTCAATCAGGCGACTGAAATCATTTCCGTCAAACTGTGTCATCTCTTCACTGATCTCCCGGATCGGACTGGTGAACCGCTTGGAAAAATAGATACTGATCACAACCGCTACCACTGCCACAAACAGATAAATCCCGATCAGCACCGTAAGTACCCTCATCGTTCCCTGCGTCATTACACTCGACGGAACGACTGTGAACACCGTCATTTCAGAGCTGCTTTCTTTGTAAATGGAGCAGACACCACCGCTCACTCTCCGGCTTTTTGCAAGAATACCACTCGTTTCCTGTGCGCTGATCTTATAGACTTCCTGTTTTACCGCATCCGAAATCTTCGTCCCTTTCGGGCACCAGGCAGCGCATAAATTTCCCTTCTTATCCAGAATTCCGATCTGCACTTCATCTGTCATACTCCGATCCTTTCCAAGTATCGTTTCCAGAAAGCCGTCATTCATCTTGATGAGCAGCAGTCCTGGTTTGCTGGCGTATTCCATGCTGTGTACATATCTTCCGATAAACAATGCTTCTTTCTCCGTCCCAAACAGAGTATCCTTCGCCCAGAACCATTGTGTTTTCGCATAAGAATCTCCCATGTAATCTTCCAGATGGCTGTCTGAAAAATCTTCATAATCAATATGCGAGTAGGATCTGGCATAAACATTATTTTTATTATCCACATAGCAGTATTCTGCCACATGATCCAGATTCATATAGGCAAAATATTTCTGAAGAGAGTTCTTTTCCACATCTGCAAATGAAGCTTTTTTCAGACTTTCCTGAACCTGATCGTAAGTAATACATTCTGCTGTCCCTTCATCCGCCTCTTTTGACAGTGTATCCAGAGCCAGCCCCATCTTCTCATTTAAAAATTCATATTTATCTGTAACCTCTGTGGTCAAACTCTGCCTTACATAAATCCAAACACCGATGCTTGACAGCAAAATTGCCAGCAACAACAGCCCCATTATATATCGAAGGTATTTTCTCTGTATTCCGGATTTAATCACCCATTTCTTCATTCTTCGTAATCCTTTTTGTATTCACTCGGTAATTTTCCTGTATATTCTTTAAATAAATGTGAAAAATAGGATGCATTGCTGATTCCCACCTGCTCACATACCGTTCCTATACTCTCACATCCATCCTGGATCAGCCTCTTTGCTTTCTCCATTCTCTGCTGTAAGAGATACTTTTTAAAGGTCATATGAAATGTATTTTTAAATACACGCCCGAAATATACCGGATTCAGATAAATCTGCGTTGCCACCTGAACAATAGAAAGTTCTTCCTCCTGCAAATGCTCACCGATATAAGAAAGTGCCACTGTCATATATTCCTTTGCACATTTATTTTCTCCGCTTTCTGCATATTTTTCCCGTTCCTCAATTGCTTCTCTGAGGATCCTATAACTGACATCTACCGCCTGTGCTGCTGTCAGACTCTCCATATTCGAATAATAATTTCGGAACTGTTTCTGCAGTTTTTCCGTCATTCCGTAAGTATCGTTCAGCATCATCTCCGCTTGCAGCATAACCTTATGTATATAACGGATCTGTAACTCTTCCTCATGTGGAAGTGCGTAGATCAACACAATAAAAGCCTGTTTTAACTCTTTAAACGTATTCTTCCGAACAGCATTGACGATCGTAAGTCCTGCCTCTTCACAATCACTTTTTGCCGCTTTTTCTTCCTTTTTCACAGGTATGGGAAAAGTATTCTCATTTGTGGCATTGCTGCAGATTGGCTCGAAAAGTCCCTGCGCCTCTTCGTAACTTCGGCGGATTCCATCCAGTCCTTTATACGGTTTGGAAATCGATGCAGTAACCGGACTTTTCTGTTCCCCTTTAACCTGTTCCAGAATCTGCGCAATCTCGCGCACTGTCGCATTTTCCTTGGTCTTGATCAGAAATACATGACAACCTTCTGCCTTTTCAAAATGCCAGAAAAAATACCGCTCTGAAAACATTTCTTCCAGAGATTGTATCAATTCCAGCCTGGCTGCTTCGTAATTCAGTGCATCCGTAATCTTATATGTAAGATCAAGATCCACACACATTGCAATAAAACGGTCGCCCTCTTCGATCACATCTTTCAAGATCGCAAATACTTCCTGCACCTTTTCATAGGAAATTTTATTCTGTAAATATTTCTGTACAACAACCTGGAGAAAACTGGTGGAATCTTTTCGGATCATATTTTCCCAGCTTTCATAACGTTCTTCGCTCTCCAGTTTCTCCATACAGGTCTGGTATGCGCCCTGCATGGTCTCCTGCAGTTTATCTTCCTCGATTGGTTTCAGCAGATATGCATATGCACCAAGATCACACGCCTGCTGTGCATAATTAAAATCACGGTACGCACTGAGCACAATAAAAACCGGATCCAGCTCTGTCTTCTGGATCTCTTCCATCACCATCAGACCGGAAACCTGTTTCATCCGGATATCCGTCAGTACGACATGTGGCTTCACTTTTTTGATCACTTCGATTGCCTGCTCCCCACTCTGTGCCTGACCGGCAACTTCAAATCCCATCTCATTCCAGTTGTACGTCTTAACCAGTCCCTGCAGAAGGATTGGTTCGTCATCTACAATCACAAGTTTTAATAATTTCATACCATTTTCCCCATTCCTGATAATCTTCCTACTTCTTATTTTAGATAAGACATGATAAAGAATTTATCAAAAACTATACTTTTGATGCAAAAAATCATACTTTTACCAAAAATTATACATTTCGGGGAAAAAAATAGCAAGAAATTAAAAAAAGCCGTTACATGATCGATATGATCAGATCCGGTTGCAAGTGATGATAAAATCGTGGTATCAGAAAGCGGTGAACAATGATCTCCAAAGCATCCTCCACCCATTACAGCTGCTATTGTAGCATATACGACCAGTGTTAAAGCTCCACCAGATATATTCAGAGCCATCTGTACACAGATTGGTGTAACAATCGCATAGGTTCCCCGTGAAGTTCCTGTAAAGAATGCAATAAAAGCAGATACTACAAAAGTCAATGTCATAAGGATCGTCGGTGTCATCCAGCTTTCTGTAATAGAAATTACATAATCTGCAGTTCCTTCGGAATCTCCTATAAAAAAAAGCTGGCAGACAAATGTATTTTTCTCATCTGTCTGTCAGCTTTCTGATTCTTATTCTAATTTGATTCTTTTTTACAAATTATCGTGTAGTCTTATTTTCTTTTTCTGCGTTTCCAGGCAAAGCCGCCCATACCTGCTCCGAGCGAAGAAACTGCAAGTCCAAGCCAGCCAAGTACACTTGCCGGATCTCCTGTTTTTACAGAATCGCTTCCGCTTGTCTTGGATCCATTGGTTGTACCATCTGTCTTCTTTACAGATGAGCTGCCTTTCTTTACAAGTGCTTTGATCGCTTTGTTCAGGCTATTTGTTGCATTATCTACTGCTTCCTGGCTTTCTTTCGCTTCCAGTGCTTTCCGGGCATCTGAAAGTGCGCTCTGCAGTGCTTTCCAGCTTTCTGCTGTGTAGTCTGCTTCTTTAAGCGCTTTTGCATCTGCAATTGCTTTTTCAAGAGAAGCAGTATTGATTGCAACCGGTTCTTCTTCAGCTTTAACCAGTGCATCTTTTGCTGCATTTAAAGCAGCAAGTGCCTGATCAACTGCATCCTGACTTTCCTTTGCTTCCAGTGCAGTACGTGCGCTCTGCAGTGCTGCCTGGTATACACTCCAGCTGTCTGCTGTGTAATCTGCTTCTTTAAGGTTATCAGCTTCTGCAATTGCAGCTTCCAGTGCTGTTGTATCAACCTCTGCCGGTGCCGGAGTCTCTGCTATCTTGTAAGTAAATGTAAGAGGAGTTGTATAACCTGTTGAAGCTACTGTAATCTGGAATTCCGTTCCAGCTACCGCATCCTTAAACGGATCTGCATCTGTCTTGATCGTACCATCCTTATTGATAATAACTACGGAGCCTCTTCCACTTGCTGCATAATCTTTACCATTTACATTTACAGAAGTAATATTTCCAAGATAAGCTTTAAGCGCATCTGTGTCAAATCCTTCTGCCTCTACAAGTTTCTTATTCTCTTCATCATATGCTGCAGGCATATCTTTTGTTGTCAATGTAAATGTTGTAACAACATCTGCATATTTCTTGTTCTTATCTTTAATTGTGAGGGTATATTTTCCAGGTTTTACAGAAGCTGCTGCTCTGCTCTCTGTCGCTGCTTTAAAAGTCAGTACATTACCTTCTACCGACACATCCAGTCCATCCACACTGTATTCCGGCTTAAATTCATCTGGAAGCTGTACATTGATTGTAGTCTTGCCTGCTGTAATGTCTGCATCTGCAACTTCTGCTTTTGTAGTTTCTGATTTTACAGGAACATAGATATCTGCGATATCCATTGTATACACCCCATTTGTTGTATAATACTCAATGCTGTCAATGGTCTTGCCCATCATAGATTTGTAATGTTCAGATGATGTCGGGCAACCATGTACTTCACTTGTAAATCCGGTACTCCATGCGATTTCATTACCTCTCCAGATATTTTCCAGATGACGCATACCATAAGCGGTTCCGTCTGTTGTCTTTACTACAACTGCATTTACATTGTCTGATTTGATTTCTTCTGGAAGTCCATCAAGATCAAGCTCATAATCTCCATAAGATGTTTTGGTTGAAAGTTCAGCTGTAACTCCTTCTACTTTCGTTGCTTCCTGACCTTTTACTTCACTGAACACAAGATTTCCATCTGCATCGACAGAAACTTCTTTATAGTTTTCCGGTGCTTCTGTAAGTGGATAGTATGCATAAGATGCATTTTCAAATAATGTGTCTTTTCCAGTCAGTGTTGTGGTAGTTGTCTGTCCTCTGTTTGTAACTGTAATTTCTACGGAATCACCGTCTTTCACTTCTTTGTATTTTGAAAGATCTACCGAAGGGTCTACTTTTACAGCATAAGTGATACCATCAATCTTGGATCCATCTGCATTTTCATGGTATGATCCACCTGCAAGGCCTTTGGTTCTGGTCTTGTTCTTTGTCGCAGAAGTAAATGCATCTACCGCAATATCATTACCTGTTGTTTCAGCTTTGTAGAATTCTGCGTATGGGATGTTCATGAGAACATATTGCACTGTCACAAGAGAGTCAATTGCATCTGTCAGATGTTTAACCTGTTCGTTTACTTCTGACTTCAATGGATTTTCTGACTTAAGGAGAACTTCTGATTCTTCCAGTTCATCCTGCATCTTTTTCCAGCTATCAGTAGTATACGCAAATCGATTCAAGGCTTTTGCTTCATCGATCTTTGCCTGCAATGCCGCTATTTCTTCTGCACTTGCTGTTTTTAATGTGGCAATATTCTCTGTTCCAACCTCAAAATTATAGCTGTAATCAGCATAACCAAGTCCATAGATAGTAATCTTCCAGTAACCGGTTCCATTCGTATTTTCCGGCAGCTGGCATCTTAAAGAATCAGTAAGTCCAAGCTGGATCCCCATTGATTTATGCATCCAGTTATCTGATGCAAATTTTGTTCCAAATACTCTTACCGGATTTGTATAAGTATCATCATTTCCATAGTATGTCCATTCAACAGCCTGCATCGCAGAACCAAGTCCGCCATAATTTCCATTAAAATCTACACGGATGAATTCTCCATAGCTTCCAACTTTATCTCCTGCTTTGACATCCGGAGTAACATCAGCAGTTGCAAGCTGTGTATCCTTTAATCCAGAATAAGATCCTGTTGTTCTTGCTGAAAATGCGAAAGAACCATCTTCCTGCTTTTCTGCTGTCTTAAGACCATTTGTATTCGCTGTTACATCTGCAATCGTTTTGTATGACTTGAGCTGGTTTTCACCGTATCCACCAATCAGTTCACCGCCATTTTCTACGACTGTATATTTTTCTTTCAATGAATTCAGATCTGCTGTTCTTATCTTAACCGGCACATATTTCAGCCCGGTTACTTCATAATCTTTCTGCGTAAATGAACTTCCATTTTTTGCTGTAAATACACCTTTTGCATAAGTATAAGTCGTACCATCTGTCATCACTGCCTGATCTTTACCTTCCCAATGTGACAAATAATGTTTTTTACCCTCAGTGTCTTCAATCACTGCAGTACACTGAAAACTTCCTCTGTGAAGTCCATGGTTTGTTGTAGCTCTTGTAACAGTGTCAAACGCACCTTTATCATATTCATCACGTGAATCCTTAACATCTGACGCTTCTATGCTTCCTGCATTATACACCCCTTCATTTGCCCAATACTCAGCCCAGCTCATTCCAACATAAACATAAGAATATTCACTGTCTTCTCCAGGCACTTTATAAGTAAATGTATACGGCTGATATCCATCTTCTGCAATTGTTACAGCAAATGCATCTCCTGCTTTTGCATCTTTGAATACATCTTGTTCAAGATCAAGTTTGCCATCTTCTTTAATCAGTTTTACTGCTTTCTTTCCAGATGCTGCATATTCTTTTCCATTGACTGTAACAGAAGTAATATTTTTTAAATACGTCTGAAATTCTTCTTCCTCAACATTATCATTCTTTACCACAGCCGGATTTTTATCATCCTCATTATATTTTACCGGCATTGTCTCTGTGTAAACATTAAAAATCGTTGAAATCGGTGCATAATTTCCATTCTTATCGCTAAGCGTAACTGTATATCTACCTTTTGCAAGTGCTTTCTTAAAATTAATTGTTCTTGTAGTTGTCTTGCCATCTGATTTGATCTCAACAGAATATGCATCTTCATCGATTCCATCAATTTTATATTCTTCTTCAAAATCATTTGGAAGTCCACTTACCGTTATAGCTGTTTTTTCTGATTTCACAGATACATCTGCTACTGATACTTCTCCGTCAAATTTCTTTGCAACTTGCTGATCCATCGGGATTTCATAAATACCCTGATCTGTGTAGTAAGTTACTTTATTGATCGTCTGTCCCATCATGGCAGCATAATCTTTGGAATCCAGTGTGTTCCCATGGGATTCTGTTACAAATCCAGTACTCCATGCAAGTTTTGTTTTCTTCCAGATATTTTCCACATGGCGAAGTCCATAACTGCTTCCTTCTTTTGTGCTGACCACTACACCATATACAGTATTCACATTTTTCAGATCCTCACTCGTAATATCTAACTGGTAATCACCATATCTTGATGACGTAGAAAATTCAGTTGTCGCATTTGTCAAAGTTGTCGGTTCTGTTCCTTTTACTTCGCTAAAGCTAAGACTTCCATCCGCATTTACAGTTGCCTCTTTATAGTATGACGGTGTATCACTTAATGTGTAATAAGAATAGCTTGCGCTTTCAAATAATGCATCTTGTCCTTTATATGTAACAGTATTTTCTTTTCCTTTAATATTTGTTGTAATCGTAACTTCACTTTCATCAGTAACCTGTGTATATTTTTCTAATACAGATCCATCACTGATCTTAACCGGAAATGTTACGCCGGTAATATCAGAACCATCGCTGTTCACATGATAAGAACCCGATGCCAGTGAAGCTCTGGTCTTCTGTTTTGTTGCTGATGAAACAGTATCCGCACCTGTCACTCCATCTGCTTTGTAGAAATCAGCATATGGAATGTTCATTAATACATAGACTTCTTTCTGTGCATCTGGTGTTTTCGGCACAAGTGCATCAATTGCTTTTGTTAACTCTGTTGTTGCTGTATCTACTGCTGTCTGGGATTCTTTTTTCTCAAGAGCATCTTTCGCTGCTGTCAGTGCGTCCTGCATTGATTTCCATGAATCAGCTCCATAATCATTTTCAGTTAAACTTTCTGCTTTTGTAATTGCAGTCTGTAAACCATCTGTCTTTACAGTATTTTCATCTTTCTTAGTTGCTTTTTCCAATGCATCATTTACTGCATTCACAATTGCATTCGATGAACATGTCGCTCCAGATACTGCGTTGATTTCATCTGTTCCGTTAGCATCTACAATCTGCTTTACAACACCTATATAATCGTCATATCCGTCAGTCGCATCCCCAATATAACTCTTATTTTTTCTGTCACCATCACCCAGAACATTATCAATTGACTTTATCTTTCCATCTTCTACAGTCACTGATAAAGATAAATTATATTTTGTAAACTCTCCATCTCCATCCGGTGTACACTCTGCAGTCCCTGTATATGTTCCATCCTGAACCTTCGCTACAACCTCACTGTTTGCCGCAAACACCGTCGACGGACAAAGTCCAGCTACCATTGACATCGCCACAGCCATCGTCATAGCTTTTGTCTTAATTGTTCCCTTTCCCATAATTACCTCCTTGTTGTTGATAAAATTTATTATTAAGTTAGTTTCTGCTAACCCATAACTAAAAAAATTAACCTATCTGCGCCTCTCTCTCCGATTCTCTTTTTACGATCGGAAGCAACTTTTTACTTATCATTCCCATCACAAATCCGGTCACTGTACCGGCGATCAGAAGTGCCGGAAGATAATAGATCAGTTTCAGATTCTCTACCACAACTGATGCCACAATGATCTGACCGATATTGTGTGACACGCCTCCGGCGATACTGACTCCGGCTACGGAAAATCCTTTCAGCCTCTTCATCAGCGCCATGACCAGAAAGCTTAAGATTCCTCCTGCCAGGCTGTAAACGATCGACATTCCATTTCCAAATAAAAAGCCGGTCAGCAGGATTCGCATAACTACCACCAGAAATACTTCCAGAAATTCCAGAAAATACATCCCAGTCACTGTCACCAGATTGGCAACTCCGAGCTTCATTCCCGGTATCCCGAAATTGATCGGTATTAAGCTTTCCACATAACTGAATATCATCGCCAGCGCAACCAGCATTGCCATATTGGCAAGTTTTTTGTTTTTATTCATCTGTTTTTTCCTTTATCATTTTGCGATCGTATCCGGAGCTACATCTTCCGGATCTGAAGTTCCAAAGCTCTGGTCATTCTCACTTTCCAGAACCTCGACTACAAGCTTATGTGGCAGACAGACGATCGTCTGTGTATGCCCGCTGATCTTTCCCTGCTCTTCACAGTATCCATCCGGGCAGTTTGCCTCTTCCATATACGCCTTTCCGTCTTCGATCCGGATCCGGTTATAAAAATCGCCATCCTTTACTTCGATGGTCTGATCCTTCGACAAGGAATACGTTCCATAGATTTTCCAATCCAGCGTAACCCGGATCTGATTTCCTTCTTCCCCTCTCGTCAGCTGCATCACAAGCAGCATCGCAAGCGCAATCATAATAATTCCTGCTCCAAGTATCAGATCTTTCTTCTTCATCTTCTATACACCCAGCCAGAGCAGAAGAATCAATAAGATTACTGCCCGCAAAATCGTAAACCAGAATTCATTTCCACAAAGTCCTTTTACTCCGGTATGAATATTTCCTTTCGGACAGGTATCGATACATTTCTGACACTGGAAACAGTCCCCTTCTACCTTCGGAGATCCATCTTCCGGAAGTCCAATGTTAGAAGGACATTTCTTTGTACATGCCTTACATCCTTTGATGCAGTTTTTCCGGTCTCTGTGAAGTGCGAAAAACGAAAGGACCGGAAGCAGGGAAAACACAGCTCCCATCGGACAGAAATTTCTGCAGAAAAACCGTTCTTCAAAACACATTCCCACGAGGATCAGAACCAGAAGAACGAGTCCTGCCAGATATCCGCCAAGCTTAAAGTTGCCTGCATGGAGCATGGAAAATACATCCCACGGGCTGGTTCCTTTTGTTTTGCTGTAGACGCCTGTAAAGCACAGGATTGAAATCAGTGCCAGTACAATATATTTCAGATAACAGAGCTTTTCTGTCCATGCATCCGCAATCTGAAGAGGTTTCTTTTTCATCTTTTTACAGCTCCACACATAGAGTGCATGCACACCATCTCCCATTGTACCGAACGCACAAGCGAATCCGCAAAAGAATCTTCCGAACAGAATGGTGTAAATGCAGATCACAACCAGTACTGTCACGAAAGAGGTCACGGCAACCTTTTCGCCTGCACCGATCTGTGTAAAGATGTATTTCACTCCGGCAAATGCCGCTGTATACACAGATGGGATAAACAGAAAATAAAGTACCTGGATCAATGCTCTCAGCCATATATGTAATTTTTTTATATCTTTCGCCGTTAAATTATGAATATCCATCTTTTTCACGTTACTTTACCGCCTTTTCCAGAGCCTGTTCCGATGCATTTTTGATTCCGGTCGAGCTGAATGTCGCACCACTGATCGTATCTATATCTGCGCTCTGTGCATCGATGATCTTCGGAATCATATCCTTTGCCATGGAAAGGTATGCTCCGTCTTCTTTCTCTGCCGATATCACATTGATCTCTGCAATCTTGCTTTTCTCAATCTTCACTTCTACCTGGATCGTTCCGCCAAATCCATCAGCTTCCCCGGTATAGGTTCCGTCCTTGTAGTTTGTGGAACCTCCATTTTCACTGTCTGATTGTCCGTTTCCGGCAACCTGTGCGGAAAGCCGGGCGATCTCATCTTCTTTCGCACGCACATCCAGCACTGAATTGTATCCCAGCAGAACTCCCACGATCGCGAGCATACTTACCAGTCTTACCCAGAATTCTCTCATTGTTATTCAGCCTCCATATCTGTCGGTCTTTCTGCTGCTTCCAGTACTTTTTTGCATCCTTCCAGGATTGCATTGGAAGAGCAGGTCGCACGGGAAACAGTATCAATATCCTCCGGCATTCCTTTATCTATGATTTGGGATACCACACCTTTTATGCTTGAAGTACCATTTACCGCTCTCTTAATATAGCTGTCATTACTGCTTGCACCATCGCCTGTGATATCCGTAATTGACACAATTTTATCGTTGCGGATCTCCACCGACATTGTCAACTCATACTCTTCAAAGTCTTCATCTTCATCCGGCGTACACGGAACGGTCACTTCATAAGTTCCACTGACATATTTTGTATTTTCTTCGTCTTTTCCATCTTTTGATTCCAGCTGAGCAATTGCTGTTTTCAGCTTTTCTACTGCTTTATCCACAATAGTCTGTTTTGTTTCCTTGAGTGCTTCTTGTGCGTCCGCAATTCTGGTCTGCAGAACTGCCCAGCTTGTTTCTGTGTATTTATCTTCTTCCAACTTTTCTGCTCTCTCGATCAGCTCTTTCAGATCAGTCAGATCCGGCTTCTCATCAATGGATTCTCCATTTGTCACTTTCTCTGCCTGTTTCAGTGCATTCTTGATTGCATTTAACAGTCCTTTGGAACTGTAGGTTGCTCCTGACACAGTATCTACATCGTCTGTTTTCTGTGTCCTTATCACCTTTTTCACAACATCCATTGCACGATTAAAGAATGCTTCATCATCTGAGCTTTCTGTAATCAGGATTGCTTTGATCGTCTTTTCCTGGATCACGACCGCAACGGATACATCTCCGCTGTAGCCCTCTGCCGTTCCGTAATAGATTCCTTCCTTGTACGGAACAGTTCCGGTTACAGTAGAATGATCGTCATCTGACGAACTATTGTTATTACTGTTGTTATTGTTATTTTGCGTGCTGTCCGATGTACCATTTACCGCCGCCTGACCCAGTGCATCCCGGACTGCCTGGATAATTCCGACAGAGCTGTAGGTTGCCCCTGACACCGTATCCACATTGGTACTCTGTGTCGTAATAATAGAATCGATCAGAGAAGCTGCTTTGGAAATATAATCGCTTCCGTCACTGTTCTCCACAATCTGGATGGATGCGATCTTTCCTCCGCTGATTTCTACCATAACCTTCAGCGGACCGCCAAATCCGGTTCCCGAACCGTAATAAGTTCCGTCCTTATACGCTGCCGCATCTTCTACCTGTGCCACACTAGTTGAGCTTCCTGCCGCCGCCCCTGTCTGACCGGACTGCGCCTGTCCTGTCTTGCTGGTATTCTTTTCCCCGGTCAGCGCATTTTTTACCGCGCTGATGATTCCTCTGGAACTGAACGTTGCTCCCGATACAGTATCCACATCCAGCGTCTGTCCTTCGATGATCTTGTCGATCACCGCTTTCGCACGCGTGAAAAACGCCGCATCATCGGAAGAGCTAAGAATATCAATCGAAACGATCTGCTTGTCCTTGATCAGTACCGATACGGTGATGTCTCCTGCATACCCGGTTCCGGTTCCCTTATACACACCATCCTCCAGGTCAAATGATCCTTTGGCTGCTGTCTTTTTTTCTTCTTTCTTCTCTTTTGTCTCTTCTTTTTTTACCGGTGTTTCTTCCCGTGTCGCTGCATAGACCGGAGCCTCATATCCACTTAAAGAGCCTGCCACGCACGCCGTAACCAGTGCAACTGAAAGAACGGGTGCAAACGGTTTTAATTTTTTACCGGTTTCTTTGATGTCCATCTCTCATTATCCTCTCATTTCACGCAAATTATTTCGTAATAACCTTCATGTCAAGATCCGTTGTAAAGCTGTCTTTCAGACCTTCTGTCACATAAATCGTCCCATCATCTGTCGCAAAGATCGCCTCAAACTCATTACTGTGCGCCTTCCAGAACTCTGCCGCTTTTTCTTCTCCCATGATAAAAAGGGAGGTGGAAAGCCCATCTGCAAGGGTTCCGTCCGAGCTTACGATCGTGACAGATACCAGTCCGTTCTCTGCCGGATATCCGGTCTTTGGATCAATAATGTGATGATAGGTCACACCATCCTGTTCAAAATAGCGTTCATATCCACCAGATGTGATCACCGCTTTATCCCGAATGGATAAAACTCCCAGATAATCCTCTGTGTCGTCCGGACTCTGTACCGCAACCCGCCAGTTGCTTCCGTCTGTCTTGGTTCCGAGTGCCTGTACATTTCCACCCAGATTTACCAGACCACTTGTAATCCCGTTTTCTTTGAAAATATCCATAATCCGTGAAGAAGTATAGCCTTTTGCAATTCCTCCAAGGTCGATTTTCATCTGGTCATCTTCAAAAGAGATTTCTCTCGTATCCTTATCGTATGAGATCTTCGCTGCATCCACATGCTTCAGAAGCCCTGTTAGTTCGTCAGCTGATGGGACACGGAAATTCTGTGTCGGAAATCCCCACGCCTCCATAATCGGATAAATCGCGATATCAAATGCCCCATCCGTTTCCTTATTCAGTTCCAGTGCGCGCTTCACAAGATATCCGCCATCTTCTGAAAGTGTTGCACTTTTCTGTTCATTCAGTTTTACAATCTCACTGTCTGCATTTCCCGTTGATAAAAGTGTATCTAATCTTTCAATCTCTGCTTCAGTGGCATCCACCGCATCCTGTGCTTTTTCTCCATATGCTGTCACTGTCATATAGGTATCCATTGCAAAAATGTCTTTTGATGCCTCATTATCCTGAGAGGTTCGTTCTGTACTTTCCTTCGAACTGGCTGTTCCTTCACTATTTTTACTCTTTGTTGTATTCTGACCACCTTGACCGCATCCACCCGCAAATACAGATGCGCACAGACAGACCACAATGATTTTATTTTTGAATTTCATTCTGTTTTCCTCTTGTTTGTATTCTCTAACTTAGAATAGTTTATATTACTGAAAGTTAGTATGTCAACATTGAAGTTGTTAGTTAAGAAACTTTCTCATTTTACAATTCATACTTGTATTCAAAAAGAGCTTATGGAAAATGTGCCATTACATTTTCCATAAGCTCTTTCGTTTCTTTCTAAGATTCTAATGTTTTACTCATAACATATCTTCGTTTCCCGCCATACTTCTTTGTCTCGAGAACTGCCTTCATTCCAAGCTTTTCCATATTGCGAAAACTGTATATATTATCCGGATGAACTGTTGCCATCAGATACCTCATCTGCTTATTTTTTACGATTGCTTCTGACTGACAGAAAAGCTCATATTGCAGTCCGTATCCCTGATACTCCGGTACTACAACAGCAATCTCCAGATGCGCAACCCGCTTCATTTCTTCCCTGGAAATCTTCAGATATTCTCCCAGGTTGTCCTCTGCCAGTCCGGGAATACGGACAATCATGATTGCTGCAGTCTGTCCATTTTTCTTTGCCAAAAGGGTAAATCCTTCCTCGCGGATATGCTTTGCAAGAAATGCTTCATCCTCTGCCTCAAACCATTCTTTCACAGGAACACTTTCTCCGGCAAGCTTTACTATACGACAAATTTCAGGAAGATCCTCCTCATTCGCCCTGCGGAACTGAAACGCATTTCTCTTCGTCGTACTCTCCATTTACAGCATCTCAACAAACGCAGCAAGTCTGGTGTTCAGCTGTCCGATGTCTGCCTGAGAGTAATCGGTTTCAACACTGATATACGGAATTCCCTTTTCACCTGTCACAAACTTGCGGATGGTATTGGTCTCCACATTGTAGGTATGACAGGCCTGAAGGATCATATCTACCACACCGTCTACCTGATATTCGTCGATCAGTCTTCCAAGAAGCTCCAGACGATTCGGGTTCGGCGTCATAACAGAACATCCAATGCTGAGGTATCTTCTTGCGATTGCATCGTAGATATCTTCTGCGTCCTCGTCTACCAGCTTGTCAATGGATTTTGCACCGCTGCAATTTTCAAAAGTTACAACAATACCACCGTTGTCTTCTACGGCACGGATTACTTTTTCAGTTGCTCCTCCGATTGGGCATCCTGTGATCAGGATACGTGGTTTCTTCTCTTCTCTCTTGCCCTCTGCATATTCTTTTTCAATCTTCGCAGTAAGAGCATCCACTTCACCCGGGATCAGGGAACGGTCAAATTTGAAGGTGCTTCCGTACAGAACTTTGAACAGATCCTGTCCTTTGATCGGAGCCGGATCATATTTCATTACTTCATAAAGTTTCTTTAAGGATCGACGTGCCTGATTCTCTGTCTTTACAGCTTCACGGATCTGCTCTTCCGTGATCGTCACGCCAAATTTCTGTTCCAGATATTCCTTGAAACGGATGATCTCGCCTTTCCAGAGTTGAAGTCCCGGTTCTCTCTGGCTATTCGGAAGTTCCATGATAAATACATCTTTGAATTCTGACATATATTCATACATCTTCTTCTTACCATCACAGGTTGTTTCCCCAACTACTACATCTGAGAAATAGAAGAACGGACATTTGTCTGTCTTTGCAAATCCATAGCTTGATTTGATCAGCGGACAGAGGTTCTTCGGAAGATCTTTCTCTGCTTCCGGAATTGTCTCATCAGAAGTTGAGCAAAGGCTTACGCATCCTGCCCCCATCGCCATTGCAATCTCTTTCGGGAAGTATGTACAGTACGATCCAACAACCGGAACCCCTTTCTCTTTTAACTCCTTGACAGCCAGAAACGATTTCTGTCTCTGCTCTGCGAATTCCTCAAATACCTCTGGTAAATCTTTAATCAGTTCCATTTTCATTATCTCCTTTTATCCTTTTTTTCTCTGGCAAGAAGTGCTGCCCCGTATGCCCCCGCAAAACGGCCAAACTCTTCTGATTCCACTTTCTGATCCAGCTTGTCTGACAGGATTCCTGTGAAATAAATGCTGTGACTGAGTCCTCCGGTCAGGATCACTCTGTCTCCAAGTTCCTTTTTCTGCGCAAGCTGCACTACTTTATTGGCAACAGAATCTACAACTCCGGCCGCAATATCTTCACGCTTTTTTCCTTCTCCGATATAGTTAATCACCTCAGATTCGGCAAATACCGTACAAAGTGAGCTGATCGGAATAACTTCTCCTGCTGCCGCCATATCAAATAATTCATTGATCGTAACACCCAGGCGGTTCGCCATGATCTCCAGAAACTTTCCTGTTCCCGCCGAACATTTATCATTCATCTGGAAATCGGATACCATTCCATTCTGTACAATGATCACCTTCGTATCCTGTCCTCCCACATCAATGATCGAACAGTCCCCTCCTGCAAGTTCACGACCACCTCTGGCATGGCAGGTAATCTCTGTAATTACATGATCTGCAAAATCAACTGCGATTCTTCCATATCCTGTAGCAACTACCTTTGTATCATCTGAGGTAACATCTACCCCCATCTCAAGCAGCTTATTCTTGATCTTTTCGCAAGTCTCTTTGCTGCTCCATCCTGTCGGCAGTACGAAATGTTCTTTCTTATCTCCTTCAACAACAACCTTGGATGCTGTTGATCCGATATCAATTCCTACATAATTCATATTTCTTCCCTTTTCTCTCTTTAATGACATCCTGTTTCTATGCTGTTTTTTCAAAATGCCTCTGGTTATTAGGATAACATTTTCATAATATTTCTTCAATAAAACTGCCTGTTTTACTTATTGTTTATCCGGATAGACCGACTTCTCTATAGAGTTTTTCTATTGTAAAATTTCTCCGATATGTAGTACCTTCTATTCGGAATTTCCTGTAAAAAAATGAGCCTGCCTAAAAAGCAGACTCATGCACTATTCTTCATTCTGATAGCTGATTTCCATCAGGCAGAGTCCCTGCGGCGGTGCCGTGACCGCTTCCCTGGTTCTTTCTCCGCCTTCCAAAAGTTCCTTTACCTTTTCCGGTTCGTAAAATCCTCTTCCGACACGCACCAGTACCCCGGCTATGATGCGCACCATGTTATACAAAAATCCATTTCCCGTAATCCGGATCGTAATATGCTCTCCGCTTTGCAGAATCTGCAAATCTGTGATTGTCCGCACCGTTGTCTTTGCATTAGTACGGATACAGCAAAATGGTGCAAAATCGTGTTCTCCTTCCAGATAAGCCGCTCCGCGTCTCATCTGCCCCACGTCCAGGTCAAAACTTACAAAGTAATTATAAAGCCTCTCTGTCGGAATCGGCACTTTCGTATTGATGATATGATATTCATAGGTTTTCAGAGTATCCTGATAACGTGGATGCCAGTTAAGATCCACCTCATCTGATTTTACAACTACAATATCTTTCGGAAGACGCTGATTCAGGGCATAAGAAAAACGTTCTGCCGGTATCCTGCTTTCCGTGTCAAACACAGCAATATTTCCTCTTGCATGAACCCCGGAATCCGTCCGGCTCGCCCCTATCACCTGAATCTCTTCTCCGGTGAGCTTACAGATTGCCTTATTCAGCACTTCCTCGATCGTAATTCCATTTGGCTGGATCTGCCAGCCACAATAATTTGTTCCATCATAAGCCACTGTTAATCTGATTCTTCTCATCTTATGACTCCTTAAAAGATCCACAGCTTGAATGGAACATATCTTCCAACAACAAATGCGATCACAACATACAGGATCGTAATCAGGTATGCCATGTGGTCAGCACTCTTATAAATCAGAGGTTTCATCTTGGTTCTGCCATTGCCACCGCGATAACATCTTGCTTCCATTGCCATTGCAAGATCATTGGCACGGCGGAATGCGGATACAAAGAGCGGAACCAGGATCGGAATCATTGCCTTTGCCTTCTGGATCAGATTTCCACTTTCCATATCCGCACCTCTGGCAATCTGTGCCTTCATGATCTTATCCGTTTCCTCCAGAAGGATCGGAATAAAACGAAGTGCGATCGACATCATCATCGAAATCTCATGTACCGGTACATGGAGCTTATTCAATGGGTGAAGAAGCTTCTCCAGACCATCTGTCAGTGAATTCGGTGTAGTTGTCAGTGTCATAAGTGAGGATCCCATAATCAGATAGATCAGCCGGATCGCCATATAAACCGCTGTGCTTAAGCCGTACTCCGTGATCTTGATAAAGCCCACATGGACCAGTGTCTTTCCGCCCGGTGTCAGAAATAAGTTGAAACATACTGTGATCAGAAGCAGAATGATAATTGGCTTCAGTCCTCTGACAATGAATTTAAACGGTACCTTCGCCAGCTTAATGCATCCAAACAGGAACACAGTCGCAAGTACATATCCCAAAATACTTTTAAATGTAAAAAGAGAAATCAGATACAGCAGTGTGCATACAATCTTCACACGCGGATCCAGCTTATGGATACGGCTGTCAGCCGGATAATATTGTCCAATCGTTATGTCTCGAATCATTTGGCTGCCCTCTCCTTCTTCAGTGCTTTCATAATGCCATCCGCTGCTTCTTCTATCGTGGTTGCATCTGTCGGAACATCCATTCCCTTTTCCTTCAGCGCATGCATGATGTACGTTACCTGTGGTGCTGCAAGTCCCACACTCTCCAGTTCTTTGTAGTGTGCAAACACTTTCTTTGGCACATCATTAAACATGACGCTGCCTTTATTCATCACAATAATACGATCCACATATTTTGCAATATCTTCCATACTGTGGGAAACTAAAATGACAGTCATGTCTGCTTTTTCGTGCAGATAGGCAATCTGATCCAAGATCTCATCTCTTCCCTTCGGATCCAGTCCTGCAGTCGGTTCATCCAGAACCAGTACCTTCGGACGCATTGCCAGTACACCTGCGATCGCTGCACGTCTTTTCTGCCCGCCTGACAGATCAAACGGGGAATGATCGAAATATTTTTCTTTGAGACCAACAAGCTGCAACGCCTCTCTTGCCCGCTTTTCACATTCTTCCGGTGAAAGTCCCTGATTCTTCGGTCCAAAACAGACATCCTGAAGTACATTGACCTCAAAAAGCTGATGCTCCGGATACTGAAAGACCAGCCCGACCTGATTTCGCAGCTCACGTAAGTTATAGTTTTCTCCGTAAATATTCTCTCTGTTGTAATAAAGTGCTCCGCTTGTCGCCTTGATCAGTCCGTTCAGGTGCTGGATCAGTGTCGATTTACCGGAGCCGGTGTGACCAATGATCCCGACAAATTCACCGTGTGAGATTTCCAGGGATACATCCTTCAGCGCATGCTTTTCATATGCAGTTCCTTCACTGTATACATAATTGATATGTTCTAATTTAATCGACATAATATCTCCACCAATTCTTCCTTCTTCAAAACTCCCGCCGGAATATCAAGTCCTCTTTTTCTCAGTTCATCAGCAAGGATCGTCACCTGCGGCACATCCAGTCTGTAGTGCTTTAAAGTATCCACCTGTGAAAAGATTTCTCTCGGTGTTCCCTGCATTACCACATGACCGTGATCCATTACGAATACGTGGTCTGCATCTACAACCTCTTCCATATAATGGGTGATCAGAATCACTGTAATGTGTTCTCTTTTTCTCAGCTCCATCACACTTCGAAGTACTTCTTTTCTTCCATTCGGATCCAGCATCGCAGTTGGCTCATCCAGTACAATACACTTTGGACGCATTGCCATGACACCGGCGATTGCAACCCTCTGCTTTTGCCCCCCGGACAATTTATTCGGTGAATGGTGACGGTATTCAATCATCCCAACCGCTTTCAGGCTATCTTCCACTCTCTGCCAGATCTCCTCTGTCGGCACGCCCAGGTTCTCCGGACCAAATCCCACGTCTTCCTCAACGACCGTTCCTATGATCTGATTATCCGGATTCTGGAATACCATTCCGGCGCTCTGACGTACATCCCACAGATGTTCATCTTCCTTCGTGTCCATTCCGTCTACCCACATGGTTCCGTCAGACGGAACCAGCAGGGCATTCATATGCTTTGCAAGTGTAGACTTCCCAGAGCCATTATGCCCCAGGATCGCAATAAACTGTCCCGGCTCGATATCCAGCGATACCTCATCAATAGCGCGGCTTTTCCCTATAATATTACCTTCTTCGTCACGCTTTGCATATTCAAATACAAGTTTATCTGTCTTGATCATTTTCATGGTATTTCCTCATATCCATTCTGTAATTTATCTGTCCATACTGTACTAGATTATAACCTAACTGGAATGCCTATGCAATTGATTTCCTGATTGTATCAAAAAAAGAATGCGCCTTCGCACATTCTTTCCCTGTGTTTCTACTACATTTTTTCAATCTTATCCCTGAGTTTCAGCATTTTTGCATCCAGCTCAGAAATTTCATCTGCATAGGTTTTTAATTCCTTTGCAACCTCTTCATTCTCTGTCTTCTTATAAAATATCTGGTACTCGAGCACAGACCAGTAATCCATTGCCACCGTACGGAGTTGGATCTCCACCTTTTCCTTCAGTGGTCCTTTGGATGAATAAATTGGGACCTCCACGATCATGTGAAGACTCTTGTATCCGTTCTTTTTGGGATTCTTAATATAATCTTTCTCACGGATGATCTGTACATCTCCCTGCGCTTTCAGACGGTCTGCGACCTCGTACACTTCATCTTCAAATGGACAGACCACGCGGATTCCGATCAAATCCTTCAGTTCTGCTCTTGCCGTGTCAAAATCCGGCTCCAGGCCTTTCCGGATCAGTTTTGTATAAATACTCTCTGCCGTCTTCACTCTGCTGCTAATCTGGTTGATCACAACATGGCGTTTCTTGCGCGAAAGATCTGCATTTATCATATTCAGCTTTGCTGTAAGAAGATCGATTGCAGCTCTGCATCTGAGCTGATACTTCTGATCCTGAAGCGAACGGTCTATCTCTGCAATCTCTTTTGCAGCCTCTGTCCGGATCAGCTTTTCAGGGCACTTATTTTTCTGCTTTATCTTTGCCTTCTGTTTCTTTGGCATAGGCATCTCCCTTTTTGTCTTTTTTTTCACACAATATATATTGTATCATCTTTTGCCCTGAAAATCATCAATTCTTGTTCAAGGAAACGTTAAATTTTTTCTTCCAGATTCAAAAAGCGCAGTAAAAGCTCGATATTCTTTTCATCTTTCAGGAGTACACTGTAAGCCGAGAGCATATGAGTAAGCTCTTCTTCCGGAATATCCAGCCATGCAAGTGCACCAAGCTGAGAATACTCCCATGCAAAAAGGTTTGGATAAATCATTTTTCCCATATTCAGTGCTTTCTGACATTTCTCTATGCTCTGACGGATACATCCAAGAGAAGCGGCATCCAGTGAATAACCAAATTCCAGTGCCGTCTCCGGACAGCTCTTCAGAACTCTTCTCCGGAATTCTTCCAGAAGTGCAAGGATATGACCTTTCTCCCAGTCTTCTTCTCTGTCCTCCAAAAAAAGAATTCCCACATTTTCTCCGATCATTGCGATTCTGGCATATTTGATCAGACTGCTTTTCCTGTAAGCCTCAAGGATCTCTTTTCTCCGGTTTGGAAGTTCTTCCTGATTGTCCGCGCGCCGGAACAATACATACCTGTATTTTGTACTCATGGAAATTCCCTGTACATTCGCCTGAAACATCATCTTCTGTGTATCATCTTCCGTTGCACTCAAAGTATATGCCGGGTATACGGCATTGACGGCTCCCAGAAATCCTCTGTTTCAAGTCCGAATCCTTTCGCTATCTTCTGAAAATTCATCGAACTGTAATACGCCTCTTCTTCTACAAAATCATATAAAAATGCCGGGAAACCCATCTCAGCCTCCATCGCTTGCAGGATCCGCTTGATCTTCTGCTCTTTATATGAAAAATTCGACATCTGAAATGTCATATGACTGGTATTGATCCGCAGCCTGCGTATGGTCCGGTTCAGCACAGCAGTATTAATCTGGCTCATCACTTCCATCCATGGTGCTGAAAATGGCATGGAGATAAGGGGCACCTCATACTGATCAAAAAGCTCCAGTATCTCCTCCGGTATTTTCTCCAGATATCGTTCTCTTTTGATCATCATTCCCGCTGATTTCTGGACACTTCCCTCCCGGAACGCTTTTTCAATACAATCTGGTTCCTTTGCAATAACGTACCCTGATGAAAGTACCAGTTCCTTCCCTTTTGTCCAGTGAAATGCATCCGGTGCCTCCATAACTGTGATTCCCTGGATCTCACGGTGCAGTCCCTTTGCCCCCGCCAGAACGTAAAAATCCCGGAAACCTCACGGCTCCGGGATCTTTTTTCTTTACTTTTTCTTATTCTTATTCACCCTCATACATCGGTGCATATGGTTCTCTGTCCTGCGCATCGAATTCGTCCTGAATTTCTTTTCGCAGTTCCGGCTGTGTATACAGGTCATATGCTGTTGCTGCATTGACTTTCGCTGCGTAGAATGCACCTTTCTGTCCGATCGTGCTTCCGGCAGATGCACAGCTCTGCCAGGTATGCGGTGCAACACCAAGCGGCCAGCAAACTGCAGTAAAGAGGTTCATCGGCATCATCTGGCTCACATCTCCACTGTCCGAAGAAGCAGTAAGCGGTGCTTTTTCCCAGGCATTTCTGGAAACAACACCATCTGCTAATGCCTTTTCTTTTGCTTCATACATTCTCTGATCTCTGTCTTTGATAGCCGGATCAACGGTAGCCTGCAACTGTCTTGCAAATTCTATTTCCTCTTCCGTTTTTCTATAAGCCTTTCAAAACTTCCACTTCGCCAAATGCTTTCAGAAATTGTTTTTTTCCATATCCCGGAAATTCCAGTTCGATCATCATTTCGTCCTCAGAAATAATCTTCCCTTCCCCGTACTTCGGATGTCTGCCTTTTCGCTCTGGCTTCCGTGTTTCTTTCTGTTCTTCTTCCTCCTGCTTTTTCTCCCTGATCAGCTCCCGCGTATCTTTCCGCAGTTTCTGCAGATTCGCTTTCCGCGACTCACTTCCCGGCTTTTCTTCCCAGTCAAGCAGCTCCTCCGGCAGCATCCGCAGATAATTGCTTGGTGTCTCATATGTCCCCGGGATCGTCGGATTTGTATAATAGGAAAGTTCCAGATTCTTCCTTGCACGGGTCAGTCCTACGAAGAACAGACGGCGCTCCTCTTCTTCCTGTTCTATGCTTTTGCAGCGAAACGGGATCAGTCCTTGATTCATTCCGATGATGAATACATAGTCAAATTCCAGACCTTTTGAGGCGTGCAGTGTCATAAGATGAACTGCGTCTTCTTCCTCCGTCTGTCGTTCTGTATCTGCCGCTTTTTCCATCGTATGTTCGCCTGAAACCGCATTCAGCTTCCCTTCCGCAACATGCTCCCGGATCATATGAGGTCTTTCTGGAACCGGATCCTCATCCTCTTTCTGTTTTGCCGGAAGAACATAAGGAAGTTCTGCTCTTTCAAATACTTTTTCCAGAATCTCTGCCTGCTTCTGCACCCGGTAGAAAACCGCAATCTCCCGGTAAGGAAGTCCCTGCTCATGAAGCTCACGGATCCGCTCTGTCAGATACTCTGCCTCGATAAATGGATCATAATGATTCCTTACCAGAATCTTCTCCCCTCTTTCGCCACTTCCCTCAATCTTTCCTCCAAACTGAAGAAAACGGTTCGCCGCTTCCAGAATCACTTCATCGGACCGGTAGTTAACCGGCAGAGTCAATTCTTTTGCGCCAAATCTGTGCTTAATCAGGAAGAACATATTCGGTCCGGTTCCTCTCCAGCTGTAGATCACCTGATTCGGATCCCCCACCGCAAAAAAGTGGGTCTTTGTGCCTTTTAACGCCTCCAGAAATTTCAGCTGTTTTTCGTCACTGTCCTGTACCTCATCGACAATGATCCACTTAAGATCCAGCACCTCTTCCTGCTCTTTTGCCACCTGCGTTCCTTCTTCCAGAAGATCTGCAAAGGACATTTTATTCTGCTGTCTTTTTGCCTTCTCAAGAAGCGGAAAGATCTGAAACAGATCATCTTTGTATTTTCCCTGTGTTCTTCCTTTCCGATATGCCGCGTAATCCTCTTCCATCCGCTTTTTCAGACGGTTCTGGTATTTGATCTTATAACCGCCTTCTTTTGCGATGGCAAGCACCATTTCCATTTCATCTCCCGGTGTGATAACGGTAAATTCCCGGTTCCATTCTTCCAATTTTGTTCCGTCTTCTGCCTTTTCCGGAAGAAATCTTCGCAGAATCCTTAAGGCAACACTGTGAAAGGTTCCAAATCCCCACAGTTCTTCTTCCGTAAGCTCTGCTTCTTTTCTGGATAGACGTTCTGCGATCTCATCTGCCGCCTTGTTGGTAAAGGTAAGCACTGCCATTTTCTCATACGAAACCTGCTTTTTCTCATGCAGATGCCGCACTTTCTCGATCAGCACTGTTGTCTTTCCGCTCCCTACATTTGCATTTACCAGACATGCCGGGCTTTCATCCAGCACCGCCTCCTGCTGGTAAGGATTTAAAGTTTTTATTTCTTCTATATTATTCATTTCCAAGCTGTTCATCATATCGCCTTTGCAAACGGTCTCTCTTCTTCTGTCGTTCTTTTTTCTCCTGCTCATCCATTTTCGCTTCATACCGTACCCGGATCTGCATATCCGCCGGACAGATCACATGATACCGCAGGGTATTGGTCAGACTTTGGAGGTTATCCGGCTCCATCAGCCATTTTGCATAAAATTCATTTTCCATCGTCAGGATCAGCTTGTGTCCTTCTGTACTGACTTTTTTAATGGTCTTCAGGAACTGCCCGCCTGCCTCGCCATTTTTGACCACGGCATAACAGACCTTCTCCCACTCATCCGGCAGATTGAAGAAAGAAAATTCTTTCCGGATCACAGGCTGTGGCTCTTTGATATTTTTCTTCAGATAAGCCGGCGGTTCGCTCTCTTCCAGAAGATTATCAAGTCCCCACAGAACCGTCTTCTTATCCAGATTGTAGTCACCTACGCATGCCGGACAGCCATCCTCACACGGACAGCCACTGACCATTTTAATCGCACTTTCCAGAATTTCCGGAATCAGATCATAGATCTTCTCCGAATAACCAAGTCCGCCCTCATATTTGTCATAAATGAAGAGGGACACCTTTTCCTCCCGGAACTCATCCGGAATGGTCGCATTGTTGGACATGGTCACATCGATATCATCCCGTTCCGTCATCGTCACCATCATTACTGCATTCTTGATCGCATACTGCATTCCGTCAAAATGATTGTTCAGCACCAGCTCTCCCATCCGATTTGGCAAAAGAAGACTCCGGTAGACTCTGACAACATTCTCCGGCATTGTAAGCCAGGTGCTTTCCGTGCCATAATCCTTCTGAAGCGGCTGTGTCAGCGTCACATAGCCCAGATTCTGATGGTTATGGAACTGCAGTTTCTTGTACATGGCAATGATTTCGTTTACATTGATATCTCCAAAACGGATTTCCGTCCTCTGGTACGCGTCCTCCTGAAATACATGCAGGATACGCGTCTCTTCCTGTCCTGCCGGTACCGTATAATAATCCCCTGTAAACGGAATGGCGTATGCTGTCCGGCTGACCAGATCCATCTTCGTGATCTCATAGGATGCACCATCATGCATATATACAGCACCCGGATGGATCTCATGGTATGCCTGGGATTCGTCCATCTCCGTGATCTCATGTCCGTCCTCCTGCGCGAGCAGCTTGAACCTGGTCTTGTCCATATTACGCAGGCTGTAATCCCCTGCCGGAAATGCAGGTCCCGCCCAGGCAAATCTTCCGGCAAGGCTTTTTACTTCTCCGGCGCTTAAAAGCACCGGGATCATTTCTCCAAGATCCGGAAAAAGCGCAATATCATCCAGTGAAAGTGGCATCTCAGCAGCCGCTGCGCGCAGATGTGCAAGCTCGATCAGAAGATTGTCCGGATCCACGATCGCATTTTCACTTTCTCTTGAGAACAGCCATTCCGGATCGATGGCAATGTACTGGTCAAACGGTTCATTTTCCAGGATCAGATAATTGACACAGGCACTGCCGCTTCGTCCGGCACGTCCACTCTGTTGCCAGAAGGACGCCCTTGTCCCCGGATAACCAACGATCACAGTTGCATCCAGCTTTCCGATGTCGATTCCAAGCTCCAGTGCATTCGTCGATACCAGCCCGGTCAGTTCTCCCTCCGTCATCTTCCGCTCAATCTCTTTTCGCTCCAGCGGGGTATAACCGCCACGGTATCCTGCAATCAGATCTGCCGGATTCTTGCCGCCCACCCGCGCCATTCCAAGAAATCCGGCAGCATCTAATTTATCCTTTGCTTCTTTTAGAATAACTTCTACATTTCTTCTGGATCGTCCAAAGGTGATAAAATGATGATCCTCTTCCACCAGCTCCGGTATCAGTCCGGCTGCTACGGTTGACGCCGCAATCCTTCCGTATACTTTGTCATTATTCCCCTTGATCTCCGGCGGCTGGATAATACAGTATTCCTTCTCCGGTGCCGGCGATCCATCCCGGTCAATCAGCGTAAATCCGCTTCCACAGATCTTTTCGGCAAGCTCTACCGGATTGGCGATCGTCGCGGAGCTGCACAGAAAATGCGGATTCGAATGGTAATACCGACAAATCCGGTGCATTCTCCGGAAAATATTTGCCAGATGTGCTCCGAAAGCACCGCGGTAAGAATGAAGCTCATCGATCACTACATATCGTAAATTTGCAAAAATCGCGTCAAACCCGTAATTGCTGTGATTCGGAAGGAATGCCGAGTTCAGCATCTCCGGATTGGTCAGGATAATATTTGCACTCTTGCGGATCCTTGTCCGCTCGGCAGGTTTGGTATCTCCATCGTACACGCCTGCTGAAACTCTTCCCTCTCCGAAAAATTTCAAAATCGACTGCATCGCGCGGTACTGGTCACTTGCCAGTGCCTTGGTCGGGTAAATAAAAATCGCACGTGTCAGCGGGTCTTCCAGAATTTCCTGCAATACCGGGAGCAGAAAGGCAAGCGTCTTTCCACTTGCCGTCGAAGTCGTAATAACCACATTTTCCCCGGCTCTGACCTTCTCAAACATCTCAACCTGATGTGCATAGAGTCTGGAAATATGGTTGCTTTCCAGATATCCCCGGATTTCTTCCCGGAACTCCTCCGGGTAGTCCCGGTACAACGGCTCCCTTTTCTTCATTTTTCTTGTATAAATGATCAGCTTTTTAATTTCTTCCGTCATGAATTCCTCCATAATTTAAAAATGTGCACCTATGGCACGCAATACCTTTTATTTCACAGGAAGTTCCCGTAGAATAAAAACCAAACACATATTCGTATGTACAGTATAGCATGGCTTTCCCATTCCTTCCATATATATTTAGTGTATAGATATATTCTATATCATTCATGTAGATTATCTATAAAAAATGTTGTCCATGCAACATACATTTTATTAAAAGAATGTTAAATTTATATTTTGGATATGTAAATTTTATTCAGGGAGGAATACATACAATGAAAAAGAGATTTTTATCAATCGCTCTTACACTTGCTATGGTATCATCTATGGCAGTAGGATGCGGAAGCAGCAAGTCAGATTCTGCTGACAGCAAAAAAGAAGAGAGTGCAAAGACAGAAGCTTCTGCCGATACAGAAAGTAACCAGATCTTATTTAACGGATCTTCTACTTTAGCACCGGTTATCACTTCTATGGCTACTACTTTCTTTGATACTTATGGAACATGGGATGCATATGATTCATCTCTTCCAAAAGAAGATATCGCAATCTACGTTTCAGCAGGCGGATCCGGACAGGGAACCAAAGCCGTTATCGATGGAACTGCAACATTTGGTATGGTTGCAAGAAGCGTAAAGGATGAAGAAAAAGAAGCAATCAAAGATGAAAAAGAATACCAGGTTGGTATCGATGCTCTGACGATCGCAGTAAACCCGGCTAATCCGGTAAATGATGTTCTTGATAACCTTACAACGGAACAGATCGTAGGACTTTTCTCCGGCGAATATGCTACATGGAAAGATCTTGACTCATCTCTTCCTGACGAAGAAGTTGTTGTTATTACACGTGATATCAACGGTGGAGCTCACGAAGTATTCCAGAAGAATATCATGGGTGACACAGAAGTAAAAGCGGATGCGATCCAGGCTTCTTCTATGGGTGAACTTGTTCAGGATATCATTGATAACCAGTACGCAATCGGATATGCTTCATTTGGTGTTGCTAACCAGAATGAAGGAAAAGTAACTCCACTGAAAGTAAACGGTGTTGCTGCAACAAAAGAAAACATTCTTGATGGATCTTACATCATCCAGAGACCACTTCTTCTTGTAGGTTCTGGTGATCCGACAGATGTACAGCAGGCTTTCCTTGATTACGTTCTTGGTGATGAAGGACAGAAAACTGTAGAAGATATGGGATTCATTCCTATGAAATAATCTTCCGATATTGAAGGGGTGTGCAAAGACACACCCCTTTTTCTTGCTATATGTCGCTGGTTAATCCCAGGGGTCAATTTTGATTTGTATCCGGACAGCGCTGTCTGTCCTGCATCATACCTAGAAAGGATTTACTATGTTTAAGAAACTTTCAGATAAATTCAGCAAAGGAATCATTTATCTGGCTGCCTTTCTCGTAACGGCACTGATGGCAGTCATGATGATCCATATTGTGAAGGAAAGTATTCCTGCCATTTCACAGCTTGGAATCAAAATGTTCCTGCCTACCACTGAATGGCGCCCTGTCAGTCAGAAACCGCAGTACGGACTTTTACCTGCGATTGCCGGTACCCTTTATGTCTCAGCGATCGCAGTTGTCCTCGCACTCATCTTCGGCGTTGCCTGTGCCTGCTTTCTGGACTATTACCTTCCGAAAAAGGTGGCATCCTTATTCCTTGCGTTCATCGATCTGGTTGCAGGAATCCCGTCCGTCATCTTCGGATTTATCGGACTTACGGTTCTTGTAAAAGCCTTTGCCACCCACCTCCATATGGCAGCCGGTCAATGTATCCTGGCAGCCGGGATCGTGCTGGGGATCATGCTTTTACCATTCGTTATTTCCACCTGTCATGAATCTTTACAGACTGCACGAAAGACTTACGAGTTCAGTGCGATCACCCTTGGATTCTCCCGAGAATTTACCCTGCTGCATTTTATTCTTCCGGCAATCCGGCCGGGAATCATTGCAGGTGCAATGATGGCATTCGGCCGCGCACTTGGCGAGACAATGGCAGTCATGATGGTAATCGGTAATTCCCCGATTTATCCCAAACTCCTTGGACGTGGTCAGACACTTCCTGCCCTCACCGCACTGGAAATGGGAAGTATTGAATACGGAAGCCTTCACCTCTCCGTACTTTACGTTGCAAATGCTGTGCTGCTTGTGATTCTTTTCATCGTACTCGGTATCAGCTATCTTCTGAAAAGGAGGCTTGCCACCCATGAGAACTAAACTGCAGAAATTTTTCACACGCCTGATTCTCAGTATACTCGGACTTTGCGTGATCGTTGTTACACTCTTCCTTTTCCTTTATGTCTTCTGGAAAGGGAAAAAAGTATTTAGCCTGTCCTTCCTTCTGGACAAGCCTGCCGGTGTTCCACTTGGAACTGCAGGCGGTATCTATCCTGCACTGATGGGTTCCATTTACCTTGGCGCACTTTCTGCACTGATCGGCGGTATCCTTGGTATCGGCGCTGCCATTTATCTTGTATTTTACAGCACCGGAAAACGATTTTCCGTCCTTGTAAATATGGCGATCACCGGACTTTCCGGAATCCCTTCGATCCTGTTCGGGCTGGTTGGATATACGCTTCTGATCTACCGTTTTGGACTTAACCGCAGCCTTCTGTGTTCGGCACTGTGTGTTGCAGCAATGATCATTCCTTTTGTTGCAATCCGAGCAGAAAAGATTCTGGAAGAGAAGGGGCGTGAATATATGAAGAACTCCCTAAGTCTCGGACTTTCCCGTGAGTATGCCCTCCGGAAACTGATCCTTCCGGTCTGCTCTGTAGAGCTTCTCGGAACCGTTGCGCTTGGAATGGCATACGGCATGGGTGCCGTTGCACCAATTTTATACACCGGAGCTGTCATGCAGGCAGATGTTCCGCATTCTCTCTCCGATCCGTTCATGTCACTTCCATATCACCTGTATATCCTTGTGAACAACGGATTTTCTCTGGATTATGCTTATGGAACCGCATTTGTACTGATGCTCTTCCTGCTTATCATCCAGTTAATATGTAAATTTATCACCTATCTACGAAAGGACAACTGATATGCTGAATATAGAAAATCTAAAATGTGGATTTGGAAAACACGAAATTCTTCACGGAATCAGCCTGACGATCCCGAAAGGACAGATTACAGCCATCGTTGGTCAGTCCGGCTGCGGAAAAACAACTTTTCTGAAAACCCTGAACCGGATGGTAGAAGAAGAAGGCGGCTATCTCTCAGGAACAATTACTTTAGAAGGAACCGACATCAAATCTCTTCCGAAAGAAAAACTCAGAAGGCGTGTTGGCATGGTTTTCCAACAGCCGATCGCTTTCCCGCACAGTATCGAAAAGAATCTGTCTTATGTACTGAAATACCACGGTGTCCGTAATAAGAAAGAGATTGCTGAAAAAATTACAGAGTCTCTGCAGAAAGCAAAACTCTACGATGAGGTCAAAGATCAACTGAAAAAATCCGCCCTCAAATTATCCGGCGGTCAGAAGCAGCGTCTTGCTATCGCACGAAGCCTCTGTGCCGGTCCGGAGATCCTGCTCCTTGACGAGCCGTGCTCCGCACTGGATATGAAGAATACAATTGCAATCGAAGAAACGCTTTTGGAGTTGAAAGACCAGTATACTTTCGTCATCGTCACACATAATCTGGCTCAGGCAAAGCGAATTGCCGATCAGGTGATCTTCATGGATCATGGAGAAGTACTGGAAGTGACGGAAAAAGAGAAATTCTTTGAAAATCCGGCATCGGAACCGGCGAAAGAGCAGATACAGTATATGTAATAAAAAACGAGCAAATGTCTTTTCACATGACATTTACTCGTTTTTCTTATTTATTCCGCAAAGGATTTCTGTCAGTCTGATTTTTATTTCAGCATTTCTCTGAGCAGTTCATTAACCATACCCGGATTTGCTTTTCCTTTCATTGCCTTCATGATCTGTCCAACCAGTGCGCCAAGTGCTTTTTCTTTTCCACCCTTGAAATCTTCCACTGCCTTTGGATTCTTTGCAATCACTTCTTCCGCAAGTGTGCGGAGTGCACCTTCATCGTTGACGGTCTTCAGTCCGTGATCCTCTACATATTTTTCCGGATCCACATCCTCTGCAAATACCCTTTCAAATACCTCTTTTGCTACAGAACTGTTGATGGTTCCCGCGTCTGCAAGTTCGATCAGTTTTGCAAGGTTCTCCGGTGAAAATTTAATATCTGCCGGCTCCTGTCCGTTTTCATTTAACAGACGCATGGTTTCTACCATCAGCCAGTTGGACACCTTTTTCGGCTTGTTGCAGATTGCACAGGTCGCCTCAAAGAGATCTGCCATCTTCTTCGTTCCGGTAATGAGCTCCGCATCATAACGTGGAATATCATAATCTTTCTCATAACGTGCAAGTTTTTCACTTCTCAGCTCCGGCTGTTGATCTTTGATCTTCTGGATCCATTCATCACTGATCACGATCGGCACCAGATCCGGTTCCGGGAAATAGCGATAGTCCTGCGCATCCTCTTTGGAACGCATTGCATAAGAATATTCTTTATTATCATCCCATCTTCTGGTTTCCTGAATGACTTTCTTTCCTTCTTCGATGAGTTCGATCTGTCTCTGTCTCTCTCCCTCGATCGCATGTGTAATCGCTTTAAAGGAGTTCAGGTTCTTCATCTCAGTACGCGTTCCAAACTCAGAAGCACCTACTTCACGAACCGAAAGATTGACGTCTGCTCGCATGGATCCTTCCTGAAGCTTACAGTCCGATGCTCCCAGATACTGGCAGATCATACGCAATTTTTCCAGATAAGCAATGACTTCATCTGCCGAACGCATATCCGGCTCCGATACAATCTCGATCAGCGGAACCCCACTTCGGTTATAATCGACTAAAGAGCAGTCCTCCCACTCATCATGGATCAGCTTTCCGGCATCCTCTTCCATATGCATCTCATGGATCCGGACTTTTTTCTTCTGCTCTCCGACTTCAATCTCTACATAGCCGTCTCTCACAATTGGCAGATAGAGCTGTGAAATCTGATAGTTCTGCGGGTTATCCGGATAGAAATAATTCTTACGATCGAATTTGCACACCTGTGTGATCTTACAGTTTGTCGCAAGTCCTACTGCCATCGCATATTCTACTACTTTTTTATTTAATACCGGAAGGGAGCCCGGCATACCGGTACATACCGGGCAGGTATGTGTATTCGGTGCGCCCCCGAATGCAGTACTGCATCCACAGAAAATTTTTGTCTTTGTTGCAAGTTCTACGTGAACCTCCAGACCGATTACGGTTTCATACTGCTTTGACATCTATGCTTCCTCCTTTCCGGCTGCTTCTGTTTTGTCGTACATAGATACCCATTTTTTCTCTGTCAGGCACTCATAGGTATAAGCTGCCTGAAAAAGCTTCTTCTCCTGGAAGCAGTCTCCGATGAGCTGCATTCCAACCGGAAGTCCTTTCGCATCCTGTCCAACCGGAATGCTGATCCCCGGAAGTCCTGCCAGGTTGACGGAAATCGTATAAATGTCGCCCAGATACATTTTGATCGGATCACTTAAGGAAGCTCCAAGCTTCGGTGCTGTCGTCGGTGCTGCCGGCGCCAGGATCATATCATATTTTGCAAATGCACTGTCAAATGCCTTTTTAATCAGTGCTTTTGTACGGAGTGCTTTCAAATAATAAGCATCATAATATCCGGAACTGAGTACGAAAGACCCCAGCATGATACGGCGCTTTACTTCCGGTCCAAAGCCCTCGGAGCGGGTCTTTTTGTACATCTGGTGAAGCTCTTCATAATCCTTTGTGCGGTATCCGTATTTCACACCGTCAAATCGGGACAGGTTGGAGCTTGCCTCTGCTGATGCGATGACATAATAAGCCGGAATCGCATATTTTACAAGTCCAAGATCAAATTCTTCAATCTCAGCTCCTGCATTTTTCAGAACCTCTGCGGCTTCCAGAATCGGTTTTTTCACTTCTTCGTCCAGACCTTCTCCAAAATAATCTTTTGGAATACCGATCTTCATCCCTTTTACATCATTTACCAACGCACTCGTAAAATCCGTGTCCTGGCGTTCTACCGAAGTGCTGTCTTTTACATCATGGGATGCGATGGTCTCAAGAACCGTCGCACAGTCGGTTACGTCCCTTGCAACCGGTCCGATCTGGTCAAGAGATGATCCGTAAGCGATCAGTCCATAACGGGATACCGTTCCGTAGGTTGGCTTGATTCCAACGATTCCGCAGTAAGAACTTGGCTGACGGATCGATCCGCCGGTGTCAGATCCAAGAGCATATGGTACTTCCAGAGCCGCAACTGCCGCACAGGAGCCACCGGAAGATCCACCCGGTACATGCTCCAGATTCCACGGATTCTTTGTCTCTCCATAATAAGAAGTCTCAGTCGTGCTTCCCATCGCGAATTCATCCATATTAGTCTTTCCGATCACAACTGCACCTGCTTTTTCCAGATTCAGAACTGCTTCTGCTGAAAATGTCGGTACAAAATTACTCAGAATTTTTGAACTGCAGGTGGTCGTCACACCTTCCGTACACATGTTATCCTTGATTGCAACCGGTACTCCTGCAAGCGGTCCGGTCAGTGTTCCGTCATCGATCAGCTTCTGCACTTCTTCCGCTCTTTTTAAGGCAGCTTCTTTTTGAAGTGATACAAAACTGTTGACTTCTTTTTCTACTTTATCAATCTGTGCGAAGCAGGCTTCCACTGCTTCTTTTACTGTAACTTCTTTTGCCTGAATCTTTTTTCCAAGTTCAACGGCAGTAAGACCTTTCAAATCCATCTTTCGATTTCCTCCTATGCGAATGTTCTAGGTACTTTGTAGCTCTGTTCTTTCTGCTGCGGCGCATTTGCCAGCATTGCCTCGTGATTGTCTCCATTTGTCACTACATCCTCACGGAATACATTATTTACCGGAAATACATGTGACATCGGTTCAATTCCTTCTGTATCCAGTTCATTCAGGGTATCAATATAATCAAGCATGGTTTCCATATCTTTCTTTGCCTGCTCTTTTTCTTCGTCAGAAAGCTCCAGCTTCGCCAGGATTCCAACGTATTCGATTGTTTCATCCGAAATCTTATTTGCCATTGTCCTCGTCCTTTCTAATAATAATTATCGTAAAAGCTTTCGTACTCCTCCGATTCAATCCACTCACTCGGTGTAAGTTCTACTGTAAGTCCTTCCAGATCAACTTCTGTTCCATCGATCAGGACAATATTTTTCAGCTCCTGTGGAAACCCCGACTCTTCATTACCGATCAGCATTCCCATATAGCTTTCGTATCCGGCACTTACTGTCACGTCATAATCAAAAATCCCAAGACCTTCCACACATTTCACATCATAGACACCTGCCGGTACGTCTTTTCCTACTGTAAATTTATCCGATACGGCTTTCGATTCTGTAAGCGGATTTGCAATTGCTGTCAGATTCATCTGTGCATTCTCTGCTGTCATGTGAAGCTCCAGTGTATCCTCTACCATTACATAACATCCCGGAAATACTTCAAAGTCACTGACTTCTTCTTCCGGATTATCGTAGTCATCACCAAAACTGTACTGCACCCAGATATTATTTTTGCTGTCTATCAGCTCAACCTGACCACTTCCACTTTTGCAGGTCAGTGTGTAGGTTCCCTGCGGAATATGTACCCCGCCTTTATAAACACCGGCCGTCAGATCTGCCTCATAGACTTCTCCGTCATCCGGCATCACTTCCTGCACATCGCTGTATGGATCATCCTCTGTGTAGCTGTCACTGTCATCATATGTATAGTCTTCAAAATAATTCTGAACCTCATGAATGATCGTTCCACCAAGCTCGCCTGCAAATGCGGCAATGATCACAAAGCCGGCCAGAAACTTTCCAAACTTCTTTTTCTTTTTTACCGGGCGGCTCGCCTGTTGTCCGGAAGATGCTGTATAGTTGTACCTCTGGTTTCCTGCTGACGCCTTTTTTGCATCTGCTTTCTTTGCATTTTTATCTGCATTCTTCGCCTTGCGCACATTTTCCCGCGTCATAGTCTTTCCTTCATACGGCTTTTCTTCTTCCGTATGTACATGTGTCAGAGACTCTTCATGACCGGAATTTTCAAGTGTCACATACTGATCATCATTCTTTGAATTATCAAGTCCGCACTCCGTGCAGATATTTCCGTTTAATTTCCCTCCGCATAAAGAACATCTTCTTCTCATTTTGACCTCCCCCGCTGCCTCTTGTCAGCTCTCCTTTTTACCGGCCAGACAGGGAGCCCGGTCATTACGGTGTAAGTCTGCTTAAATCTCTTGGGAAAAGGGTTGTCTCACGGACATTATCCTCACCAAGGAGCTGCATTGTCAGACGTTCCATTCCGATTCCAAGACCTCCATGTGGCGGCATACCATGTTTGAATGTATCCAGATAGGTTTCCAGTCCTTCTTCTGTCATCCCCCGCTTTTCAAGCTTTTCCATCAGCATGTCGTAATCATGGATTCTCTGTCCTCCGGTCGTGATCTCAAGTCCACGGAACAAAAGGTCAAAACTGAGTGTGAATTTCTCATCCTGTGGATCATCCATTGCATAGAACGGCCGCTTCTTTGACGGGTAGTATGTTACAAATACAAAATCAGAACCCCATTCTTCTTTTGCATACTGTCCGATCAGATGCTCCTCCTCCGGTTCCAGGTCATATGGGTTGCGGATCTTACGATCGTATTTTTCTGAAACCTTCTGCTTTGCCTCATCAAAACGAATTGCCGGAATTTTAGAGACATCCGGAAGTGTCACATCCAGGATTTTAAGCTCCTTCGCATAATCCTTTTTCAGAAGCTCCATCGTATACTGAAGGAAGCCCGTTTCCATCGCCATGATATCTTCAAAGCTGTCGATATAACCCATTTCAAAATCAAGACTGGTATATTCGTTCAGATGACGCTTGGTGTTGTGTTTTTCTGCTCTGAATACCGGTCCTGTCTCAAATACTCTGTCAAAAACACCAACCATCATCTGTTTGTACAGCTGTGGACTCTGTTCCAGCACTGCCGGACGATGGAAATAATCCAGTCGGAAGAGGTTAGATCCTCCTTCTGCTCCTTTTGCTCCGATCTTCGGGGTATGAATTTCTGTAAAACCTTCTTTATACAGGAACTCTCTGAAGCCTCTTACGATTCCTTCCTGAATTTTAAACTTCGCTCTTTCCCTTACGTTCCGAAGAGAAATGGAACGATAGTTCAGCTTCGCTTCCAGTGAAGTGTTCAGTTTCCACTTTGAAACAGTAAGTGGAAGGCTGTCTTTTGGCATACTGAGTACTTTTATCTCACTCAGACGGATTTCAATTCCGTTCGGTGCCTTCTCTGATTCGGTCAGTTTTCCTGTTACTTCTACTGTAGCGGCTTCTCTTAAATCTTTCAAGTCAAATTTTGTAACGCCTTCTTCGTATACACACTGGACCAGACCTTCCCGTTTTCTCAGAATCACGAAGGCGACTGTTCCCATGTCACGAATTGTATGAACGGCTCCATTTACCTTCACTTCTTCTCCAAGTCTTCCCTCTTCCAGTAATTCACTAAGCTCCAGCGTTTCTTTTTCTTTTACACCTGTCATAAATTCCATGTCACAATCCTCCTAAAATATGTTTTGCTTTTGTTAACTTCGTATTCCGGATTGGTTTTGATATGCATAAAAAAAGCCCCGGAATACTTTTTCGTATTCCGGGACGGATAATCTGATGATCCGCGGTACCACCCGCATTGAATCCTTTTGGATTCCTCTCTTACATGCGTAACGTGCATGAACCGTATTACCCTACTAAAGCACCTGTGCTTCCTGTTCAGATAATCTGCTCCAGAGTGTTCCCTTCGCCTCATTCCTCAAACAGCGCTCTCAGTCGGTGACGCCGTATTCCTGTCAAGTTCCAGAAGCAAGAGTCTCTTTCATCGCTTTGCTTTACTAAATTATTTTTAGATACTAGCACACGTTCTTTATTTTTTCAAGTATTTTCTTTTATTTTTTAATTTTTTCTCGTCAATTGTCAGTTTTTATCATTTAAAGCCACCAATTCGCTTTGTTTCTTTTTGTTTTTCGATTATTTCGTATGTTTATCCACGTATTTATTCTCTGTTTTGGAATAAACAATTTTCTGTTCCTTATATAAGCTGTAATATCCGGAAAGCAGATAGCTTACCGCAACCACAATACAGTAAAACGGCATCCCGTTAAATCCAAACAACTCTGCTGCAATCAAAAGAGATGTGATCGGACTGTTTGTAACTGCACAAAAGACCCCAACCATTCCACATGCCGCACAGATATCTGTCGGTGCTGCAAGGATCGTAGACATAAAAGAACCAAGTGTCGCCCCGATAAACAGTGACGGTACGATCTCCCCACCCTTGAATCCGGCGCAGAGCGTCAGTGCCGTAAACAGCATTTTCAGAAGGAACATCTGTGGTCCTGCCGTCTCTTTAAAGCTTGCCTGGATCACACCTGTTCCAAGCCCCAGATAGGCATCCGTTCTGAGTGCAAAATACAAAATGATCACTCCTGCTGCTCCTGCAACCACACGCACATACGGATTCGGAAACCATTTCTTCAGATAATGTTCCCCATTATGCAGCACAATACAGAACAGTGCTCCGGCAAGCGCACACGCAATTGCCAGAATGATCGCTTTGATCGAATCCACACTGTAAAAATTCGGAACCGATTCTACCAAATACGGTGGAGTAACGGTCCTCACTTTCAGAAGCAGCGCAATCCCTTGTGCGGCAAATGCAGAAAATACACATGGCACCAGCGCGGCATAATACATCACACCAACACTGATTACTTCCATTGGAAATACAACCGCCGCCATCGGTGTCCCGAAAAGTGCTGAAAATGCGGCACTCATACTTGCCAGAATGATGATCTTCTTGTCACTCTCATTCAAATGCAGATATTTCGCACATACATTTCCTACACTTGCTCCAAACTGAAGCGCTGCACCCTCTCGTCCGGAAGATCCTCCAAACAGATGTGTGATCGCTGTCGATATCAGGATCAGTGGTGTCACCCATCCCGGAACCTCTTCCTCATCCGACCGGACTACTGTCAGAACCAGGTTCGTTCCGGAGTTCTTCTCCTGCCCGGTAATTTTGTACAGCCAGACGATCAAAAGACCTCCTAGCGGTAGCCCAAGAATGATCATCGGATTTGCCTGTCTAAACGAAGTCACCCATACAATCGCATAGGAAAATCCGCTGGCGATCAGTCCGATGAAACTTCCGATCACCCCGGACAAAACGATCCATTTGAACAATGAACCATACAGATTTTTCCATGCTTCTCTCATTTCTTTTAATTTTTCATTCATCCTTTGTTCCTCGTACTCTTATTTTCTTAAAAAAAGAATGTACCTTGGCACATTCTCGCACCGAGTGCGTTGCTGAGCGCCAGTGGCGCTCGTTAAGCAACGACCGACGCGGAGCGTAGACCGCTTGCGACATCCTTCATCTTCGCGCGAGTGCGCATCTCCAGCACACGGTGCCTTTTATTTAACAGGAAGTTCCTTCAGAATTTCCTGTTAAATAAAAAATGCTGTATACACATCCTTATTCCACTTTTTATTATAGAAAATTTTTCTTTTTTTGACAATTCCAACTGACAAAGATTATTTCTCTTTTTCTAGCTGCATATGATAATCCCAGATCATATCTGCAAGCGTAACTGTCTTCAGGCTGTCTTCCAATGCAGATTCAAATTTAGAATAGGAGTGTTGCAAAACTGCCCGGATGTTACGTCCAACTGGACACAATTTAGAAGCTTTGGTATGTACGTGAAATATATTTTTACAGAACTGCGGTTTCACGGCATTGCAGATTCTGTATACTGTAATTTCTTCCGGCGGCATATTTAAAGTCGTTCCACCGGTACCGTTTTTCACATTAAGGATTCCATCTTTTTTTAAAGCACTCATGATACTGCGTATCGCTACCGGATTCGTTCCCGTTGATAAAGCAATCTTTTCACTTGTGATCTTATCCGTCTCTCCAAATTCGCTGACCAGTATCAGACAATGGATTGCAAGCGATGCCCTTATTGATAACTGCATACTCTGACTTCCTCCTTTGATTTCATTTTAGCTTATCATATTTTTCTATAGGTGTAAATATTGACATTACATCTATGAAATGATAGTCTTGTTGTAAATTCAAAAATTACACCAAAGGAGAAAAAATGAAAACATATCCAGTTGTAGAAATTACATTTAGTCCTACCGGAGGGACCAAAAAAGTTGCAGACCAGATCAGCTGCTATCTGGGAAATATTACAAATACCGTGAATCTTATCCGGCACGATGTCAGCTTTTCAGATGTAACAGTCCCTTCTGATTCACTTGCTGTCATCGCAGCTCCTGTATTCGAAGGCGTTATTCCTGATATCGCCATTGAAAGGATGAAAGAGATACAAGGGAACCATGCAAATTGCGTAGTTATCGCTGTTTACGGAAACCGTGCATATGATGACGGTCTGATCCAGTTAAAAGATACCGCCGAGTTATGCGGTTTCAATGTTATCGCCTCCGTTGCAGCTGTTGCAGAACATTCTATCATGCGCCAATTCAGCAGTGGACGACCAGACGAAGAAGATAGCAAAGAGTTAAAGAAATTTGCAGAAGAAATACTCGAAAAACTTTCCTCTGACAAAGAATTGTCTACTGATTATTTCGTGCCTGGCAGTCATGAGTATAAACGCCTTGGCAACCTGAGTGTTGTTCCAAAAGCAAACGCTTCCTGCACTGGCTGTGGAAAATGTGCCGATGCCTGCCCAACAGGTGCAATCAATAAAAATAATATCCGAACCGGCGATAGCAGCAAATGTATCAGTTGTATGGGATGTATCGCCGCCTGTCCAAAAGGTATCCGGAAGCTAAACCCTGTCTTTTTGGCTGCCGCATCTCTGAAAATGAAAGATCTGTTATCTGGACGAAAGCCAAATGAGATTTTCTTATAATCCTCAGCAGACATTTCTTTCTCGCTGTCGATTGAAATTTTTATACGAAACTGGTATTCTATAAGAAAAGAAAATCGATCATTTTCATGATCGAAGGAGGTTAAGATATGTCTGAAATTTTAGCTTTCTCAGAATCTGCCGATTCTGATCCAAAGCTTTCTACAGAACCGGTTTCCGAATCCGGAGACATCCATACAGCCACTGATGTACCACCCAAAGAAACTCCAGCTCCGGAACCAGATTCCCCTGAAGCAGAAACCATTTCATCTGAGGAAAAAAAGAATACTTACACGGATTTTTCATCGGAAGATTTCAAATCTTCTGACGATTCCGAAAAAGATCCGTTTACCGGAGAAAAGAAAAGTTTCCACCACCACATTTTCCATACAGCAAAAGAACTGAACTATCTGCGTGAAAAATATATCCTGGAAAAAATTCCGGATGACCAGCTTCTTGAGTATCTGAAGCTTGAAGAAAAGCGTCATGAGCTCCAGGTGCAGGAACGCAACATCCGCGAAAAACGGATTATGAATGCCTTTATGCTGACAGTGATCCTTGCTGCAATTGTAGCTGTAGTATACAGTCTGCATGAGAATCCGACGGTACTCATCAGTATCCTGTATATTGGTGGAATCCTTGCAGGCATCCATGTCTGGAATAAGAAAAAATAAATATTATAACATGCACATAAGAACCTCTGCCGGACAAGATGTCAAGCAGAGGTTCTTCTCTTCTGTCTTACAACAGATTCCTTTTTTATACATTCTGGATAAAGTTCTTGATTTCTTCTCTGGTCGGCATAACCCGAAGTGCCCCTTTTCTTGTTGTGATCAGGGATGCTGCCGCATTTGCAAATGTGAGAAGCTCTTTTAAATTTTCTTCGGTCAGCTCTTCCATTCCATGCTCCAGAATATAATTCAGGGAATTGGCACAGAACGTATCTCCGGCGCCGGTTGTCTCGATCGTATGCTCCTGGACAAAGCCCGGAACTTCTACCCGGAGATCTTTATAATATGCACGGCTTCCGTCTTTTCCGAGGGTAATGAGTACCAACGGAATCTGATATTTTTCACGGATCAGTCTTGCTCCCTCATCATAATCCGTAGTTCCGAACAAAAATTCCACTTCATTATCTGAAATTTTCAGGATGTCACATTTGGAAAGTCCGTATTCGATCTCGGCTTTCGCCTCATCCAGTGATTTCCAGAGTGGCGGGCGGAGGTTCGGGTCAAAACTTACGATACATCCTGCTTCTTTTGCCACATCAATCGCATATCTGGTTGCTTCTCGCACGCCTTCATGGGTAGAGGAAAGTGTTCCGAAATGGAAAATCTTTGCCCCGCGGATCAGATCTTCGTCCACTTCTTCTTTTTTCAGCATCATATCTGCTCCCGGATTCCGGTAGAAAGAGAAATCTCTGTCACCGTCCGGATAAGTATGTACGAACGCAAGTGTGGTATGTACTTCTTCATCCATTACCAGATTCCGTGTATCAATTCCAACTTCTTCGACTGCAGTTTTCAGCTGTTCTCCGAACATATCTTTTCCGACTTTTCCGATAAATGCGGTCTTTTTCCCAAGCTTTTCAAGCATGGCGAGTACGTTGCATGGTGCGCCTCCCGGATTGGCTTCCAGAAGCGGATTGCCCTGTGCACTTGTTCCATTTTCTGTAAAATCAATTAGCAGTTCGCCTAAGGCGGTTACGTCATAGATCTTTTCCATATTCGATTCCTCTCTTTATAATCCTCTTGGATGCAAAGTTATAGGCTGCGAAGACGAATTACACAAAAGAACTGTTTCAAATTCAGTTGTGCAAACCATTCCGATAAACCTCTTAGGACGAAAATCGTGTTCAGCAGAGGCTTCCACGATTTTTGAGTTTCATCTCCATTGCACAAAATTAGAATTTGAAACAGTTCTTTTGCGCAATTCGTCCATCAAGGTTATCGATAATAATCTTCGATCCCATACTCTTATAAGCAAATTATACCTTGTCCCTCCAATACATGCAATAAGATTATGTAATCGATATCATGTTTTTTCAGTTTTCTTTCACTTAAATCAGGTTCAATTTTTTCAGAACGTTGTAGATGGTTCCTTCTTTGAATGGGTCGCTTAAGTTTCCGATTCTGAGGAGTTCGTGGTAGCCTTTGCTTCCGCCCTGACTGCAGAGGGCGTAGTAATCTTTCCATGCGCCTTCCAGGTCTTCCTGCATTTTTCCGTAGTATTCGAGGGCTCCTACACGGGATACGGCGTAATCAATATAATAGAACGGGCACATGAATAGGTGCTGTTTCTGCATCCAGAATCCGCCCTGTCCCAGGAATTCATTGCCATCATAATCTCTCCATGGGAGATAGATTTTTTCCAGTTCGTGCCATACTTTTCTTCTTTCCATTGCATCGGTCAGATTTTCAGCGTATACACGGTGCTGGAATTCATCTACGCATGCCATGTATGGCATTGCTTCCAGCGAATCCCACAGGTATGCTTTTTTCTGTTTTTCTGCATTTTCTCCGAAGAACAGATGCATCCACGGCAGTGTGAAATATTCCATCGCCATTGAATGGATCTCATTAATCTCTGCGGTACTGAATGTCTGCGATAATACCGGAATATTGCGTGACGCTGTGTATGCTTCAAAGGCATGTCCTGCTTCGTGGGTAAGGACATTGACATCTGCATTGGTTCCATTAAAGTTTGCAAAAATGAACGGTGCCTTATATTCTTCCATAAAGTCACAGTAGCCACCCTGCTGTTTTCCCTGCCTTCCTTCCAGATCAAACAGACAGTATTCCATCATAAAATCAAAGAATTCTCCTGTCTCTTTGGAAAGTTCATGATACATGGTTCTCGCCTTTTCCAGAAGTTCTTCTTCCGTTCCCTCCGGAACTGCATTTCCATCCGGATAGGTAAGACTTTCGTCATAATATTTTAATTCTTCGATACCGAGTCTATCTTTCTGTTCCTCATAAAGTTTCTGACAAAGCGGTACGATATGTTCCCGGATCTGCTTACGGAATATTGCTACATCTTCCGGCGTGTATTCAAATCTTTCCATCTTCTGATACATCATCTCGGCATATCCATTAAATCCAAGGTTCTTTGCCATCTGCTGACGGATTCCGATCAGTTCCGTATAAAGGGAATCCAGTTCATCCGAAATCGCTTTATACAGCTCTGCCCACTTTTCAAAAGCTTCTTTACGGATGCTTCTATCGGTATCTTCCATCATCTTTAACAGACCATAGAATCCTAGCTGTTCTCCGTGGAAATCTGTAACCGGTGCTGCTGCGACCTGGAAATATTTCTGGATCAGTTTGTTCTCCTGGATCTGCAGATCGGCATTACACGGATCGGTAAGCCGGACTTTGTTCTCTGCCTGTCTGGAATAAACTTCTCCAAACTCTTTTTCAAGCTCTGTTCTGTAAGAAGACTTCAGATAACTCTCATAGAACTTTTTCATTTCGACATCAATCTGTGGCTCGATCTCGAAAATATATTCCATCTCTTTTCGATAAAATTCATCATTGGTATCCTGGCTGTTGCGGATACTTGCCATGACGCGTGTCGTATTAAAGTGGCTGTTTGCATTCAGGATTGCGACAAATGCCTGATGCGCGCCTTCAAAATCTGCAGCCTCGTTAAAGTTCTTTGTTTCTTTCTGGATGGTCCGGATATACGCTTCCCCATCTGGACGTACATATTTCATCTCTGAAAATTTTTCCATCATCTTTTCCTTCTTTCCAATCTTTTTCCTCTGCCTGTCAGAATCATATTCTTTTCCCAAAAAGCAGCTCTATCCCGATTTTATCACAACTCATCCTGTGATTCCATCACCTTTTCGTACAATGTTACGAAAGAACAAAAATCTCTTCTGACACAGCCGGATTCTTCAATCCACATCTGCATCAAAAGAGATTCTTATCTTCAGACATACAAAAATCGGAGTGACAGGATTTGAACCTGCGACCTCTACGTCCCGAACGTAGCGCTCTACCAAACTGAGCCACACTCCGATAATAAATATATTGGATATTCCAAACGGAATATCCAACTTAAATCCTTATTCAATTAAAAACTACGGATAGAGGACTCGAACCTCTACTAACAGAGTCAGAGTCTGCTGTGCTGCCATTACACCAATCCGCATCATCTGTTTGTTCGCTCTGGTTCTCAACAGCGAACAAACTTATTATAGCAAATCTTTACGGAAATGCAAGCATTTTTTTACATTTTTTTAAAGAAAGTCATTTCAAGTACTTCTTCTTCTTTTTTCTGACATTTTTCTAGCAAAATTCTTTTATCATCTGATCATACTCCAGCCAGTCATAGCCCTGTCTCTTATACAGCTTCCAGGCTCTTTCATTCTCCTTTTCCACTTCCAGACGGAATCTTGTCACACCCTCTTCTTTGTGCTCTTCCATATATCTGAAATACTCACTTCCAAGTCCTTTGGAACGATACTCTTCTAATATATAGAGTTCTTCCAGCCAGTACACCATCCCGCCTGCTTCCTGCGAAAAGGTCTTGGCGATCAGTCCATAGCCTGCGATCTTGCCTTCCCATTCCAGGATAAACAGTTCCGCATAGGTATCACTTTTCAGACATTCTTCAAATGTTTTTTCCAGATAAGAATCCGGAACCGGATGATCCACTGCTGGCATCCGGTAAAAATCATGCGCCATTTTTATGTAGATTTCTTTGTCTTCTGCTTTTATTTTTCTGATCATTTTCCAGTTCTCCTTTTAATATCCTCACGAAAAGAGGTCACTCCCTGTTCGCTTAGAAAGTGATCCCTTTTCCCATTCTTATACTCTGCATAATATCATGCACTGCTTTTATTTTCAATACCTCCTGCCCGAAGGCTGGGTTTTCCGGAAATCTTATGAAAATCGTACAAATGGATTCTCATATCTGGCAATATTTCCCAGCTTCTCCTCAATCCTCAAAAGCTGATTATACTTCGCGATCCGTTCTGATCTGCACGGTGCTCCGGTTTTGATCTGTCCCGTGTTAAATGCCACCGCAAGGTCTGCAATAAACGGATCCTCTGTCTCTCCTGACCGGTGGGATACAATTGCCTGATAACCAGCCTTCTGCGCCATCTGGATCGCATCGATGGCTTCCGTCAGAGTCCCGATCTGATTCACCTTGATCAGAATTGCATTTGCGATCTCCTTTAAAATGCCGGCGTTCAGCCGTTTCACATTCGTCACAAACAGGTCATCCCCGACAAGCTGCATATCCAGTCCCAGTCTCGTCGTCAGAAGCTCCCAACCTTCCCAGTCTTCTTCATCAAGCGGATCTTCAATGGAAATAATTGGAAATTCTCCTGCAAGCTCCTCATAGTAATCAATCATCTCTTCCGTCGATCGCGCCACACGATGTCCGTGCATCTTCGCCTCTCCCGGAAATACATACTCTTTTCTCTCTTTATCATACAGCTCACTCGCCGCAGCATCCAGTGCGATCACGATCTGCTCTTTCGGTTTATAACCTGCCTTTTCAATCGCACGCATGATCATGTGTAGTGCTTCTTTCGCATCCGGCAGATTGGGTGCAAATCCACCTTCATCCCCGACTGCGGTCGGATAATCGTACTTTTCCAGAATCGCCCGAAGCATCTTATAGATCTCGGCACACATCTGAAGTCCTTCTTCAAAGCAGACTGCTCCGACCGGCATGATCATAAATTCCTGGAGATCAATGGAATTATCCGCATGCCGTCCCCCATTTAGGATATTCATCATCGGAACCGGCATCTGCTTTGCATTTACACCGCCAAGATACTGATACAACGGAATCTCCAGCGCATCTGCTGCTGCCCTTGCTGCTGCAAGAGACACTCCAAGCATTGCATTTGCTCCCAGATTGATCTTATTGTCTGTCCCGTCAAGCTCCAGAAGCATCCGGTCGAGCTTCGCCTGCTCCAGCACGTTCATTCCCAGAATTTCCCGGATGATCCGGTCATTCACATGCTCCACGGCGCGTCTGACACCAAGTCCCTGATAGCGGTGTTTCCCGTCTCTTAACTCAATTGCTTCATATTTTCCTGTCGATGCCCCGGAAGGAACCATCGCCCTTCCTGTAAAATGACTCCCTGCAAGTACCTCTACTTCTACAGTCGGGTTTCCGCGTGAGTCCAGAATTTCCCGCGCAATAATATCTGTAACCGGTATATATTGTTCCATAATCCATCCTCCTTTTTTGTCTTTTAGTATGTCCTTTCGGGCGCTGAATCATGCACGAAAATCCCCGTATTTTCGTATCATCGTATACATTACGAAAATGCTCTAAAACGGTTGACTTCATACATTTTCGGCGTTACAATACCAACGGAAATCGGGTGATATTTTTTCAGTATTTCATCCGTTTTCTAAAACTTTATGAATCAATCGGGGAATATAAAATGAGAGAAAAAATCGAAAATTTTATTGCAATGAGCGGAGCAACTCTGCTGATCGCAGTAGGAACTTATTTTTTTAAGTTTCCAAACAACTTCACATTTGGCGGAATCACAGGTCTTGCCGTACTGATTGCCAAAACCGGACTTATTTCTGCTGCCGACTTTTCATTCGTTGCCAACATGTCACTTCTGATTCTTGGCGCAGTGATCCTCGGTAAAAAATTCGTTGCAAAGACAGCCTACTGCAGTGTCCTGCTTTCTGTTGCGCTTTCTTTATTTGAACGAATCTTTCCAATGAACCAGCCATTTACCAATCAGCCTATGCTTGAGGTAATGTTTGCGATTGCACTCCCGGCACTCGGTTCTGCAATCCTCTTCAATATCGGATCTTCTAGTGGCGGTACAGATATTATTGCCATGATCCTGAAGAAATTTACAAGTGTTGACATCGGACGTGCACTGGTTTGCTCCGACATTGCGATCACCGTTGCAGGTTTCTTTATCTTCGACGTAAAAACAGGACTTTATTCCTGTTTCGGACTGATCATCCGTTCCTTCCTTGTAGACAGCTTTATTGAAAGTCTGAACCTTTCCAAATATTTCAACGTTATCTGCAGTAATCCGGAACCGATCTGCGATTATATCGTCCACTCACTCGGTCGAGGCGCCACAATCTGTGAAGCACACGGAGCCTTTACCGGTGAACAGAGATACATTATTTTTACAGCGCTGAACCGTCAGCAGGCAATCAAACTCCGTAACTTTATCAAGGCAAATGATCCTTCTTCCTTTATTCTGATTTCCAACACCAGCGAGATTATCGGAAAAGGATTCCATAGCATTTAAAAGATTGTTATTTTTAAGACATTTTCCGTACTCTGTATGCTATGCACCTTACCCCAGATATGCTATAATAATATAAGCAACCAGAATAAAGAGGAGTAATCATATGGAGACACAACTTAAACTGATTCCGGCTTCTGAGCATCCGACTGCACTGGAATCACAGTGGCTAAATGCGATTAGTCCGGCTGATTTTATCAATAATAATAAGAACTTTGATGTTCTGATGATGAAGTATCGCTGTGCGATCCGCGAGATCCAGACAAAGCTTGAAGTCCTGGATGATGAGTTTTCTGCAGTAAACAAACGCAATCCAATCTCATCTATCAAATCCCGTGTAAAAAGTCCTGCCAGCATCTATGAAAAGCTGCGCAGACGTGATCTGCCATTTACAGAGGATAGTATCGTCAAGAATTTGGACGATGTCGCCGGAATCCGGGTGATCTGCCCGTTTATCAGTGACATTTATACAATTGCCAACCTGCTCACTTCACAGGATGACATTACTGTTCTTAAGATCAAAGACTACATAAAAGCACCAAAGTCAAACGGTTATCGAAGCTATCATATGATCGTTGAGATTCCGGTTTTCTTTACAGAGGGAAAATTTCCAATGCGCGCCGAAATCCAGATCCGCACGATCGGAATGGATTTCTGGGCAAGTGTAGATCATCAGCTTCGTTACAAAAAAACAATCGGTGCTGACAAAGATATCGAGGCTATCGAAGCCGAACTTTTGAAATGTGCACAAACTGTAAGCGAGACTGACTGCCACATGGAAGAGATCAAAGACATGATCGGCGACTTTGAAAAAATCTAACCGGAGAAAATTAAATATTTAAAAAGAGGAAGGTGTTCCATTCATCCGGAACCCTTCCTCTTTTATTTGCACCTGCTTTATCCTCTCTTTGTAAAAAGGATATCGTGATTGATCTGCGTGTAGAATGCTTTCTGCATATCCTGTTCTTCTCTTCCCATCAGCCACATCAGCTTTGTGATCACTGCTTCCAGCGTCATATCATAGGCTTCGATCATATTGAAATCCTGCTTCACTTTTTTCCCGACTTCATAGACCGTCATATTACTTCCCTCATTGGCAACCTGTGTTGTCATCACGACAAATTTACCCTTACCTGACCATTTTTCCATCTCCTGATAGAATTCCTGAACAAGCGTCTGCGGAATACCACCTACGCCAAAGCTTTCAATTACCAGACAGTCATAGTGTTCAAACAGATAGGACAGAATATCCGGCTTCATTCCCGGGATCAGCTTTAATACATATACACTGTCTTTCATATCATAATAAAACTTAACTGCATGGCGGCACGGGATCTCCGGAATATACCGGACCAGGATACCATCCTGAATAACTGCAAGATACGGAAAATTGATACTCGAAAATGCATTGTAACTCTTTGCATGCTCTTTCTTTGCACGTGTTCCGACAATTACCTTTCCGTCAAATACAAGGTTGACCCCCTGGGAATCATCATCCGCCGCATAAATAAAGCTGTCCAGCAGATTTGTCTTCGCATCTGTCACATCCATATTGATTGGCTTCTGCGCTCCTGTAACAACAATCGGCTTGGCTGAATTCTGTATCATATAAGAAAGTGCCGCCGCTGTATATGCAAGCGTATCCGTGCCGTGGCAGATTACAAACCCATCATAATATGCATAATTGTCTTCCACTGCTTTTACCATCATTTTCCAGTGTTCCGGTGTTACATTCGTGCTGTCAAGATTACACACCTGCTTTGTCTGAACCTCACATACATTTTTTACAGCCGGAATATAAGATAAAATATCCTCCGGTGTCAGTCCCGGTGCCAGTCCATCCTTTGTCTGACGGGATGCGATCGTCCCACCTGTACCTAACATCAAAATCTTCTTCATCTTTGATTTTCCTCTCTTCTACCTCATTATTATCCAAAATTTTTGTCAATCAGACTACAGTATTCTGCAAATGCTTCCGTCTCTGCAAATGCTTCCCGTAATGCTTCTCTGACGCCTTTATAATACCATCCGATCGTTGCTTTGTCTTTCATTCGGAATCTGTTCCACAATTTCTCTCCACATACAGGATAATCCCGATCAATATCCCGCATATTCGACAGCTTGTCCGCAAGTCCGATCATCTGAACCTCAATTGGTGCTGTCTTAAGCCTTTCTATGGTTGCACTTTTTCTTTCCATCCAGGTCTTGGATTTATCTTCGCTTTCCTGTGATACGATTCCCGCAACTCTTGCTGAAAACATCTCTTTTAACACATTTGCATCCACACCCTCACAGTCCTCGATCGTATCATGCAGGATTGCTGCACTGATGATCTCCTCATCCTGTGTCATCGTGGATACTATCTTTCCTACTTCCATCGGATGTACAATATACGGTCTGTCGGTCCCCTTCCGATACTGACCTTCATGTACCTTGGTGGCAAAATCAATGGCTTTCTGTACCATGTTTTTCCTCCTCGCATCTGTATGACATTTTTTCAATATTTATCATAACACCAGCGTCTTTAAATCACAAGAAAATCAGTGTATAATATTGTCTGATTATGTAGAAAAAAATAACTGTAAAGTAATTCTTATAAATAGCAAAAGGAGTTTTTATAAATGAACAGAAAACAGATTCTTGTCACCGGCGCTTCCCGTGGAATCGGAAAAGCCTGCGCTATCCACTTTGCAAAAGAGGGATGGCATGTATTTTTAAACTGCAGCAAATCCATCAGTGAATTGCAGGCTACTGCTGATTTTATCACAAAGGAAACCTCCGGTTCCTGCGAAATCCTCCCAGGAGATGTAGGTGTTCCATCCGAAGTCGGACGTATCTTTGACCAGATTGAAATGTCCGGCTCCGGTCTTGACGTACTCATCAACAATGCCGGAATCGCATGGATGGGACTTCTGACGGATATGAGCATTGAAGAATGGAACCGAATGATTTCCACTAATCTTTCTTCCGCATTTTACTGCTGCCGCGCAGCACTTCCTTACATGATCCATCAGAAAGCGGGACGTATCATCAATATTTCTTCGATGTGGGGAACTGTCGGTGCTTCCTGTGAAGTCGCTTATTCTGCCACCAAATCCGGTCTGAACGGTCTTACCCGCGCACTTGCAAAGGAACTTGCGCCAAGCAATATCCAGGTCAATGCGATCGCCTGTGGTGTCATCGATACCGTAATGAACGATCTTCTGGATGCGGAAGAAAAAGCTGCCCTCGCAGAAGAAATCCCTGCCGGACGTTTCGGGACACCAGAAGAAGTCGCGCTTCTCGCATGGCAGCTTGCAAATGCCCCTGCCTATCTTACCGGGCAGATACTGGGTATGGACGGAGGATATATCTAACTCCTACTCCCAGATCTTGTCCCACTTCGCGTAAAGTGTAATACTGGATGCCGGGTATCTTTCGGATTCCCGGTTTTCCAGAAGCTTTGTCTGCTCCGTATATTTCTCATTCAGCTCATCTTCAAGTGTCCCATACTGCTCCTGTTTTGCAAGCTCTGCCAGTTCTTTTTCCTGCACAACTCCAGCATCAGTCCACGCATACCATCCTTCAAATCGATATCCGTCTTTCACTGCCGTTGGCATACATCCTTCACTTAACCGAAGACTCTGCCCATACACAGTATAGTCTGCCGCAAATTTTCTTTTGTTCTTTCCTTTATTCTGCCCGGCTTCAAGCTCTTCACCATTTCCCCTTGTCGCAAACAGCCTTCTTCCGCCTGCTGTTGCCGTACCGTAATTCTCGATCTCACCACCTGCAGCGTCATAATAAATAACCGTATAAGGTGCCCAGACATATGCCGTACCAAACTTTTCTGTCTCTGGCCCTGTCCCATTTCTGTCAAACCGGAATCCGTAATGATATTCTTTTCCTTCATAAAAATAAGTGAAAAATCCTGGTATTCCTGCCGGGATCCCAACCTCCTGATTTACCGACTTGTGAAAATCAAACCGGATCAGCTCTGCTCCATCTGGTGTCTCCCCATCATCTGCGTAAACCGATATTCCTGCACTATTGCACGCCCAGACAATCACTCCACCAAACATCACCAGCAGCAAATACCGAACTATCATCGTCCAGATACTTCCAATCCGTTCCATACATGTCCCTCCTCATCCCAAAAGCTAAATTACCCATGTATATTTATATGCAGGCAGAATTTTATATATTCCCTCAAACAGAATCATCCACTATCCCTGAACGAAAAATTTCAAAAAAATAAACTGATCAGATTCCATCGCACAAAAGTGAATCTGATCAGTTTATTTTTTTACAATTTGATGTCGCAGCTTATCGATCTCACCCCTACTTAAAATCCAGTTCCACCGGACAGTGGTCAGACCCAAATACATTTGTCAGAATCTTCGCATCTTCCAACCTGCTTTCCAGTGCTTTTGATGTACAGAAGTAATCGATACGCCAACCTGCATTCTTTTCTCTTGCCTTAAACCGGTAGGACCACCAGGAGTAAATTCCTTCTTTATCCGGATAGAAATAGCGGTAAGTATCAATAAATCCCGCATCCAGAAGTGCTGAGAATTTTGCTCGCTCTTCATCTGTAAATCCGGCATTCTTCCGGTTGGTCTTTGGATTCTTCAGATCAATTTCTTTGTGTGCCACATTCAAATCTCCACAGAAGATCACCGGTTTTGTCTCTTCCAGCTTCTTAAGATAAGCAAGAAACGCATCTTCCCAGGTCATACGGTAGTCAAGTCTTGCCAGTTCGCTCTGGGAGTTCGGTGTATACACGGTAATAAAATAAAAATCCTCAAATTCCAGTGTGATCACGCGCCCTTCCTGATCATGTTCTTCTATCCCAAGTCCGTAAGTAACCGATAACGGCTCTTTCTTTGTAAAAATTGCAGTCCCTGAGTATCCTTTTTTCACAGCCGAGTTCCAGTACTGGTGATATTCCGGCAGATCAAGTACAAGCTGCCCTTCCTGCATCTTTGTCTCCTGCAGACAGAAAATATCCGCATCTGCCTCTTTAAAAAAATCCACAAATCCTTTCTGCACACATGCACGGATTCCATTTACATTCCATGAAATAAACTTCATCTCTTCTCTTTCCTCCATTTCTTCGGTTTTTATTTTTCGCTGATCTTCTGTACCGCTTTTTTAAGCTCCGCTTCTGTATAAAAAACACGGCCTAAAAACAGTCCCTTCGCCGGTGCCGGAAAACCAGATTTCTTCCGGTCTTTCGCTTTCAGAATCTCCGGTATCTCTTCCGCTTTTATTTTCCCGATTCCCACATCCAGAAGCGTTCCGGTAAGTATCCGGACCATATGATATAAAAATCCATCTCCGATCCACGATAACGTAAGTGTATCCTTTTCATACACGATCCCGACCGCATAAATCGTCCGTACCGTATCTTTGTCCTCTTTCAAATCCGTAAAGGCGGAAAAATCGTGGGTTCCCATCAGATACTCTGCTGCTTTTTCCATCGCAGCAATATCGACCGGATGTGGAAAATGAAACCGGTATTTCCGATGAAATACTTCCATCTTGTCACGCAGATCGATCTGATACTCATAGCATTTCCCGACCGCACTCTTTCTTGCATGAAAATCCCGTTTTTCTCTGCTGATATCCAGCACTCTGATATCTTCCGGGAGAAGTGCATTTAACCGCTTCTTAAAACTGTCCATATCAATTTCTTGTTCCAGATACAGACTGCACTCCTGCCCTAACGCATGTACACCACTATCCGTTCTTCCTGAACCACTGACCACCGTCTTTTTCCCTGCAATTTCTGAAATCCGCCGTTCCAGAATTCCCTGTACAGTAAGTTCCGTATTCTCCTGTCTCTGCCATCCACGATACGCCGTTCCATCATAGGCAACTGTTATCCGGTAAGTATTCATCCTTTTATAAAAGGGGCGAAAACTTTATAAGTCCTCGTCCCTGTCACCTTTCTGTTATCTGTTTTTCCGGTAAATGATCAGAAGTCCTTTCAGGAGCAGATCGTCATCCAGTATGACCTCTCTCTTGCAGTACGGAACAATCTTCTTGGAAAGTCCACCTGTTGCGATTGCAGTCATCGGCTGTCCAATCGCTTCCTCAATCCGGTCAATAATTCCATCGATCGCCGCTGCACTGGAATAGAGAACACCACTCTTCATACATTCGATCGTATTCTTTCCGACAATCCGCTTCGGTGCTTCCAGACCGATTCCCTGAAGCTGGGATGCATTTTCCGTCAGGGCGTTCAGTGAAATATTCACTCCCGGATAGATCATGCCTCCGATATAATTTTTCTTTTCATCGATCACACTGACTGTTGTCGCCGTTCCCAGATCGAAAATCATCATCGGTGCTTTGTATTCTGCAATTCCGGCAACTGCATTTGCCACCAGATCACTTCCGAGCTGTGCCGGATTATCCATCAGGATATTGAGTCCGTTCTTCACGCCAGGTCCGATGACCAGTGTCTCTTTTTTCAGAATCTTTTCTGCCGCCTCTTTTACGACATATGTAATCTGCGGAACTACCGAGCTGATGATCGCTCCTTCCAGCTTCTCCGGTTTGATTCCGTGAATATCCAGAACCATCTTGATATCAATCGCATATTCCAGTTCCATCTTTGTCTTGATCGTGGAAAGTCTTTCGATAAAATAGGTTTTGTTGTCATCCACACATCCAAGTACAATATTTGTATTTCCTATATCAATCGCAAGTATCATTTTTTACACTCCTAATCTTTCCTGTACCCCTTTTTTCATCAGTGTTTTCCCAAGTACCAGCGTGATCACCGCCGCTACGATCGCCTCCGGAATCCCATTGATTCCGATAATGCTCAGAATAAATCCATATACCGCCTTTACGGTAATACCATTGGCTGCCGCATAATCATTTCTGAAAAATACAAAAATAAGATTCATGACAAGAAGCGTATTGGTCAGTGCTCCGGAAAGTCCTGCCGCAATCAGTCCAACAGAGGATACTCCATTGTTTTTTGAAAGCTTCTTAACCAGACGGTAAACATAAAACGGTACTACACCGATCAAAATACGTGGCACAAAACAGATGATCAGACTTCCGATCCCTCCACTGTATTCACCCAAACTGTAAAATGGGGTAAATACGAATGATGTCAATGTCGGATTTATCGTATTATTGATAAAACTTGTAAAACCAAACACGCCTCCAAGCGCTGCGCCCTTCTTCGGTCCAAGCATCAGAGATCCCATGATCACCGGGATATGGATGATCGTCGCCCTTGTAAATCCCAATGGGATATATCCGATAAACGGGGTAAATGCCAGCACTACAATAAGTGCTGCAAAGATTGCCATCTGTACGAGTCCTTTTGTTTTGGACATGGATGTAGTACGTTCATTGCCTTGATTCATTTTTCTTTTCCTCCTGTTACTATTCTCTTTACGAGATACAATACATTTTGGCTTTTTTATTTATTCATACACTCCAGAATCTTGTCCAGAATACAAGCTGCTGTCTCTTCCTTGCTGATCATTGGAAGTGCAGTCTCATCTTCCTTCGTGATCAGCGTCATCTGATTTGTATCGCCCTGAAATCCTGCTCCGGCAACTTTAAGATTATTTGCCGCGATCATATCCAGCTTCTTCTTTTCAAGCTTCTTTCTGGAATTTTCAACCATATTCTCGGTTTCCATCGAAAATCCACACAGGAACTGTCCGTCTTTTCTGTGCTCTCCGAGATATTTCAGAATATCGTCTGTCTTTTCCAGTTCCAGACTCATCTCACTGTCCGATTTTTTCACCTTTTCATCCGCAATATGCTTTGGCCGGTAATCTGCAACCGCTGCTGCTTTACACACAATGTCTGCATCTGCTGCCTCTTCCTTTACCGCCTCGAACATTTCCTTTGCAGTCGTGACCGGAACAATCTTCACAAACATCGGCTTTTTGATCTCTGTCGGTCCGGTGACAAGCGTAACATCCGCTCCTCTTGCCACAGCAACGCGTGCAAGAGCATATCCCATCTTACCGGATGAGTGATTCGTAATGTAGCGCACCGGGTCGATTGCTTCTCTTGTCGGTCCTGCTGTGACAAGAATTTTCTTTCCGGTCAGATCTTTCTCATAAGCAGTATCCCGGTAAATATATTCATACAAAGTCTCCGCTTCCGGCATCTTCCCGGCTCCGTTATCTCCGCATGCCAGATGTCCACTTGCCGGCTGGATCACTTCATATCCATAATGCTCCAGAAGTTTTAAATTATCCTGTACGACCGGATTCTCATACATTCTTGTATTCATCGCCGGTACAAGGATCTTCTTACATTCGGCACATGCCATCACAGTCGTAGTCAGCATATCATCTGCAATCCCGTGTGCCAGCTTGCCGATCACATTTGCCGTGGCAGGTGCGATCATCACAATATCTGCCCATTTTGCCAGTGTCACATGCTCCACACTGTACTCAAAATTGCGGTCAAATGTATCGATCAGGCACTTATGCTGTGTCAGCGTCTCAAATACCAGCGGATTGATAAAATTCGTTGCATTTTGTGTCATCACAACTTTCACATCGTATCCTGTCTTTACCAGCATACTTGCCAGTGTTGCAATCTTGTACGCCGCGATACCGCCGGTCACGCAGAGCAATACTGTCTTTTTCCGTTCCATTTGTCTTTCCCCTTTTATTCTAATATTTTCTTCAGTTCATCCATGAAGGTATTCACGTCTTTAAATTCCCTGTATACCGATGCAAAACGTACATAAGCAACCGGATCCAGCTTTTTCAGGCTTTCCATAACAATCTCACCGATCTGGCTGCTCGGAATTTCTTTCTCTTCCCGGCTGAAAATCGCTGTCTCGATCGAGTCGATCGTTGCCTGAATATCTGCTGCCGCTACCGGACGTTTATAGCACGCCCGGAGTACTCCGCCTTCGAGCTTAGTACGGTCATACTGCTCGCGGTTGTTGTCCTTCTTGATCACGATCAGCGGTATGGTCTCCACCTTCTCATAGGTTGTAAAACGCTTGTTGCACGCATCACAGGATCTTCTCCTTCTGATCGTCGTTCCGTCATCTGCCGGTCTTGAGTCGATGACTCTTGTATCAATGTTACCACAATACGGGCACTTCATCTTTTTTCCTCCTGTCTGGTTCTTGATTGATTCTACTGCCGAATCACGCACATTTTTAATGTCTATAGTATAAATCCTGTATACAGGGTTGTCAACAAATTCACACTTTATCAAAAGGCTATATAAGCCGGCTTTCCACCAGCTTCCATGCCTGTACGATCAGTGCCGCATGGTCACAGGCGATCCGGTCCGATTCTTTTACCTTATAATAAGTCTCTCTTACCAATCCACTTCTTTCCTTTTTTTCAACGATCGCCGAAATTGTAAGCTCTGCTTCTTTATTTTCCAATGCCAGTCGATAAATGGTTCTCTTCCAATCTCCATCCTCCTTTACCGATTCTGTCTGACAATGAAGCCGCATCCACTTTGCATCCGCCGCATCGTCACCAGCCTGCACCTTTACCTGCCCTTCATCCACAACCGAAAGATATGCCGATGTAATAATCCGTGCCCTCGGATCACGGGTCACATTCCCATAGACTGCAAACTGCTCCATCGGAAGATCCGCCACGCCGGTCTCTTCGGTCAGTTCTCTTCTTGCCGTATCTTCCAGATTCTCATGAAGTTCAATAAACCCACCCGGCAGCGCCCACCAGCCAATGCTCGGATGATTCCGCCTTTTCACCATCAGAACTTTCCATTCTCCGTCCACTACCTTTCTTTTACAGGAGAATATAACTGCATCCGTTGTCACACAAGGATTCTTATATTTATAAGGATCATACTCTTCCAGAAATTCTTCCAGCGTCTGTCCCTTTTCATTTTCGTTTCCGTTTCCCCGGAACGGCTCGATTTCTTTAAAAAATGCTGTCATTTTTCTTCTCTCCTTTGTCTTTTTACTTGTTCTCATTTATTTCACTGAGCAGTCTGTACTCTTCTTCCTCTTTTACTATTCTTATTTACACGGCTTCAGACATTTGTCCTCTTTAATTTCCACAAGAATAATATCCTCTCCAATCCTGCGAATACACTCAAACGGAATAATATACTCCGCATCATACCCAAGAAATCCACAGATTCTTCCCGGTCCCGGTACGATTAATGCCTCCACACACCCTGAACAGATGTTGATCTGCAGATCTGCAACAAACCCGAGCCGCTTGCAGTCACATATGTTGATGACCTCACGCTCTTTTAATCCGCAAAATCGAATCCGTTCCTCTTTCATACTGCACCATCCATCGGACTTCTTATTATATTATATGAACATCTCCCCTTGTTGTCAGCATGTTTTCTAAAAATCCCCGTCCTTGTGCCATTTAGCTTCTGCCCACCAGTAATTCCTTTTTATACTGTGCATTTTTGCCAACTAATGATTGCAATTTCCATAAAAAAATACTATAATTTTTATATATTTTTTATCGCTGTTGTCTGCGTTATATGTTTTTCATAGGCAGACAATTCAAATTCTGAGAAACAGAGGGATGTAATATGAAGAAAAAAGTTGTTGTTGCATTAGGACACCGCGCACTCGGAACCACACTTCCGGAGCAGAAAGTTGCCGTTAAAAAAACTGCAGTTTCCATTGCAGATCTTGTTGAAGAAGGATACCAGGTAGTAATCACACACAGTAATGGACCTCAGGTTGGTATGATCCATACTGCTATGAACGAATTCAGCACCAATCATCCGGATTATACCGCTTCTCCGATGTCAGTCTGCTCTGCTATGTCGCAGGGTTACATCGGATACGACCTGCAGAATGCGATTCGCGAAGAACTGATCGGACGCGGCATCTATCGCAGCGTATGCACCGTTATCACACAGGTAACTGTTGATCCATATGACGAAGCATTCTATACACCAACCAAGATTGTCGGACGTATCATGAACGCAGAAGACGCTGCCGCTGAACGTAAAAAGGGCAATTATGTAGTAGAAGTTCCTGGTCAGGGCTTCCGCCGTGTCGTTGCTTCTCCAAACCCGGTTGATATCGTAGAAGTTGATGCCATCCGCACCCTTACCGATGCAGGACATATTGTAATCGCCTGCGGTGGTGGCGGAATCCCGGTACTCCAGCAGAACAATCACCTCAAAGGTGCCAGCGGAGTCATCGAAAAAGACCTTACTGCCGGCAAGCTTGCTGAACAGATTGATGCTGATGAACTCATCATCCTGACCAGTGTGGAAAAGGTATGCTTAAACCACGGAAAAGAAGATGAAGAAGAACTCGATACTATCTCCGTAGAACAGGCTAAGCAGTACATGGATGAAGGACACTTCGGAATCTACAATATGCTTCCAAAATTCCAGGCATCCGTAGGATTCATAGAAAAGAAAGAGGGAAGAAGTGCTCTGATTACTTCTTTTGATACTCTGAAAGATGCTCTGAAGGGTAAAACCGGAACTGTTATTGAATAAATGTACAAAAGGGACGACATAAAGGACTCCGTTTTCTGTGGGTAGAAATGGTGAAGAGTCCGTAGAGAAAAAATGCACCAGTAATTTGGATACCGGGCTGATTCGCGGAATAATCCTGATGATTATTCCACTCAGCAGCCCTCTGGATTTCGTGCTTGCAGCACGAAACCAGATCCGAATTACTGGTGCATTTTTTCTAACGGACTCTAGCACCGTTTCTAATCACAGAAAACGGAGCTCTTTATGTCTGTGCGCTGGCAAACTTTTAGTTTTAAGAAGCTCCTCACTAAGTATCCTATTATTCCTACCGCCTGTCATCTCCTCCACTCGCCCCACCCCATACCGGGGGCAGCCTCCAGGCGTCCCCCCATGGAATACAGCAAGGCAGGGACAAGTAGATTCTGTTTTTTTATGTTAGAAAGCGGCGAAGAGTCCGTTGTAAAAAGGCAGCCGGTAATTTGGATCTGGTTTCGTGTTTCATACACGAAATCCAGAGGACTGCTGAGCCGAATAATCATCAAGATTATTCAGCGAATCAGTCCGGTATCCAAAATTACCGGCTGCCTTTTTACCTACGGACTCTTCGCCGCTTTCTCCTCATAAAAAAACAGAATCTACTTGTTCCGGCCTGTATGTCATCCACCAAACGCTTACCCCTGAACCTGTAACAGCTTCGCTTTCAGTTCAGCTTCGATGCGCTGCATTTCCACCTCTGCCTGCTGACGTTTCTGGCGGCCTTCCTGTTGGATCTGCATGACTTCATCGAAAGTTGCGATCAGCGATTCATTGGTTGCTTTTAAGGTTTCAATATCTACGATTCCACGCTCGGATTCTTTGGCAGTCTCTACAGTAGCAATCTTCAGCTTTTCTGCGTTCTTGCGCAGGAGTTCATTGGTCATATCGTTGACCTCTCTCTGGGCTGCGGCTGCCTGTGCGGAATGTTCTACACCAAGGGCGAGTACCATCTGGCTTTTCCAGAGTGGGATCGTATTGACGAGTGTAGACTGGATTTTTTCTGCCATCATTGTGTCGTTTCCCTGTACCAGACGGATCTGTGGTGCGGTCTGCATGGCGATTGTCTTGGTCAGTTCCAGATCATGCAGTTTTTTCTCAAAACGTTCACATCTGGAATCCAGATCTTTTGCTGCCTGTGCATCCTCAGCAAGTCCACTTGCCATCGCTTTATTCTTCAGTTCCTGTAGCTCGCCGTTTCTTGTCTCGGCAAGCTTCTGCTTTCCGGCAAGCACATACATGGCCAATTCTTTATAATATGTCAGGTTCACTTCATACATCTTGTCCAGAAGCGCAATGTCTTTCATAAGCTGCACTTCGTGAGATTCCAGTGCTTTGACAATATTGTTTACATTGGTTTCTGCTTTTGCATATTTGGCTTTCATTGCCTGGATCTTGTTTCCGCCTTTTTTGAAGATTCCGAGGAATCCTTTTTCCTCTTCCTCATCAAATCCTTTCAGTTCTGTTACCACATCACTTAACAGTGTGCCAACCTCTCCAAGATCTTTTGTTTTTACATTTTCCAGTGCTTTTTCTGAAAAATCTGCGATCTTCTTCTGGGTTCCGGCTCCGTACTGAAGAATCATGTTCGAATTGGCGAGATCAATTTTTTCTGCAAATGCACTGACCATATTCTTTTCTTCCGGTGTCAGGACGATCTCCGGTGTTTCCGGTTCTGTCTCCTGATAAATCTGCGGAGTCTCTTTTTTTTCTTCCTGGAACGGATCCAGCGTCAGCTCCGGTGTCACATTAAATTCTTCAAAATCGTTCATACTCTTCTTCCTCCTGCGACTTTATTTTTTCATTCCGTCCTCTTTCAGACCTTCCTGTGCAAGCATGGTATTCAATACGGAAATATCCGATGAGACATCCCACATGGTATCCTGAAACAGGTCATCCAAAAGCTTCTCAAACGCCGTATTTAAAGTATCGAGCGTTGCCTCAATCTCACGTTTTGCAGTCTGGATATTTTCTCCATCAACCGGCTGTCTGTCAAGCTGTTCATATGCTTCCAGAAGCTTGATCGTCGTCGGAAGATAATATTCCATCAGCTTACGGATATCCGAAACTGACTGTGGATTTTCTTCCACCCGGTCGAAGATCCGGTCTACCAGCATCTCCATCCGGCTGATCTTTGCGGAAATCTCTTCTCCCGGAATGGCTTCATTACACTCGTGGATCTTTCTGATAAAAGCATCCCCCTGGTCAATGATCTTCTGCACCTCCGGTGCCAGCTTTTCATTCTTTGCTTCTTTTTCTTTTGTATTTTCCTGTGTCTTCTCTTCTTTCTTTACCGGCTCTTCCGCTTTCGACTGCTGTCTGCGGGTTTCGATCTGTAAATATTCTTCATAAGCACGGTTTGACAGGATCAGGCATTTCTTCTCACCATCCATGTGCCCCTGACGGAACCAGCCTTTAGAAATCATTCTTTCCAGATCCTTTGTCACAAATTTTATGGATTTTCCGGAATTGCTTCCGATCTCCGAAATATTGCAATACTCTCTGCCTGCAATCCTGCGGCTGTAGTTCTTGAATCTTCCAACCTGTTTCAGAAGCTTAATGCCCCATCCTGTGATCATGCCACTTGCTGCCGTAAACAGTCCAAATACCGCACGCATGATCCATAAAGCCCCCGGACTTTCCGGCAAAGAAGCAATACAAGATGCAAGGAACAGAATCAGAAATATAAGTGCTATGCTTCCGCCTGTTGCGATCATGACAATTCCGCCTGCCTTTGTTCCCGTCGTCGATCCATACAAGACAGGTGACTGCTGTGCATTGCTGTATCCATACCGGCTGCTGCCCTGTGATTCCGCCTTATAGTCCTGCATATCCGGATTCCATGCTCTTCCATTTTCATCCGTTCCGCTCCACCTGTAAGTTCCAAACGGAGGTACACCTCCTCCAGGCGTTCTTCCCCATCTGTCAGCCCCGCCCATCTGTCCATATCTTCCACGCGGTCCTCCCGGACCTCTTCCCATATTTCTCGTTGCCTGCTCAAACGCATTTCCAAAAGAACGCATGCCCTGTTCCGCGCCATTTACCGCACCGTTCACTGCCCGGTTGATCGTATCTGTGATCGTCTGGTTCAGCTTCCGGTAATCCTGCGAGTCTACAGCATCCTGCACGGTTCGTCTGATCTCTTCTCCAAATCTTTCCCAATCCTGCATTTTCAGCTTCTCCTTTATTTTGAAAACTTGATTCTGTCGTCAATTCCGTGCGAAAGAACATAATCAAAAACGGTCTTTGGCACCAGATCATCCCACTTTTCATCTGCCAGGATCCTCTGCCGGATCTGGGAACCTGATACCCCTTTTTCCTCTTTGGTCCTTCTCCAGAGGACTTCCACCGGAATTCCAAGCTTCTCAAAACGCTTCTCATTGTTCGCAGTCCATTCATCACAGATACTCATAAAGCAGACCGCACCCTCCGGCAGATACTGCCCCAGATATTCCACTCTGTCAATCGGAAATGGGATGATCTCAAACTCTTCTCTCGGCACTCCGAAACTGAGCAACGTATCACGAAGCATCTCATAACGCTCAATATAAGTCAGAGGATTAGCGCTCCGTCTTACCCGGTAATTATCTTCCTCACCCCCTGATACGTGCAGATCATCCGACATAGTGATTCCTATATAAAGCCTTTTGCAGCGCATCTTTGCCGCCAGAATATATTCCACATGTTTGAGATGCAGAATCTGAAATCTTCCATATACCAGCCCTTTTTCTATCATTTATACGTCCCTTGCTTTCTGTAAATTTATCTTTTCAATGATGTTGAGACCAAAAGGTATTTTGACCCCTTTGATACCAGATTGCTACGTGCTTTGCACTCTCGCAATCCTTTTCAATTAGTCTATCTGTATTCTACTACAGAACGGTCGTTCTTAGCAAGAAATACCTCTATATACGACAAAAAGATGACTTTCGTCACCTTTTTGTCTTTTTCTTCTATTCAACGATTTTATAATATTCTTTTGCTGTTATCACAAATACGATCACATAAAAGACGGCAAAGATTCCCACTGTGCCGGCAGTGCATCCGAAGAACAGCTTTGTATTTTTCAGATAAAATACGGATAAAAGCTTTGTGATCACCGGAAATGCAACTGCAATATGGATGATCGCCATCACAAGCGGCAGGAAGAATACCATCAGGATCTGGCTGCGTATTGAACTTTTGACCTCGCGTTTGCTCATCCCTACCTTCTGCATGATCTGATAGCGTTCTCTGTCATCAAAGCCTTCGGAAATCTGTTTGTAATAAATGATCAGCACCGTTGCCATCAGGAACAGGCTTCCAAGATACATTCCAATAAAAAACACACCGCCATACAGACCAAAGAAAGTCTCTTTTTCAAGATATCTTCCCTGTACACCAGTATGTTCAAATTCACTTTCTGCCTGTGCTTTCAGCTCTTTGACAGCTTTCAGCTTCTGATCTTCGCTGCCCCTTAAATTGAATGACTCCCTCCATTTTACCGGTTTGTCCTCTGCCTCGAGCTGGTATTTTTCCAGATAATCTTTCATAAACTCTTTTTCATCACTGACGATCATATAATATACATTTTCTGTATTAGAATCACTCTTCTTTCCAAAAGGTGCAGTATCCAGTTCCTTCTTGACCATCCATGTTTCCTCATCAATCCGGATCGTATCCTTTCCATAATTTTCCCCATTTGTAAAAAGAATAGCTTCCTTATCCCCAAGCTCTAACCTTTCGCCGGTCAGCTTATTATAATCTGCCAACCTAATCACATCAAAAAACACCACATCGGATGACGAATAATCCTTTATCATCGCAGAGGTATATTCTTCTCCGTTTTTTATCTTAACAAGCTCTGCCATATGCCAGCTCTTCTCATCTGTGATCTCTACCTGATTATCCCGGCAGATCTTTTCCACCATGTCGTGCAGCTTCTGATTTTCCGCATCATCAGATACTGAATTTGTAATATACACTTCCTGTGGATACCTTGTTCTTAAGACATCCTCCTTTCCGATGTACAAAGATACGGTAGACGAAATGGTCACCAGAACCATAGTACTGAGCACACAGATATTTGACAGCCCGACTGCATTCTGCTTCATCCGGTAAAGCATGCCGGATACGGATATAAAATGCTTTGTTTTATAATAGAAATTTTTGTTTTTCCGAAGCAGCTTTAAAAAAGCTATACTCCCTGCTGTAAAAAGTGCATAGGTTCCGATAATGACACAGATTACTGCGACAAAGAAAAGTTGAAGCGCCTTAAGTGGTTCTTTTGTCGTAATCGCAATGTAATAACCGATCCCAAGGAAAATGATGCCAGCCACAGTCAGAAGCCATTTGGTTTTCGGCTCCCGCTCGCCCTGACTCCCCGCATGCAGAAGCTCGATCGGATTGGCAAGCCGGATCTGCAAAAGATTATAGATCAGAGTCAATGCAAAGATCAGCGTGAAAAAGAGAACGGTATTTCCGGCAATCTCCCATGACATCCGAAATGCCAGTTTATCGTCATAATGAATCATTCTTTTCAGAAGTGCATACATCAGCTTTGCAAGCGCAGTTCCGAAAAAGATTCCACCCAGAATACTGACCGCACCGGTTACAACCGTCTCAATCACCAGCATTTTCGCAAGCTGCGGTTTCCCCATTCCGAGAATGTGATACACTCCGATTTCTCTTTTCCTTCTTTTGATCAGAAAACTGTTGGTGTAAAATAGAAAGATCAGTGCAAATATTTCAATTACATGAACACTCAGACTTAAAATGATCTGTAATGCTTCCTGGTTCATTGGCGAATTTGCCGCCAGATTTGCCATCATATAATACATCATCACCGTTAAAATGGCCGTCAATACATAGGGAATATATGACTTCCGGTTATTTTTCAGATTGGAAATGGCAAGCTTTGTGTAAATCGATCTATTCACGGTGCTCACCTCCTGTTGTGAGAACCGTCAAGGTATCGGTGATCTTCTGGTACATCTCGTCACTGGTCAGATTGCCACGGTAAAGCTGATGGAAAACTTCCCCATCCTTGATAAAGAGGACTCTCTTTGCCGTGCTCGCTGCTTTGACACTGTGCGTTACCATGACAATCGTCTGCCCGTTATCGTTGATCGCATTAAAGAGTCCCAGAAGTTCATCCGTCGATCTGGAATCCAGCGCACCGGTCGGTTCATCGGCAAGGATCAGCTGCGGTTGTGTGATTAGAGCACGTGCAACGGCTGCTCTCTGCTTCTGCCCACCGGATACTTCATATGGATATTTGTTCAGAAGCTTACTGATCCCCAGCTGCTCTGCGATCGGCGCGATCCGGCTCTCCATTTCCGTGTATTTCTTTCCAGACAGGACCAGCGGAAGGAAAATATTATCCTTCAGGGTCAGTGTATCCAAAAGGTTGAAATCCTGAAAGACGAATCCAAGATTCTGCCGCCGGAATGCTGCCATCTCTTTTTCCCGGATCTTGCCGAGATCATTTCCTTTTAAGTAAACCTTTCCACCAGTCGGCTTATCAAGTGCAGCCAGGATATTCAGAAGTGTAGTTTTGCCGCTTCCGCTTTCTCCCATAATTGCTACATATTCGCCTGCTTCTACGGAAAAGCTGACGTTATGCAGCGCCTCTACCTGGTTTCCTCCGAAACGGGTTGTGTATATCTTTTTTACGTTCTTTACATCAAGTAATGCCATGGTTTTTATGACCTGCCCTTCTTTTTTATTTGATAAAGTCATTATAAAAAAGTAAGGGATTTCCTTCCATCGAAGTAAATGACAATTTGTGTGGGGTTTCTTACATTTTTGTAAGGATCGGATTGGAAAAGACTTATTTTGGTGAAAGAGACGCCGCCAGAAAAAATAAATATTCCAAATTCCTTTGTGCAAACCATTCCGATGAACCACTTAGGACGGGAATCATGTTCGGCAATGGCCTCCATGATTCCTGTGTTTCATCTCCATTGCACAAACATGGAATTTTCCATATTTATTTTTTCTGGCGGCTGTGTAGTTCAAATGGATGAGCATTTTCGATTGGTCGATCCCTGCCAAAAAGTAAATTATAGTTTGATTCCGTTGTTGAAGGTTTTCTAAATCTTTCACTGATTGAATTTTTTACTCTATCCGCCGATGTTCACGGTCAAAATTTAAGTATACTTTTGTTCCTTTTTCTGGTTTTGATTCAATCCAGATAGTATGATGGAGACGATCTATGATTGACTTACAGAGATATAATCCTATTCCAGTGGACTTTTTATTTGCTCTTCCATTGTAACCGGTAAAGCCTTTTTCGAAGATTCTTGGGAGGTCCTCTTCGGCGATTCCGATTCCATCGTCAGCAATTACCAGAGTTTTGTCTTCTGTGTAGATTGATATTTCTCCGCCTCTTGCGTATTTAACTGCATTGGAGAGAATTTGTTCGATGACGAAGGTCAGCCACTTTTCATCGGTCAGGATCTTCTGATCCTGGATTTCAAGGTGAAGTCTTGTTCTAGTCATGATGAACATCTGGGAATATTTGCGGACTGCCTGGCGGACGATTTCTTCCAGGCTGCAGATCCGGAAGGCGTAATCGGAGGTTGCGGAACCCATTCTGAGATAGGTGAGCACCATATCCACATATTGTTCAATCCGGAACACCTCCATTTTCATGCTTCGGGTAAGTTCCTGTGCTTTCGGGCTTTCCTGTACTTCTTCCAGTTCTTCCCCACTCTGGATCAGGACACCGAGTGCTGCAATTGGAGTCTTGATCTGATGAACCCACATGCTGTAATAATCAGACAGCTCCTGTTTTTCAATCTGCACAGAGGATTCCAGCTCTTTTTTCTCTTCGTAAAGCTGCCGGATCAATTCCTGGTACATTTCGCTTTCCCGGCTTTCTGCCTCCGGAAATCCTCCTGCCTCTGTCCGGATTTTTCCCTGATTTTCTTCCAGTATTCTTTGTCTTTTTTCATATCGTATGAAAACAAGTGTAAACCAGATCACATTCCATAAAATCACCAGAAGGAACGCATATCCTGCAATCTCCACCGGAATTTCATAGATCCAGAAGATGACTGCAAAGAGAATGCCGAAACAAGAACCGCTATTCTCTCCGGTCTTTTTTCTTTCCAAAATGCCCTTAAAATCTCTGTCATACCAGCATGTACCCGATTCCTTTCTTTGTCCGGATCACATCATGCATTCCGGCTTCCTCCAGCTTTTTCCGAAGTCTCGCCACATTTACTGTAAGTGTATTATCATCGATGAATTCGTCACTTTCCCAGAGTCTGGTCATGATCGCATCTCTGGTCACAAATTTTCCTGCGCTCTCAAAAAACATCTGACAGATCTTGAACTCATTCTTGGTGAGTTCAATCTTCTGCCCGGCTATTGTAAGTGATGCATCTCCCAGATTCAGCAGCATTTCTCCATGCTCAATGATATTTGCCGTTCCCTGAAGTGCATATGCTCTTCTAAGCACCGCCTGCACCTTTGCTGTCACTACATTCAGATCAAACGGCTTCTCGATAAACTCATCTCCGCCCATGTTCATTGCCATCACGATATTCATGTTATCATTCATCGATGACAGAAAGATGATCGGCACATTGGACAGCTTCCGGATCTCCTGGCACCAGTAGAATCCGTTGTAAAACGGAAGCCCGATATCCAGAATTACAAGCTGTGGATCTGTCTTTTTAAATTCTTCCATTACATTTTTGAAATCACGTACACATACTGTCTTATAATTCCACTTTTTCAAATGCGATGCCAGCCGCTCTGCGATCGTGTTATCGTCTTCAACAATCAGTATTTTATACATTTATTCCTGACTCTCCTAAACTCTCTTCTGGAAGTTTCCGTACACCTTAACCCCTTCATCTACCGTAGTAAATGCTTCCGGATCCAGTAAATACACCATGTTCAGGATATCTTCTACTTCAAATTTATTCACGATCGTCACCAGAACATAATTGTGTTCACTCGTAAATGCACCTTCACCATTCCACTGCGTAACACCACGTCCGGTTTCTTTCATGATTGCCTCTGCGATTCCCTTCTTCTTCGTGAAAATCAGCATTCTCACATTGATGTTCTGAAAATGCATCCTGTCCAGAGTTACCGTGTAGAAGAACAGGTAGACGACCGAATAAATCACCGTTGAGATATCAAAAACTAAAAGATAAATGGCATACAGTATCAGATTGAAGATGGTTCCCAGTTTTCCAACGGACATTCCCGCATATTTTTTCGCCATCCAGATACCGATAACCTCGATTCCACCACCGCTTCCTTTTGCCGTCAGCATGATTCCGATTCCGGCTCCGGTTACAACACCACCGATAATGATTCCAATGACAGGATCAGCGATCACTGCTGTTGCCGGAGATGGTACGATTGAAGTAAATAAACTGATTCCTACCGTTCCAAGGATTGTATTTATAAAAAATGTCTTTCCGATTTTAAACCATGCAATAAATAAAATCGGAATGTTGAGCAGTAAATAAATGATACCATACAGGTTCAGACCTGCAATTTCCTTAATCCCGATCTGTCCTGCTCCATAACTTAACAGCTGTGCAAGACCGACTGCTCCCCCGCTGTATAAATTCATAGGGATAATAAATACATTCAGACCAACTGCGTAGATCAGACAGCCCACTATGATCCAGACAACCTGCATTCCCCTCTTCTGTGGCAAAAAATTGTTCATACTCTTTCTTTCCTCCTAGCTTCCATTTTGATACCAGATATTTCATAACTTTTCCATACAGTATATCATGCCGGCATCTGAATTTGTAGACTAAAGTACAAATCGGCTTATAATTTTCTGTTATATATTTTAATCATTTTTCAAATAACAAAAGATGCCGCTCTGTTATCTTTTCTGATAACTTTGCAGCATCTTCTTACCTCATAAAATTATTTCTTCAAATACTCAGAAAGAACTTTTACAATAAATTTATGGTCATCTTCATGATATAAATTAGAAACAGTATAACCATGTGTAAATGCTTCATCCTGTGCTCCCTTTGCCATTTCCGAAAAAGCATTATCAATATCCGGTATCACAAGTCCAAGTGTCCTTGTGCTTGCTTCTTTTAATCCCTTCGCCAATCCTTGATTTTTGTTTTGTCAATATTCTAATCAGCCTACACTTACTTTTACTCCGCCTTCACAGCCCAGCGCATCTTCGTAGATCTTGCACGCCCATTCTGTGCACACTCTTCTGCCGAAGGCCGGACTACATCTTTGGCATATTCGGAATAAACTCCCTCGCGATATCCTGCTTTTAAAGCTTTCTTCACAAGTTTGTCTTCTCCTGAATGGAACGTCAGAATCGCCACTCTTCCCCCCGGCTTTAAAGCTCCCGGCAACTTCTCCATAAATTCATACAGTACCTCAAATTCGTGATTCACATCAATTCTGAGTGCCTGGAAAGTCCGCTGACAGGTTTTCCTTATAATATCTTTTTTCTCCTTATTTTCTGGAAGAAAAGATAACGTCTGTTCAATCACCTGACGCAACTTTGTCGTGGTATCAATCCGGTGTCCTTTCCGGATTTCCTCTGTGATTGCTTTCGCCAGTTCCTCACAGTACGGTTCATCCGAATTTTCATATAACATCCCGGCAAGTTCTTCTCTGGAAATCGTATCCAGCCTTTCGGCTGCGCTGATTCCCTTTTCCTGATTCAGGCGAAGATCCAGAGGTCCGTCCACTTTAAAAGAAAATCCTCTCTTCGGGTTGTCAATCTGCATGGAAGACACACCCAGATCTGCCAGAATAAAGTCAAAGCCCCCAACTTCCTTTGCAATCTCATCAATAGTACAGAAATTCTGAAGGCGGATCGTTAAAATATCCTCTCCAAATCCTTGTTCTTCCAGACGTTTCTTTGTTTTTGCAGATTCTTCTGGATCTACATCTGTCGCATAGATGTGCCCTTTGCCTTCCAAACATTGCAGCATTGCTTTTGTATGTCCACCATAGCCAAGTGTTGCATCAAATCCCACCTCTCCCGGCTGGATCTTCAGGAAATCAAGAATTTCCTGCACCATGATCGAAATGTGCATTCCGGCAGGTGTATTTCCTTTCTGAATGACATGGGCAATCATGTCCTGATATTTCTCCGGCTGTAATTCTTTGTATTTTTCTTCAAATTTTCGTGGATATTTCCCCTTGTACCTTGTGCGGCGCTTGTGAACGCCTTGTTCAGTGTTCTTTTCCTGTTCTGACATAAGTTGTCTCCTTACTTGTTGATTTATTTTTGGCTTTTCGAATATCTATTCATTGACTTCTTTGGAACTTTCCCACTATCCAGTCAATACTGCCCACTTCATCCATTGACTCAATTCCAACTTTCAATTTTCTCAATCATCCATTATAAAAAAATCCGCTATACGAAGCATCTGTCGCTACTGCAAATTCTGCAATAGCAACTCCTCTCCAGTATAGCGGATTTTTTATAGAATTTCTATCTTTTCGCAATTTTTATCTCTTTTTATAGAGAACTAATTCCGGATTTTCTCCTTCGGCTTCATAGGTACAGATCAGAATAATTTCCTTCATCAACTGTTTCTTGAATGTTTCAAATTCCCCATGATCACCAAGTATAATGGTCTCATAAATTAAGACACTTTTTCGGACATTTTTTAATGAATCTGATATACTAAAATCAGTATGAAAGAGAGGATTCATCAGTATGTCCAGACAAAGAAGAAACTTTAGTGCCAAATTTAAATCAGACCTAGTAATCGAGCTGCTTAAGGGCGAGAAAGATCTCAACACCCTTGCAACCGAGAATAATATCCAACCAAATCTGCTCCGCAATTGGAAGAAAGAATTTCTTAACAATGCTACCGCCGTGTTTGATGACAAGCGTGAGGAAAACCTCAAGGATAAGCTTGCCGAAGAACGCAAGGAAAAAGCAGAGTATGCAAAAAAGGTTGGTCAGTTAACTATGCAGGTTGAGTGGCTCAAAAAAAATCTGAAGAAATTTGTGGACCTGACTACGAGAGTAAGTTTAGTCCAAAACCTTTTGACGACTAAAGAAATCCCAGCAAGTCGAATGGCAGTGTATTAAAATTAGGTGGATGTAATTGAAGAAAAAATATGATATCATGTGAGTAACAAACTTGAATTTGTTTAATGGTTGAATTTCTGAAAGGCGGTGAAGCAATTATGCAGTTTGTTCGAGGTAATTACTCGGTGCAGTTATAAAATCTGGTAACAGGTTGCATCGAGGTCAAAAACTTATGTTATCAGGTAACTGCACCCTATCGTAAAACATAAATAACAATACGAAAAGGAGTAGTTATACAATGAATAAAGAACAGTTATTAAATGAATGGTTGGAAGAAGAAAAGGTTGCACATATTCATGGGTGGGATTTTTCTCATATACATGGAAAATACGAAGAAGAAAACGATTTACCTTGGGATTATAGTAAAATTATTCGTCACTATTTATTGCCTGAAATGAAACTATTAGACATTGATACAGGTGGTGGAGAGTTCCTTCTTTCATTAAAACACCCTCTTTGTCATTTGAGTGCAACAGAAGCATACTCACCCAATGTCGAATTATGCAAAGAAAAATTACTTCCACTGGGGGTAGATTTTAGGGAAGCCGATGGACTTACAAAACTTCCTTTTAATAACGAAACATTTGATATTGTAATAAATCGTCATGGAGCTTTCAACGAAAATGAAATATGGCGAGTATTAAAACCCAAAGGAATTTTTATTACGCAACAGGTAGGGGCAGAAAATGATAGGGAACTTGTTGAGCTATTATTAAACGAAATACCACCATTACCATTTCCTAAGCAATATTTGCATAAAGTACAACAAGCATTTGAAAAAAAGGGGTTTACAACCCTTGAAGCAGAAGAAGTGTATCGTCCAATTAAATTTTGGAATGTAGGTGCTCTCGTTTGGTTTGCACATATTATTGAATGGGAATTCCCTAATTTTGATGTAAAGAAGTGTTTGTTAAACTTATACCATTCTCAGGAAGTGTTAGAAAAGAATGGTGTAATAGAAGGCAGAATACATAGATTTCTTTATGTGGCCCAAAAATAATTTTATTATATCTTGACAACTTTCAGTTTGTAGAATTCAAAAATTTAATATGAAATGTGAGATAGAGCGTATGGAAATACTAATCTATACGTTCTATCTTAAATTCTTCATACTTGTTTCTCCCAGTCACCAATTCGTTCTCTGTACAGTTTCCAATCCTTTTTCGTAGGTTCCATATTCTTCCTCCACTTTATAGTTCATACTTCTTCACATAAGATTCTCACATCAGTCTCACTAATCCCACTTTTGTTTTGAGACCAATGAAACTAACCACTACATTTCTTTTAAAATATACTTTCCCTTTCCTTTTCCTTCTACAGGAATTACGATGTTCAATACTTGCATAACCTCTATTGCTTTGCCTGCTTTATAATCACCATATCCAAGTTTTTTTTTACTTCCTTACGACCAAAAATCTGATTCATGTCAAAAGCCTCAACAATTTCTTTCATATTTTCCGAAATGGTAGGAGCCAAAATCTTATTGCAGACTGCATCGTCAATAACTTGAAACAGTGGTTTTTTATCAACCAAACCGTGGTTTTTTATCAGTTAAAGTACTGTTTCTGATTGTTGTCTGGAGCATAAAAGCATTCAGTCTATATTCAGGATCTTGTAAACCTACCGCTTCTAACTCTTTGCACATACGGTCAACACCCTCGCCATATTCCTTTACAAAGCTATATGCTTTCAAAAATTCTGCAATCTTTGGATTCCTAGAAAAATATGTATGTCAGATATTGTCTGTTTTCACAAGTCCCGGTAACTTTCCACAACAATCCTATCATCAAACATTTTTATCTGAATATCAGTTCCTCTAATACTGTAATCTCGATGTGTAACAGCATTTACAATAATTTCCTGTCGGACAAACTTCGGATATTCTTCTTCTGTTACAAATAACCCATCCTCGCCCAGATAAGTTTTTTCCTTAATTTGTGTATCTGGGTATGCAACTGCATCTGTTATCATCTTCAGTATATTTCCTTCAAAAATGACATCCTTGATAACATTCATCTGTGTCCCGACACGTTCTTCTGTCCCTTCATAACGAATAAAACGTACACGTGCTCTTGGGAAATATAACTGCGGATTTTTACCGAATAACAATATTGCCGCAGAACTTATCTGCACTTTCCCATTTTTTCTTTTATAAATCCTTTATTTTCCCTCAAATATTCCATTGCTGTCTTGGAATAGCCGATTTGAGCAATATATTTTTCTACAAAAGCTAAATCAATATCCTCTATATCAGCTTCCGGAACCGGTTTATCTTCAAAAAATCGTTCTCCTTTATCATACATCAACTGCATTCGTTCTTCAAAAGCGAGCTTTTTTGATTTATTTCCAACACGCATAAACACTTCATCTGCCTGATTCGCATGTACTTCCATACTTGGTTCAATATGCATAAGAAGAACATGATTCTCTCTTCCTTTAAAATCAATACACTGGACTTTTTCTATTTCTACTTTCACAGTCGGAACACAAAAATCAAACGGTACCCGAAGAAGTTCATTCAACTTTTAGATGTCATAATCGACACCTTCTATCCTGCGTGTCTTGTCAGATATTCCAATGGCAACTGTGCCACCATCAGCATTTGCAAATGCAATAATTGGTATTGCCAATACTTTGGGAGCAATATTGACACTTTTCCTGTCAAATACCTGCATTTCTTCGACTGCCAATACTTCTTCTATCGTCATTTTACCGCTCCTCTCCATTCACGTCTTTTACCTTTAACTATAACTATTTTTCATGCTTATCGCAATACATATTATACTCACTTCTTGATTCCGCATTATATATTTCTAAAATCATTTCACCCCGGCAGACTATCCCGGACACACAGTGCCCCCGAGGATGTCAAGTCATTGCTACAAACTTTTTTGGCTTTTCCTCTTGAAAAAGTCTGTAAAACCGTTGTTTTCTTTGTTTTTCTCAGAGGAGAATGTTATATTGTTGTCATAAAATCGTACTGCGGATGTTACACTATTGCTACCCAAAACGCTTCCTATGCAAATTCCTTTCCTGACAAAAGTTTTTGCATAGGAAGCTTTTTTCATCATTCCTGTGAACCTATCTGTGTTTTAACCCGATCTGCTTCATTTAGTATTTTCAACTGGTATTCGGCGATTTCTTTCAAGATAGCAAATCTTTCCTGTCTGCACTTTCCTTCTCTAATCATATGTGCATTGTGAGTCTCCATGTTTGAAAGAACCGTCAATTCATTAATTGTCGCAAAATCACGAGCATTATTCTTCTTCGCAAGTTCAGGATTAGATTCACGCCATGCCTTTGCAGTAAAACCAAACAGTGCAACATTCAGAATATCTGCCTCATCTGCATATGCAAGCCATTCTAAATTTGTCCGATAATTTCCACTCGGTATAATATAATTCTTAACCGCATCTGTCTGTATCAGATAATTATTTTTTGATAAAAATCTTTTTGCGTCCCACTCTATTTTTTTCTGGTTATTTTCATTTTCCTTTAATCTTTGAAATTCTTTAATCAAATACAACTTAAATACCGGGCTGATTGCAGAAGCAAACTCGAATGCGATATCTTTATGTGCAAATGTACCTCCATAGCGACCTCTTTTTACATACATCCCTTTTGCATTTGTCTTTTCTATCCATTCAGAAACACTAGGTGTAAATGTTAATAATCCAGCCTGTTTTTTAAAGTGTTCAGATTCGAACACTTTAAATTCCGGATTATAAATTTCTTCCCATGTACATAGAAATTCCAACGTCATCCTATTCCTCAACCAATTTCTTATAACATCCGCTGCTCTTGAATCTCCACCTTTCGCGGCCGCCATATCCGTAATACAGATATAATCATCAAAATCCTCACTGGCAACTGTAATTAAAATATCCTGTACTTTAATAATTTTATTCTTTATCACTTTTCTCTCACCTTTAGAATCCAAAAACATTTGCAGAATCCTTTTCTCTTTCATATTTTTATAGTTCTTGTCATACCATCATAATTCCCTCTAAAATAATTCCTGCTATCAGACTAATCAATATTCCCCCTAGTATTGTACATATCACAATTCCCATTATGGGATGTCTTATTTCCCATTTTTTCATTTTTTCGTATATCCTCTGCTCCAAAGCACTTTCCTGATCCCAAAATAAAGGTGTCTGTAAGCTATTTGAATCTAGCTTCTTTTCACCTGCTATTGTACCGCCCGAATACAGACATAACCTTTGATAATAGACAAGTATTCTGAACATTTGTCTTTTTCTGGCACTTTCCAGATTCTCATCCAAAATATCTATGCCATCATACATGTAATCCATATTTCTCCTTTAAAATTGTTTTATTCCAAACAACTCTGCATATTTCATCAGACGTTTATACTGTTGCTCACTCTCTTTTACATAATCCATGATTTCAAATGAATTTTCTGGCTCTAAACGCCGTATATCACAAAGGCTCCGTTCAACATCATAGATATTATAACTACCAAATTCTGTCTCTCTTTTTCTCTGACCAATTTGAAAATTTCGTCCAGAAAAATAATGCCGCCTCGTCGGAAAATTCATTTTTAATATACTACGGTCTGTTCGCTCTGTCGCAACCGATAAATACTCTGGTTCCTTTGTACTAACCTTCTGATAATAAAGAGAACTGTCCATACAAATAACAGCCTTTGGATTGCTAAGACATACTTCAATACATTTATAGTCTTGAGGCTTCTTACATTGCCCACCGGATAGCCAATAATGTCCATGTGTCACATTCTCCAAATATCCTTCTTTAACCAAAACAGCGATCTGGCGGTTTGAAAAACCTTCTTCCAGAATTTCTCGTGTTTCCACATATCCTTTATACTTTTTATATAGCATTTCCAATCTGATATATGTATTTGTTCTCATAAACAACTTCCTTTTTTGCATTTTTTATTACACATATTATTGCATTTTTGTTTACACATGTCAATTCATTTTTATGCAAATCAGATTTTTCTTACACATAATCGTATATACCTACTCTCCTCACCCCGGCAGACTATCCCGGACACACAGTGCCCCATACCCCACCTCCCGATTCGGATACTTCTCAAATCCCGGCAGCTCTCTCGCCCCGCGCCGGAGATACGCCTTCACCTTCTCCCCATACAAAAACGGATCATTTCCTCTTACGATCCCCCATTCCATCAAAAGTGCCGATGCTCCTGTCACAAACGGCGTTGCGAAAGAAGTTCCACTCACCACTGTCACCCCTCCGCCAACTGCTGTCGTCCTTACGTTCACTCCCGGTGCCACAAGATCTGGTTTCGTCCTTTCATCCTGCCAGGTATATCCTCTTCCTGAAAAAGATGCATAGGAAAAAGTAAGCGCATCATACGCCCCAACCGATATCACTTTATCTGCAGTCGAAGGAATCGTTAAGGTCACTTCTTCATCCGGATACAAAAATCCTGTCCCCCGGTTCAATACATTCTCACTTGGCAACCACAGATCATACTGCCCTTCCACAACCCTTGTCGGATTCAAAATGATCTGCCAGACTCCCGACGTAATATAATCTGTCACCGGAATCATATCAATATAAATCTCCTGTGCGACATTATACGGGCTCGGTTTTCCATAATATAATAAAATCTCCGTTTCCCCGATCCGGAATCTCTGCGAACCGAGAACAGATTGTATTGGATCGATCCGCGTCCCCGCAGGAGATACAAATGAAATTTCCACTTCGTCCGTATACGCTTTCCAGATCTGAATATTCAATGTTGGTTCATCTGCCTGTACTGCGAGCTGTATTCTTTCTTCTTTTCTTTTCTGCAGCACTCCAGAAGTATGCCCGGCACTTGCTGCTTCATTTCCGGTCCCCACACAGATCACACTCTTCCAGAAATTCGACAGATCATCAATATACCGTTCTACCAGACTCCTGCCGTCATGAGAACCATATGTATTTCCAAAACTCAGATTGATCGCCACCGGCATCCGAAATTCCAGTGCTTTCCTCACCACATAATCCATCGCCTGCATCAGTTCTGTCGTCCGTGGAAATCCGTCTGGCATAGGCGACCCCATTTTTACCACAATCAGCTCACTCTCCGGTGCCACACCGGCATACAGATTTCCGCTTCCTCGCCCATTTCCGGCAGCAATCCCTGCAACTGCAGTCCCATGACCGGATATATCCTGACTTGGTACCATTCTTCTCCTTTCCTCTGACGAGTCAGCCTCAAGTGCCCTGTTAATCTGCTCCTTGGTAAATTCCACTCCCATCCGATAACCTTTTGGTGGATTCTTCTCTTCATCCGCATTCGGTCTTAATGACTGATCCCACATCACCCGTATTCTCGTCGTTCCATCTGCATTCCGAAAATCTTCATTCGCATAATCAATCCCCGAATCAATTATCGCCACAAGGACACCCTGTCCACGCAGATCAAGAAAGCGGGTATCCTGCACCTCATTGATACAGGATACCCGCTTCCCATTTGCTATTTGAAAAAATAAACGTTTCGGTTTCTCTATATATTCTACCTCAGGAATATCTGAAAGTAAATCAATCCTGGACTGGCTGATCCGAATGATCGCGTACTCATTCTGAAGTTCAACCACCTGGATTGCCAAGGCTCTTACCTGATCCAGATTGCCCGAATATTTAATAATCAATTCCCATTCCCTGTCAATCGGATGATACCCGACATCCAGGTTCAATGATTTTTCTCTTTCTTCTTCCGTCGCTCCAAGTGCCAGATTTAAAAGATTTTCCAGTTTCTGATCTTCCATATCTTCTTACGCCCTGTAAGTTATTCCTGATATTTTATGATGACCATTCCGAAATTATTTCTGTATTTTATGCTACATTTTCTGCAGCCTGCTTTTTATTTGCAGGCTTTCCTGCTTTTCTCTTATCATATGCTGCAAATAATCCTGCGAGAAGTGTTCCTGAAATAGAATGCCATGTACAGGATACAGCACAGATAATTGCGGATTCCGGTGCCACCGCAAACTGTGCCGTTGTGGTTGCAAGGTTGGTAGCAAGTCCGGCGTTCTGCATTCCAACTTCGATGGAGATTGTTCTCTTCTTTGCAGTATTCATACCAGTCAGTCTTCCTGCGCCGTATCCCAGCAGATATCCAAGTCCATTATGAAGAAATACTGCCACAAAAATTACAACTCCTGATTCAAAGAATTTGTCTCCCTGCGAAGAAACCACTCCGCCAACTACACATGCAAGTCCAAGTACTGCAACTCCAGGCATCACTTTCTGAAGCTCTGTAAATGTTTTTTTCTTTCCAAACAGATAATTCAGTAAAAATCCAAAAGCTACCGGAACAATAACGGTCTCAACAATAGATACAAACATCGGAAGTCCTTTGATCGTAATATGCGTTCCGCTTGCAAGAAGTGAAACCATAAGCGGTGTCATAACCGGTGAAATGATTGTGGATACCGTAGTCATTCCTACGGAAAATGCCACATCTCCGCCACACAGATAAGACATGATATTGGAGGATACACCACCCGGACAACAGCCTACAAGGATCAGACCAAGTGCAATTCCATCCGGAAGCTGAAGTACTTTCGTCAGTGCAAATGCAAGAAATGGCATGATCAGATACTGCGCGATTGCGCCGATACAGATATCAAAAGGTCTCTGTGCCAGAATCTTAAAATCTTCGGTTGTCAGTGTCAGTCCCATGCTGAACATGATGATTCCGATGATGATCGACTGACAGGTGAACTTGTTGGATACCGGATCAACGAACAATGGGTTATTTACCCATCCCATCATTGCCGGTACAAAGAATGTGACTACTGCAATAGCGATTACCACCAATGATGTATAGTCTGATAAAAATTTGCTTGCTTTTTGTAATGCTTTCATTACAGTTTCCTCCTTTTTCTTTTCGTCCACGCAAAACTGTTTTTCTAATCTTCCGATAACAAAATTCACAGGATTTTTTTGTATACACAGCAACAAAAAAGTCCCTTTCCAGAATCAATCTGAAAAGGGACGAATAAAATCCGCGTTACCACCCTAATTCCACAGAAAATAATCTGCGGCACTTCACATACCAACATATGCTATCCATATAACGGTGGATCCCGGCAAAGTCTACTTGCAGATACTTTTTCTGCTTTGGACCCGCTTCTTAGAGAGGATATCCTTATCCGGTTATTACCTGTTCACACCATCCACAGGCTCTCTGAAAATAATGACGGATATGACTTTGTTCTCATCAACGAATTTTGGTGAACCATATTTTCTTTAACAGTTATTATAGTCTTCTCTTCGGAAATGTCAAGAACGAATTTTAATTAAATCCGACAATTCTTCTCGCCACAATGTACGCCAGAGACGAAATCTTTCTTCCTGATCTGCCCGGAAGATTCATGGTCTGTCCAAGGATTCCGTAACGGATCTTCCAATAAGTTCCGTAGTGATTCTTCTTCAGATACTGCCACAGCTCCCGTTTCTTTTCCAGATTCTCTGCATTTTTGGAACGAATCAGAAGAATCGAAGACACCGTCATCATAATTGCAAGATAATTAGTCATATAGGTCCGCAGTTTTTTATTAGAAATCTTGCGCATATCATACATATCAATCATACTCTTTGTGACAAAAATCTGCTGATCCACACGACTGATCATCACCTTTTCATTGACAGACTGATCTTCTCTTCCAATGTAATAACGATAAAAATCCACATCCATATAATACATCTTACGCACATGCGGAAGTGGATAGTAAACATAAATATTGTCCACATAAAATGTATGCTTCGGCAGCCTGAGCTGACATAATTTCAGGAAATCTGTCCGGTAAATAACAGAATGCATCAGAATATACTGTCCCAGATGGAAATGTTTCACATCATTCCAGCCAAAAATCTCTTCCTGTGGAAGCACATTCTTGTACTCAATCACTTTCTTGTGCTCCATTCCTTCTTTTTCGTATACATAATTGGCAAGCAGCATATCCACCTGCTTTTCTTCCTCTTCAAACTTTTTCAGAACATCCAGAATCTTGTACAGTGCTTCTTCATCTACCCAGTCATCACTGTCCACCACTTTAAAATATTTTCCCTCTGCGTGGTCAAGACCTACATTGACCGCATCTCCGTGTCCACCATTTTCCTTATCAACTGCACGGATGATCGTCGGATACTTTTCTTCATACTCATGTGCAATCTTTGAAGTATCATCCTTTGATCCGTCATTAACTATGATGATCTCTACATCTTCTCCACCTTTTAAAATAGATTCCACTGCCCGGTCCATATAAGCTGCCGAGTTATAACACGGAATCGCAAACGATATATATTTCATGTGTATTCTCCTTCTCAATTTAAAGCTCACGTTCCTAGTATAGCCTAATTTTTTTTGTTTTCCAACTGATATTGTAAATTTCACATTTTTCGGCTATAGTTAAAGCTATATGATTACTATGAATAAAGAGGAGGATTTCAACTATGAATCACAATTTACTGGTCGGACAATCAGGTGGTCCTACTGCTGTAATCAACGGAAGTCTTTATGGTGTTGTCTCAGAAGGTCTGGCAAATCCGGAGATTGATAATGTCATCGGTATGATCAACGGTATCGAAGGTTTTCTTGCCGATCACACAATGGACATGGCACCTTTAAAAGAAAATGGCGAACTGGAACGTATCCGCACCACACCGGGTTCTTATCTTGGTTCCTGCCGTTATAAATTACCGGAAGATCTTTCTGATCCAGTTTATCCTGAACTTTTCCAGAAATTTACCGAAAAAGAAATCAGCTATTTCTTCTATATTGGCGGAAATGATTCTATGGATACCGTAAGTAAATTATCCCGCTACGCAGCAACAGTCGGAAGTGATATCCGCATCATCGGAGTTCCGAAAACCATCGACAACGATCTGGTTCTGACCGATCATACCCCGGGCTACGGAAGTGCTGCCAAATATGTTGCTTCTACAGTACGCGAAATTGCAATTGATGCCTCTGTCTATGATAATAAACCATCTGTCACCATCGTCGAGATCATGGGGCGCCATGCCGGCTGGCTGACCGCCGCAAGCGTTCTTGCCCGCAAATTTGAAGGCGATAATCCGGTTCTTATTTATCTTCCGGAAGTTGCTTTCTCCCCGGATGCATTTATCGAAAAGGTAAAAGAAAAGCTTACTAAAACTTCTAATCTCGTTGTCTGCATTTCCGAAGGAATCAACGATGGTAACGGAACCTTTGTCTGCGAGCTTGCAAGTGATGTCGGCACAGATACTTTCGGTCATAAAATGCTGACTGGCTCCGGAAAGTATCTTGAAAATCTCGTAAAAGAAAAGCTTGGTATCAAAGTACGTTCTGTGGAACTCAATGTCTGCCAGAGATGCTCTTCCTCCTGTTTATCTGCCACAGATCTGGACGAAGCCGCTTCTTCCGGCCGTTTTGCTGTAAGTGCCGCTTTAGATGGTGAAACAGGAAAGATGATCAATTTTATCCGTAAGAGTAATGACCCATACATCCTTGAATTCGGAACTGCAGACGTGAACGAAATCTGTAATAAAGAAAAAGCTGTTCCTGAAGAATGGATCACAAAAGACGGTTCCGACATCGGAGATGAATTCATCGCTTATGCCCGCCCACTGATCCAGGGAAGTGTAGAAGTACCTATGAAAGATGGGCTTCCATACTTCGCATTCCGCAAATAGTCTTGTTCACAATTTGTTCATTTATCTTTCAAAAAACCTTCATTTGTTAAACACTCTTTCTTCACAAGTGTTTTATATACTAGAATCATCAAATGAAGAACATAAAAGATAAAAGATTTCAAACAAATCATTTAATAAGACGTGCAGAAGTTAATAATAGAATAACTTTTTCATAATACATGCCGGGGGCTTTTAAGTCACCCGGCATCCTCCCTTTTATGGGACTTTTTCAAAAATTTCTTTCAGCGTTTTATTCTCCAACCCGGATATTTTCTCCATCGATCACAATTTTATATTTTCCCTGAAGCTGTTTAAACGCTTCTGATTCTGCAAGCTCAGGAACTGCCTGGATGGCCTTTTTTACTGCTTCTGCACATAATTCTCTTTCCATTTCCGGATTCTCACAATAACGCTCCAGATAGTTCATCCACAGCCTTTCTGAATCCGGTAATACTTCAACCGCCTCTCTGCTGATCTCCCACACTTTCTCATATTCCTGCGCTTCTTCATAAATCAACTGCAGCTTTTCATAAATCTCTTCTAATTCTTCTTCATTCGATTCTAATTTTCTGATCTGTTCATATTGTTCAGCTGCTTTTAAATTCTCACCAAGTTTAAAATAGCTTTCTGCAAGATATTTTCTGACCTCACACTCCTTTTCTCCATTTGTATCCCACCGGTACCACGCCTGTCTTCTAATCATCTCCTCACCAATTCTCTTTGTCAGCCTGTGCCATTTTTCACTCTCTTCCAGAACACTTACCTTCAATAGCGGGTATTGGTACAAATACACTTTCATCTGTATTTTTTCTGCACGTTTCTCCAATTCATCTAATATTTTTTTTACTGCATCTTCTGCGTTTAATCCATCCTCCTGCTGTATACTCCCTTCTTCCAGACTCGCTATGACTACCCGGTATGCATCGGAAAACTCTGTCTCCTGCATTTCCTTATCGAGACTATCCAGGCTATTCACATAATCTTCCCACGCTACATAATAAATAAGTCCCATTTCCAGATAAGGACTGTCCCCATTTTGTTCCACAACCTCTTTTTTCTCCTTTACTCCTTTCTGAACTCCCGCCTCTGGCTGATCCTGATCCGCTGCAATCGCTTTTGTTTCCGGCTTTTTCACTGTCCCTCCGATGATTGCTGCACTCATGATACAAACCGCCAGAATTGCAAGCAAAATCTTTTTTGCCGAAACATTATCCCTCGGTCTTTCCATTTCCCTTTCCAGAAAACCAATTTCTTTTTGCATATTTTTTAATACTTTTATGGCATTTTTCCCACTGCTATAACACTTTCCAAGCATTCTTTTCCAGACTCGCTCTTCTTTCCGTGTAAATGCCTTTGGATCCAGACATTTTTCTGCTGTAAATTCCATTATCTTTGCCAGACCATACAGATCATCCGACCGTTCTGTCTTCTGCGAAAGAACCCTTTCTTTCCTTACAAAAAGCATACGAAGCTTTTTCTTCTTCATCTGCTTTAAAAGTTCCTCGTTTTCCGGTTCATTGATATCCAGAAGACAAAGCATTCCGTCTCCGGTTATGATCACTGCATATGGGTTCACATATCCATACGCCGCATCCTCATTTCCACAACGATAATACTGTTCCAGCTGTTTTGAAAGCTGTCTGATCCAGTCAAATACTGTTTCTTTTTCCACCCGGATCCCCTGTTTGATATACTCCATCAAAGAACAGCCTTTTGCATAGTCATTTACCATATAACTCCAGCCATTCTGATCCACAAAACGGAGTACCGCATAGTCTCTTCTTTCTTCCATCCTGTTCCTCCCTGTGTCTGTTCATTCATATTAACTTGTCCTGAAAATGTCACATCGAATCATGTGTCTGATATCATATACTTTTCTTGTGATCTGTTTCAAAGCAGAGAATGTCACCCGGCGTATCTTCAGAGTATTTCATTATACCGGATGCAATTTCCTATAAAATAAAATTAGAATCGAATTAGAGTGACTTCACTATACACTGACATCTGCCACTTTACAAGCAGAACTTTTTTCAATAATTCACAAACTTTTTGTTCCAAAATCAGTCACTGATCTTTTTATTTTCTATAATCCTCTGACAGTCACAAGGATTCCCTGTCTTGTGCATTCTGCCAGACTGGTTACTGTTCACAGTACCTGTGACCAGCAACGCATCTCGCCATTTTAAATCGCCTTTGGCGATGGGCGAGATGCCATTCAAGATAAAACGTGCATCCTCCGTGCCAATCAGCGTAGTAATTGACACGGGAGTGAACAGTAACCCGGACTGTACTTTTTCCCACTTGCTTTTCACTCCCGTATCGCTTATCCTTTTATTGAATATATTTATGAAAGAAGGCATACCTATGGCTCAATCTTCACATGTACTTCACGAAATCCATCCTGTATTTAACACAGACTCCCGCATTCTGATCCTTGGGAGCTTCCCTTCTGTAAAATCACGGGAAAGTCAGTTTTTCTACGGGCATCCAAGAAACCGTTTCTGGGATCTTCTTGCCACACTTACAGGTGAACCACTTCCTGCCGACATAGAAGAGAAAAAATCACTGCTCCTTGCACACCACATTGCCGTCTGGGATGTGATCGCCTCTTGTGATATCGAAGGCTCCAGTGACAGCAGTATCCACAATGTCGTTCCCAATGACCTTTCAGAGATTCTTCAGACGGCATCCATCCGGCAGATTTTCACCAACGGTGGCACTGCATACCGCTTATATAAAAAATACTGTTTTCCACAAACTCAGCAAAAAGCAATCTGTCTGCCATCCACAAGTCCGGCAAATGCAGCCTGGTCAAAGAAACGCCTGCTTACCAAATGGAATCAAATCTGTCCTTATCTCGAATAAGAACCAGCAAACCGGCTTTCATCGCCCCGTTCAAAAATGAGGTCAAGATTTTTTGAACTTTTTTCATTTTAATACTTGACATATTATTTTTTCTGATGTATACTTGATTTTGTTGTTGAGCAACACAGTTCAACACACGATATAAATGTGCGTTTAGCTCAGCTGGATAGAGCGTTTGGCTACGGACCAAAAGGTCGGGGGTTCGAATCCTCTAACGCACGCTGTAAGAGGTCTTTCGTGAGAAAGACCTCTTTTTTATATTTGCCCAGCTTGGCACATATAAAAAGTGCCCAGATAATTTTCATACCAGGACACATTCATTTCATTTCTTTTCGCTTTTCCACTCTGCATTCTATCCAAGTGCCACATCCAGCGTCGTTCCAATAAAAGGGATCATGATCCCAGTAAATAAATTCATGCTTTAAACTGCTGCTCCTGCTTCCTGTGTTAAAATTTCTGTCAGAGCCGCACCACTGCTTGTATGGCTGCGAACCACCTTCGCATTGCTTCTTTTTGCCTCATCAAGCGCGGTTTTTACCATCTTGTGCGATACTGTATTTGTAAAAAGTACAAACAGGTCAGGCTGTCCAAGCTGCTTATTCAGATCGGCAGACATATGCGTAAATACTTTAGCTTTACATTTAAACTGTTTGCATATTTTTTTATACTGACAGACCATTCTGTCATGGCCTCCTACAATTACAACGCTCATTCTTATCCATCTCCTTAATTCATTCTAATAACGATTGTGATTTTTTTGTATGCCGCCCCGTAGAAACGGAGCGGCTCTTTTTTGATGATTATTTAGCTTTTAATTTTTGATTTTTATTTGTTTTTGATTTGATTATAATTTTATTTGATTATTTAGCTTTTTCGGTTTTCTGTTTTATTTAAAAGGTATTCGTATTTCTTATAAGCCAGCCACCTCCCTGCCGAGTGACTCACACTCATCTATTGCATCTGCTCCCGGTGTTCCGTGGCAGATAAGTCCTTCTCCGCCGACGATCTGTGCGCCAGCCTGTTCCATTCTTTCAGCCCATGTACGCATCCATTCGCCGTCTCCCCAGTCATAGGATCCAAACAGGGCAACCTTTTTTCCTGATGCAAATCCTTCCAGTTCAGATACAAACGGTTCTACCGTTCCATCTTCCAGTTCTTCAGCTCCCATTGCAGGGCATCCAAGTACCCAGACAGCCTGATCTTTTAAATCAGCAGGCGAAATAGTTTCCATCGGTACTACATCAGCACTTTTCCCTGCTGCTGTAATTCCTGCTCCAATTGCCTGTGCCATTGCTTCTGTATTTCCTGTTCCGCTCCAGTATGCTACACAAATATCACTCATTTTTAAATTCTTCCTTTCTTTTTTCTTTCTATCATCTACCAGGTTTTATTCCTTTATGCAGGCTGTATGTCAAATGGCTGTCTCACGCTTCTTGCTGCATGCCACAGATCCTTCCCTGCCTGCATTTCCCTGATAAATTCCTCTTTTACAACGTTGTAGATAGAAAACATTTTCTTGCGTTCTTCTACGTTCTCATACACTTTCCAGTATCCCTGATAAAGGAAATCTTTTCCGTTGTGCTCAATAAACCCTTTCACATCTGCAAGTGGATATCCGAGGAAAATTCCAAGTTCATGTGGAAATTCTGCACTTCCATGCTGATATCCTTCAAATCTCAGATTCATGATCTGAAGCATCTGCGGAAACTCAAATCCCCGATAGCCAAGTGTATCAAGAAATTCGCTGTATTCTTTTTTTCCAAGGATTTCAAGAATCTCTTCTTCTCTGTAGATCAGCCATACTTTTCGGACTCCGCTGTCGCAAAGCATGCTGTATGAAATTCCCATCTCTTTCAGACTTTCCGCAACTTCCTTTTCACTTACATTTTTCAAGGTCAGAATATTGGATGGCTTTACACCGGTCAATACCGGAGCACACTGCCATGCAATTTCCATCTGAGCAGATGTCTGTACATCTTTCTGCATCCAGTTCATGTTGTTTTCCTCTTGTATGAGTTTGTTTAAATTTATTTTAGTTAGCTTTTTCTAACTATTTATAGTCTACTATATTAGTGGGATTTTGTCTATAGGAATTTTTGAAAAGTTTTCTCATTAACCCGTAATTTATGTTTTTACAACATACATTCTATCTGCCCTGGAAATATATCTTACTGTAATTTTGTAATCATTTCTGCAAAAAAAAAGTGTATCAAAGTTTTTCAACCTTGATACACTGTATTTTTACAATTAACAGTCTTCCGCAATCTTATCAATCAGTCTCACTGTATCTTCCCATCCAATACACGGATCCGTAATCGATTTACCGTATACCATATTTCCGCCGATATCCTGTCTTCCTTCTACCAAGTAGCTTTCTACCATTACACCTTTAATCAGTTTTTTCAGCTTTGAATCATAATTTCTTGTGTGCAGTACCTCGCTTACGATTCTGAGCTGTTCTTTATACTGCTTGTTAGAATTGGAATGATTGGCATCAATGATCGCTGCAGGATTCTTCAAATTCTTCTGCTCATACATATCCAGAAGTCTCTTGCAATCCTCATAATGGTAGTTTGGAATCGTTGTACCATATTTATCCACGCCGCCCCGCAGGATCACATGTGCCAGATCATTCCCACCTGTCGTCACATCTTGCCCACGATAAATGAAGCGGTGCGGTCCCTGTGCTGCAACAACAGAATTGAGCATTACCGATAAATCTCCACTTGTCGGATTCTTCATCCCAATCGGGATATCCATTCCGCTCGCAGTCAAACGGTGCTGCTGGTTCTCAACCGAACGCGCACCAATCGCTTCATAAGAAAGAATATCATCCAGATAACTTCTGTTCTCCGGATAAAGCATCTCATCTGCTGCTGTCAGATAAGTCTCCTGCATGGCTCTGATATGCATTTTACGGATTGCAATGATTCCGGCAAGCAGATCCGGTGCCTGCTCCGGATCCGGCTGATGCAGCATTCCCTTGTATCCCTCTCCGGTTGTACGTGGCTTGTTCGTGTAGATTCTTGGAATGATCATCAGCTTATCCGATACTCTGTCATTTAACTTTGCAAGCCTGTTCACGTACTCACATACCGAATCTTCATTGTCCGCCGAACATGGTCCGATGATCACCACGAATTTGTCTGATTTCCCTGTAAAAATATCACGGATCTCCTCATCCCGCTTCGCCTTGATAGCTTTTAATTTATCCGATAACGGATATTCGTTTTTCAAGTCTGCCGGTAATGGCAGCTCTGCGTTCACTCTCATTCCCATTGTATTATCCTCCTGCATGTATTTTTCTAGTCCTGATAATATCTTACCATATCTCTTGTAATTTCTGAAACAGAATGTGCACCGCACATCTGCATGGCATCTTTGAGTTCTGCTCCCAGCTTATCAATGTAAAGCTTCACACCTTCTTCTCCACCGCCATAGACAGCTACAACGAACGGCCGGCAGATCAGTACACCGTCAGCACCAAGTGCAAGTGCCTTGAAAATGTCTGTACCGGAGCGAATCCCTCCGTCAACCAGAATCTTCATAGAACCGTTCACTTCTTTTACAATCTCTTCCAGCACTTCTGCAGTTGCCGGACACTGATCCAGCACTCTTCCTCCGTGATTAGATACGATGATCGCATCGGCACCTGCTTCTTTTGCTTTTCTCGCGCCTTTCGCTGTCATCACGCCTTTGACGATAAATGGTCTTCCAGCCATCTTCACAATCTCGGAAAGCTCCTGTACATTCTTGCTTCCTGCCGGCGGATTCATATTTTTCAGAAACGGAAGTCCTGCCGCATCAATATCCATCGCTACCGCAAATGCTCCTGACTTCTTCACCAGTTCCATCTTCTCCCGGACAGTATCCAGATTCCAAGGCTTTACTGTAGGTATCCCACATCCATCATTTTCACGGATTGCCTCCGTTGCAGCCTCCATTACCTTTGCATTCACTCCATCTCCGGTAAATGCGGCGATTCCGGCATCTGCACAGGCTGATACCAGTACATTGTTATAAGAAACATCATCATACCTGTCACTGTAGTGCAGATTCACGGCTCCAACCGGTCCTGCAAAGAACGGCATCTTAAATTCCTTTCCAAATAAATTCACAGAAGTGTCTGCCTCTCCGCCATCACAGATCGTATCCATGTTCACGCGGATCTCCTGCCACTTTTTATAATTTCTGATCGCAGTATCACCAACACCTTTTGCGCCCGGTCCCGGTATCTGGTTTTTACATGCTCTTCCATCACAAACCGGACAGGCTTTGCAGTAAAGCCCCATAGATAATTTTGCGTTTTCCATCATTTCCTGATATGTCATATCATTCCCTGCTTTCTTTTGTTTTCCTGTATCTGACAGCTTCGACTTTCTGCCACGTTACTTAGTCAGTATGATATCACTTTTCTGTCTGTTCGACAAGAATACCTCCTTGTTTTTGACAGGATTTTCCCCTATAATAAAAACAGAACACTTGAATCATAAAGGAGACTTAACTTAGAATGAAATGCCCTGTATGCGGTCACAAAGTCCGCCCCAGCAAAAAATATCCCGGCAAATATCTCTGTGATACCTGCCGTAAAAGATTTCCGGCATCCGCTGTGATTCCGGATGATACAGATACCCGAAGTGCCAGATCTTCTGCTCATAAGCATGGATCTGTTTCCGGAAAAAAGCGCCCGGCTGCCAGACAGCAGGCTTTTTTCGACGATCCCCTGAACGGACCGGAGACCTACCACAGCACAGCTGCTGCCATGCGCAGCATGCGTAAAAATGTTCCGGAAGCAGAAGAAGCAGAAGCTCAGAAGAAAGCCACTGAAAAAAAAGAGACTGAAAAAGTTTCTACAGACAAACCCTTTTCCGGAAATGAATCCTCCGTACAGGAGCATTCTCCAGTTCCAGAACCAGTTATCAGCTCCGGTCAGGCAGATGAACCTGCTGCCAAACCAACGCCAGTTTCCAAAAACGATACTGCAGGCACAAAGTCCGATGCATCTTCTGATGATGTAACTTCACCAGACCAGCTAACAAACCCCAAAAAGAAACACAAAAAAAGTCTGCCGTTTATCATCCTGATTCTCATCCTGATCATTATTGCGGTTATATTCCTTTTTTCCAAAATGCACACTTCTTCTGACAATTCTTCCGGCACTTCAACACCGAAGAAGACAGCTGATGCCACCAAAGAGGTCTATAAGCAAAATGAGACCGCCGCATACAATGGCATTGAGATCACGATGGACAGCTACGTAGAATCCGAAGGAGATGACTGGTCTGTCCCGACAGAAGGCAATGAATTTATGTTTGTCCATATGACAATTGTCAATCAGACATCTGATGATCTGGTCATCAGCAGTATGGCAAGCTTTGAAAATTATTGTGACGATACCAAACTTGACTACAGTGCAGCTGCATTTACTGCTCTTGCAACCACAAGCGACCAGCCAAAGCTCGATGGAACGATCGCTCCCGGCGAAACCCTGGAAGGATATCTTTCTCTGGAAGTCCCACTGAACTGGTCTACTATCGAAATCCGATATACCGATAAGATCTGGTCTGATGATGCCGTTCATTTTCAGATCAAGCGCCAGGAGTAAACTACTACCTGCAGATACATGGATGGCAAAAGCAAGCTTCTTCGGAATTCTCTGTCAAATAAAAAAGGGCGTGTGAAAAAACGAAAGTTTTTTCATGCGTCCTTTGCTTATGAATACAACA